>Ga0196972_1000003_pt1 | contig 339104 bp, 215 predicted proteins | sample S1v_2013CmetaG_FD_148618 | JGI IMG/M metagenome (GOLD analysis project Ga0196972, IMG submission 148618) | Soil microbial communities from Anza Borrego desert, Southern California, United States - S1+v_20-13C | ecosystem: Environmental > Terrestrial > Soil > Desert | place: USA: California...
ATGGGGACGCGCCGCCCATGACTGGAAGACGGCCATGAATCAATTTGCTATCCTGTACGCGGATCGATTCGTTCGACCATCCGTGTAAATATCAACCCGCCTTGAACACGGAAATTCTGACAGTCCCGCCGCCTCCACTGTTTACCACACTAATTCAAAGATTTTAATAATCTCTCTGCTGTTACAAAAGCGTCGCTACCCACTGCTGAGTTACGCATACATTTGGTCAAAAGATCAACGGATATTTTCCGATCATTATCTTTGCCTTGACCTTCCAAAACTAAGTTTGCGTACTTCCGCGCGACTGGACAGAGCATCAATCCACTATCAAAATCTTCCCTATAAAATCTACGAGCGTGATCAATATTGATGCCGTGACATGAACCGCCCAGATAGAAATACATTGCGTGAAGCAATTCGCTCTTACCTTTCGACTTAGCGTGCTCGGAGAGCATCCTTTCAGCTTCAGAGACCGAAAAAAGCTTCCCAGAACCACATTCGTCCAGAATTCGGGCTTGGGCAAGTTGGCTACCTGCATGTATTGCCTTCACCAACCATTGTTTTGATAACGTTAAATTGGTTCGCTCGTAATAGAGAGCTAAGTTATACATAGCATTTGCGTCGTTCTTTTCAGCGTTGGCAACATTCACAGCCAAGCATTTTCCAGAGAAGTGGTATGGCGATTCGTTCTCACATAAATTCTCATCAATGCTCCAAAATAACAGTACGGCCATTAATGCAATGATCACAAATCCAATAGCGACTAGACGTTTCATGTTCAATGTCCTGGAGCTGCTGCAGTTTCACTAAGAACATTTCCTGTGCGGTCAAATGTTCGCCATGGCGCCTGCTGGTTAATGTTGGGGAAAGCACTATTCCAACAACAGCATGCTCAGACTTCCAACCACTCCTTGCGGATCACCGCATTCGATTTCAGGTCGGCGGGCGTGCCTTCGAACACGATCGCGCCGTGTCCCATCACGTAGACCCGCTGCGAAATCTCGAGGGCGATCGCCAGTTTCTGTTCGACCAGCAGCACCGAGATCCCGCGGTTCTTCAATTCCTTGAGATAGTCCGCGACCAGGTCGACGATCTTCGGCGCCAGGCCTTCGGTCGGCTCGTCGATCATGATCAGTTCCGGATCGCCCATCAGCGTGCGGCATAGGGTCAGCATCTGCTGCTCGCCGCCGGACAGCACGCCGGCCGCCGTGCCGCGCCGCTCTTTCAGGCGCGGGAACATGCCGTACATGTCGTCGAGCGACCAGCGCGAGCGTTTTCCCCTCTTCTCGCCGAGCAGCAGGTTCTGCTCGACCGTCAGCGTCGGAAAGATGTCGCGGTTTTCCGGCACGTAGCCGATGCCCTTGTGCGCGATCTGGAACGCTTTCAATCCCAGCATCTCCTCGCCGCGAAAGCGGATCGAACCGGTCGCTTCGACCTGTCCCATGACGGACTTGACCGTGGTCGAACGGCCGACGCCGTTGCGTCCGAGCAGGCAGACGATTTCGCCCTGCCCGACCGTCAGATCGACGCCGTGCAAGACATGGCTCTTGCCGTAGAAAGCCTGCAGGTTGCGAATGTCGAGCAACGAATCCATTCAAGCCTCCGTGGGCGCGTGGCCGCCGAGATATGCCTCCTGCACGCGGGCATTGGCGCGAATCGCGGCCGGCGCATCGCACGCCGCGATCTCGCCGTAGACGAGGACGGCGATGCGATCGGCCAGCCCGAACACGACGCTCATGTCGTGCTCGACCATGACCAGCGTCTTGCCCGCCGTCACCTTGCGAATCAGCTCCACCGCCGCATCCGATTCCGAACGGCTCATGCCGGCTGTCGGCTCGTCGAGCAGGATCACGTCGGCGCCGCCGGCGATCGTGATGCCGATCTCGAGCGCGCGCTGTTCCGCATACGTCAGGAGACCGGCGGCGACGTCGCGGCGGCGTTTCATGCCGATCTGCTCGAGCACCGCTTCGGCGCGCTCATGCACGTCCTTCAGGCCGCTCAGGCGGTGCCAGAACGAGTACTTGTAGCCGAGCGACCACAGCACCGCGCAACGCAGGTTTTCGTACACCGACAAGCGATGGAAGATGTTGGTGATCTGGAAGCTGCGCGACAGGCCGCGGCGATTGATCTCGAACGGCCGCAGGCCGGCGATGCTTTCGCCGTTCAGCAGGATATCGCCCGAACTGACCGGAAAACGTCCGGAAATCAGGTTGAACAGGGTCGACTTGCCGGCGCCGTTCGGGCCGATCAAGGCCATGCGCTCTCCCTTCCGGATGTCGAGACTGCAGCCGCGAATGATCTCGCTCTTGCCGAAGCTCTTGCGCACGTCCTTGAGCGCGATCGCGATATTCATGTCCGCCCTTTCAGCATGTCCCGTCATGCCTGCCTCCGCATGGCGTCTTCGATGTCGGCATTGACCCGGTTCCACGCCGCCGCGAACGCCGGACGGGCTTGCCGGAACCAGGCGGCGCCGATCGCGAACAGCAGCGCCGCCGCCATCCAGCCCGGCGCCCGCGCGGTGTCGACCTGCATGCCGAACAGGCGCATTTCCGTGCCGTTGGCCGATTCGAGCGTCAGGTGATAGAGCATCTCGATCGCGATCACGGCGCCGGCCAGCGCAAGCGCGGTCGCCGCGACCACGCGCCACAAGGCCGGCCAGATGCGCCGGTACATCGCATGCTTCGCCACCCGCAAGTGCAGCAGGATCAGGCTGGCGAGGCCGCCCGGCGCATACATGACGATCACGATGAAGAACACGCCGACGTAGAGCTGCCACGCCTTGGTGTAATCGGACAGCATGACGGTCAGGAAGATGCCGGCGATCGCGCCGAGCATCGGCCCGAAGAAGAAGCCGACGCCGCCGATGAAGGTGAACAGCAGGAAGGCGCCCGAGCGCACGGCGCTGACGTTCTCGGCCGTCACGATCTCGAAATTGATCGCCCCCAGGCCGCCGGCGATGCCGGCGAAGAAGGCGGAAAGAATCAACGTCAGGTAACGCACTTTGTGGGTATCGTAGCCGACGAACTCGGCGCGTTCCGGGTTGTCGCGCACGGCGTTGATGATGCGTCCGAGCGGCGTCTGCGTGAAAGCGTACATGGCCACGGTGCTGACGAACAGCCAGAAGGCGATCAGGTAATAGACCTGGATCTGCGGTCCGTAACTGATCCCGAAGACCGGCTTGCCGATCACGCGGTTGGTCGAGATGCCGCCTTCGCCGCCGAAGAATTCCGGAAACATCAGCGAGCAGGCGAACACCAGCTCGACGATGCCGAGCGTGATCATGGCGAAGGTCGTCCCGGATTTCTTGGTCGTCACATAGCCGAACACGATGCCGAAGAATATCCCGGCCAGGCCGCCGACCAGCGGCACCAGCGTCACCGGCAGCCAGACCGTTCCCTGCGCCGCCAGGTTCATCGCATGGATGGCGATGAAGGCGCCGAGCCCGGTGTACACGGCATGCCCGAACGACAGCATGCCGCCCTGCCCGAGCAGCATGTTGTACGACAGGCAGACGATCATGATGGTGCCGATCTGCGACAGCAGCGACAGCGAGGCTCCCTTGTTGAACACCAGCGGCGCGACGATCAGCAGCACGGCATAGCCGCCCCAGACGATCCAGCGGCCGAGATCGAGCGGTTTATAGGTAAGGCGGTTCATGTTGCTTCAACCTTCTCTCGTGCCCAGCAGCCCGCGCGGCCGGAAGATCAGCATCAGCACGAGCAGCAGGTACGGCAGGATGGGCGCGGTCTGCGCGATCGTCAGTTTCAACACGGCGTATCCCGGCGTATCGGGGCCGGACGCCATGCCGAGCCTGCCCAGCAGATCGAGGAGCGAATAATCGAGCGCGACCGCGAACGTCTGGACGATGCCGATCAGCAGCGACGCCAGCAAGGCGCCCAGCAAGGAGCCCATGCCGCCGACCACGACGACGACGAAGATGATGCTGCCGACCGTCGCCGCCATGCCGGGCTCGGTCACGAAGGCGTTGCCGCCGATGACGCCGGCCAGCCCGGCCAGCGCGCAGCCGCCGCCGAACACCAGCATGAACACGCGCGGCACGTTGTGGCCGAGCGCCTCGACCGCGTCCGGATGCGTGAGCGCCGCCTGGATCACGAGGCCGATGCGGGTCCGGGTCAACACGAGATACATGGCCGCCAGCATCAGCAACGCGATCAGCATCATGAAGCCGCGATAGATCGGGAAGGTCGTGGTGTAGAGCGTGAACAGCGGCCCTTCGAGTTCCCGCGGAATCGCATAGGGAACGGCGGCGCGGCCCCAGATCAGTTGCACGAGTTCGACCATCACATAGGAAAGGCCGAAGGTGAACAGCAGCTCGGGGATATGCCCGTACTTGTGGACCGCCCGCAGCCCGTAGCGCTCGACCAGCGCGCCGACCGCGCCGACCAGCAGCGGTGCGATGAACAATGCCGGCCAGAAGCCGAGCTTGGCGCTGATCGCATAGGCGAAATAAGCGCCGAGCATGTAGAAGCTGGCGTGGGCGAAATTGAGCACGCCCATCATGCTGAAGATCAGCGTCAGGCCGGACGACAGCATGAACAGCAGCAAGCCGTAGCTCAAGCCGTTGAGCAAGGTGATAAGGGTGAATTCCATGAACGCCTACCTGTCGTTCCCGTCGTGCGGGCGCGACACGCATGTTGTGCTCCGCGCCCCGGAGGCGCCAGGCCTCCGGAAGCGGAATCATCGAACCGGAGCCGGACTTATTGTCCCGGCCGCTTCATCTGGCAAGACGTCGGCTGCGACGCGATGAAGGTGTCGAATTTCTGGTGGGTCTTCCAGCCGAAACCGGTGTTTTCCTGGTCGTATTTCACGATCTTGCCGTCGGCCTTGGTCCAGGTCACCAGATACAGTGGCTGCAAGGCCTGGTGGTCGGCCTTGCGCATCTCGACGTCGCCGTTCAGGCTCTTGATCTTCATGCCTTCCATCGCGAACGCCACTTTCACCGGGTCGGTCGATTTCGCCTCGGTGACGGCCTTGGCCAGCATGGTGATGATGGAATGGGTGGACATGCCGTAGTAGTCGTCGTTGTACTTCTTCTTGAACGCCTCGACGATTTCCTTGCCCGCGAAGGTTTCGTTGTTCGGATGCCAGTAGGCGATCATCTTCACGCGATCGGCTCCGGCCGCTCCCATCGCCGTCGGCACGCCGGTGGTGCCGGCATAGTAGGTATAGAAATTCGCCTTCAAGTCGGCATCCTTGGCCGCCTTGACCAGCAAGGCGAGGTCCGCGCCCCAGTTGCCGGTGATGACGCTATCGGCGCCCGAGGCCTTGATCTTGGCGACGTACGGCGAGAAATCCTTGACCTGGCCGATCGGATGCAGATCGTCGCCGACGACCTGGATGTCCGGACGCTTGCGCTTGAGATAATCCTTGGCGGCGCGCGTGACCTGGTGGCCGAAGGCATAGTTCTGGCCGATGATGTAGACCTTCTTGACGTTCGGATCGCGCGCCATGTAGGAAGTCAGCGCCTCCATCTTCATGTCGGAGTTGGCGTCGAAGCGGAAATGCCAGAAGCTGCACTTGCTGTTGGTCAGGTCGGGATCGACCGCGGCATAGTTCAGGAACACCACTTCCTTGCCGGGATTGCGTTCATTGTGCTTGTTGATCGCGTCGATCAGCGCCAGCGCCACGCCCGAGCCGTTGCCCTGCAGGATGTAGCGATAGCCCTGATCGATCGCGGCCTTCAATTGCGTCAGCGATTCCTGCGGACTCGCCTTGTTGTCGAAACCGACGATCTCGAAAGTATGGCCGCCCGCCCATTTGCCCTTGTTCGCCATGTCGGCGATCATCTGCCAGCTCTTCAGCTGATTCTGGCCGACCGGCGCGAACGGGCCGGACAGCGGATCGATGAACGCCAGCTTGATGTTTTCCGCCATGGCGGCGGACGAAGCGAAAACGGACAAGCAAATCGCCGCGACGAGCGGCCGTACCTGGAACGTCATGGTCTCTCCTTCTGGTTTACTTCCTGGGTGACATATAAAGTCCGCAGCGAAATCGAATTCAGGCTGTCGGAAGTCGATAATCCTTGAATTGCTCCCGGATCCTGTTTTTCAGGACCTTTCCGGTGGCGCCGATCGGCAAGGCGTCGGTGAAGACGACGTCGTCCGGCGTCCACCATTTCGCGATCTTGCCTTCATAGAACTGCAGCAGCTCGTCCTTGCCGACTTCCGCGCCCGGCTTCTTCACGACCACCAGCAGCGGCCGCTCGTCCCACTTCGGATGCCGCACGCCGATGCAGGCCGCCTGCTGGACGGCCGGATGGGCCATCGCGATGTTCTCGAGATCGATCGAGCCGATCCACTCGCCGCCGGATTTGATCACATCCTTGCTGCGGTCGGTGATCTGCATGTAGCCGTCGGGATCGATGGTGGCCACGTCGCCGGTCGGGAACCAGCCGTCCTGCAAGGCCGCGCCGCCTTCGTTCTTGAAATAGCCGCTGATGACCCACGGCCCCCTGACCAGCAGATTGCCGAAGGTCTTGCCGTCCCAGGGCAGTTCGCGGCCATCGTCGTCGACGATCTTCATGTCGACGCCGTAGATCGCATGTCCCTGCTTTTCGAGGAGCGCCTGCTGCTGCTCTTCCGGCAATTGCAGGTGCCGGACCTGCAGCGTGCAGGCCGAGCCGAGCGGCGACATTTCCGTCATGCCCCAGGCATGCACGACCTCGACGCCGTACTTGTGGCGCAACGTCTTCATCATCGCCGGCGGACAAGCGGAACCGCCGATCACGGTGCGCTTGAAGCTCGAGAATTTTAGATCGTTCTGCCCGACATGATTCAGCAAGCCGAGCCAGACGGTGGGCACGCCGGCGGAGAACGTCACCTGCTCCTGCTCGAACAATTCGTAGAGCGACTTGCCGTCGAGCGCCGGGCCGGGAAACACCATCTTGGCGCCGGTCAGCGGCACCGAGTACGGCAGGCCCCAGGCGTTGACATGAAACATCGGCACCACCGGCAGGACGACATCGCGCGCCGATACGTTGAGCGCATCGGGCATGGCCGAGGCATAGGAATGCAGCACGGTCGAACGGTGGGAATACAGCGCGCCCTTCGGATTGCCGGTCGTGCCCGAGGTGTAGCACAGACTCGACGCCGAATTCTCGTCGAACAGCGGCCATTCATACTGATCGGAATTGGCCTCGATCAAATCCTCGTAGCACAGCAGGTTGGCGATCTTGCTTTCCTTCGGCATGCGATCGCGGTCGCACATGAGGATGGAGCCCTTGAGCGCGGCGCAATGCGGCGCGAACGCCTCCACCAGCGGCAGGAAAGTCAGGTCGAAGAATAGATAGTGATCTTCGGCGTGGTTGACGATATACGCGATCTGCTCGGGATGCAGGCGCGGATTGATCGTATGGAGCACGGCGCCGGAACCGGACACCGCGTAATACGCCTCCAGGTGCCGGTAACCGTTCCAGGCCAGGGTGGCGACGCGGTCGCCCATTTCCACGCCGAGCGATTTCAGGGCATTGGCCAGCCGGCGCGAACGCTTGTGGCAATCGCGATAGGTGTAGCGGTGAAGGTCTCCTTCGACCCGCCGCGATACGATTTCATTGTTCCCAAAATACCGGTCCGCATGCTGGATGATGCTGGAAATCAGCAGGGGCTGATCCATCATCTGGCCCATGAGCGGGCTCTTCGGATAGGCAGGCATCGAGTCTCCTTGATTTTTAGAGTGTTTATTCGAACGGCCGATTTTCGTACGACCGTACTAAAAGCGTCAACGAATTTCCATTTCGCAATGCGATATTTCATTTCGTCAACACTCCATTTTGAAACCGCGGGTCGTTCCATGCTTTGCGGCAACGCAAGCCAATCACGATTCCGATCGATGCTCATCCCCGCGACATCTCTGTCACAATAACGTAACTCACTCTTTTTTCTTACTGATGACGTACAGCACCGACGGCTTGCCGCTGACTCACTCGTTCGCTCGACTGCCCCCAGCGTTTTACACCAAACTGAAACCGACGCCGCTGCGCGATCCTTATCTGGTCTGCGCCAGCGAAGCGGCGGCGCGCTTGATCGATCTCGATCCGGCGGAATTCGGCACCGCGAACTTCGTCCAGGTATTTACCGGCAACCGCCCGACCGATGCGATGCAACCCTTGGCCGCCGTTTATTCCGGCCACCAGTTCGGCATCTGGGCCGGCCAGCTCGGCGACGGCCGCGCGATCCTGCTCGGCGAGGCGCAGGCCCCAACTCTGCCGCCGCCGTCCGTCATGGAACTCCAATTGAAGGGCTCGGGCCTGACGCCGTACTCGCGCATGGGCGACGGCCGCGCGGTGCTGCGCTCGTCGATTCGCGAATTCCTGTGTTCGGAAGCAATGGCGGCGCTCGGCATTCCGACCTCGCGCGCGTTGTGCGTGACGGGCTCGGACGAACGCGTGATGCGCGAGGTGCCCGAGACCTCGGCGGTCGCGACCCGCATGGCGCCGACTTTCATCCGCTTCGGCTCCTTCGAGCACTGGTTCTACAACGACCGCAAGGCCGAGTTGAAAACGCTGGCCGACTACGTCATCGACCGCTTCTATCCCGCCTTGCGCGACGCCGCCAATCCTTACCAGGCGCTGCTGACAGAAGTCACGCGCCGCACCGCCGAGACGATCGCGCACTGGCAAGCGGTCGGGTTCATGCATGGCGTGATGAACACCGACAACATGTCGATCCTCGGCCTCACCATCGACTACGGCCCGTTCGGCTTCATGGAGGCATTCGATGCCGGCCATATCTGCAACCATTCGGACCACACCGGCCGCTATGCCTACGACAAGCAGCCGCAGATCGGCAACTGGAATTGCCACGCGTTGGGCCAGGCCCTGTGGCCGCTGATCGGCGACATCGACGACACCCATGCCGCGCTGCAGACCTACATTCCGGCGTTTTCCGAAAAACTCGACGCGCTCCTGCATGCCAAGCTCGGCCTGCGCACGACACTGGCGGGAGACGACGGCCTGCTCGAATCGATGTTCAAGATCATGCAGGACAACCATGTCGACTTCACCTTGTTCTTCCGCCGCCTCGGCGACCTGCAGCTCGACGATCCGGCCGCGGACGAACCCTTGCGCGACCTGTTCATCGACCGCCCCGCCTTCGATGCCTGGGCCGGGCTGTACCGCCAGCGGCTGCGTCAGGAAGGCAGCGGCGACGCCGAGCGCCGCGCCGCCATGCATGGCGTGAATCCGAAGTACGTACTGCGCAATTACCTGGCCCAAGTCGCTATCGAAAAGGCGCAAGACAAGGATTTTTCGGAGATCGCGAAACTGCTGGCCGTGCTCGAAAAACCGTTTGACGAACAGCCCGAAAACGAACACTATGCAGCCCTGCCGCCGGACTGGGCGAGCGAACTGGAAGTGAGTTGCTCATCATGACCGAGAAAGTAGTCAAGACGGACGCCGAATGGCGCGCCATGCTCGAACCCCTCGAATACGAAGTGACGCGCCATGCCGCGACCGAGCGCGCCTTCACCGGCCGCTATTGGGATCATCACGAGCCCGGCATCTATGCCTGCGTATGCTGCGATACGCCGCTGTTCGCTTCCGACGCGAAGTTCGATTCCGGCTGCGGCTGGCCCAGCTATTTCGAACCGCTCGATCCGGCCCACGTGCGCGAGCGGCTCGACCGCAGCCACGGCATGGTCCGCCTGGAAATCCTCTGCAACGTCTGCGACGCGCATCTGGGGCACGTCTTCCCGGACGGCCCGCCGCCGACCGGCCGGCGCTACTGCATCAACTCGGCGTCGCTGCGCTTTACGCCGCAATCTGAACTGAAGGACAAAACATCCAAATGAAGCTGCTGTTCGATTTCTTTCCAGTCATCCTGTTTTTCTCGGTGTTCAAATGGGGAGAGACCCATGCCGACAGCGCCCATGCGCTGGCCACGGATTACCTGAGCGCCTTCGTGTCCGGCGGCGCGGTCGCCCCGACCACCGCGCCCATCCTGCTGGCGACCGTGATCGCATTCGCGGCGACCGTCCTGCAGATTCTCTACCTGCTGGCACGCCGCGAGAAAATCCACGGCACCCTATGGATGTCGCTCGGCATCATCGCGATCCTCGGCGGCGCCACGGTGTATTTCCAGAACGAGACCTTCATCAAGTGGAAGCCGACCATCCTGTACTGGGGCTTCGCCTCGGTCTTCCTCATCAGCAGCGCCTTCTTCCATCGCAACCTGATGCGGATGTCGATGCAGGAGCAGGTCAAGCTGCCGGACCCGGTATGGGAACGTCTCAACGTGGCCTGGATCATGTTCTTCGTCCTGCAGGGCGCGCTCAATCTCTATGTCGCCTACACGTTTTCGACCTCGACCTGGGCCAGCTTCAAGCTGTTCGGCGGGATCGGGTTGACCTTCGCCTTCATCATCGCCCAGACCTTCTTCCTGGCGAAGTATCTCGAAGAAGAGCCGAAATGACCGCCGCCGGCACACGCGAACAGAAGATCCTGGCGCGCCTCGCCGAAACTTTCGCGCCCAGTGAATGTCGATTGGTCGATGAATCCGCGCTTCATGCTGGACACGCCGGCGCGGCATCGGGCGCCGGACATTTCCGCCTGCATATCGTTTCCGAGCGGTTCGAAGGACAAAATCGGCTTGCCCGGCATCGGCTGGTGTATGATTGCCTGTCTGACATGATGCACACCGAAATACACGCCCTCGCCATCACGGCCCAGGCGCCGTCGGAAGTATCAGGCAGCGGGGAAGGCTGAAACAAATCATTTCACCCTGCTGTCGTCAACTGATTTACAATTCAGCCGTTTTTTTGTTTGTTACTCCTGTTCGTTACCCTTTTTAGGAACCGATAATGACTTTCAAACCCGCTCGTTTGCTGGTGGTATTGCTTGCGGCCGCTGCATTCCCCGTCTTCGCACAGAATCTCGCCGTGGTGAACGGCAAGGCAATTCCGTCGTCGCGCGCCGACATGATGGTCAAGCAAATGGCCTCGCAAGGCCAGCAAGACTCGCCGCAGCTGCGCGAGATGATCAAGCAAGAACTGATCAACCGCGAAATCCTGATCCAGGAAGCCGACAAGCTCGGCCTCGGCACCAGCGCCGACGTCAAGAACCAGGTCGAAATGGCGCGTCAGTCGATCGTGATCCGTGCCCTCGTCGCCGATTACCTGAAGAAGCATCCGGTGTCCGACGCCGAGATCAAATCGGAATACGACAAGTTCAAGGCCTCGGCCGGCGACAAGGAATACCGCGCCCGCCACATCCTGGTCGAGAAGGAAGACGAAGCGAAGGCCATCGTCGCCAAGCTGAAGTCCGGCGCCAAATTCGAAGACCTGGCCAAGGACTCCAAGGATCCGGGTTCCGCGAGCAACGGCGGCGACCTCGACTGGGCCTCGCCGGCGGCCTTCGTGAAGCCGTTCTCCGATGCGATGATCGCCCTGGAAAAAGGCAAGTTCACCGAAACCCCGGTCAAGACCCAGTTCGGCTATCACGTGATCAAGCTGGAAGACGTTCGGCCGGCCAAGATCCCGAGCATGGATGAACTGAAGCCGCAGATCGCCGAATCCGTCCAGCAGAAGAAACTGCAGGCTTACCAGGAAGAACTGCGCAAGAAAGCGAAGATCCAGTAATTCGCCGCGAGGCAAGAAAGAAAGGCGCTCGATTGATCGGGCGCCTTTTTATTTTCCCGGCATCCTCGTGCCGCCGGCGCGACTTCACCTCGTTCGAACTGCCTGTTCCGCGGGTCGCGGCACGCTCAGGAATTCAGCTTCTTCGATCGGAACCACGGATTCGCCATCCGCACCCAATTCTTCCGGACGGGATGACGGACGATCTTGCCGCGCAAGGTCAGATACCGAACGGCGGTCTTGATCACCCTCGCGACATCCTTGTCCGCTTGGGTGATGTCGTACCAAGCAGTCCGGATTTCCTCGTAGGTCTCGGGCTCCTTCCCGTCGTTGGTGAAACTCGGACACTCGATTTCAATATCCATGCGAGCCGCCTCGTCGGCGATCTGGATGGCTAATTGATTGACATGGTGTTCCGTTTCATCAAACATCGTTGATCCTCCATCTCAGAACGCATCCAGTACACGAAGTTGGAGAATAAATTTTATCCTATCCGGCTTATTTGTAAACTAAGCAAGATAATTTTAGCTCTTTTGGTTGGAATGCCGCATTGTTGCCTATCGCAGAATGTGCGGATGCCGACCAACGAAGAAAAAGCGGCGTTCTCGAAACGTCTCAAGCTGGCACTGCGCCGGAGCCCCGATCCGGTGAGTGGCGCCACCGAGCTCGCGCTGCGCTTCAACCTGCGGCACCACGGAAACGCCGTCACCACCCAGACCGCCCACAAATGGCTGACCGGGCGCTCCATTCCCACCCACGACAAGCTGGCGACGCTGGCCGCCTGGCTGAGCGTCAGCGAACATTGGCTTCACTATGGACCGCCGCCGAAGCAGCCGCTGGCGGCCAACCAGCAGCATGCGTCGTACAAGACCCCGCACGCGGCGAAAACGACGGCGAAATCCCCGGCCAAGCTGTCGCCCGATGTTCTCGCGCTGGCGGAAAAAATCATGGCGCTCTCGTCCCATCGGCGCTATCTTGTGGAAGAGCTCGTGAGCCAGTTGCAGTCGGAAATCGATTGATGCAGCCGGACGTTCGGCGCTCGGCGGTTTCGCGGCGAGCCGCTTGACATCGCCCCCCGCCAGCGCCGAGGAAGGCGGCCGTCGAGCCGGCCTCGACAGCGCCGGGCGCGCGGAGGAAATACATGAAACAGCAACGCAATATCAGGCGCATCGACTACGACGCGAAGAATACGCACGGCTGGCTGGTGCAGGTGCAGCGTGAAGGACGGCGATATGCAAAGTTCTTTTCCGATTCCGTCCACGGCGGCAAACGCAAGGCCCTGGCGGGCGCGGTTGCCTATCGCGATGCGATCAGGCAGGAGAAGGAGCCGGCCCATCGGAAATGGCTGAGGAGGATCGTGCGCACCAACAATACCTCGGGCACGCCCGGCGTCGGACGGTATGCGCGTTCGGACACAGGGCAGGAATATTGGTGCGCGTACTGGAATGATCTGGAAGGAAAACGGCGCGAGCGCAAGTTTTCCGTGGCCAAGTACGGAGAGCGGCGCGCGCGCCAGCTGGCGCTGGAGACGCGCGCGAAACAATTGCGGCAACTCGGCTGCTAGAGCGGATTCAACCCGTACATCCGCTCTGGATCCGCGCTAGGGAATCTCTCTAACGGCGCCTGCCGTCATCCCACCCACTTGCGCGCATTGCGGAACATCCGCATCCACGGCGAATGCTCGCCCCAGCCGTCCGGATGCCACGAATGCAGCACGGTGCGGAACACGCGCTCGGCGTGCGGCATCATGACCGTGAAGCGGCCGTCCGGCGTCGTCACCGAGGTGATGCCGCGCGGCGAGCCGTTCGGGTTGTAGGGATAGGTTTCGGTCGCGGCGCCCTTGTTGTCGACGTAGCGCATGGCGACGATCGCCTCGTCGATATTGCCGGTCTGCGAGAAATCGGCGAAACCCTCGCCATGGGCGACGGCGATCGGCGTCTGCGTGCCGGCCATGCCGGCGAAGAAGATCGACGGCGAGTCGGCCACTTCCACCATCGAGAAGCGGCCCTCGAATTGCTCCGACTTGTTGCGCGTGAACTTCGGCCAGGCTTGCGCGCCGGGGATGATGGACTTCAGATTGCTCATCATCTGGCAGCCGTTGCAGATGCCGAGCGCGAAGGTGTCGCCGCGCTGGAAGAAGCCCGCGAACTGGTCCGCCAGCTTGGCATTGAACAGGATGGTCTTGGCCCAGCCTTCGCCCGCGCCGAGCACGTCGCCGTAGGAGAAACCGCCGACGGCGATGAAGCCCTTGAAGTCGTCGAGCCTGGCGCGGCCGGCGATCAGGTCGCTCATGTGCACGTCGACCGCCGTGAAGCCGGACTGGTGCATCACGTAGGCGGTCTCGATATGCGAGTTGACGCCCTGCTCGCGCAGGATCGCGACCTTCGGTTTCGCATTCAACGACAGGAACGGTGCGGCGATGTCCTCCTGCGGATCGAAGGTGATCTTCGGCGTCATGCCGGGATCGCCGGCATCGAGGATGCGCTCGTATTCGGCATCGGCGCAGGCCGGGTTGTCGCGCAGGCGCGCGATGCGCCAGCTGGTTTCGCTCCAGGCGCGCTGCAGTTCGGCGCGCGGCTGGCTGTAGATCACCTTGGCGTCGCGCGTGAATTCGATCGTGTCGCGCTCGTTGGTCTTGCCGATGATGTGGCTGCAGGCGCCCAGGTTGAAGCCGCGCAGCACATTCATCACGTCGGATTTCTGTTCCGCGCGCACCTGGATGACGGCGCCGAGCTCTTCGTTGAAGAGCGCGCGCAAGGTCATTTCGTTGCGGCGCTCGCCGACCTGGGTGGTCCAGTTCTTGGCTTCGCCCGAATCGGAGGCGTGCTCGCCTTCCATCGCCAGGATATCGACGTTGACCGTCACGCCGGTGCGGCCGGCGAAGGCCATTTCGCACAGCGTCGCGTACAGGCCGCCGTCGGAGCGGTCGTGATAGGCGAGCAGCTTGCCGTCCCGGTTCAATTGCTGGATCGCGGCGAAGAACGCCTTGAGGTCGTCGGCGCTCTCCACATCCGGGGTCTCGTTGCCGAGCTGCTGCATCACTTGCGCCAGCGCCGAGGCGCCCATGCGGTTCTTGCCGCGGCCGAGGTCGATCGCGATCAGCGCGGTCTCGCCGAGATCGGTGCGCAGCTGCGGCGTCAGGCAGCGGCGCACGTCGGGCACCGGCGCGAATGCCGAGACGATCAGCGACACGGGCGCCGTGACCGACTTGTCGCCCCCGTTATCCTTCCAGGTCGTGCGCATCGACAGGGAATCCTTGCCGACCGGGATGCTGATGCCGAGCGCCGGGCACAATTCCATGCCCACTGCCTTCACGGTGTCGAACAGCGCGGCATCCTGGCCCGGTTGGCCGCAAGCGGCCATCCAGTTGGCGGACAGCTTGATGTCGGAGATGTCCGCGATCGGCGCGGCCGCGATATTGGTGATCGCCTCGCCGACCGCCATGCGGCCCGAGGCCGGCGCGTCGATCACGGCCAGCGGCGTGCGCTCTCCCATCGCCATCGCTTCGCCGAAATAGCCCTCGAAGCTCATCGCCGTGACGGCGCAATCGGCCACCGGGACTTGCCACGGGCCGACCATCTGGTCGCGCACCGAAGTGGCGCCGACGGTGCGGTCGCCGATGGTGATGAGGAAGGATTTGTCGGCCACGGTCGGCAGGCGCAAGACGCGCTGGCCGACTTCGGCCAGATCCATCCCGGTCAGGTCGAGCGGCGGGAATGCGTTCTTCACGCGTGTCACGTCGCGTTGCATCTTCGGCGGCTTGCCGAGCAGGACGTCCATGGGCATGTCGACCGGATTGTTGCCGTGTTCCGGATCGATGACCTTGAGCTGACGCTCTTCGGTCGCCGTGCCGACCACCGCGAACGGACAACGCTCGCGCTCGCAGAAGGACTGGAACAGCGGCAGGCTTTCCGGCGCGATCGCGAGGACGTAACGTTCCTGCGATTCGTTGCTCCAGATTTCCTTCGGCGCCATGCCGGATTCCTCGAGCGGCACCTTGCGCAGATCGAACACCGCGCCGCGCTTGGCGTCGTTGGTCAGCTCCGGGAACGCATTCGACAAGCCGCCCGCGCCGACGTCGTGGATCGAGAGAATCGGATTGCCGTCGCCGAGTTGCCAGCAGGAGTTGATGACTTCCTGCGCGCGCCGTTCCATTTCCGGATTACCGCGCTGGACCGAATCGAAATCGAGGTCGGCGGTATTGGTCCCGGTCGCCATCGAGGACGCGGCGCCGCCGCCCATGCCGATCCGCATGCCCGGTCCGCCGAGCTGGATCAGGAGGCTGCCGACCGGCAGGTCGTGCTTCTTCGTATGCTTGGCCGAGATATTGCCCATGCCGCCGGCGATCATGATCGGCTTGTGATAGCCGAACACGCGGCCGGCCACGTTCTGTTCGTAAGTGCGGAAATAACCGCCCAGGTTCGGGCGTCCGAATTCATTGTTGAATGCCGCGCCGCCGATCGGACCGTCGATCATGATCTGCAAGGGCGAGGCGATGCGGTCCGGCTTGCCATAGATGCCGGCCTGGGCATGCGGTGCGCGTTGGGAGGCCGGCTCGGCGACGTCGCGCGCATTCTCCCACGGCTGCACCGCGTGCGTGAGCATCAGGTTGGAGACGGTGAAGCCGGTCAGCCCCGCTTTCGGCTTCGCGCCGCGGCCGGTCGCGCCCTCGTCGCGGATCTCGCCGCCGGCGCCGGTCGAGGCGCCCGGGAAGGGCGAGATCGCGGTCGGATGGTTATGCGTCTCGACCTTCATGAGGATGTGCGTCAGTTCTTCCGACGCTTCGTAGGCGTTGCCACCCTCCTTGCCGCCGCGCGGATAGAAACGCTTGACGGTCGCGCCTTCGATGATCGAGGAGTTGTCGCTGTAGGCGACGATGGTGCCCTTCGGTTGCAGTTGATGCGTGTTCTTGATCATCTGGAACAGCGACTTGTCCTGCTTGACGCCGTCGATGATCCAGTCGGCATTGAAGATCTTGTGGCGGCAATGCTCGCTGTTGGCTTGCGCGAACATCATCAGTTCGACATCGGTCGGGTTGCGGCCGGCCTTGACGAAGGCATCGACGAGGTAATCGATCTCGTCGTCCGACAGCGCCAGGCCGAGTTCGCCGTTGGCGCGCACCAGCGCATCCTTGCCGCCGCCGATGACATCGACCGTGTCGAGGGGTTTGGCTTCCAGCTCGCGGAACAGCGCGGCGGCGTCGTTCGCGTCGCGCAGCACGGTCTCCGTCATGCGGTCGTGCAGCAGTGCCGCGATTTCCTGGAGCTTGCCGTCGGCGATCTTCTTGGCGCCGCCGAGCAGACCGGATTTCATCCGGATGCGATACGACACGCCGCGCTCCAGACGCTTGATATGCGCCATGCCGCAGTTGTGGACGATGTCGGTCGCCTTGCTGGCCCACGGGGAGATCGTGCCGAAGCGCGGGATCACGACGAATTCCTCGCCGTCCGCGCCGCCAACGAAAGGCTCGCCGTAGGTCAGCAGCGCCTGCAAGCGCTTGACGTCGTCTTCGCCCGGCGCATCGGCGGCTTCGATGAAGTGCAGGAAACGGCCGGTGACGCCGGCGATCGCCTCATCGATTTGTTGCAATTGCGTCAATAAGCGTTGTGTACGGAAGGCGGACAGAGCGTTGGAGCCTGGCAGGATCAGCATGGCGGGATGGAGATGGAAGATGCAGCGGCGCTGCGGTTAAATCGGAAACCGCGATTATACCGTGACGGACTTGCCGGCCGATCAATCGCGGCTCGCGCGTGAACGCCAATTCGCTTGCGGCCGTCATGCGAGAGACGGCATTTCAGCCGTTGGCTCGTCTCCTCCGCAGGGGACTCTATCCGTAGCTATTTTTCTATCCAGAGTATCACTCCTGTTGCTGAGCGGCCACGTATCGTCTCAAAGCACCTGTCCTGCTATCGAAAGCTGGCTAGAATCGATCACGGGTTCCGACGACCTTCTCCAGCCCGATCCGTGCCGGCAGCGGACAGCGCGGACGGCGCAAACGGATCGCACTCCATTGCATTCGAAATACCAGCGAATGTTTTCTTTGCCATCAGCCACTAGGGAACGATCATGACCGATGCCAGACCCAACTCCACTTGGCTTTTCACCGGATGCGCGCTGGCCGGCATGTGCATCGCATTTTCGGCGCCCGGCTTTGCGCAAACCGCCGCCGCGAATGCCAATCTCAAGTTCAGCGGCTTCATGACCGTTACCGGCGGAAAAATCATCGGCGGCCGCCTGCAAGACAGCTATGAAGGTCCCGCCGTGATAGATGGAACGGCCTGTCCCTGCTACACGGCCGATTGGGGCAATGCAGGCGTGTATAGCAAGAGCTTTTCGCTCAAGCCTGAGTCGCGCGTCGGCGTGCAAGTCAATTACGCGCCAAGTCCAAACCTCAACTTTGGCGCGCAGATAGTCAGCCGCGGCAGCGATGCGAAGCCGAACTTGCAATGGGGATATGCCGGGTACAGCTTCAACGATAACTGGGAGGCGCAAGTCGGCCGCAAGCGCATTCCGCTGTACTACTACTCGGATTTCCAGGACATCGGCCTTGCGTATCCGTGGGTGAACGCGCCGCCCGAACTCTACGGTTGGGAGGCGACCAATTACAACGGCGGCAGCGTGCGTCACCGCGGCGACATGGGCAATGCGAACTATACCGCGAGCGCGTTCGCAGGCAAGGAGACGGTCAAGGATTCGCTCTATCAGCAACTGTACTACCCGGGCACGACCAAAGTCACATGGAGCCGACTCGCCGGCGCCGATTTCGAACTATCGAACGGCCCTTTCACGACACGCCTGGTCTACATGCAAGCCCGCGTGAGAACGCAAAACCCCGGCATCGATCTCGACACCAGCGCGGACCTGAACGCGTACGGCATCGCTGCGAATGCCGACTTCGACGACTGGTTCGTTCTTTCCGAGCTTACGCAACTGACGCGCAAATTCATTGCCGAGCGCTACAAGGTATCCGCTCCGGCATTGACGCTCGGCGCCGGCATACGTCTCGGCAAGTGGACGCCTTTCTTCAACTACGCGCGCTACATCGAACGCACCGACGATAGAAGCCAATACGCACCCCAATCGTTCCGGCGCACGTCGGTTACGCTTCGCTACGACATCGATCTGAGCAGCGCATTGAAGGCGCAGTTCGATCGCCATATCGACATCACGAACAATTTCGGCGGCAACGTCACGCTGTTCCGCGTGAGCTACGACCGCAAGTTCTGATGATTTGAGGAGAGCAACATGAGTCAACCGATCATCGCCCTGGCCGCACTCGCCGGCCTCCTGGCGGCCGGTTCCGCTCGCGCAGAAATCGCCGTGATCACGAATGTCAACAATCCGGCCACGCGCATGTTTACCGAACAAGCGGCGCAGTTTTTTCTGGGGCAGTCAAATGCGTTCACGCCGATCGACCAAACGCCCGACACCGCGATCCGTACCGAGTTCTACAAGAAAGCCGCCAACAAGACGCTCGTGCAGGTAAGCGCGATCTGGTCCCGGATCGCGTTTTCCGGCAAGGGTATGCCGCCGAAGGAATTCCGCTCCAACGCCGAAGTCAAGAAAGCGGTCGCCGAAGATCCAAAGGCGATCGCTTACATCGACAAGAGCGCCGTCGACGATACGGTAAAGGTATTGCTGGTCATCCCTTGACGGCGGCGTCGAAGAGAAAAAGCGCCGCGGTGTTTAGGGCACGTCCACGCTGCCGGGCACTCCGGTCGCTCCGGCAAGAACGCTGACCGTTCCGCCTTGGATCTTCAATATCGTGTGGCCGCCCCGGTCGCTGGCATACAGGATATCGTCCCGTCCGTTCGCGAGATGGCTGAGCGCGCCGAATTTGCTTTGGTCCAGCGGCAACGCGGATACGGTTCCGTTCGACGCCACCGACATGACGCGATTGCCGGCGTCGAAATGATCGGTGGCGTAGATCGTTCCGCAACTCTTGACGACGACGCCGTGCGAGCGCGACAGCAAGGCCAAGGGGCCGCCGGCCGGCAGCGACGTGAAGCCGACGTTGCCGGCGATCGTCTTCACGACTGCGCCCGGCGTGACCCGGCGCACGAACGCCGTGCCGTCGAACAGGTTGCCGACGGTGATGCCGCCCAGGCCGATATCGGTGACGTACAGGTGATCGTGCCGGTCGATCGCCAGACCGGTCGGTCCGATGAAGGCAGCCATCGCGCCCGCGCCATCCTGCGGTATCCGGGTCGCGCCTTCGAAGCCGCCGGCGAAGGTGCTGACCGCGCCGTCGGGGGCGATCTTGCGCAGCCGGCGTTGGAAGTCGAAGGGATCGACCACGAACACGTTGCCCTTCGAATCGACGGCGATCCCGGTCGGAGCGCGGAAGCGCGCGGCGGCGCCGATGCCGTCCGCCTCGCCAAAGGCGCCCTGGATGCCGGCGATCGTCGTCACCATGCCGTCGGCGGAGATCTTGCGAATCGCGCTGCCGTCGGCGACATAGGCCGTGCCGGCGGCGTCGACGGCGATCGCTCTCGGCTCGGTGAACCGCGCGTTGCTCCCACTGCCGTCGGCGCTGCCGGGCACGCCGGCCAGGCCGGCGATCGTCGTGACGTTGCCATGCTTCGTGATCTTGCGGATCGTGTAGTTGCGCGTGTCGGCGACGAACAAGGCGCCGTCGGGACCGGACGCCAGGCCTTGCGGTCCGTTGAAACGCGCCTGCGTCGGATCGGCGCGCGACGACGAGGGGCCGGCGGAGGCTTGCGCGCCGCCGGCAACGGCGGCCGGAGCGACGACCGCTACGCGCTCAGCCAGCAGGCTGGCCGGCGCATGGGATTGCGCGACCGGCGCGCCGCTTTCCGCGCCGCCGCCGCAGGCGGTCGACAAGAGACAGGCAAGGCCGATGAGGAAGACATTCGCAAGTGAACGTGGCATGGGATCGCCTCATGAAAATGGACTCCCTGGATCGGCTTTCGCTTATTGGTCGCTACATCGTTGCCGAACGCCGGAAGTTCATCCTTGAGGAGGCTCAACGCTCATCGCGGGCGCTATTGATCGGGTCTTCCGTATCCGCCGCCGCCGGGCGTTTCGACGACGAATACGTCGCCCGGCCCCATCAATGTCTTATCGACGTGCGTCAAGGCGTCGATGCGGCCGTCGCGGCGCACGACATAATTGCGCCCTTCTTTCCCGGGCGCGCCGCCCGCCATCCCGAACGGCGGATGGAGACGATTGTTGGAAAGGATCGATGCCGTCATCGCCTGCAGGAAGCGGATCCTGCGCACGCCGCCGTTACCGCCGCGCCATCTCCCCTCGCCGCCCGACAAAGGACGGATCGTATAACTGTCGAGCCGTACCGGGAACCGGAATTCGAGCACTTCGGGATCGGTCAGCCGGGAGTTCGTCATGTTGGTCTGCACCACATCCGTGCCGTCGAAACCGTCGCCCGCGCCCGAGCCGCCGGAAATGGTTTCGTAGTACTGGTAGGTTTCGTTGCCGAAGGTGAAGTTGTTCATCGTGCCTTGGGACGCTGCCATCACGCCGAGCGCACCGTAGAGCGCATTGGTGATGCAGCTCGAGGTTTCGACGTTGCCGGATACGACCGCCGCCGGATGACGCGGATTGAGCATCGAGCCTTCCGGGATGACGACCTTGAGCGGCTTCAGGCAGCCGGCGTTCAGCGGAATGTCGTCGTCGACCAGCGTGCGGAACACGTAGAGAACGGCCGCCATGCATACCGCGGCCGGCGCGTTGAAATTGTTGTCCTGCTGCGCGGAGGTGCCGCTGAAGTCGATCTCGGCGCTGCGCTCGGTCCGGTCGACGCGGATCGCGACCTTGATGACGGCGCCGTTGTCGAGCGGCAGTTCGAAGCTGCCGTCCTTGAGCGCCGTGATCACGCGGCGCACCGCCTCTTCGGCATTGTCCTGCACATGCCGCATGTAGGCCTGGACCACGTCGAGGCCGAAGTGGTCGGCCATCTTGCGCAATTCCTCGACGCCCTTCTGATTGGCTGCGATCTGCGCGCGAAGATCGGCGATGTTCTGGTCGGGATTGCGCGCCGGATAGCGGGCGCCGGCCAGCAGCGCGCGCGTCTCCGCTTCGCGGAAGCGGCCGCCTTCGACCAGCTTGAAGTTATCGATCAGCACGCCCTCTTCTTCGACGACGCGCGAATCGGGCGGCATCGAACCCGGCGTCGTGCCGCCGATGTCGGCATGATGTCCGCGCGAGCCGACGTAGAACAGGATGTCGCTCCCCTTTTCGTCGAATACCGGCGTGATCACCGTCACGTCGGGCAGATGCGTGCCGCCGCGATACGGGTCGTTGAGCATGTAGACGTCGCCCGGCCGCATCTTGCCGGCATTTCCGCGTATGACCGTCTTGATGCTCTCGCCCATCGAGCCGAGATGCACCGGCATGTGGGGCGCGTTGGCGATCAGGTTGCCTTCCGCGTCGAACAAGGCGCAGCTGAAGTCGAGGCGTTCCTTGATGTTGACCGAATAGGCGGTGTTCTGCAGACGCAAGCCCATCTGCTCGGCGATCGACATGAAAAGATTGTTGAAGATCTCCAGCATCACCGGATCGACCGGCGTTCCGGCAGCGCCGTGCTCGCCCCGTTGCCGCGGCCTGGCCGCCACGCGCGCAAGCACCAGGTGGCCGAGCGGCGTCGCCTGCGCCTGCCATCCCGGCTCCACCACGGTCGTCGCGTTCGCTTCGGCGATGATCGCCGGGCCGTCGATGCGATCCCCCGGCCGCAGGTCGTCGCGCCGGTACAAGTGCGTATCGCGCCACTCGCCGCCGCTGTACATGGCCACTACCTGCGCCGCGCGCAGCGGCTCCGTGCGAGGCGCCGCCGCTGCCTGCTCTACCGGCGCGTCCGATCTGCCGATCGCTTCGACCGATACCGCCTCGACAATCAAGTCCTTGCCCGGCATCAAGAAGGAAAAACGTTTCCGGTATTCGCTTTCGAACTGCGCCAGCATCTGTTCGCGGGTACCGAACTGCACCAGCAAGGCGGAATCGGTGCCGGCATAGCGCAGGTGCGCGCGCCGGACGATGTGAATGCGTTGCCGGGCCACGCCTTGCGCGAGCAATTCCTGCTCGGCCTCGCTCGCCAATGCGTCCAGCCGGGCGCGCATGGCGTCCGTCGCCTCGTCGCGCAGCACGATTTCCAGCGCCGCCTCGCGCATCGCGGCTTGATCGGCCAAGCCCATGCCATAGGCCGACAGCACGCCGGCCAACGGATGCGCGAACACGCGCGTCATGCCGAGCGCGTCGGCGACCAGGCAGGCATGCTGTCCACCGGCGCCGCCGAAGGTGGTCAGAACGTATTCGGTGATGTCGTGGCCGCGCTGCACCGATATTTTCTTGATCGCGTTGGCCATGTTGCCGACGGCGATATCGACGAAGCCTTGGGCCACTTGTTCGGGCGTCGGCCGGGTTCCGGTCGCCCGCCCGATTTCCTCCGCCATCTCCTCGAATTTGCGCCGCACGACGGCACTGTCCAGCGGCTGATCGGCGTGCGGTCCGAAGACGCGCGGAAAATGCGCGGGCTGGATCTTGCCGAGCATGACGTTGCAGTCGGTGACCGTCAGCGGTCCGCCGCGGCGGTAGCTGGCCGGTCCGGGATTGGCGCCGGCGCTGTCCGGCCCCACGCGATAACGGGAACCGTCGAAATGCAAGATCGATCCGCCGCCGGCGGCGACCGTGTGAATGCTCATCATCGGCGCGCGCATGCGCACGCCGGCCACCCGGGTCTCGAATTCGCGCTCGAATTCGCCGGCGAAATGCGACACGTCGGTCGAGGTGCCGCCCATGTCGAAGCCGATGATCTTGTCGAAGCCGGCGAGCCGGCTGGCGCGCGCCATGCCGACGATGCCGCCGGCCGGACCGCTCAAGATGCTGTCCTTGCCGTGGAACAGGCGGGCGCCGGTCAGGCCGCCGTTGGACTGCATGAATTGCAGGTTGACGCCGGGCAGCTCCGCCGCCACTTGCTCCACGTAGCGCCGCAGGATGGGCGAGAGATAAGCATCGACGACGGTGGTGTCGCCGCGCGACACGAGCTTCATCAGCGGGCTGATCCGGTGCGACAGGGAAATCTGCGTGAAGCCGATTTCGCGGGCGATCCGGCCGACGGTTTCCTCGTGCTGCGTATAGCGATAGCCGTGCATGAAGACGACCGCGATCGAGCGGAAGCCCTGCGCGTAGGCGGCTTCCAACGCGGTGCGTGCGCCGTCGGCGTCGAGCGGCATGACGACATCCCCGTGCGCGCCGATGCGCTCGTCGATTTCGACGACCTTGCGATACAGCAGCTCCGGCAAGACGATATGGCGGTCGAACAATCGCGGCCGGTTCTGGTAGGCGATGCGCAGGGCATCGCGGAAACCGCGCGTGATCGCGAGCACGGTGGGCTCGCCCTTGCGCTCCAGCAGCGCGTTGGTCGCCACGGTCGTTCCCATCTTCACCGCCTCGATCATGCCGACCGGGATGGCCTCGTCGGCGCCGACGCCGAGCAAGCGGCGAATGCCGGCGATCGCGGCGTCGCGATATTGTTCCGGGTTCTCGGACAAGAGCTTTTGCGTCGTCAAGCCGCCATCGGGGCGCCGCGCCACGATGTCGGTAAACGTGCCGCCACGATCGATCCAGAATTGCCAGCGCTGCATACAGGTCACCCGATATAATTTGTTTTTCTTGGCACGCCACACGACTAACTCACTCAGGGCGTCTCCGTGCGGGACGCATTGTCGCATGAACGATCCCATTACCAAACCGATCGGCGCTCTTGCGCCGGGTTCGCGCCGCGCGCTGGTCGACGACTGTCTCGCGGCGGCGCGGGAAACCGCTTTCGTCTTCACCAGGCTGTATCCGGAAGCCGCGCGCGCCGCCGCCGCATGCGCCGATGCGCTGCAAGCGGCCGGCGCCGAGCTGCCGCCGCTGGCGGGCTTGCCGGTATCGGTCAAGGATCTGGTCGACGTGGCCGGCGAGCCGACGCTGGCCGGCTCGGTGGTCCTGAAGGATGCGCCGCCCGCGGCCGCCGACGCGCCGGTCGTGCGCCGCTTGCGCGAGGCAGGCGCGGCGATCATCGGCAAGACCAACATGACCGAGTTCGCCTATTCCGGGCTCGGCCTCAATCCCCATTACGGTACGCCGCGCAATCCGCTGGACCCGCATGTCGCGCGCATCCCGGGCGGCTCGTCGTCGGGCGCGGCCGTGTCGGTCGCCGCCGGCCTGTGCGTCGCGGGGCTCGGCTCCGATACCGGCGGCTCGATCCGCATTCCCGCGGCATTCTGCGGCCTGGTCGGCTTCAAGCCCACGGCACGCCGGGTGCCGACCGCCGGCACCGTACCCTTGTCGACGACGCTCGATTCGCTGTGCGCGCTGACCCGATCCGTCGACGATTGCCTCCTGGTCGACGGCGTCATCGCCGATGCGCCGCTCGCGCTTCCGCCGCTGCCGCCGGGAGTGCGCGGCTTGCGCCTCGGCTTGCCGCAAACCATGGTGCTGGACGATCTCGATGTTCATGTGGCGGCGTCGTTCGCGTCGGCCTTGTCCCGGCTGTCGGCCGCCGGAGCGCAAATCATCGAGACGCCGCTCGCGCTGTATGACGATTTCAATCCGCTGCGCAAGTTCTCGGCGGTCGAGTCCTATGCCTGGCATCGCAAGCTCCTGGCGGAACGCGAGGCCGAATACGATCCGCGCGTCGCCTCGCGCATCAAGGCCGGCGCCGCCCTGGATGCCGCCGACTACATCGACCTGTGCGCCGCGCGCCGCCGATGGATCGCCGGCATGGAGCGCGAACTCGCGCCGTTCGACGCGCTGATCATGCCGACCGTACCCGTCGTGGCGCCGGCGCTGGCGGAACTGGAAGCGTCGGATGACGCGTACGTGAAGGCGAATTCGTTGGTGCTGCGCAATCCGGCGTCGGTGAACATGATGGACGGTTGCGCGATTTCGGTGCCGTGCCATGAGCCGGGCACTCTGCCGGTCGGCCTGTCGCTGGTGGGGAGCGCGATGTCGGACGCCAGGATCCTGGCGATCGCGCGGGCGGTGGAAGCGATCCTTTCCGGCGGCCGCGTATGAGCGCGCCCACCGGAAAGGCAGGACAGCGAACGATCAGCGCTTGTAGATGCCGCAGCCGACGATCATGCCGTCGACCTTCTCGATATAGCTCGACTTCGACTCGACCGCTTTCGTGACCGGATTCGGCCATTTGTAGTCGACCCAGCCCTTGCCCTTGCTGTTGGCGACTTCGATGAAGCCTTTGATGATATAGACCCCGTCGTTGTCCTTCATGTCGAGCAAGTTCTTGCCGACCATCTTCGGATTGTTGCCGTGCGCGAGGTTGATGCCGTTCAGGTCGTACACGAAGATGTAGAGATCGCGATCGTGGAATTCCTTGTTGTCGAGATTGCCGAACTCCGCGAATGCCTTGTCCTTGCCGTTGGCCTTCAGATAGGCGACGGCCTTCTTCACCATCGCGACCGCCTCTTCGGGACTACCCCTCTCGGCCGCCATGCTGATCGAGCCGGCTAGCGCAAAGCAAAGCCCTAACAGGAATCCTTTGATTATTTTTTTCATGCCAAGTCTCCTTGTGACGTAGTTGATTACGGCATTGTTGCCAGGAAAGAGTATCGAGAGGGAATGCTGGATTTTCAATGCGTAGTAGCACGCAAGTGTTTCTCCGCAGCATCAGCATATAACCGACCGCAAGCTTGCGGAACAAAACTGCCCGCCGGTGTTGCGGATTCGTCTCAACCGGCGATGTCGAATTGATTGAAGGAACTTTGATCTATTCGTTTCTTGTCGGATTGTCTTGCCATCGAATTAACGCTACTCTATGCGGCTTGTTTGTACGACAACCTCATTCATATGTACAAGGAGCAGGCAATGCGTTTCACACGATTGGCACGGTTGACGATGCTGTTCTCCGCGCTGGGAGCGATGTTTTCCGCGCAGGCGCAAACCAAATGGGACATGCCGACCGCCTATCCGGCCAATAACTTCCATACCGAAGTCATCCAGCAATTCGCCAACGAGGTCGACAAGTCGACCGGCGGCAAGCTCAAGATCACCGTCCATCCGAATGCCTCGCTGTTCAAGGCACCCGAGATCAAGCGCGCCGTGCAAGGCGGCCAGGCGCAGATCGGCGAAATCCTGATGGTCAACTTCGAAAACGAGAATCCGCTGTACGGCGTCGACGGCATCCCCTTCCTCGCGACTTCGTATTCCGACGCGATGCGCCTGTACAAGGCCTCCAAGAAGGCGCAGAACGACCTGCTCGCCAAGCACGGCATGATGCTGCTCTATGCCGTGCCCTGGCCGCCGCAAGGCATCTATGCCAAGAAGCCGCTCAATTCGGTGGCCGACATGCGCGGGCTGAAATGGCGCGCCTATAGTCCCTCGACCAGCAAGATCGCCGAGCTGGTCGGCGCCCAGCCGGTGACCGTGCAGGCATCGGAACTGTCGCAGGCGCTGGCCACCGGCGTGGTCGATTCCTTCATGTCCTCCGGCACGACCGGCTACGATTCCAAGGTCTATGAGCATCTGAAATACTGGTACGACACGCAGGCCTGGCTGCCCAAGAATGCCGTCATCGTCAACAAGAAGGCGTTCGACGCCCTCGACAAACCGACCCAGGACGCGGTGCTGAAAGCCGCGGCCGACGCGGAAACGCGCGGCTGGACCTTATCGCAAAGCAAGAACGACTGGTATGTCGACGCGCTCAAGAAGAAGGGCATGACGATCCAGAAGCCGTCCGCCAAGCTTCAGGCCGACGTCAAACAGATCGGCTCCCTCATGTTGTCCGATTGGCTGAAAAAGGCAGGCCCGGAAGGTCTGGCCGTGATCGATACCTATACCAGGCCGTAGGCGAACCGTCCGATGAGGAGAACGCTCGACTGGCTCTACGACGCCGCCGGCTTTGCCGCGGCGTTTTTCATGATCGGCACGTTTGTGATGGTGATGGCCGGCATCGCCGATCGCGTGTTCGCGCTCAGCTTGCGCGGCACCGACATGTATGCCGGCTATTGCATGGCCGCCGCCGGATTCCTCGCATTGGCGCATACCCTCAAGCGCGGCGAGCACATCCGCGTCATGCTGGTCTTGCAGACGCTGCCGCCGCGCCAGCGTCACCTGCTGGAACTAGGGTCGCTGTTCGCCGCTTCCGCGCTGGCCGGCGCGCTGGCCTGGTATTCGGTCCGCCTCGCCTACCAATCCTGGGACTTCAACGACGTCTCCACCGGCAGCGACGCCATGCCGCTCTGGATTCCGCAGTTGGCGATGGCGGCCGGCAGCATCGTGTTCTTCATCGCCTTCGTCGATGAATTGGTATTGGAATTGCAAGGCAAGCGCGCGCAGAAAGCCGCGGAAGAAGCCTTGCACAATGAATAGGTAGGCGATGGAAATCCTGGTTACCGTGCTATTGATCGTTGCCCTGTTCGCCCTGCTCGGCGCGGGCGTCTGGATCGGCCTGGCCTTGTGCGGCGTGGCATGGATCGGGATGGAGTTGTTCGCATCGCGGCCCGCTGGCGATGCCATGGCCGTCACGATATGGGGCGCGGCTTCCTCGTGGACGCTGACCGCCCTGCCGCTCTTCATCTGGATGGGCGAAATCCTGTTCCGCACCAAGCTCTCCGAAGACATGTTCAAGGGCCTGGCGCCGTGGCTGGAGCGTGTGCCGGGCCGCCTGCTGCACACCAACGTGATCGGCTGCGCCATCTTCGCGGCGGTATCGGGCTCGTCGGCCGCCACCTGCGCCACGATCGGCAAGATGACGATTCCGGAATTGTCGATCCGCGGCTACCCGGAAGACAAGATCATCGGCACGCTGGCCGGCGCCGGCACGCTCGGCCTGCTGATCCCGCCGTCGATCATCATGATCGTCTACGGCGTCGTCGCCAATGTCTCCATTCCCGAACTGTTCATCGCCGGCGTCATTCCGGGCATCCTGCTCGCCACGCTGTTTTCCGGCTACATCGTGGTGTGGGCCCTGCGCCATCCGGACGCGATCCCGCCGGCTTCCCGCTCGTACAGCCTGATGGAAAAGCTGATCGCGGCGCGCCACCTAATCCCGGTCGTGCTGCTTGTCATACTCGTGCTCGGCGCCGTGTATTCGCCCTGGGTCACGGCGACCGAAGCCGCGGCCATCGGCGTCACGGGAGCCTTGATCCTCTCGGCGGCGCAAGGTTCGCTCAACCGGCGCACGTTCAAGGATAGCCTGATGGGCGCGACGCGCCTGTATTGCATGATCGCCCTCATCCTCGCCGGCGCGCAATTCCTGACGCTGGCGATGGGCTACATCGGCCTGCCGCGCCATCTCGCGGAATGGATCGCCTCGCTCGGCCTGCCGAACTTCATGCTGATCCTGGCGCTCGTGCTGTTCTATGTCGTGCTCGGCTGCTTCCTCGACGGCATTTCGATGGTGGTGCTGACGATGAGCGTCATCATGCCGACCATCGAGAAAGCCGGCATCGACCTCGTCTGGTTCGGCATCTTCGTGGTCCTCGTGGTCGAGATGGCGCAGATCACGCCGCCGGTCGGCTTCAACCTGTTCGTCTTGCAAGGCATGACGAACCGGCAGGTCCCATGGATTTCCAAAGTCACACTTCCGATGTTTTATTTGATGATCGCCGCCGTTCTTCTGGTCTATTTCGTGCCCGGCTTGGTAACATGGCTGCCTGATTCGATGAAGGCGGTCGGATAAACGATCGCGGTCTCGTCAAAGGGCGGTAAAATCGCCGCCTTCCAATCCATTCAACCGAGATCGTTTTATGCAAGTAGCAGTGATCGGCGGTGGCGTCGTCGGCGTCTGCACGGCGTATTTCCTTGCCGCGGCCGGACACGAAACCGTCGTCGTCGAGCAGCGCAACAACGTGGCGGAGCAAGCCAGCTTCGGCAACGCCGGCGTGATCGCTCCCGGCTATGCGACGCCTTGGGCCGCACCCGGCATGCCGCGCAAGATTCTGTCGTACCTGTTCAAGTCGGAATCGCCGGTCAGGCTGCGGCCGACGATGGACCGGGCCCTATGGCGCTGGATACGCCAATGGCTGTCCGAATGCGAGCTCGACCGCTATCGCATCAACAAGGAACGCATGCAGCGCGTCGCCTTCTACAGCCGCGACATCCTGCATCAGTTGCGCGATCACTATCAGCTCGAATACGAGCAGACCCAGGGCTATCTCCAGCTGTTCCGCGGCGAGCGCGATCTGCTCCTGGCCGAACCCGCGCTCGCCTTGCTTGCCGAACACGAAATACCGCACCGCCTCGTCGATGCCGCCGCGGCGCGCGCCATCGAGCCGGCGTTATCGCAGACGACCGGCCTCGCCGGCGCGCTGCACCTGCCGAACGACGAAGCCGGCAATTGTCCCTTGTTCGCCAAGCAGATGCGCTATCTCGCGCAGTCGCTCGGCGCCGAATTCCATTTCGGCACGACCGTCTCCGCCATCCGCCGCGACGGCGGGCGCATCGGCTTGCAGATCGGCGATCGCAGCTTCGAGTCCGACGCCGTCGTCGTCGCCGCCGGCGTCGACAGCGCGGCGCTCCTGGAGTCGCTCGGCATCCGCATTCCCCTCTATCCGGTAAAGGGATATTCCGCGACCGCGCCGATCAAGAATTTCGATGAAGCGCCGATCGCCGCGCTGATGGACGAATCCTACAAGGTCGCCATCACGCGGCTCGGCAACCGCATCCGCATCGCCGGCACGGCCGAACTCGGTACCCGCGACCTGGCATTGCGCGATGCGGCGTTGCGCACGCTGATCAAGGTCGGCGACGACTGGTTTCCGCTCGCCGCCAATTACCGCGCCGCCAATTTCTGGTGCGGCGCCCGTCCCATGCTTCCCGACGGCGCGCCGCTGCTCGGCGCGACGCCGCTCAAGAACATATTCATCAACATCGGCCACGGCTCGACCGGCTGGGCGATGGCCGCCGGGTCCGGCAAGATCGTGGCGGACATCGTTTCCGGCCGCACGCCCGACATCGACATGGACGGCCTGACGCTATCGCGCTATGGATAGAATCGGCTGCGTCGTGATCGGGGCCGGCGTCGTCGGCCTGGCGGTCGCGCGCGCCATGGCCCGCGCCGGCCACGAAACCATCGTCGTCGAACGGCATGGCGCCATCGGGATGGAGACCAGCTCGCGCAACAGCGAGGTCATCCATGCCGGGCTCTACTACCCGAGCGGCAGTCTCAAGGCGAGACTATGCGTTGCCGGCCGCGACCAGCTCTACCGCTATTGCGACGAGCATGGCGTCCCCTACCGTCGCTGCGGCAAACTGGTCGTCGCAACATCCGAGGCGCAAAGATCAAAACTCGCTGCCATCGCCGCGCAAGCCCATGCCAACGGCTGCGGCGAGATAAGCATGCTGACCGCGGAACAGGCACGAGCGCTGGAACCCGCCTTGGCCTGCGTCGCCGCGCTGCATTCGCCGCTGACCGGGATTCTCGATACCCATGCCTTCATGCTCGCCCTGCAAGGCGACGCCGAGCGCGCCGGCGCCGCCTTCGCGTTCGCCAGCCGCGTCGTCGGCGGACGGGCCGGCGACGATGGAGTCCTCCTCTCCGTCCGCAGCGGCGACGGCGGCGAGACCGAATTGCTCGCCGAGCGCGTCGTCAATTGCGCGGGACTATGGGCGCCGGCGGTCGCCAGGACGATCGAAGGCCTCGATCCGACCGGCCTGCCGAGTCCCGGCTTCGCCAAGGGAAATTATTACGCGTTGAGCGGCCGCGCCCCGTTTTCCAGGCTGATCTACCCGGTGCCGGAGGACGGCGGGCTCGGGGTGCATCTCACGCTGGACCTCGGCGGCCAGGCGCGCTTCGGTCCCGACGTGGAATGGATCGAGGTCGAAGACGGCGATATCGACTATCGCGTCGCCCCGGTGCGCGCGCAGCGCTTTTACCGGGCCATCCGCGCCTATTGGCCCGCACTGCAGGACGATGCGCTGCAGCCGGCCTACGCCGGCGTGCGTCCAAAGATCGGCGGCCCCGGTGCGCCGGCCGCCGATTTCCTCTTCGCCTCGCATGGAGCGCGCCGCTATCTCGGCTTGTACGGCATCGAATCGCCGGGCTTGACCGCATCGCTGGCGATCGCGGAGCACGCGCTCGCCCTGCTTCGATGAGACGGCGGCTTGCGCCGCGCGCCGTCACGCGGCAATCAGGAAATCGATGACCACCTCTCCCGGCGCGCGCGACACATACGCCGCCTTGACGCGCGGTCCGAAGCTGCCCGCGATCTGCGACAGCAAAGGCAATGGATCGTGGTCGTTGCAGAAACGCATGGTTTCTCCCGGCTGCCAGGTCTGCAAGGCGCCGAAGATCGCCGCATGGCGAAAGCGCTTGGCGACGCCGCGCGCATCGAACGGATAAATGCCTTCGGCGGCAACAGGATGGGAACAGTCGTGGGCCACGATGGAACTCCTTGTGAATGCATCGAAAAAAACGAAGCCGGCGATGCCGGCCACCCAGGAACGTCATGCCTTGCCGGCCTGCGCCATGAAACCGGTCTCCGCTTGCGGGCGCGAACCGCCTTTCGACAGGCGCAGCGCGAACAATGCGAGGAACACGACGCCGGCCGCGAATACCACATCGCCCGGCACGCGCAGCCATACGAGGCTTTCCATCACCGGCGAGTGGATCACTTCCGGCGAACGCGCGAACCACGTGCCGCGCGTGACGCTGGCCCAGGCCTGGTAGATGCCGGCCGGCACCAGCGACAGGAACACCATCATCGCCAGTCCGATATTGAGCAGCCAGAACGTCGGACTCAACAGGCGGTCGGACCATGCCGCGCGCTCGGACAGGCCGCGCAGGCAGAACAGCATCAGGCCGATGCCGAGCATGCCGTAGACGCCGAACAATGCCGCATGGCCGTGCGCCGGAGTCATGTTCAAGCCTTGCATGTAATATAGCGCGATCGGCGTGTTGATCGAGAAACCGAGCAAGCCCGCCCCCACGATGTTCCAGAAGCCGACGGCGATGAAGCAGAAAATCGCCCACTTGTACGATCGCACCCAGGGCGCCGCGTGGGCGCGCCGGTAGTTGCGATAGGCTTCGACGCCGATCAGCGACAACGGCACGACTTCCAGTGCCGAGAACATGGCGCCGATCGCGATCACGAAGGTCGGCGTGCCGGTGAAATACAGATGATGCAAGGTGCCGAGAATGCCGCCGAGCAGGAACACGATGGTCTCCAGCACGATCGCGCTGTTGGCCGACGCCGCGCGGATCAGGCCGAGGCGCGAGAACAGCAAGGCGATGACGGCGGTGGCGAACACTTCGAAGAAGCCCTCGACCCAGAGATGCACCAGCCACCAGCGCCAGTACTCGATCATCGAGTAATGCGTATGCCGCCCCCAGGTGAGCGAAGTCGCATAGAACCCGCCGATGCAAAGCGCGGCCAGGAAGACCATCGCGATCAGCCCGCGGCTCTCCGACGGCTTTTTCAGCGCCGGCCAAAGACCGCGTCCGAGCAGCGTCGTCCAGATCAGCAAACCGACGAACAAGAGGATCTGCCATACGCGCCCCATGCTCGTGAATTCGAGACCCTGATTGCCGAGCCAGAAGCTGAAGTCGGTGCCGAGATGCTGCAACGTGCCCAGCCAGCCGGTGGCGGTCGAGCCCCCCACGATGAACAGCAAGGCATAGAACAAGACGTCGACGCCGAGCTTCTGATATTTCGGCTCATGCCCCGAGATCGCCGGCGCGATGTACAGGCCGGTCGCGAGCCACGCCGTCGCGATCCACAGGACGGCGAATTGCGTATGGATGGTGCGGCTGACGTTGAACGGCAGAATATCGGCGAGCGGAATGCCGAAGAAGCTGTGGCCTTCGACCGCATAGTGGGCAGAAATAACTCCCATGCCGACCTGCGCGAGAATCAGCGCGACGACGACGTAGAAGTACTTGCGCGTGGCGCGCATCGACGGCGTCGGCTCGAGGTTGAACAGCGGATCGGTCCGCGGCGGCGCCGGGTCGTCCTCTTCCTTGTGCGTCGAGTGATAGAACACCATGCCGGCGATCGCGGCGATCATCAGGATCACGCTGGCGATCGACCAGATGCCTGCGCCGGCCGACGGCGTGTTGCCGACCAAGGGTTCATGCGGCCAGTTGCTGGTATAGCTCAGTCCTTGCTCGCCCGGACGGTCGGTCGCGGCGGACCACGACGACCAGAATACGAATGCCGCCAGGGCATGCCGGTCTTCCACGGCCGGAAGCGATCCGGCGTTCATCGCGTATTGCTCGCGCAATTCATCGAGCGCCGGATCGCTGCCGAACAAGCCGGTGTAATGCCGCGCGACCTGCCGCACGGCCTCGGCGCGTTCCGGCGTCAGGATAATGGCGCCGGTACGGGCTTCGTAGGTATTGCGGCGCATCTCCGCTTTCACCATGCCATCGAGCTGGGCCTGCGCGCCGGCGCCGAGTTCGTCATAGCCCTTGCCGAAATCGCGTCGCGCCAGGATCTCGCGCAAAGCGAGCGATTCTCGATGCAGCCAATCGGCCGACCAGTCCGGCGCAACATAGCTGCCGTGTCCCCAGACCGAGCCCAACTGTTGGCCGCCGGCCGCTAGCCAGGCCTGCTGTCCGTGTTCGACCTGGCCAGCCGAAAATATCGTCTTCCCAAGCGTGTCGGCGACCTTGGCGGGTATCGGTGGAGCCTTCAAATAAATTTCCGACCCGACCCAGGCAAGGACGGCGAAGGACAAGGCGCAGATGATCGCCAGCCAGGTCCATAGTTTGCGTGTTGTATGCATGACAGTGTTCCCGTTGATTGAGGTAGAAGTGACGTCCAGCAATTTTAGATGCATTCTATATGCATCTTTTAATACATGCAAATTAAATGAATCTTTTGTTGGATCAAGCGATCGACAGCTTGCCGTGGCGCCCGCTTCCCCATGGAATACAATCCCTTGCCATGAGCGCACTCTATTCCGTACAACAGATCCGGAACATCGAAACGGCCGAGTTGGCCGGCCTACCGGCCGGGGCCTTGATGCGGCGTGCCGGTGAAGCGGCCGCGCAAGCGGCGATCGAGTTGCTGCCAATGGCAGAGGGCAATCGAATTCTTATCCTCGCCGGTCCCGGCAACAATGGCGGCGACGCACTCGAAGCCGCCGCCCGTCTTGCCGAAACGGGATATGACGTCACCGTTCTGCTGTTTTCGGATCCGGCGTCGCAACCGGCCGATGCGCGGGAAGCCTTCGAGCGCGTGCGGCAAAGCACCGCGCGCATCGTCGAAGCCAATGCTGACGCCGACGGCGATCTCCGTCACGATGCCGGATGGAACCTGGTGATCGACGGCCTGTTCGGAATCGGCTTGCGGCGCCCCCTGTCCGGCCTCCTGCGCGCGATTGTCGAGACCGTCAATCGCATGCCCTGCCCGGTACTTGCCCTCGATGTGCCAAGCGGACTCGACGCCGATACCGGCAACATCGTGGGACCGGCGGGCGTCGCGATCGAAGCGACCGAAACCATCACGTTCATCGCCGACAAGCCGGGACTGCATACCTGCCACGGCCGCGACCACGCCGGAAGGGTTCGCGTCGCCAACCTCGGCATTCCGGACGAACGCTTTCCGCCGCCGACGGCGCATTTGAACGACACCCACTGCTTCGCCGAGCATCTGCGTCCGCGCCGCCACAACTCGCACAAGGGCAGCTATGGCGATGTCTGCGTCATCGGCGGCGCGCAAGGCATGACGGGAGCCGCATTGCTGGCGGCGCGCGCCGCCGCGTTCGGCGGCGCCGGCCGGGTGATCGCCGCGTTCATCGATGCTGTTCCGCCGTCCGATAGCATGCATCCGGAATTGATGTGCCGATCGGCCCGGGAAATCGATCTCTCGAAAGGCGCGGTGGTTGTCGGTCCCGGCCTCGGCGGGTCGGTTGCGGCGCGCGAGTCGCTGCGCCGGGCGCTCGCATCGCCCCTGCCTGCCGTATTGGACGCCGACGCGCTGAACCTGCTCGCGGCGGATGCGAGTCTGCAGCCGGCAGCGACTCGCCGTGCCGCGCCGACGCTGATGACGCCGCATCCGCTGGAAGCGGCGCGCCTGCTCGACATCTCCGCCGGCGAAGTTCAGGCGGACCGCTTGGCAGCCGCCAGGAGCCTGGCGCAACGCTTTCAAGCGGTCGTCGTGCTCAAGGGTTCGGGAACCGTCATCGCGCTACCCGATGAACAAGCGTTCATCAATCCGACCGGCAATCCCGGTCTGGCAACCGCGGGAAGCGGAGATGTCCTGGCGGGCATGTGCGGCGCACTCCTCGCGCAAGGCTGGCCGGTCCGGGAAGCGGCATTGGGCGCGGTCTGGCTGCATGGCCTCGCGGCGGACATGCTGGTCGTGCAAGGCATCGGCCCCATCGGATTGACGGCCGGCGAATTGATTCCCGCGATACGCCGCGCCCTGAACGCGCTCGTCGGCGGCCAGATCTAGTGATCCATCCGGATAAATTCGACGGTTCTGCCAACTGCTCGAAAGCGATAGCGGCGTTGCCGATGCTCGCGAGGGAGACCACCCTGGCTGCGCTCGACGCCTTGCTATCGTTTCCGATCAGCGCGGCATAACTCGTCACATTCACCTGGATGGAGCATTAGGCGCTGCGCAGGATCCTGCCGGCGGCGATCGTGATCACGCGCGCGCACATGCCGGCGATCGCCGGGTCGTGCGTCACCAGCACCAGCGTCGATTGGCGCTCCTTGTTCAGCTCGAACATCAGGCGGATGACCGCGTCGCCGGTCGCCGCATCGAGACTGCCGGTCGGCTCGTCGGCGAACAGCAACGGAGGCTCGCATACGAAGGCGCGCGCCAGCGCGACGCGCTGCTGCTCCCCTCCCGATAGATACTTCGGATAGTGCTTGAGGCGGCTTGCAAGACCGACCCGCTCCAGCATCGCCGCCGCCTTGCGCTTGGCATCGGCGTCGCCGCGCAATTCGAGCGGCAGCATCACGTTTTCAAGCGCCGTTAAATGGGCCAGGAGTTGGAACGACTGGAACACGAAGCCGAGCCTGGCCTTGCGCAGGGCCGCCCGGCCGTCCTCGTCGAGCGCGAAGATATCGACGCCGCCGAGCTTCACCGTGCCTTCCGACGGCGTGTCGAGCCCTGCCAAGAGACCGAGCAGGGTCGACTTTCCCGAGCCGGACGCGCCGACAATCGCGAGCGTCGCGCCGGCCGGCACGGTAAAATCCACGTTTTGCAGAATCGTCAGCTCTCCGGTCGCGTCGGCGACCCGTTTGGTCAGATTGATCGCTTCGATCGCCGGAGAAACATCGAAATTGTCAGGCATGCGAAATCACACGAAGAATTGGATGGGAAATTGGATGCGGCAAACGCATCTTCTGCGGGCCGTCGTGTTGTTGGCCTTCGCGCTGACGGCAACAACGAGCGCCTATTCTGCATCAAAAACGATACTCGTGGTGGGCGACAGCCTTTCCGCGGAATACGGACTCGCTCGCGGCACCGGCTGGGTGCCTCTACTGGAAAAGCGTTTGCAGCAGGAAAAGATCGAGGCCAGGGTCGTCAACGCCAGCATCAGCGGCGATACCACCAGCGGCGGAAAATCGCGCCTCCCTCCCTTGCTCGAGAAGCACCGCCCGGATGTCGTGATCATCGAACTGGGCGCCAACGATGCCCTGCGCGGATTGCAGATCGCCGCGGCGGAGGCGAACCTGCGCGACATGATCGCGGCGGCCCGGAAACAGCGTTCGCGGGTACTGTTGGTAGGCATGCGCATCCCGCCGAATTATGGCGCCGAATACACCGGCAAATTCTTTGCGATGTATTCCCGGCTGGCGAAGGAAACGAAATCGGCCCTGGTGCCCTTTCTGCTCGAAGGCGTCGCCGAACGGCCGGAGCTGTTCCAGGCCGATCGCATTCACCCGACGGCGCAGGCGCAGCCGATCATGCTCGACGCGGTATGGCCGCATCTGAAGCCCTTGCTGACAAAATGAATCGATGAAGTATCCTGCTCTGCTCCGCTTCGCGGACGTCCTTCCCTTGCTCGACGAATTCGATGCCATCATCGATGCCAGAAGTCCGGCGGAATTCGCCGAAGACCATATTCCCGGCGCCATTAACTGCCCCGTGCTGGACGACGAAGAGCGCGCCCGCGTCGGAACGCTCTACAAACAGGTCAACGCATTCGAGGCGAAAAAGGTCGGCGCGGCACTGGTGGCGCGCAATATCGCGCGCCACATCGATGCCCAATTCCTCGACAAACCGCGCGACTGGAAACCGCTCGTCTATTGCTGGCGCGGCGGCAACCGCAGCGGATCGATGGCCCATATCCTGGCGAAGATCGGCTGGCCGGCAGTACAGCTCGACGGCGGATACAAGGAATACCGCCGTCACGTGAATGCCGAACTGGCGGAGATGCCGGCGCGCTTCCGGTTCCGGGTCGTATGCGGCACCACAGGAAACGGGAAGAGCCGACTGCTGCAGACGTTGGCCTCCGCCGGCGCTCAAGTCCTCGACCTGGAACAACTCGCGGCACATCGCGGTTCCGTGCTCGGCAACCTGCCGAGCGAACCGCAGCCGACGCAAAAAACCTTCGAAAGCAGCATCTGGCACGCCCTGCGCCACTGCGATCCGCAACGTGTGGTCTTCGTCGAATCGGAAAGCAAGAAAGTCGGCCAATTGCGCGTACCGGATGCCCTGATGGAACGCATGCGCGCGTCGCCCTGCATTTCATTGCACCTGCCGCAGGAGCAGCGCGTGCGATTGCTGATGCAGGACTACCCGCATTTCATCGAGGCGCCGGACTTGCTGAATGCGCAGCTCGAGTGCTTGCTGCCGTTGCATGGCCGGGAAAAGATCTCGCGCTGGCAGGCAATGGCGAGTACGGGCCGCATCGAGCCATTGGTCGGAGAATTGCTGGTCGATCATTACGATCCCGCTTATTTGCGCTCGATCGAGCGGAATTTCGTCCAGTTCGGCCAGGCCCGGCAAGTCGCGCTCGAGGATATCGCGCCCGCGTCGTTCGAAGCGCTTGCGCGGCAATTGCTGGCCGATCCTTGACGCGCCCGTCGACCGCAGCGATTCGCTGCTGGCATCATAAAAAAAGGCGCTGCAATCGGCAGCGCCTTTTTCATGACCGGGAAAAGTCCTTATTTCGGTTCCGAACCCTGTGCATTCGCATCGCCGGCCGCCGCGGCGGCCGCGATCGGCTTGAGCACCTCGGTCTTCGCCTTCCGCTTCAACACTTCGATATAGGCCAACATTTCCTGCTGCGCCAGCACGTTGGAAATCTGCTGCTGTTCCGCCTGGCGGCGCGCCATGTCGGGAGCGGCGGGTTGGGACACCTTGGTGATGCGATACACGGCATAGCCGCGGTTATCGAGATCGACGCCGACATAAGCCGGCAACTTCGCCGCATCGGCTTTCATCACCGCGCTCAATGCCTTCGGATGGATTTCCACCGGCTTGGAGCGCGACACGATCTTGGCATCGCCGAAGCCGGCCGTATCGTCCTTCGCCTTCAACGCGGCCAGTTTCTCTTCGCCAGCCTTCTTGGCCAATTTGGCCGCCTCTTCCTGTGTCACGCGTTCGCGAACCACATCCTTGACTTCGTCGAGCGAGCGCTTGGTGGTCGGCTTGTATTCGGCGATACGGCCCGCGATCAAGGTGTTTGCCGCGACCTCCACCGCCTCCGTATTGCGCTTGTTCTTGATCGAATCGTCGGAGAACAGAGCCTTCAGGAATTTCTCGTTGTTGAACGGCATCGGGCCGAACACCGGATTCGGCTTGCGCGTCAGATTGGTCGCCGTCTCGATCTTCAGCTTGAGCTTGTCGGCAACCGGTTTCAGGCTGTCGGCCTGCTCGTATACCGTATTGCTGAACACCTCGGCCATTTCGGTGAACTTCTTCGCCGCCTGCTGCTTCTTGATCTCCGCAGCGATTTCACCCTTCACCTCGTCGAACGGCTTGATCGCAGCCGGCTTGATTCCCGTCAGCTGGATGATGTGGTATCCGAATTCGGATTCGACGACATCGCTGATTTCGCCTTGCTTGAGCTTGTAGGTTGCTTCTTCGAACGGCTTGACCATCATGCCCTTGGCAAAAAAATCGAGATCGCCGCCGCGCTCCGCGGAACCGGGATCCTGGGAATTTTCCTTGGCAAGCTTCGCGAAGTCGGCCGGATTCTTGCGCGCCTGAGCCAGCAGATCCTCGGCTTTCTTCTTCGCCGCGGCCTTGTCCGCCGCCGACGCATCCTTCTTCACGGAAATCAGGATATGGCTGGCGCGGCGCTGCTCTTCGGTGCCGTAGCGTTTCTGGTTCTGGTCGTAATACGACTTGATGTCCGCGTCCGAAACGTTGATCTCGGAGGCAACGGTATCGAGCGTCAATACGACATATTCCGCTTTCGCCTGCTCCGGGATTTCAAACTGGCTGGCGTTCTTGTCGTAATAAGCCTTGAGCAACTCGTCCGTGATCTTCACCTGCGACACGAAATCCGCAGCCTTGAACGATAACTCCTGGACTTCGCGTTCCTGGTCGTTGAGATCGGACAGGCGGGCCGCCACGGTCTTAGGAGCGAATGCCGTCGACTGCACGGCGGCATTGACCTGCTGCACCGTCAAGTCGCCGCGCAAACGCGATTCATACATCGCAGGCGTCATCCCTTGCATCGCCAACAAGGCCTTATAACGCTCGCCATCGAACTTGCCGTCGGGCGTGGTCAGCCCGGGAATGCCGAGAATCGTCTGCTGCAGCGACTGGTCCGATACCGTCAGGCGGTTACGCGCGGCTTCGGCCGCCAGCGCCTTCTGGGCAATCAGGTTATCGAGGATGCCTTGCTTGGCTTCCGGAGTCTCGAGCATCTTCGGATCGAACTGGGCGCCGAACATCTGGCGCAGACGCTCGGTCTGTTCGCGTTGGGCAGCGTCGAATTCCTGCTGGGTGATCGATACGCCGGCCACCTTGGCGACCGCGTTGTCGTCGTCGCTCAGACGGGAATAACTCTCGATACCGAAAAACGCGAACGACGGGAAAATGAACAGAAGCAGCACGAACTGCATCAAGCGTTGATGGGTACGGACAAAATCGAACATGGTCACCAATCACAAACAAATTTAGAAGGTCTCATTTCCGGCGCCTCGGCGGAACACTCGAAAATCCAATGCCCCGATGAAACTCCAGGATGCGGCCCATATGAAAAAAGGCGAACTTGCGTTCGCCTTTCCTCGGTATTGGCGGAGTGGACGGGACTCGAACCCGCGACCCCCGGCGTGACAGGCCGGTATTCTAACCGACTGAACTACCACTCCTAAACTGCTAAAACCTGCTCTTGCAATGACTGAGCTATCTGGTGGGTGCTGAGAGGCTCGAACTCCCGACCTACGCCTTGTAAGGGCGCCGCTCTACCAACTGAGCTAAGCACCCTTCTTTGCCAAGTCAGCCATTGCTGGCGTTGTCACCACGCCAAAAACATTAGTTTACCGCATCTTTAAGCGCTTTGCCAGGCCTAAATTTAGGAACTTTCGCAGCTTTGATTTTTATCGCCGCTCCGGTCCGCGGATTGCGGCCGGTGCGCGCAGCGCGCTTGCCGACGGAGAAGGTGCCGAAGCCGACCAGAGTCACGGTACCGTTTTTCTTCAATGTTGTCTTGACGGCGCCGATGATGGCATCGAGCGAACGCGTGGCGGCCGCCTTGGAGATGTCGGCGGTCTTTGCGATGTGATCGATCAATTCGGTTTTGTTCACTGATGTCCCCTCTCGAAGGTTAAGTGCGCATAGGCGTTCTAGGGCCGCATAGTTACTTATGTACTTGAGTTACGCAGCGGAAACTGCAGACGGTATTAAACAAGTCACGTTGCCTCATGTCAAGCTGTTTCCCCCGCAAACCCGCATGGCATAAGGGTTTCCTGGCAAACCGATCGATCGGCATTCCAAGCGGGCACAAAAAAGGCGCCTCGAAAGGCGCCTGTAAGGATAGTGTCAGGTTCAGTGTGTAACCACCGCTTCGGCCGACTCCGCGGCTTTGGTGACGGCCGCCGCGGCGGCCGTCGCTTCTTCGTCGGTCAGCGGCACGGGCTGCCGCTCGAGAGCGACTTCGAGCACCTTGTCGATCCAGCGCACCGGAACGATTTCAAGCCTGTTCTTCACATTGTCCGGAATATCCGCCAGATCCTTGACATTCTGCTCCGGGATCAAGACGGTCTTGATTCCGCCGCGATGCGCGGCCAGCAATTTCTCCTTCAATCCACCGATCGGCAACACTTCGCCGCGCAACGTGATTTCCCCTGTCATCGCGACGTCGGCGCGCACCGGAATACCGGTAAATACCGATACCAGAGCGGTCGTCATGGCAATGCCGGCAGACGGGCCATCCTTCGGCGTGGCGCCTTCCGGAACATGGATATGGATATCGGTCTTCTCGAATACGTCGCTCTTGACGCCGAGCCGCTTCGCGCGACTGCGCACCACGGTGCGCGCCGCCTCGATCGACTCCTTCATGACGTCGCCGAGAGTACCGGTGCGGATCACGCCGCCCTTTCCGGGCATCGTCATCGCTTCGATGGTCAGCAAATCCCCGCCCACTTCGGTCCATGCGAGACCGACCACTTGACCGACCTGGTTTTCCTTCTCGGCCATGCCGAAATCGAAACGCCGCACGCCGAGGAATTTGTCGAGATTCTTGGATGTGACGGTGACTTTCCGGTCTTGCTTCTTCAGCAGCAGCATCTTCACGACCTTGCGGCAGATCTTCGAGATCTCGCGCTCGAGCGAACGCACACCGGCCTCGCGCGTGTAATAGCGGATGATGTCGCGAATCGCCGACTCCGATACCGTGATCTCGTCATCCTTCAGACCGTTGTTCTTGATTTGCTTCGGCAGCAGGTAGCGCATCGAGATATGAGTCTTCTCGTCCTCGGTGTAACCCGCGAGGCGAATCACCTCCATGCGATCCAGCAGCGCCGGCGGAATATTGAACGAGTTCGACGTCGCCACGAACATCACGTCGGACAGGTCGAAATCCACCTCGATGTAATGATCCGAGAACGTATGGTTCTGCTCCGGATCGAGCACCTCGAGCAGCGCGGAAGCGGGATCACCTCGGAAATCCATGCCGAGCTTGTCCACTTCATCGAGCAGGAACAGCGGATTGCGCACACCCACCTTGGTCAGGCTCTGCAGGATCTTGCCGGGCATCGAACCGATGTAGGTACGGCGATGGCCGCGAATCTCGGCTTCGTCGCGCACGCCGCCCAAGGCCATGCGCACGAACTTGCGATTGGTCGCACGCGCGATCGATTGGCCGAGCGAGGTCTTGCCGACGCCGGGCGGACCGACCAGGCACAGGATCGGCGCCTTGACCTTGTCGACGCGTTGCTGAACGGCGAGATACTCGAGAATGCGCTCTTTGACCTTTTCGAGACCGTAGTGCTCGTCTTCCAGTACTTTCTCGGCGTTGGCAAGATCGTTGTTGACCTTGGACTTTTTCTTCCACGGCAAGCCGATCAGCGTATCGATGTAGTTGCGCACGACCGTCGCCTCTGCGGACATGGGCGACATCAGCTTGAGCTTCTTCAATTCGCTCTGGGCCTTGTCCCGGGCTTCCTTGGGCATCTTGGCGGCGATGATCTTCTTCTCGAGCTCTTCGAGGTCCGCCCCCTCGTCGCCCTCGCCGAGTTCCTTCTGAATCGCCTTGACCTGCTCGTTCAGATAATACTCGCGCTGCGATTTTTCCATCTGGCGCTTGACGCGACCGCGAATGCGTTTCTCGACCTGCAGTATGTCGAGTTCGCCCTCGAGCTGGCCGAGCAAGTGTTCGTGACGTTTGGCGATATTGAAGATCTCGAGGATGATCTGCTTTTGCTCAAGTTTGAGCGGCAGATGCGCGGCGATCGTATCGGCAAGGCGGCCCGGATCGTCGATTCCAGCCAGCGAAGTCAGGATCTCCGGCGGAATCTTCTTGTTCAATTTCACGTATTGATCGAACTGCTGAATGATCGCACGGCGCAAAGCTTCGACTTCCGAAGGGTCGCCGGCCTCGGACTCGACCGGCGTCAATTCGGCGATGAAATGCGTCTCGAGTTCGCTGATGTGATGAATGCGCGCACGCTGCGCACCTTCAACCAGGACCTTCACCGTACCATCCGGCAGCTTCAGCATTTGCAGGATGTTGGCGACACAACCGATCTCGTAGATATCGTTGGCGGACGGCTCGTCCTTGGCGGCGGCCTTCTGAGCGGCGAGCATGATGCTCTTGCCTTGCTCCATCGCCGCTTCGAGCGCCTTGATCGATTTGGGTCGGCCGACGAACAGCGGGATCACCATATGCGGAAAAACGACCACGTCTCGCAATGGCAGCAATGGTAATTGGGTGTGTTCAGTGATTGTAGTAGTCGACATGGCGAGCCTTATCAAAAATCCTCGTTACAGATGTTGGCGCAAAGGGCCAAAACACAAGTCCCAATATTTACAAAAATCACCTTTTTACAAGGGCAATAAAAAAAGCCACACTCGAAGTTACCCCCGTGTGGCTTTGCGATCGAAGCCTCGATAATTTTTCTTAGAGTAAATTGTACTGCGTTTCCGCAAAAAAACTTTCTCTTGAGCGATTTTTTCGCAGCGTTGTTGCCTCTGTTATTGCTTTGCTCCGGAAACCTTCGGCTGTTCATGGTAGATCAGCAATGGCTTGGCGCCATTCATGATCGTATTTTCATCGATCACGATCTTGGCGACGTTCTGCACGCTGGGCAATTCATACATCACATCCAGCAAGGCATGCTCCAGGATCGAGCGCAAGCCGCGGGCACCGGTCTTGCGCGCCAACGCCTTCTTTGCAATCGCATGCAACGCCGCCGGCCTGACCTCAAGTTCCGCGCCTTCCATTTGTAAAAGCTTAGCGTATTGCTTGATCAGGGCGTTCTTCGGTTCCAGCAGAATTTGGATTAAGGCGTCCTCGTTGAGTTCACTCAAGGTCGCCACAACCGGCAAACGACCGACGAGTTCTGGTATCAAGCCGAATTTGATCAGATCCTCGGGCTCCACATCGAGCAGGACCTCGCTTGCATTGCGCTCGCTCTGGCTTTTGACGCTCGCGGAAAAACCGATGCCGCTCTTTTCCGAGCGATTCGAAATGATCTTGGCGAGGCCGTCGAAGGCGCCGCCGCAGATGAACAGAATGTTGGTCGTATCGATCTGGACGAAGTCCTGATTCGGATGCTTGCGTCCGCCCTGCGGCGGAACGGAGGCCATCGTGCCTTCGATCAGTTTCAGCAAGGCTTGCTGTACACCCTCGCCGGAGACGTCGCGCGTGATCGAGGGATTGTCCGACTTGCGGGAAATCTTGTCGATCTCATCGATATAAACGATCCCCTTCTGCGCCTTCTCGACTTCGTAATTGCAGTTCTGCAAAAGCTTCTGGATGATGTTTTCGACGTCCTCGCCGACATAGCCTGCCTCGGTCAGTGTCGTCGCATCCGCGATCACGAAGGGCACGTTCAACAGCCGCGCCAAAGTCTGTGCCAGCAGTGTCTTGCCGGAACCTGTCGGGCCGACCAGGAGGATATTGCTCTTAGCGAGTTCGACATCGTCTTTCTTGCCGAGATGCTTCAGGCGCTTGTAATGATTGTAGACCGCCACGGACAGAATACGCTTGGCCGTCTGCTGGCCGATCACGTATTGATCCAGAATCTCGCAGATTTCCTGCGGCGCCGGCAAATCCGACTTCGGGCCGGCGACGGATTCGACGCTCGCGGCCTCATCACGAATGATGTCATTGCATAAATCGATGCACTCGTCGCAAATGAAAACGGACGGGCCTGCGATGAGCTTCTTCACCTCGTGCTGGCTCTTCCCGCAGAACGAGCAGTAGAGCAATTTTTCGCCGCTGGAGGATTTTTTGTCAGACATGGGACACAGATAGGTAGAAGTCTTGGTTTGATATTACCTTCGAATTCCGGATTCGTCACGCCACGACGCAAGAAAAGTGGGAATTTCGAAAGAAAACAGGAGTGGCTTTTGCGCGCGAATTAGCGCCGCATCGCCGTGGTTACACGCTTGATAAAAATGAAAGCGCCAGGTTCGACAAGGATCCGACAACGCCTACGCGAAGCCGAACGACGGAAGGCGAAACTAAAAAGCCCGGGCTGTTGCGCCCGGGCGTTTGACATATCGATCGATGCACGCAAACTGCCGATCAAGCGCGCCGGGTTAATACCTTGTCAATCATGCCGTAATCGACCGCCGCATCGGCAGACATGAAGTTGTCGCGATCGGTGTCGCGAGCGATCTGCTCTATGCTGCGACCTGTCTGTTCGGCCAGGATGTGGTTCAGACGCTCGCGCAAGTACAGGATCTCCCGTGCTTGGATCTCGATATCCGTCGCCTGCCCCTGCGCACCGCCCAAAGGCTGATGGATCATGATGCGCGAGTTCGGCAGCGAATATCGCTTGCCCTTGGCGCCGGCGGCCAGGAGAAACGCACCCATCGACGCCGCAAGACCGGTGCACAACGTGGACACGTCCGGCTTAATGAACTGCATCGTGTCGTAGATCGCCAGACCGGCCGAGACCGAACCGCCCGGGGAGTTGATGTACAACGAGATGTCCTTGTCCGGATTTTCGCTTTCCAGGAACAGCATCTGCGCAACGACGAGGTTCGCCGCCTGATCGGTCACGGGCCCGACCAGGAAGATCACGCGTTCTTTCAGCAGGCGCGAATAAATATCGTACGCACGCTCGCCGCGGCCGCTCTGCTCGATCACCATCGGCACCAGGCCGAGCATCTGGGTATCGAGCGCCGAGTTTCCAAAATTGCTTGTCATATGCTTTCCTCAGGTTCCTTAGGAAGAGCGCACAAGCAATTACGCCTGCGCGCCGGTGCCCATCAATTCGTCGAACGCGACCGACTTGTCGGTGACTTTCGCCTTGCCCAGCACGTAGTTGACGACGTTTTCTTCCAAAACAAGAGCCTCAACTTCCGCGAGGCGGCGACGGTCAGCGTAATAGTACTTCACAACTTGCTGCGGGTCTTCGTAGCTCTGCGCGAATTCCTCGACCTGAGCCTTCACCTGTTCGGCGGTCGCCTGCAGATTGTTGGTCTTCACCAGTTCGGCGAGGATCAGGCCGAGGCGGACGCGACGTTCGGCTTGCGCGGAAAAGAGCTCCGGCGGAAACGGCATGTCCTTGACATTCATACCGCGCTGGGCCATGTCCTGACGCGTCATCTCGACCAAGCGCTCCACGTCTTGCTCGATCAACGCCTTCGGCACGTCGAGTTCGGAGACCTTGATCAGCGCGTCCATCACGCTGTCCTTGGTCTTGGACTTGGTGCGTCCCTTGACTTCACGCTCGAGATTGGCCTTGATGTCTTCGCGCATTTTAGCGAGGTCGCCGTCGGCGATACCCAGCGATTTCGCAAACTCGGCGTCGACTTCCGGCATATGCGCCCACTCGACCTTCTTCATCGTGATCGTGAATTCGGCGGTCTTGCCGGCGACATCCTTGCCGTGGTAGTCCTCGGGGAAAGACAGCGGAAAGGTCTTGGATTCGCCGACCTTCAAGCCGAGAGCGGCCGCTTCGAACTCCGGCAGCATGCGGCCTTCGCCAAGCACGAAACTGTAGTTGTCGGCCTTGCCACCCTGGAACTCGACGCCGTCGATCTTGCCGACGAAATCGACCGTCACGCGATCGCCATTTTGCGCGGAGGTATCCGCGCCGCCGTCGCCGTGCGCGCCCTGCTCGCCCTTGACATGGAAATGGACGCGTTGCTTGCGCAGGATATCGATGGTCTTGTCGATTTCCGCATCGCTCACCTGGGCGACGGTCTTCTCGACTTCGACGGACGACAGATCGCCGATTTTCACGTCCGGATAGATTTCGAAGGTCGCGTCGAAGGCGATGGAGCCTTCCGCGGCGCCGCTCTTGGGCTCGATGCGAGGAAAGCCGGCGACGCGCAGATTATTCTCGGCGGCGGCTTCGTTGAAAGCGCGGCCGACCTTGTCGTTCAGCACTTCGGTCTCGACCTGGTAGCCGTATTGCTGGGCAACCAGCTTCATGGGGACTTTACCCGGACGGAAGCCCGGCGCTTTCGCCGTGCGGGCACGGACTTTCAGACGCTTTTCAACTTCCGCCTTCACGTCATCCAGCGGAAGCGTGATCGTGATGCGGCGCTCAAGTTTGTCCAGGGTTTCGACTGCAGTTGCCATGTAAATCGTCCAAAAAGTAAAAATTCAATCCCATGGTGCGAGGAGGGGGACTCGAACCCCCACACCATTGCTGGCGTCAGGACCTAAACCTGGTGCGTCTACCAATTTCGCCATCCTCGCGGTTTGTTTTTATCGAACCAAAAGGAAAGGGCGACCGCGAAGTGAAAAATGGTCGCCCTGCTTTGCCTGTCGGCTCTTCAACTTCAACCGAGCATTCTACTGGATTTTTTTCCCGGCTGTCGCGTTTTTTGCCATTTTGCTTACGTCCGCCGGCAAAGCCGCCTGCCTTACCGGCCAATCCGCTTCCGCCGCGGCCTCGTTTGCGTACCCGCATTGCACCGTTCGGCGGAAGCAATGCGGAACGCGGGCGTCAGCGGACTATTCAGCCATGCTCGGCTCGGGCGCGATGACCGACCGCCCATGCCCTGCGGGCTTGCGCACCCGGAACCAGGCGGCATACAGCGCCGGCAGGAACAACAGGGTCAGGGCCGTGGCGATGATCAAGCCGCCCATGATCGCCACCGCCATCGGCCCCCAGAAGACGGAGCGCGACAACGGGATCATCGCCAGCACCGCCGCAGCGGCGGTCAGGATGATCGGACGGAAGCGCCGCACGGCCGCCTCGATGACGGCATCCCACGCCGGCGTGCCGTTGGCGATGTCGTGCTCGATCTGGTCGATCAGGATCACCGAGTTCCGGATGATCATGCCGAACAACGCGATCACGCCCAACTGAGCGACGAAGCCGAAGGGCCGCTGCAGAATCAACAGCCCGAGCGCCGCGCCGGCAATGCCGAGCGGACCGGTGAGGAACACCAGGACCGAGCGCGAGAAGCTGTGCAACTGCAGCATCAACAGCGTGAAGATGATGAAGATCACGAGCGGCACGTTGACGGCGATCGACTGCTGCGCCTTGCCGCTATCGGCGGCGGCGCCGGCCAGCTCGATCTTGTAACCCGCCGGCAACTCCGCGCGCAACTTGTCCAGCTTCGGGCTGATCTGGCTCGAGACGGTCGGACCTTGAACGCCGTCGACGACGTCGGACTGGACCGTAATCGCCCACTCGCGCCCTTCACGCCATACCACGCCCGGCTCCCAGACGAAATGCGGGCGCGCGAGTTGCGACAGCGGAATGGACCGGCCGCTCGCGGTCTGGATATTCGCCTCTTGCGCGGCCGTGATCGTGGAGCGCTCGTCGACCGGTTGACGGACGACGATATCGATCAACTTGTCGTTCTCGCGGAATTGGCCGATCGTGGTGCCGCTCAGGATCGTGTTCGCGGCGCGCATCACGGCCTGCGACGTCACACCGAGGGCACGCAGCTTGTCCTGATCGAGCTCCAGGCGCAACACCTTCACCGACTCGTTCCAATTGTCGTTCACGCCGAGCGTATTCGGGTTGGCGCGCATGACCTCTTTCACCTGGTCGGCGATCGCGCGCACCTTGTCCACCTCGCCGCCGCTGACCCGGAACTGGACCGGATACGGCACCGGCGGCCCGTTCGGCAGCAGCTTCACGCGGCCGCGCACTTCCGGGAAGTCGGTCTTGAAGACGGCGAGAATCTTCTTGCGCAAGTCTTCGCGCGCCTTCGCGTCCTTGGGCAGCACGACGATCTGCGAAACGTTGGTCTGCGGGAAAATCTGATCGAGCGGCATATAGAAACGCGGGCTGCCGGTACCGACATAAGTCGTCACGCTTTCCACGCCTTCCTGCTTGCGGATGAAGGCTTCGAATTTCTTGGCTTGCACTTCGGTCGCGGCGAACGCGGTGCCTTCCGGCAGCCACATTTCCACCATCAGTTCCGGCCGGCTCGCATCCGGGAAGAACTGCTGTTCGATGAAACGGAAGCCGAACACGCCGAGCATGAACACGCCGAGCGTCAACGCGATCGTGGTCTTGCGCCATTCGACGCACCAGCTCACGAGAGCGCGGAAACGCGTATAGAAAGGCGTATCGAACAATTCATGATGACCATCGGCGCTGGCGGCCGGTTTCACTTTCAGCAACACGTAGCCGATATAAGGCGTAAACAAGACGGCGGCGAACCAGGAGATGAGCAACGCCAAGGCGTTCACGGAGAACATCGAGAACGTATATTCGCCCGCCGCCGACTTCGCCAAACCGATCGGCAGGAAGCCCGCCGCCGTGATCAACGTGCCGGTCAGCATCGGCATGGCCGTCGACGTATAGGCGAAGGTGGCCGCGTCGAAGCGCGACAATCCCTCTTCCATCTTGCGGACCATCATCTCGACCGCGATGATGGCGTCGTCGACCAGGAGGCCCAGAGCGATGATCAGGGCGCCGAGCGAGATCTTGTGCAGGTCGATCGAGAAAATGTACATGAACAGGAAGGTCACCGCGAGCACGAGCGGAATCGTCAGGGCGACGACCAGGCCCGGGCGGATGTCGATGCGGAACGGCTTCGTATGGAAACCGAGCGCAACGAAGCTGACGGCGAGCACGATCAGCACGGCTTCGGTCAGCGCCCGCAAGAACTCGTTGACGGAATTGGCGACCGCCTTGGGCTGGTTCGCCACGTGCTCGAGCTCGATGCCGACCGGCAGCTTGCCCTTGATCTGCTCGACCGCCGTCTGCAGGTTGCGGCCGAGGTCGATGATGTCGCCGCCCTTCTCCATCGAGACGCCGAGACCGATGACTTCCTTGCCGTTGTAACGCATCTTGTCCTGCGGCGGATCCTTGTATCCGCGCTTGACGACCGCGAAGTCGCCGAGACGGAACGTTGTGCCATTGGCGCGCAGCTCGAAGTTTTCGAGATCCTTCAGCGACTTCACGGCGCCGCTGACGCGCACCTGCAGATTGTCGGTCGGCGTCACCAGCACGCCGGTGGCTTCCACCGCGTTCTGCGCATTCAGTTGCGCGACGATCGACTCGAACGGAATGCCGAGCTGCGCGAACTTCTTGTGCGAGAACTCGACATAGATCTTCTCGTCCTGCACGCCGAACAACTCGACCTTGGCCACCGACGGCACGCGCAGCAATTGCTGGCGCACGAAATCGGCGTACTCCTTCACCTCGGCGTAGGAAAACCCGTCGGCGGAGATCGCGAAGATCGATCCATAGGTATCGCCGAATTCGTCGTTGAAGAACGGACCGATCACGCCGGCGGGCAGCGTGCCTCGGATGTCGCCGATCTTCTTGCGCACTTGATACCACGCGTTCGGCACATCCTTCGGCGGCGTCGACTCGCGCAATTGCAGGATGATCAGCGTCTCGCCCGGCTTGGAGTAGCTGCGAATCTTGTCGACATACGGCGCCTCCTGCAATTTCCTTTCCAGCTTGTCGGTGACTTGATCGGCCATCTGCAGTGCCGTCGCCCCCGGCCAGATGGCGCGCACCACCATGGCGCGGAAGGTGAACGGCGGATCCTCGTCCTGCCCCAAACGGCCATAGCTCAGAATGCCGCCGATCAGCAGCACGGCGATCAGATAACGCGTCAGCGGAATGTGTTCGAGCGCCCAGCGCGAAAGATTGAAGCCGCCTTTCATTTGGCGGCTCCGGCGGCGGCGCTGGCGGCGATCGAGGCGGCGCCGACCAGGGAAACGGAAGCGGCCTGCGAGGCGACGGCAGCCACCGGCTTGATGCCCGGCTCGCCGTTCTGCTGCGGATCGCCCTTGCCGTCATCCCGCGCCATCGTTTGCCCGGAACTCGGGCCGACCACGCCATCGTCGAGAATCTTGACCTTCTGTCCCGGCTTGAGCAGATTGACGCCCGCGGTGACGATGGTCTGCCCGGCGGTCAAGCCGCCCGCCACCAGCAGATCGTTGCCTGCGGAAGCGGCAAGGCGCACGGGAACCAGCTTGACCGCGCCGCCTTCGACCACCCAGACGGCGGTCGCGCCCTTGTCTTGCATCAAGGCAGTCAACGGCACGCGCAGCATCGGATTGGCGGTCTTGGTTGCGAACGTGACATAGGCGGTCATGCCGAGCTTGACGTCCTGGGGCGCGGCGGGAATCGAGATCTTGGCGGTATAGGTGCGCGTGACCGGATCGGCGATCGGCGATATTTCACGGATCTTGCCCGGGATGGCGCCCTCCGGATTGGCCCAGGTCCGCACTTTCACGTCGCCGATACGGCGCACCGCCTCGACTTGGTTTTCCGGAATGCCGACCACGACTTCCTTTTCGCCGAGCGCGGCAACGCGCACGACCGGAGTGCCGGGAGCCACCACCTGGCCGACTTCGGCATCGATGCCGGTCACGACGCCGTCGATATCGGCGACCAGGGTGGCATAACCGGCCTGGTTGGATTGGTTCTTGAACGCGGCCGAGGCTTGTTCATAACTGGCCTGCGCCGCCTTGTAAGCGGTTTCCTTGGCATCGAGCACGGCCTGGCTGACGAAATTCTTTTCGCGCAATTCCTGGTATCGCTTGAATTCGGCGCGTGCCAGATCGCGATTGCTCTCGGCGGCCTTGAGGCCCGCATTCGCCTGGGCCTGCGCCAGCTGCAAGTCTTGCGGATCGAGCTGCATCAACGGTTGGCCACGCTTGACCATGGCACCCACATCGACCTTGCGCGCGATGATCTTGCCTCCGACCCGGAAGCCGAGCCGCGATTCGACGCGCGACCGCACTTCGCCGGGAAATTCGGCCACCACATCGGCCGTGTCCGCCGCCAGGCGAACCGCTCGTACCGGACGGATATCCTCGACCTTTTCGACCGGCTTGGAACATCCCGCCAACACGAACGCTGCCATGACGACGGCGCTCCCCTTCCAATTGCGAACGAAGGCTTGCTTCACGATTCCAGACTTTTTGTTGAGAGCGGCCACGGCACTTTCCTTTAAACAGTTGCGGACAAAGACTTACCGACCATGGCGGACGCCGGCGATGCGGCCGGCCTCCGCGCTACGCTACACTTTGCCCCGCGATGAAGCTATCGGCAAAAACTATTTCTATCCGGAGTTGTAAAATCGTCATGTTGGACTACCACGATATTACTGACCCGTCGGTTAGTAATTATAAGCAGGTCCGAACGGATTTGCATATGACTTTTTAGTCATTTACCTGACGATGTCAATTGATCATTACGAAAATTTCCCGGTCGCCTCGATCCTGCTTCCGGCGCGGCTGCGCCCGGCGGTAGAAGCCATCTACCGGTTCGCGCGCAGCGCCGACGATCTCGCCGACGAAGGCGACGCATCGCCGCCGGCCCGCATCGCCGCCTTGAACGCTTATGAAGCGGCATTGGCGCGGATCGAGCACGGCGACGCCACGGCCGAGCCGCTCTGGCGCGACCTGGCCGCCGTCATCGAGCAATATCGCCTGCCGCTGCGACCGTTTCGCGACCTGCTTTCCGCCTTCAAACAGGATGTCGCCGTCGCCCGTTATGACAGTTTCGATGCCCTGCTCGACTATTGCCGGCGTTCCGCCAATCCGATCGGCTTCCTCATGCTTCACCTGTACGGCATGGCCGACGAACGCAATCTGCGCGACTCGGATGCCATCTGCTCGGCCCTGCAACTGATCAACTTCTGGCAAGACGTCGCCATCGACTGGCAGAAGGAGCGCGTCTATCTTCCCCGGGAAGATCTCGCGCGCTTCGGCGTGACCGAGGAAGAGCTGGCGCAAGGCAAGCTCTCGGCGGCCTGGCGGGATTTGATGCGTTTCGAAGTCGAAAGAGCGCGCGCCATGTTGCGCTCCGGCGCCCCGCTCGCCTTGCGCCTGCCAGGGCGGGTGGGATGGGAATTGCGGCTGGTGGTGCAAGGCGGATTACGCATCCTCGAGCGCATCGATGCCGTGGACTACGATGTGTTCCGGCGCCGGCCGCGATTGACCAAGTTCGATTGGCTGCTGCTGGCCTGGCGCGCCATGCGCATGAAGAGGGAGTGAAGGCGCGGCGGGAATCCATTTGTGAGCGCGGCGGCGGGCTGCTAGGATAGCGTGTTTATTTTTTGCACACCGCCCTTCGGCCATGTCTCCCGACGAATATTGCCAGCAGAAAGCCGCGCAAAGCGGTTCCAGTTTCTACTACAGCTTCCTGTTCCTTCCGCAAGAACGACGCCGCGCGATCACGGCGCTGTATGCGTTTTGCCGCGAAGTGGACGATATCGTCGACGAATGCACCGACGTCTCGGTCGCGCATAGCAAGCTGGCATGGTGGCGCAAGGAAATCGCCGCGATGCAGGCAGGCAATCCGACGCATCCCGTCGCCAAGGCCTTGCTGCCGCATCTGTCGACCTACTCGCTCGACATCAAGCATCTGCTGGCGATCATCGACGGCATGGAAATGGACTTGAGCCAGACGCGCTATCTCGATTTCGCCGGATTGCAGCGCTATTGCTGGCATGTCGCCGGCGTGGTCGGCATTCTTTCGGCAAGCATCTTCGGCGTCACCCGTCCGCAGACCCTCCAATATGCCGAGAAGCTCGGCCTGGCCTTCCAATTGACCAATATCATCCGCGACGTCGGCGAAGATGCGCGCAAGGGACGCATCTATCTGCCGGTCAACGAACTGCAGCAATTCAACGTCACCGCGGCCGACATCCTCAACGCGCGGCACAGCGAGAATTTCGAGCGATTGATGCGTTTCCAGGAGCGGCGCGCGCAAACGATCTACGATGAAGCGTTCGCCCTCCTGCCGGCCGAGGATCGCCGCACCCAGCGCCCCGGACTGATGATGGCCGCCATCTATCGTTCCCTGCTCGACGAGATCGGTCGCGACGGCTTCCACGTGCTGAACCAGAGGATCTCGCTGACGCCGATCCGCAAGCTGTGGCTGGCGTGGAAAACCTTCGTGTTCGGCTGATCGCATGATATCGACGGCACGCCAGGTTGCGGTCATCGGCGGCGGCTGGGCCGGCTGCGCGGCGGCGGTAGAACTGGCCGCTCGCGGCGCGCGGGTCGCGCTGTTCGAGTCGGCGCGCACGCTCGGCGGCCGGGCGCGTCGCGTCGATATCGAGAACCTCGGACTCGACAACGGCCAGCACATCCTGATCGGCGCCTATACGGAAACGCTGCGCGTCATGCGTCTGGCCGGCGTCGAGGTCGATGCCGCGCTGCTGCATCTGCCGCTGCAGATGCGCTATCCGCGGGACAGCGGCTGCATGGACTTCGTCGCGGCGCGCTTGCCGGCGCCCCTGCACATGCTGCTCGCCCTGCTGCGTGCGAGCGGCCTGTCCCGCGACGACAAGCTCGCATTGGCGCGCTTTTCGACGACAGCCCGCTGGATGGGATGGCGACTGCATCGCGATTGCAGCGTATCCGAATTGCTCGCCCGCTTCGATCAAACCGAGCGGCTCACGAAGCTGATGTGGCGGCCGCTCTGCATCGCCGCGTTGAACACGCCGCCGGAGCGGGCTTCGGCGCAGGTGTTCCTCAATGTATTGCGCGACAGCCTGGGGGCGAGTCGGCGCGCATCCGACATGCTGCTGCCGCGCACCGATCTCAGCGCCTTGTTTCCGCGGCAGGCGGCGGCGTTCGTGGAACGGCACGGGGGTGTCGTCGCAACCGGCAAAGCCGTCCGGCGGATCGCAAAGGACGGCGCGCGTTGGCGCTTATCGTTCGGCGCGCGGGACGACGATGACCTGTTCGATGCCGTCGTCGTCGCCACGCCGCCGGACCGCGCGGCGGCGCTGCTCGACGGCGTGATCGATGTCGCCGGCCTCAAGTCGTTCACGCACGAGCCGATCACGACTTGCTATCTCCAATACGAGACGTCGTTGCGCCTGCCTGGCCCGTTCTTCGCGCTGCTGGACGAACCGGCGCGGCAGGCGTGGGGGCAATTCGTATTCGATCGCGGCGCCTTGGACGTCGCCCATGCCGGCCTGCTGGCCGTCGTGGTCAGCGCATCGACCGAGGCGATCGAAGCGGGACATGAGGCAATGAGCGCGGCGATCGCTCAACAGCTCGCCGAAGCGTTCCGCAGGCCGGAACTCGCGCGGCCGCTGTGGACCAAAGTGATTTCGGAAAAGCGCGCAACCTTTTCCTGCGTTCCCGATCTGGCGCGCCCGTCGAACGCGACCGGCGTCGATGGCCTGTTCATCGCCGGCGATTACACGGCGGGAGACTACCCGGCGACGCTGGAAGCGGCGGTCCGCAGCGGCGTGACGGCGGGGCGCCTGGCGGCGTAGCCGCTTGCCGCGGGCCGCTCACTCGCATTCGCGAATCCTGGCGAGCGCCTCGTCGATGCGTTCGACCGCGATGATGCTCAAGCCCTCGATCTTCTGCTTGGGCGCATTCGATTTCGGGATCAGCGCGATCGAAAAACCGAGCTTCGCGGCCTCGCGCAAACGTTCCTGCCCGCGCGGCGCCGGACGAATCTCGCCGGCCAACCCGACCTCGCCGAACACCACCAGTCCGCGCGGCAGCGGCTTGTTGCGCATCGATGAATGGATCGCAAGCAGGACGGCGAGATCGGCCGCCGGCTCGGTGATCTTCACGCCGCCGACGGCATTGATGAAGACATCCTGATCGAAGGCGGCGATGCCGGCATGGCGATGCAGCACGGCCAGCAGCATCGCCAATCGGTTCTGTTCCAGCCCCACCGACAAACGGCGCGCGCTCGGCACATGCGATGTATCCACCAGGGCCTGAATCTCCACCAGCAAGGGCCGCGTGCCCTCCTGCGTCACCATCACGCAGGAACCGGCGACCTGGTTGTCGTGCTGCGACAGGAACAGGGCGGAAGGATTCGATACGCCCTTCAAACCCTTCTCCGTCATGGCGAACACGCCGAGTTCGTTGACCGCGCCGAAGCGGTTCTTGAATGCGCGCACCAGGCGGAAGCTCGAATGCGTGTCGCCTTCGAAATACAGCACGGTATCCACGATGTGCTCCAGCACGCGCGGCCCGGCGAGCGCCCCCTCCTTCGTCACATGACCGACCATGATGATCGTGATGCCCGACTGCTTGGCGACGCGCGTCAGTTGCGCCGCACACTCGCGCACCTGCGCCACCGAACCGGGAGCGGAAGTCAGCGCATCCGAATACAGGGTCTGGATCGAATCGATGACCGCCACCTGCGGCTTCTGTTCAGCCAGCGTATTGAGGATTTTCTCGAGCTGGATCTCGGCTTGAAGCTTCAATTCTTTCGCATCGATCGCGAGGCGCTTGGCGCGCAGGGCGATCTGCGCGCCCGATTCCTCGCCGCTGACGTACAGTGCCTTCTTCATGCGCGACATGTTCGCCAGCGCTTGCAGCAGCAGGGTCGATTTGCCGATCCCCGGGTCGCCGCCGATCAGCACGACGCCGCCGGCCACCAGCCCGCCGCCGAGCACGCGATCGAATTCCTCGATGCCGGTCCCGAAGCGCGGCACGTCGGCGGCTTCGATGTCGGCAAGACTCATCACCGGCGTCGTCTGCGCCAAGCCTTGCGGCTGCGCCGAGTAGCGGTTGCCGGCCGCCTCGATCACGGTTTCCACCAGCGTGTTCCATTGGCCGCAGGACGAGCATTGCCCCGCCCACTTGGCGGAGACGCCGCCGCATTCGGTACAGGTGTAATTGGTTTTCGCTTTTGCCATTGAATGCAATCTCGTCAAACCTCGGTCACGCGCACGCGCGGCGCCAAGGCGCACATCAATTCATAACCGATCGTGCCGGCCGCGCTGGCCACCTTGTCGATCGGAAGATCCTGCCCCCACAACACTACCCTGCTGCCGACGCGCGCGTTCGGCACGCCGCTCAGGTCCACTGTGATCATATCCATCGACACGCGGCCGACGATGCCGGTTCGAACGCCGTCCACCAAGACCGGCGTGCCGTCCGGCGCGTGACGCGGATAGCCGTCGGCATAACCGCAGGCAACGACACCGATCGTCATCGGCCGCTCGGCGACGAAGCGGCTGCCATAACCGACCGCCGCCCCGGACGGCACCTGCTGGATGCCGATGATTTCGCTGCTCAGCGTCATGGCCGGCAGCAGGCCGAATTCGGCCGCCGTCTTGCCGCCCGGCGTGCCGCCGTACAGCATCACCCCCGGCCGCACCCAATCGGCCGCCGCTTCCGGATGCAACAGCGTCGTTGCCGAATTGGCCAGACTGCGCTCGCCCGGAATGCCAGCCGCCGCCTCGGTAAAGCGGGCCATTTGCTCGACGAACGGCAGACCGGCGTTGCCGGCATCGTCGGCATTGGCGAAATGCGTCATCAATATGATGTTGCGCACCGCTGGAATGGCGCGCAGACGTTGGTAGGCGGCGCGAAAGGCATCCGGCGCGAAGCCGAGCCGGTTCATCCCGCTATTCATCTTCAAATGGACATCGAGCGGCATCGGCGGACGCGCGTGTTCGAGCATGGCGATCTGCTCATGGCAATGGATCACCGTGTCGATTGCATGTCCGCCGATCGCCTCGAGGTCTTCCCGATCGAAAAAACCTTCGAGCAGGAGAATGGGCTTTTGCCAACCCAGTTCGCGCAGCCGAAGCGCGCCGTCGGGCTCGACCAATCCGAGGCCGTCGGCCTCAGAAAAAGCGCGCATCCCGCGCTCCAGCCCGTGACCGTAAGCGTCGGCCTTGACCACTGCCCATACCTTGGCATGCGGAGCCGCCCGTTTCGCAACCGCGAGATTGGATCGCATGGCGCCGATATCGATCGCGGCGACAAGTGGTCTGGGCATGAAATGCGTATTTGATCTGGAGAAGGACTTCGCAATTTTACCGGAGGACCGCATGACGCCGCCCGGCAAATTGAAGGCCGGCCATGGATTTCATGGTATAAAGCAACCCGGAGACAATTCGTGATACCCAGGATTTGAATGAAGCGCGGTTTCTATACGATTATGGCGGCGCAGTTTTTCTCGTCGCTCGCCGATAATGCGCTCCTCATCGCCGCCATGGCGTTGTTGATCGAAATGCAAGCACCAGCGTGGATGACCCCGCTGCTCAAGCTATTCTTCGTCATTTCCTACGTCCTGCTCGCCGCTTTCGTCGGCGCCTTCGCGGATTCGCTGCCCAAGGGCCGCGTCATGTTCATCACCAACATGGTCAAGATCACCGGCTGCGCGATGATGTTCTTCGACGTGCATCCATTGTTTGCCTATGCCGTCGTCGGATTCGGCGCGGCCGCATATTCACCCGCCAAGTACGGCATCCTCACCGAACTCCTGCCGCCGGAGAAACTGGTGGTTGCGAACGGCTGGATCGAGGGATTGACCGTCATCTCGATCATTCTCGGGACGGTGTTGGGCGGCGCGCTTGTCAACCCGCACGTCGCCCAGGCCATGCTCGCGCTCGACGCCCCGGTGGCCGATACCGGCATCGATACGCCGGCCGAAGCGGCGCTCGCCGTCATCACGGTGATTTACATCGCGGCCGCCTTGTTCAATCTGCGCATCCCCGATACCGGCGCCCGTTATGCGCACCAGGAGCGCAATCCGGCCAAGCTGGTGGTCGATTTCGCGCAATGTTTCACGATCCTGTGGAAGGATAAGCTCGGCCAGATCACATTGGCGACCACGACCCTGATCTGGGGAGCCGGCGCGACGCTGCAGTTCATCATGCTCAAATGGGCGCAGAATTCGCTCAATATGCCGCTCGACAAGGCGGCCGTGTTCCAGGGCGTATTCGCGCTCGGCGTGGCGGTCGGCGCGGCGGCGGCGGCGCGTTTCGTGCCCTTGAAGAAATCGCTGTCGGTCATGCCGCTCGGGATCGCGATGGGCGGCGTGGTCATGTTCATGACCCTGGTGCATAGTCTCTGGCTGGCTTACGTATTGCTGATCGTTATCGGCTTCCTGGCCGGTTATTACGTCGTGCCGATGAATGCCCTGCTGCAGCACAGGGGCCACGTCCTGATGAGCGCCGGGCATTCGATCGCGGTCCAGAACTTCAACGAAAACATGTCGGTGCTCAGCATGCTCGCGTTCTATGCCTTCATGCTGAAAATGAATCTCGATGTCAATCTGACCATCATCCTGTTCGGCCTGTTCGTTTCGGGCACGGTGGTCCTCATCATGCGCAAGCATGCCCGCAATCAGCGCGAGCACGATTCGCTCGCGCTGATCGGCGAACGCACGCACTAGTTATCCCGCTTCCTGGATCCGCACGCGGCGCACGCGATCGCCCGCGCGCGCATGCCAATCGTCCGGCACGATGAAGCCGCGATCGTATTCATAGATGAAATCCCCGTCCCGCCGGACCAGCGCGACCAGCACCGGCATGGAATCGCGCTCGAAATGCGCGGCGAGCGTCGCGCGCAATCCGGCGCCATCGAGCATGTTGTCCGCCGCTGCCTGGAACGGGGCCAGCCAACGCAGGCGCGGAAGGATGACGTAGATCTCTTGCGCGGACGCCTCGAACTCGCCGAGCGCGCACCAGAAACCCCGGCAATGTTCCGGCGCCACGCCCGCCGGCATGCCGGCCGCGGCTTCCGCATCGTGATAGAACAACCATCCTTTCACCAGCGCCCGGGCCGCCACGACCGGTTCCGGCAAATATGCCGAAGCGGCCGGATGGGCTGCCAGCGCAAGCTGACGATCCAGTATCTTGCGCATCTTCAGGCCGAGCGTGTCCGCCAGGTTCGGACCGACGAAATAATCGGCCTCGTGCCCGGCGCCGCTCGATTCGAGCAGATACAGCTTGGTCGCGAATTCCCAATGCATGAGCCCGCCGGCGGCGCGCAACAGGAAATCGAATTCGCCGACGGTCTCGTTCTTGCCGGCGCGAACCTGCACGCCGCTGGCCGCCAGAATGCCGAGATGCTCGAAATAATAAGCCAGCAATTTCTCGGCATAGCGCCCCAGCCTGGTGAACGGCTGCACCGCCAGATAGGCATGCAATCGCGCCGGATCGCGGTCGAGTTCGGCGAGCCAGCCGGCTGCCTCGTCGCCGGCTGTCGAGGGCAGCGCGGCGATCCGCCCTCGCCATTGGGACGAGCGCGGATCCAGCATATCGGGTGCGTCGAGCAGCCATGCCAGCGCGCGAACGTCCGGATCGTTCAGGTGTTTCCAGCGTTGATGAAACCGGGACTGGAAGTCCTGCATCTCCCCCTTATGCTTTCGCATAGGTCGACATCGCAAGGCATAGGTCGGCCCACGCCTTTTTCTTGTCGGTGAGCGTACGCAACAGGTAGGCCGGGTGGTAGGTCACGATCAACGGCCTGCCTGCGTATCGATGCACCGTGCCGCGCAGCTTCGAGACAGGCGTCGCCGGATCGAGTCCCAGCAGCGACAAGGCCGCCGTCTTGCCGAGCGCGACGATCACTGTCGGCTGGATCAAGGCGATCTGCCGCTCCAGGTAAGGCATGCAGGCGGCGGCTTCTTCCGACGCCGGCGGCCGGTCGCGGCCATTGGGATCGGTGGGACGGCACTTGACGATATTGGCGATGAAGGTGTTTTCGCCGCGCTTCAAACCCATGGCCAGCAACATGTTGTCGAGCAGCTTGCCGGCCGGACCGACGAAGGGCTCGCCTTGCAAATCCTCGTTGCGGCCGGGTCCTTCGCCAACGAACAGCCATTTCGCCCTTTCGTCGCCGACGCCGAATACGGTGTTGTTTCGATTGCGGCACAGTCCGCACTTGGTGCAGCCGGCAACGGCTGCGCGCAGCTCGGTCCAGTTCATGCGCTGGACGTCGGCCGGCGCGGGAACGGCGTCGTCCGACCGGACAACTGCCGATTCGGGCTGTGTTCCAGGAATGGAAACGGCGGACGGAGCGGGCGCGGCGGACGACGCGGATGCGGCCGACGCCGCGGGTTCGACGCGGTTTTCCTGTGCCGTCGACATCTCCGGCATTGCCGGTATTTCCGGCGCATCACGCCGGACCCATAGCGGGCCGATTCCCATTTCCTCGAGGAACCGGGTATCGCGATTCGAGAACGCGCTCACAGCACCAACCTCATCACGATGGCATCCTCGCGCGTATTGTTCGCCGCCGGATAATATCCCTTGCGTTTGCCGATCTCGAGGAAACCGTATTGCCGATACACGGCCAAGGCACGCAAATTGGTCGGACGCACCTCCAGCAGCACCGACATCATCGCTCTCTCACGCGCGATCGCCGCCACCTTGTCGAGCAAGGCGCGGCCCAGTCCGCGCCGCTGCAGGTCGCGCCGCACCGTGATATTCAAGAGATGCGCCTCGTCGACCGCGAACATGATCAAGAAGTAACCGGCCAGCATGCCGTCTTCCTGGCGCACCACCCAGCAGTCGTAGCCGCTGTACAGCGAATCGATGAAATTGCCGCGCGACCAGGGATGCGGATAGACATCGTTCTCGATGTTCTGCACTTCGGCGAGATCGTCCAGCGACATGCGCGCGAAACGCAGCGCGGACAAGTCGGCGTCATTCGAAAAGAAACGCGGCACGGAGCTCATGCGCCCGCTCCCGCGCCGGCCGCTTCGGCTTTCGCCAGCATGCGTTCATTGGTGGTCAGCGCGACCTTGTTGCGCAAATAGATCGGTTGCGCTTCGCGCGCCGCCACGCCGCCGCCGTTCGCCAGCGAAGCGGCGGCCAGACGCGCCACTTGCGCGGCATGCGGCAGTATCTCGCCGAGAGCTCCCGCCGCGAACGGACGATCGGCGAATGCCGCCATATAAGCCGTCATGCCGTTTCCGCAGGCAAGCGTCGCACCGGCCGGCTTGACGTCCGCCGGCAGCGCCAGCGCCGGTTCGGCCAGGGTCTCCCATGCGCCGCGCCGGTCGTCGAAAGCGTATTGCGCCCAATAGACTTCTCCCATGCGCGCGTCGAGAACCGCGAGCACATTCCTGGCCTGTGCTTGCTCCCTGCAAGCCTGCGCCATCGCCAGCAAGGTCACGACCGGCACGACCGGCAGATCGAGGCCGAAGGCCAGTCCTTGTGCGATACCGCAGGCGGTCCGCACACCGGTAAACGAGCCCGGCCCGGCGCCGAAAGCGACGGCATCGCAGCGCGACAGCGGAATGCCGGCGGCGGCGAGCAGGCTTTGCACCATCGGCAAGATCGTCTGGGAATGGGTTTGCGCGCCGGAGGCCTCGTGCGCCAGCACTTGACCGTTGTGCAATAACGCGGCGGAAGCGAGCTCGGTGGAAGTCTCGATGGCAATGATGGTCGACATCCCGATATTTTACCGTGCCGGCCAGGAGTCACGACCATCTCGCGACGCTCTCTCGACTACCGCTACAATGGCGGAATGCCTCTCACGACACTCGAGCGCGACAATCGCGCCGCATTCTCCGAATTGCTGTCCGGCGACGCCTGGACCGTCGCCTGCCTATGCGCCGCGTGGTGCAATGTCTGCGCGGACTATCGCTCCGACTTCGAACGGCTGGCGGCACGCCACCCGGGTGTGCACTTTGCTTGGATCGATGTGGAAGACAATGCCGACGTCGTCGGCGACATCGATATCGAAAATTTTCCGACCGTGCTCATGCAACGCGGCGATGTCGTCGCGTTTTACGGCACCGTGCTTCCCGATGCGCGCGTCGTCGAACGTATTTTCCTGGCGCAGCAAGCGAAAGACGTCGACGAGCTCGCCGCGGAAGTGCAAAGAACGCCCGAGCGGCGCGGCTGGCAGAGCGAAGTCAATTTGCGCCGCCGGCTCGCGGAGTCGAAGAACGAAGAGTAAGCGCCGGACGGCGGCGCGAAGGGCCGGTTACGTCCGGCAGGCGCATCCGTTTCTTCGTCAACGGATCTTCAAACATGCATTTTCCATAAATGTTAAGATGACCCGGTGATCAGCTTCGCAGGAGTCGCATGCCATGTTGGAAGACGCGCTCGCAAAAGGAAAGGCGACCTTGGAAACCGTCACGGCCATGCATTGGTGGACCGAGCGGCTGTTCACGTTCGAGACCAGCAAGCCGACGGCGTATTCCTATGCCGCCGGCCAGTATGCGCGGCTAGGATTGGCGGCCGACGATCATGTCGTCTGGCGACCGTACTCGATGACTTCGGCGCCGTCCGAGAGTCGCCTGGAGTTCTACGGCATCGTCGTGCCGGGCGGCCCGTTCACCACGCGCGTGAAGCAATTGAAGGTCGGAGATCGCATCCTGGTCGAAAAGCAATGCTACGGATTCATGACCGCCGATCGCTTCGGCGACGGCGGCGAATTGTGGATGCTGGCAACCGGCACCGGCATCGGGCCCTTCATCTCGATGCTGAGGGATTCCTACGTGTGGCGGAAATTCGAAAGGCTCATTCTCGTGCATTGCGTGCGCCATGCCGAGGAACTGGCCTATGCCGACGAACTGGCATCGTTGGCCGCCACCCCGCCGGCCGGCGCATCGGCGCGGCTGCAAGTGCTGCAGACGGTCACGCGCGACACCCGGGCGAACTCGCCGCAGTTGCTTGCCGGACGGATCACTACCCTGCTGGAGAACGGTGAACTGGAAAAACGGGCCGGCGCCACGCTCAACGCAGAGAGCTCGCGCATCATGCTGTGCGGGAATCCGCAAATGATCGAAGACACCCGCCGCCTCATGCATGCGCGCGGCTTGCGCCCGGTAAGGCGCGCCCTGCCGGGGCACTTCCTCACCGAGAATTACTGGTAGCGCGCTGTCGCTTCTATGCCAGCCGCAACGGCAAGCTGCGCAAACGCTTGCCGGTCAGCGCGAAGATCGCGTTCGCCACCGCCGGCGCGACCGGCGGCACGCCCGGTTCGCCCACGCCCTCGGGAGGCTCCGCGCTCTTGATGATGACGGTCTCGACCGCAGGCGCCTGGTTCATGCGCACCACCGGATAGTCGTGGAAATTCCGTTGCGCGACCGCGCCATCCTTGAGGGTGATCTCGCCGAACAGCGCGGCGGACAGCCCGAACACGACGGCCGACTCCATCTGCTGGGCGATGATGCCCGGATTGACGGCGATGCCGCAATCCACCGCGCAGACGACCTTGTGCACGACGATCTCGCTTTCCTTGATCGACACTTCCGCGACCTGGGCCACGATGGAACCGAAGGATTGATGGAGGGCGATCCCGTGCGCGCGTCCGGCGCCGGGCTTGCCGGCTTTGTCGACGGCGGCATCCAGGACCGCCAGGTGGCGCGGATGATTCTTGAGCAAGCCGCGTCTGAAATCGACTGGATCCTTGCCGGCGGCGTGCGCGAGTTCGTCGATGAAGCTCTCCTTGAAGAAAGCATTGTGGGAATGCCCGACCGAACGCCAGTTCCCGAGCGGGACCGCGGTCGGTACGATGACATGCTCGATCCGCTGATTCGGGAACTCGTAAAACAAGTCGTATTCGCCTTCGACCGTGCTCTTGTCCGGCCCCAGGCCGGGAATCGGGCTGCTCAGGACCTGGTATTTGATCGAGATCGGATCGAGGTCGAGATTGCGCTTCAGGAATTGCTGTGTCAGCGCGCCGCCGGCCGATTTGTTGTCGTACGCGATCACGTTGCCCGCCGCGTCCAGCGCCGCCGAGAAGCGCGCCAAGGCTGCCGGGCGGTAGACGTCATGCGTCATGTCATCCTCGCGCGTCCAGATGACTTGCACCGGCATGCCGTCGGTCTGCTTGGCGATCGCCACGGCCTGCGCGATCATATCGGTTTCCAACCGACGGCCGAAACCGCCGCCGAGATAAGTGACGGTCAGCGTCACATCCGCGGTCGCGACGCCGGCCACCTTCGCCGCCATCTCGACGGCGACGCTAGGCGCCTGGGTCGGCACCCATAACGTGACCTTGCCGTCCTTTACCTGCGCCGTGCAATTGATGGGTTCCATCGCCGCGTGCGCGAGGAAAGGCGCGCGGTATTCCGCTTTCACCGTCTTCGCGGCGCCGCTCGCCGCGCCGGAATCGCTGCGGTCGACGTAGACGTACCCAGACTCGCTGTCGATCCGGGCTGCAAATTCCTTGAACACTTCCTCGGTCGACAGCCGCGCATGCGGACCGGCCTCCCATTCGACCGGCAATGCGGCGGCCGCCTGCTTTGCCTGCCAGAACGTCCTGGCGACCACCGCGACGCCCTTGCCGGCGCCGAACTTGTCGCGCATCGCCGAGGAAAAATCCACGATCTTCAGCACGCCCGGCATCGGCTTGATCGCGCCGGCATCGATCTTGCGCGGCGCGCCGTCGATCGTGGGCGACATTCGCACGGCCGCGTAAACCAGGCCGACAGGCCGCACATCAACGCCGAACGTAGCGCTGCCGTTGACCTTGGCCGGCGTATCGCGGCGCGCCTGCGACGTACCGATCAGCTTGAAGTCCGCCGGCTGCTTGAGGCGCACCTGGCCGGGATCCGCACCCGCGGCCCGCGCCGCCAGTTGGCCGTAGCTCGCGCGTCTGCCGCTGGCATGCGTCACGGCGCCGTCCTGGGTCTTGCACTCGGAAGGCGGCACGCCCCATTCCTGCGCCGCCGCGGAAATCAGCATGGCGCGTGCCGCGGCGCCCGCTTCCCGCATCGGCCCCCAAGAGTCTTTCACGCTCGAGGAGCCGCCTGTCATCATGATGCCCAGCTCGCGGGCGGTCTTTCCCACCAGCCAGCGCGTACCGCGCTTGAACATGCCGTTGTCGTCGGGATGGAAGGGCAAGGCGTCGCGAATCACGGCCACGTTCCCGAAAATCCTGTCGATCGGCGCCTGTTCGGTCTTCACCATCGACAGCGGCACGTCCAGTTCCTCGGCGATCAGCATCGGCAACGCCGTATACACGCCCTGCCCCATCTCGCTATGCGCCATCGCCACCAGGACGGTACCGTCGGCGGCGATCCTTATCCAACCGTTGAGCGCCACTTCCCCGTTCCTGGCCGGCACCGGTTCGGCGGGATTCAGGCGCTGGCGCGGCGGCAGCACGCCCCAACCAACCAGCAGCGCGCCGCCGACGGTGGCGGCGCCAAGCAGAAAACGGCGACGCGACGTCTTTTTCGGTTCGGAATTGCCCATCATGCCTCCACCCGGTTTTTATAGATGGGCAAATGCTACGCGAAATGTGCGGAAAATGGCTTCTCCCGCCTAGAGGCCGCTTTCCATTTTTTCGATTTGGAAATATAGTCATCCGGACAGGGCCGGAGGGGTAGCCCGCAGAGAACGTAGCGACCAGGAGAATCCATGACCAAGAGTTTTTTTCAAGCTTTCATCCTGTTGCTGCTGGTGACCGATCCGTTCGGCAACGTCCCCTTGTTCGCCAGCGCCTTGACCAATGTGCCTCCCGCCCGGCGCTGGCGCGTCGTGGTGCGCGAGTGCGCCATCGCCTTCGTGCTGCTGCTCATATTCATGTTTTTCGGCAGCCGCTTCCTCGATGCCTTGCAACTGTCGGAAGTCTCGCTCCGCATCGGCGGCGGCGTAATCCTATTCCTGATCGCGCTGCGCATGATCTTTCCCCAGCCGGGCGGCATTCTCGGCGACACCGACCCGTCGGGAGAACCGTTCGTGGTCCCGTTGGCGGTGCCCGCCCTGGCCGGCCCTTCCGCTCTAGCCACGGTGTTGCTGTTCTCGTCGAACAGCATGACCGAAGTCATGATCCATGTCGGTGCATTGTCGCTGGTCGCGGTGGTATGGCTGGTGGTGCTGTTAGGCGCCGAGCGCATGCAGCAAGCGCTCGGGCCGCGCGTAATGACGGCTTTCGAGCGCCTGATGGGCTTGATCCTGAGTGCAATGGCGGTCGAAATGCTGTTGGCGGGTATCCGCGCGTATTTGAAGACGCTCTGACGAAACGGCTTAATGCCGCGACAAGGGCTCGATCAAGGCCCGGATGTCGTCGGCATCGAAGCGCGTCACGTCTTTCGGCAACTCTTCCTCCACCAGCTTCTGGGTTTCCTTGCCGAGATTCGCGCGCAACATGCCGAGAAACTTCGGCCCCGCGATCAGACACAAGCTGTCGTAGCGGTGCTCGTTGCATGCCTTGTCGAGGAAATCGCCGATCGTGCGCGAAAACAACTCCAGTTCGTGCTCATGCACGTCGCCGCGTGACGGCACGGTATGCGCTTGATGCCGCTCCCCCTTGCCGTAGAACCGGCCGTCGCTGTCCGGCGACAGATCGCGCTTATGAGCATGCCCGGTCGGATTCGCCAGATCCTCGATTTCCTGCAGGGATTTATCGGTATCGAGCATTTCGAATATGCGCGCCCGACTGCCGTCGGCAGCGACGATCCATGTCGTATGCATCGCGTTCTCCTTGCGTGCCTCGTGCGGCTACTTCCCTGTTCGACCGGACGGCACCGGCCTTCGTTCGAACCTCAATGCAACAGCGATCCGGGTTGCGAAGGACTCGTCTGCGGCTGGTGTTGCACTCCTGTTTCCTCGGGACGGCTTTCTTGCACGCTCTGCTCCGGCTCCTGGGTGCCGAGCATGCCGGCCGCGCGCCGCCTGCGCGGGACCCGCGGATTGGTCAGGATGCCGGCCGCCATCAGGCCGAAGCCAAGGGTGGCGAGCGGCACCTTCCCCGGCGTCCGCCGCAACAAGCCATAGCAGCCGAGCGCGCATCCGCCGACCGCCGCGAACGCGCGCGTGGAAGGCGACCAGCTGTCCGGCCCGAACGCCGAACGCAGGCGTTGGGGTTGGTGATTTCCTTGCAAACTCGGGATATGCTCCGCCGTTTCGTAAGACTGCAGGTTATCGCTGACGCCGACGACGCCGGGCGTGCCCTTGACCGCATGCAGCACCTCCGCCTTCTCGTCGCCGAGTATCGCGCCGCTCAGATTGATCCAACCCTGCTGGGCCGACACCTTGATGGCGCGCGGATGCGAACTGACACGGCCCAAATGCGCCCTTACCCGTTCCGCCAGGATTTCATCGGGCACGCTCTTATTGCGCGATATCAGGTTCCTGGCGCGCGCCCGCACGCCGCGCAAGCGATTGCCGAAGTCGCGCGAAGCGACATCGAGAGCGCCGCTCGTTTCCCGGGCCCAATGCTGAACCTGATCGCGAACCAAGGCACGCCGCCGCCGCCCGCGATCCGGATCGGAAAAATACATCGCCAGTGCACCGATCGCCGCGCCCACCGCCCAGTTCGTCCAGCCGATACTGCTTTGGGATTTCGTATTCACAACGGTCTCCTTTCTGCCGCCCCGCCCCCGACGGAGGGAGGCTGCATGCCTTGTGCAGGATAGGAAAGATATCGATGGAACCATTCGGCCGCCGACAACGCCACGGCATCCAGCGCTCCGGGTTCCTGGAACAGATGCGTGGCGCCGGGAACGATGTCGAGCCGCTTCTCGCAATGCAAGGCCATATAGGAAGAACGATTCAGGTCGACCACCACATGATCGAGTTCGCCGACGATCAGCAAGGTCGGCGCTTCGACTTTCTCCAAGGCGCGCAAACCCGCGAGATCCGGACGGCCGCCGCGCGAGACGACCGCAGCGACGGCATCCGCCCGCAACGCCGCAAGCTGAAGCGCCGCCGCCGCCCCGGTGCTGGCGCCGAACAGACCGATCGGCAAGTCGCGTGCCGCGTTCTGTTGCAGCAGCCAGCCAAGGGCCGCATCGAGGCGCGCCGTCAACAAGGAAATATCGAAACGCGTTTCATAGTCGCGGTCCTCCGCCGGCGTCAGCAAGTCGACGAGCAAGGTGCCGAACTGTTCCTCGCGCAGCATCTCGGCCACTTGATTGTTGCGCGGGCTCAGGCGGCTGCTGCCGCTGCCGTGCGCGAACAACACCACTCCCGCCGCATCCGGCGGCAATTCCAGCATGCCTTCGATCTGCGCCGACTCGGCACGGATGCCGACCAGCTCCTTGTATGCCGCTCTCATCGACTTCTCCTTCCGGCGCTATCGCCTCGTGTTCAGTGCGGACGCTGCCCGGTCGACGTATGCATGGAAGCGGGTTCGGAAATATGGCACAACGCTTCGGCCGCCGACTGCGTCTCGTCGGTATGGTGAGCGATGTCGCCGAGCGAAAGAATGCCGGTCAATCGCTTGTCTTGATTGACGACAGGCAGGCGCCGCACTTGCAGGTCGCCCATGTTGCGAGCCACTTCGGCCACGTCGTCGTCCTCGAAGCAATATTTCACGTCCTGGCTCATCACCTCGCGGATTTTCGTATCGCCGTCCTTGCCTTGGGCCAAGCCGCGCACGACGATATCGCGATCGGTGATCATGCCGACCAGCCTGTCGTTCTCGCCGACAGGCAATACGCCGCAATCGCAGTCGGCCATCATCCTGGCCGCGTCGATGAGATTCTCGTCCGGGCTGGCGAGCTGGACATCACGGGTCATTGCATCGGCTACTCGCATGGTATTTCTCCTTTCGATGAAGACTGCAGTCGAGAAGAGGAGCGCGAGCAACCGGCATGCCAATCCGGCGGATGAAATCGGGAGTTGTAGGGAGAGGAGGATTACGGCGCGCGGACCGGAGCGCGCGAATGTAAGGCTTACAGGCGATTGTAAAAGGCTCCGCCTGGCCCGCCGCCCAGCGCGACGGCGGGACGACAGGTCAGGCGGAGAGAGTGCGCATGCCGCCTAGCGGTTCGACACGTCCCGTTAGATCTCTTCGTACAGCGGCAAGGTCAGGAATTCGGCGAACGATTCCGAGGTCGACATCTGTTCGAAGATTTGCGCCGCCCGATCATAGGTAGCGCCGTCTCCGGCCACTGCCTTCACCTTCGCCAGTTCCTCCGGGATCATCGCGCGCACCATGTCCGCGGTGACCTTGCGGCCGTCCTCCAGCACGCCCTTCGGGCTGCGGATCCATTGCCAGACCTGGCTGCGGCTGATCTCGGCCGTCGCCGCGTCCTCCATCAGGTTATGGATGGGCACGCAACCGTTGCCCGCCAGCCAGGCGCCGAGATAGTGGATGCCGACATTGATGTTCATGCGCAAGCCGGCTTCGGTGATCGGCGTCTCCGGCTGGAAATTGAGCAGGTCGGCCGCGCTGACATTGACGTCGTCGCGCTGCTTGTCGATCTGGTTCGGCTTGTCGCCCAGCACCTTCTTGAACTCGGTCATCGCAAGATCGACCAGCCCGGGATGCGCCACCCAGCCGCCGTCATAGCCGTCGGTCGCATCGCGCGACTTGTCGTTGCGCACGCCGCCCATGGCGATATCGTTCTTCTCCGGATCGTTCTTGATCGGGATCAGCGCCGACATGCCGCCGATCGCGGGGGCATTGCGCTTGTGGCAGGTCTTCAGCAGCAGCAAGGCATAAGCGCGCATGAAAGGCGCGGTCATCGTCACCTTGGCGCGGTCCGCGAGGCAGAAATTCTTGTCCAGCTTGAACTTCTTGATGCAGGAAAAGATATAGTCCCAACGGCCGGCGTTGAGGCCCGCGCTGTGTTCGCGCAGCTCATACAGGATTTCATCCATCTCGAAGGCGGCGAGAATGGTCTCGATCAGCACGGTCGCCTTGATCGTGCCCTGCGGAATGCCGAGCTCGTTCTGGGTCATCACGAAGATGTCGTTCCACAGGCGCGCCTCCAGGTGCGACTCCATCTTCGGCAGGTAGAAATACGGGCCGGCGCCGCGCGCCAACTGCTCCTTCGCGTTGTGGAACATGAACAGCGCGAAGTCGAAGATGCCGCCCGAAACGCGCTTGCCGTCCACCAGCACATGCTTCTCGTCGAGATGCCAGCCGCGCGGACGCACGACCAGCGTCGCCGTCTTGTCGTTGAGCTTGTAGGTCTTGCCGCCTTGCTCCAGCGTGATCGTCTTGCGCACGGCGTCGATCATGTTGATCTGGCCGGTGATCTGGTTGTCCCAATTCGGCGAGTTCGAATCCTCGAAATCGGTCATGTAGCTGTCGGCGCCCGAATTCAATGCGTTGATGACCATCTTGCGCTCCACCGGACCCGTGATTTCGACGCGTCGGCATTCGAGCGCCTTCGGGATCGGCGCGATCTTCCAGTCGCCTTCGCGGATGTGCTTGGTCTCGGCCAGGAAGTCCGGGCGCTCGCCGGCATCGAGCCGTTTGGCGCGTTCGGCGCGGGCGGCAAGCAATTGCTGGCGGCGCGGTTCGAAAGCGCGCGCCAGCTTGGCGACCAGCGCCAGAGCGTCAGGCGTCAGCACCTTTTCATAACCGGGCTTGATATCGGCCTTGATTTCCATTCCCGCGGGCAGCTGAAGTGTCATGATGTTCTCCTGTGATGGTGGAAAGTGTCTTATAGGGTTTTCTGAAAGTAGAACGCCGTCAGCGCCAGGCCGGCCGTGATGATGAATCGGCGCAGCCAGATCGGTGGAATGCGCCGAGCAAATGCCGCGCCCCCATAGCCGCCGAGCGTCGCGGCGGCCAGCATGATCAGGGTGTACGGCCAATCCACCGCGCCGGCGGCGATGAATGTCAGCACCGTCACGCTATAGACCACGGCCGACAGCAAGTTCTTGATGGCGTTGATCTCGTGCACATCCTCATGGCCGGCCAGCGCGAGACTCGCGAGCATCAGGATGCCCATGCCGGCCCCGAAGAATCCGCCGTACACCGCAACGACGCCATGCCCCGCCAAGGAAGCCGCGCCATTGGCCGGCCGGCGGCGACGGGAACTCCGCAGCAGCGGCGCGATGCGCCCGGAAAACGCGAACAACAGCGTCGCGAACAGCAGCAGCCAGGGGATCAGCCGCGAAAACATGGCATCCTGCGTCGCCAGCAGCAGCAAGCCTCCGGCGATGCCGCCGACGAAAGACACCGCGCCGAGCGGAACCAGGTAACGCTTGTGACGCGCCAATTCCTTGCGGTACGCCCATGCCCCCGACAGGCTGGCGGGCCACAGCGCGACCGAATTGCTGGCATTCGCCGTCACCGGCGGCACGCCGACCGCCAGCAGCGCGGGAAATGAAAAGAAGGTTCCGCCTCCGGCGACGGCATTCATCGCGCCGGCACAGAAAGCGGCGCTGCCGACGAGCGCGATCTGCCATGCCGTCATCGGGCCACCTGTCGGCGTACGTACTGGAGTACGGCGTGCATATCGGCGCCGGTCGCATCCGGCACCACCCCGAGCTCCTCGAGCGGCGCGCCGCCGCGATTGACCCAGAAGGTCGAATAACCGAACCAGCTGGCGCCGCAGGCGTCCCAGCAATTGCTCGAAACGAACAGGATGTTCTTCGCCGACACGCCGAACACATCGGGCCCCAGCTGATAGGCTTCGGGAGCGGTCTTGAACTTCTTCACCGCGTCGACCGAGAGAATATGGTTGAACAAGCCATGCATGCCGGCAGCGTCCACCGCGGCATTCAGCATTTCCGGATTGCCGTTCGACAGGATCGCCAGTTTCAAGCCCAGCGCCTTCAATTGACGCAGGACGTCGAGGTTTTCCGGAAAGGCTTGCAGTTTGGCGTACTGCCCCATCAATTGATTCTGGGCGTCGAGCGTCAGATCGAGGCCCAGCTTGCGACAGGCAAACACGAGCGCATCCTGCGTGACTTCCCAGAACGGCTTGTAAGTCGAGCACAGGGTCCGCAGCCGTGTATATTCGATCTGCTTCTCGCGCCACAACTCCGCCAATGCTGCTCCCCGCTTCGGGAACAGCTTCTCGGCCAGCATGCCGATCGAGTACACATCGAACAGCGTACCGTAGGCGTCGAAAACAATGGCTTGGATCGTCATGGAAGGAGATGACGCAATGCAATAGACATGGCCTAGTATATTCAAGATAAATTCACATAAATAAAACTATTTATCACTTTATTTTTGCGTTTTAGTAAAAAATGATATCTTGTCGGGACAGATCGAATCACCGGTAACGATGGACCAGTTCAAGCAGATTTCCACTTTCGTCGAAGTGGTCGCCAAGGGCAGCCTGTCGGCGGCGGCGCGCGCCGAAGGCATTGCGCCGGCCATGATCGGCCGCCGCCTCGATGCGCTCGAGGAAAGGCTGGGCGTCAAGCTCCTGCAGCGCACGACCCGCAAGATCGCCCTGACCAACGAGGGCACGGCGTTCCTGGAGGATTGCCAGCGCATCCTGGCCGAGTTGCAGGATGCCGAGGCGGCGGTATCCGACCGATCCGCGCGCGCCACAGGCCATCTCACGATTTCCGCGCCGGCCGGCTTCGGCCGGCGCCATGTCGCCCCGCTCCTGCCTTCCTTTCTCGCGGAGCATCGCGATCTCACCTTGTCGCTCAACCTCAACGATCGCGTGGTCGATCTGATCGGCGAAGGCGTCGACGTCGCGATCCGCATCGCTGCGCTGACCGACTCCAGTCTGATCGGCGTCAAGCTGGCCGACAACAAGCGTGTCGTGGTCGCCTCCCCGGCCTACATCAAGCGTCACGGCGCGCCGCAATCGCTCGACGATCTCGCGAAGCACAATTGCCTGGCGATGAGCAGCCAGGGCAGCCAGCGCGGCTGGACCTTTCGCCAGCACGGCCGCAACGTGACGCTGAAAGTCACCGGCAACATGGTGTGCAACGACGGCCAGGTCCTGCATGACTGGGCGCTGACCGGCAAGGGGCTTGCCTGGAGATCGATGTGGGAGGTGGCGACGGAGATCGAATCGGGAGAACTGGTCACGGTGCTCGACGAGTTCGCAGCGCCGGGCAACGATATCTATGCCGTATTCGCGCAACGCCGCCATCTGCCGCTGCGCATACGCGCGCTGGTGGACTTCCTGCGCCGCACCTATGCCCAGCCCGACTATTGGCGCCGGTGCTAGGCTTCGTTCTCCGAGCTGCTAGACCAGCCGCTGCCTATCCTCGACCATCGCTTCGTAGGCCAGATTCTGCAGCAGGATGCGATGCGACGATTCCAGTTCCATGAACTGGACTCCATAGGCATACTTGTCGTGGTCTTCCGGCGAATTCGCCTTGTGCACCAGGTTCACATTGCGCACTGTGGCCTTGGCGTGGACGGGAATCGAGACATTCTCGGATTCGTGCAGATGCGCGACCAGCATGAACTCCAGTTCGATCGCCTGGTGCGCTTCGACCAACTCTTGCTCCGCCTCCAGCAGCGCGCCGGCGACGCTCAGATTGCTGATGACGACCGAGGCTTCGCCGCCGGTCGGAGAAGTCAATGTGGCCGGGATATTCACCTTGACGCGCAGCGCCTGGCGCAACGGCGTTCCCTCGATCATCTGCGGAAACGCCAGATGAACATAATAAAGCGGCTTCAGGAAAAGCCGCTCCACCGTCGAGAAGAAAGTACATACGTTGGTGCCTGAAAATGCGCGCACGGTCAAACGTTCGCCATCGAGCAAGGACACCGGCAAGCCATTATCGAAAGGGATCTTTACCAGCAGGTATTCGTCTTTCACATAGCCGATCAAACTGGTGAAATACTGCGCCGGCTTGGTGCCGTGATACAAGGTAAGCTGCAGCCTGCTGCCGACCTGCAAATGCATCGAATCGAAGTCGTACCGCCGAAATCGTCCTACCCTGCTTGCCGGCTCATGCGCATCATCCATGATCCGTCCTCCCCGCGACAGCCTTCCGGATATGTGTTTCGTATCAATCCTGCGCCTGCATCGAGACGACCGATGCATTTCTACAGCATACGCCGGATTTTTTCATGCGCTAGCCGTCTTTCTATTTCAATGCGGAAATACCACATGTAGAGAGCGCGGACATTGTTATTATGGCAAGCATTGGACAAAAAAAATCCCCGGACCAGCCGGGGATTCTTATGCATTCTGAGCTTACAGCTTCTGAATGTTCGAAGCTTGCTTGCCTTTCGGGCCAGCCGTCACTTCGAAAGAAACGCGCTGGTTTTCCTGCAGCGTCTTGAAGCCGGTGGTTTGAATCGCGGAGAAGTGCGCGAACAGATCTTCGCCGCCTTCGTCCGGAGTGATGAAACCAAAGCCCTTGGAGTCATTGAACCATTTTACAGTGCCAGTTGCCATATCATTTCCCAATTACAAGTTTAAACAAGGCCTTCGCCCGATGCATCGTATTTGAAGCAAGCAGAAATGACAGACTGATACTGCACTACAACTCGAATCTCCAACGATCCGGCCATTATACCGAATAAAGCGAAACGCAAAAGGGATATTCCTCGGTGCGGCGAAAAATCTTTTCCTGGCGATGCCGCTTCGCCATCAGCGTGCCGCCTTGCGGATCTTCTTGGTCTGGAACATGCGCGAATCGGCAACCTTGAGCAAGGTCTTGGTATCCGTACCGTCCTCCGGGAACATGGCCCAGCCGAGGGACACCCCGACCCGCACGGTACCGTGCTCCAACCTGATCGGCTCTTCCACGATCTCGCGGATCTTGTCGCTGGACTCGATGACATCGTCGAGCTTGGTGACGCCCTTGAGCAGGATAACGAACTCGTCGCCGCCGTAGCGCGCCACCACGTCGGTCGCCCGGACCGCGGATTTCAGACGCGCGGCGACCGTGACGAGGGTCTGATCGCCGGCGGCGTGGCCGTAGTGATCGTTGATCGACTTGAAATGATCGAGATCGATGAACAGCAAGGCGAAAGTGACGGCCTGCGGCGGCATCTGCGCCGCTTGGCGATGCAGGAACGATACCTGGGCGTTGAGCGATTCGCGATTGAAGACCGCCGTCAGCTTGTCGATGCGCAGATTGTGTTCCATTTCGCTGAACGTCTGCGCCAACTGACCCAGCTCGTCGCGGCGTCGGATATTCAGCGTCGGCAGCGGCTCGCCGTTGCCGACCTGCTGCGCGGCATTGGTGAGCGCGCGGATGTCGCGCAGAACGCGATTCAAGAGAATCAAGCCGGTCATCAGCGCGAGCAACACGCAGATGCCGCCGATGACGATGCCCTGGTACAGGCTGCGCGTGACGTCGCCCATGAAATCGCTGCGCGGAATGACGACCACCGTCAGCCAATTGACGCCGTACTTTTCGCCGAGCCGCGCGACGCCGATCTCGACGATGCCGGAGTCGCCCCAGAGGTCGCGCGCCAGGGGCGTACGCAAGTTCTCGCCATTGCGCTGCCATTCGATCACCTTGGCATGCGCTTCGCGGATCAAGCCGGTCTTCATCTCGGATGCGAGCATGCGCTGGGGCAAGCCGTCGACCATCTTGAACGGCAATTCGTCGCCCGACGTCGCGATCATGTAACCGTCGTTATCCATCAAGAAGGCCACGCCGCTCTTGCTGACCGATAACGTGCGCAGGAAGTCCGTCAACGTCTTCAGCGTGACATCCGTGGCCATGACGCCGGCCAGGCTGCGATCGCTTCGGTAGACCGGCTTGGCGAGCGTGATCGTCGGCTCCCTGGTGGTGAAATCGTTATAGACCGAGGACCAGACCGGCGCCGCTTGCTCGAACGCCGCCCGGTACCAGGGCCGGACACGGGGATCATAGCCGTCGCTGCGCAATATCTTGGAGCGATCGCCGGGCGCCTGGACCGAATACACGGTGCGCCTGCCCTTGCCCGATTCGCGCAAGGAAAGTTCGACGAGATCGCGGTTGACGCGCTTGACGCCGACGAAACGGCCGTCGGTGCCGCCGAAATAGACATAGTTGTTCACGCCCATGAACAGACCGCTGGCGATCCAGAGGCGCTCCTCGAGCGTCTTCAAGTTATCCGTGAACGGCTGGATCTTGGGAACGGTCTTGGGATCGGGTTCGACCGCCTGCAGGACGGTCAGGGCGGCTTGCAGATGCTGCTCGGTCGCGGCGCCGATACGGCTGACCATATCTACCAGCACGCGGCGCGTCAATTCGGCGACGGCATGTTCGCCGGCGCGAAACGACACCCAGCCGATCGCTGCGGAGACGAAGATCACCAGAAAAACGAACGGCAGCACGAGTTGCTGCCGCAATGAATGCTTGTTCATGACGCTCAATAATGCCGGAACAATTATCTTGCCACAAAGCAATTGATTATAGTGTCTTGCTAAAGGAATTATTCGCGGCTTACTGAATTTTTATGTGGAAAATCGTTAAAACTACCTAATTTATGGGAGAAGAAACGCGAAGTTGCTCGCCCTTGGTCTTGCCGGGTAATGCATTTCAAGCAATTATTGCTAAGATGCACCGACCGGCTTTGCGGTGCCCATATCCCCTACCATGACCGACAGGAAAAAACTCGAACCGACCGTCCTCGCGTCCTATCTCTTGATGGCGCTTGCCTTGTTCATCACCCTGTACCGGGGACTGTTGAGCGCCTTGCTGGCCGGACTGCTGGTGTACTCGCTCGTGCACTTGCTGGCGCCGCTGCTGGAGCGCAAGATCAGCGGCGGCCGTGCGCGCATGATCGCGGTCGCCGCGCTCGGCGCCATCGTAGTGACGGCATTGTCGCTTGCCACCTGGGGCGCGGTCTCCTTCTTCCAGAGCGACGCCGGCAACATGCAAGTATTGCTGCAGAAAATGGCCGACATCATCGAAGCGTCGCGCCAGCAGATTCCGGCCTGGCTGCGCGATCACTTGCCGGATGATGCCGACGCCCTGCGCGAGATGATCACGTCCTGGCTGCGCGAACATGCGGTCGAGGCGAAGTCGCTCGGAGAGGAGGCCGGGCGCACGGCGGCGCATCTTCTGATCGGAATGATCATCGGCGCCATGATCGCCCTGCGCGAAGCCGCCCCGGAGCATGCCTGGCGCCCGCTCGCCGCGGCGCTGCGCGACCGCATCGTCAACCTCGACGACGCATTCCAGCGCATCGTGTTCGCACAGGTCCGCATCGCTGCGATCAATGCCGTGCTGACCGGCCTCTACCTGCTGCTCGTCCTGCCCGCCGCCGGCATCCAGCTGCCGCTGACGAAGACGCTGATCCTGATCACCTTCGCGGCCGGCCTGCTGCCCGTGATCGGCAACCTGATTTCGAATACCGTGCTGGTGATCGTGGCCTTATCGCATTCGCTGAACATCGCGGTCATCTCGCTGCTGTTCCTGGTCGTGATCCACAAGCTCGAATACTTCTTGAACGCGCGCATCATCGGTTCGCATATCCAGGCGCGTTCGTGGGAACTGCTGGTGGCGATGCTGGTGATGGAATCGATCTTCGGTTTGCCCGGCGTGATCGCGGCGCCGGTGTTCTACGCCTACCTGAAGAAGGAATTGACGGAGCGCGGCCTAGTGTAGCGCCGAACGCGGCGTCGACTTTCAGGTTGCGCTCCAGGTAGCGGGCCAATTCCGGAGCCGGCGCTGCCGGTTCCGGGCCGTCCAGATACCGGTGCAGCAGCTTTTCCAGCAGATGGAGATAGGCTTGCGCCACGATCGGCTTGCGCGGATTGTGACCTTCGTCCGGATCGACCAGCAGGCTGACCGGTTTGCCCCGGCCCTGCAGTTTCGCGACATATTCCGTCACCGAGGCGATCGACACCTTCTCGTCCTTGCCGCCCGCCAGGAGCACCACCGGCCGGATCAGCTTGTCGGTGTGGTTGATCGGCGCCGCCGCCGCAAGGCGCTGCATGCGCTCCGCATCGTTCAGGTCGAGTTCCAGGTCCGCGAACCGCACCTTGTACGGCACGCCATCGTTTCCATCGGCGTCCATGCTGGCGACCGCGTCGCGCAGCGAACGCACGAAATCGGACGGCGGCACGCCCGCCATGCCGAATCGGAACAGCTCAGGCGTGTGCGACAAGGCCAGCAAGGTGGAATAGCCGCCGAACGAGTCGCCGATGACAGCCATGCGCGTCCTGTCCCCGACACCCTGCTTGAGCAGCCATTCCACGCCGTCGAGAATGTCCTTGTGCACCCGGCCGTAGCCGAAGTCGCCGCGCGCGGCCAGCATGTATTGGTCGCCATAACCGGTCGACGCCCTGAAGTTGGGTTGAAATACGGCGTTGCCGCGATTGACCAGCAACTGGACGTGGGCTGAATAATCGCTCTCGACCCTTCCCCAGGGACCGCCGTGCACCGCCGTTATCAGCGGCAGGCTCGCCGCGTCCTTGCCGGGCGGCAGCGACAGGTAGCCGTGCACGAGAAAGCCATCGGAAGCACGGTAATGAATCGGGATCTTGCGTGCCAGGGCGCGTTCGGGAATCGGCTTGCCCGCCGCCCGCTCCGCGGCGAGGATTTCCTCGAAGACGCGCCGCACGCGGTCATAGAGCCAGAAGCGTTCCTGGCTCAGACGCGCGCCACGCTCGGTCATCAGCCAATATCTGGCGTTCTCCGCCGGATCGACGGTAACGCTGCTATCCGCGAATTTCTTGCCGATATCCTCGGCCGCGCGTTTCGCATCCGGCGTCAAGCCGTCGTTGCGGCGAACCGGCATGCCGAACACGGCGAACAGGGGCCGCCGGCTGCGCGGCGACAAGACGACTGTCCGCAAGTCGGACAATCCGTTGCGATCCGTATGAACCAACCGTTGCGTCCCCTTCTCCAGGTCCAGCTCGACTAGAGCGCGGCGATCATCTTCGTGATTGACCATCATCGCGAGAGAACGGCGGTCTTCCGACAGCGCCACGAGCTGGCAGGCGCGCAGTCGCTTGCAGCGCGCCACCTCTTGCCATCGCCCGCCGTTCCGGCGCGAAACGATCTGCTCATATTCCGGACCGAGTTCCTTGATGAAGGTCAGCTTGCCGTCGCCGTCGAGAAGAACATGCCGGAGTTCGCGCGCCCCCTCGTACAAGACTTCCGGCGCGCCCTCGCGTCCGATGCGCAGGACGCGGTAGAGCGGCCGGACACGATCGAATTCCGAGATCAGTGCATGCTCCGGCCGGCTGGCGTCGACGCCGAGAAACGCCTGGTTGCGCTTCTTGTCGAGCACGGCGATCCGGGCCGCGATGCCGTCCTTGAGCGAGACCACGGAAACGGCTTCCGGACTGACCATGAAGATCGCCTCGCCGCCGGCCGCCCAATGCAGTTCCTGGCGCCCGATCCCGCCGAGCAAGCGCCGTTTCGCTCGCGTCTTGACGTTCAGCAGCGATAGGTTTGCGCTCTGTCCGTCCGCCTCAAGGTAGGCGACCCATGCGCCGTCCGGCGAAAGCTTCACTTCCCGCAGGCGCGTACGCCGCAGCAGATCGGCGGCGGCCAGGCGAGGCGCGGCGGGCAACGCCTTGTTCTTGTCCAATTCGGCACGCAATGAGCGCGTTTCGAACGCCGCCGCCCGATCGGCGCGCGCCGGCGCCGTCGACATCAGGCACAGGCATATCGCCAGCGCCGCCGTTCGTTCAAATATCCGGGCGCAACGGGGCCGCCCTCGGACCGCAAGCAGTCGAGCAAGCATATCCACTCCTTGGATGGCTGGAGCCGGGCCCGCGCCCGGCATGGAAGAATCAGGCCGCCATCGGCGCCGCAGCCTTTCGCTGCGCATGCCGCGGCGCATCCCTGCGCTGCAGCGCCATCAGGCACAGCAGCGCCGGCGGCCCCAGCAGCAGGCAGCTAGCAAGCCAGGCAATCCGCTGACGGCGGCCGAGCCGGGTACGGCTCAGCCAAGCGCAGGCTGCGACCCCGGACAACAGGCTCAAGACCAGTGCGGCGAACACGGCCGGCCGCGGACGCGGAATGCGCAATGGATCGACGTATGCCGTCATTCCCTTGTCCAGCCAGCGGTCGGGCAAGGCGAGAACCGCATGCAATACCGGCGATATCCACCACTCCTTGTGTTCGAACAGGAGCGGGAAATCGTGCGCCAGCAGGCGCCGGGCGACGAACCGCGCCCGGCCGTCGGCGTCGACGTGCAGAATGGTCTGCGCCGGATCGGGCATGCCGTCATACATGCGCCGCCCGTAGGTGAACGAAAGCAGGATGCCGTCCACCAGTTCGGCGACATCGACGCGGTCGAGATCGCCGGCGGCATCGGGCAACGCCACGCTGAATTGCTCGGTGATCGACATGACCGGCGCGGAGGCCGAATCGTCCGCGTTCCTGGCATACACACGCAGGCGGCGATCGCTCAGCACGAACACGCGGTTGCCGATCAACCTCGGCTTGGCGACGAATCGCTCATCCGCCGGGAGCTCGAGCACAGCCTGCAAGACGCCGGTATCCTGATCGAAGGCAAAGGCCTTCCGTTGCGTCAGGAGATAGCGTCCGGCATGCGGCCACGGCGGAGCGTCGAAACGGCCGGTGTCGCCGATGCCGCGCGCGCCGAGCCAACCGCGGTCCTTGCCGGTTCGCGTATCGGCGCCGTGAAAGCGCATCGCGTCGTGGCTGAAGGTCCACGTAATGCGCCGCGCGCTGTCCGTCCATTGCAGCGGGATCATGTTGCTGAGCTGATGCCGTACCGGAAACTGAGGCAGATCCGGTTCGATGACGTGGCTCTCCATCAGGGCGACCTGAGCATGCCAGAGTCCGGCTTGCGGATGCCGCGAGCCGTCCAGTCCCAAGCGGAACAAGTCGCGGCTCTCGGCGCGCGTCGCCTCGGTGTAGCCGCCGGCGGGCGGCACGTTCGTGTTCAGCGGGTGAATGCCCATGAAGATCTGGCCGTACTGGAACAGGAGCGAACCGCCCCAGAAAAGCGCGAAATAGAAGCCGATCTGCAGCGGTGCCGCCGTAGCAAACAGCGTGAGCGCATCTTCCGGCGGCGCCTCGCGATAGGGCTTGAACGTGCCGTAGACGATCAGCGCCAGCCAACCCAGGCACAGCACCGCGGGCACCAGCATGACAAAACCGGAGGCCATATGCAGCAGCATCACCATCGGCAGCACCAGGATCACGATGGAGCCGCGGCTGCGGTTGAGCATCGTGTAGGCGCCGGCGAGCCACGCGATCGCCGCCAGCAGGACGGCGTGGATCGCCGCGACATAGTGACGCGCATCCACCACGCCGGCCGTGAATCGATCCAGGCCGAGCAGGGTCAACAACAAGGGCAAGCCGACGGCGAGACTCAGCAATGCGAACGACGCCGAGCCGAGCGCGAGAAAAATCGATAGTCTCGGCAGCGGGCGGTGCATCAGCCAGATCCAGCGACTCGGTTGCCGATAGGTTCCGAACTGATACAAGGCCAGCGCCAGCCCGCACAGCATGTAGACGACCGCGGTCACCAGATGCGGCTGCCACGGCATGTGCGGAAAATCCATGGTGCGGTTCAGGAAGATCTGCACCACCAGATGAACACCCGCCGCCACCGCCGCCAAGCCGGCGAAGCGTCGGAATTCGCTCAAGAACAATTCACGCATCATGCCTCCTTCAAGCAGCGGCCGATAGGGTGGAAACATGGCCGCGCGCGAGAAAGCCGTTGACGGCGCGGTCCAGGCTGACGGGCATCGCGTTCACGCTGCGGGCTCCGAGCAGACGCAGGCGCGCGCCGAAATCGTCGGCCTGATCGAATACGACGTAGTGGCATAGCCCGTCGATCTTTTGCCGTTGCAGGACGCCCGGAAGCTGATCGGGATCGGGATCCCGGAACGGGAAATCGGCGATCCACAGACGGACCCGCCCGCAAAATTCGTCGGGCGCGGACATGTGCCGCAACTCGCCGCGTTCGAGAATGATGAGGTTGTCGGCAACCCGTTCGATCTCATCCATCTGGTGCGAGCAATACACGATGGTCGACTCGTCGCTCTGCGCGACGGACATCAGCGATTCGAGGAAGGCGCGCTTGGCCACCACGTCCAGGCCGAGCGTCGGCTCGTCGAGGATCAGCAGCTCCGGGCTTTGCGCCATCGCGATCGCGAGGTTCAGGCCGGCGCGCTCGCCGCGCGACAACTGAGCGATCTTCTGCGACGGCTGCACGTTGAAGTTGCGGACGACCTCGCGATAGCGCGCCTCGTTCCATTTCGCATACTGCCGGCGCTGCATGTCGCACAGCTCGTCCACGCGCAACCAGCCGGGCAAGGTATGTTCCTCGTTGACGAAGCCGATACGCGCGCGTGTCCGGCTGTCGAGCCGCCGGCTGTCGCAACCCAGTATCCGGGCCCGGCCGTCGGTAGGCGACTCGAAGCCCAGCAGAACGCGGAACAACGAGGATTTGCCGGCGCCGTTGGCGCCGATGATCGAATGGATGCGGCCGCGCGAAATCTTGAGGCTCAAGGCGTGAAGAGCGCGCTTGCGCGGGTAATGCAAGCTCAGATCGTCGGTTTCGATGACGAATTGGTCCATGGGGCGGCTCCGGTCGTGTCAAGCGGTCTTACGGGGAACGCACTTCCCCAGTTCGTAAGAGATGCGCTCCAGGACTTCGTCGGCCGGATAGTCCAATGCGATGACATCCCCGATGAAACGCTGCACCGCCTCTTCCAAGCGGCGCGCTCGTTCGGACTCGCTGAGTCGCTGGCGCGGCGTCGCGATGAACACGCCCAGCCCGGCGCGGGTATCGAGCCAGCCCTCGGCGCTCAATTCGTTGTAGGCCTTGGCGACGGTATTCGGATTGACAGCCAGCTGCTGCGCCAATCCGCGCACGCTCGGCAGCGCCGCGCCGACTTCGAGCTCGCCGGCGACGATCTGGCGGCGGATGCCGTCGACGATCTGGCGGGCGATGGGACGAGGATCGCCGGTGACGATTTGCAGCATGAGAGGAGTACGTCGAGTCATGGAATCACCTATCCATCTGTACTATTACGGATAATACAGTAGCAGCGCGTATTGGACGTGTCAAACGTTTTTGAAGCGACACGCGCGATCGCTCCGGCACGCTCGTGGCAAGGAAGGATTTACGGCATTGCCGAAACGCAATATTGCAAGCAGCTGTACTCCTGAAGAAATTCGTGGGGAAAGGACATTTTTTTCGTTTCCGACCCTTCAGATTTCTATTTTTCGGCCGTTATCCTAGATATGGTTTTTTGCGTCCGCAACATTTGCTGACGCCGAAATCTCCGTGTCGATGTAAAGGATTTGTCATGCCCATCAGCCCAATCTCTGCGAGCAATGCCGCGGTGACCGCCACCCAAGCGGTACGGCCGGCGCAGGATACCGGCCGGCCGGAACGCGTCAACAGCAAACCCGCGCCCGATGCCGGCAATCCGACGGTGTATCAATCCGGTCCGCCGAAGCCGACGGTCAACGATGCCGGCCAGGTGACCGGCACGATCATCAACATCACCGCCTGATTCGGGGCCCGATCCCCCGCCCTTCCTTCGCCCCTGTACAGCGGCCGTCGGCGCCACGACCGACGCGCCGTACACGATCGATGTTCCCTCGCGAGACTGGCGCCGTCGTCCGTTCCGGCCGGCACCGCACGCGCGATCCGTGGCGACTGGACCCCGTCAGTCGTCGGGATCGAACACATCCGCCGCCGATCTGGCTTTCTTCAAGCTCGCGGCCGGCGGCAACGGTTCGCGCAGCAACGCCTCGGCATTGACGATGCCGGACCCGTACTGCGTCGTGTCCCAGCCCTCCGGCCGGCGGCGGGTCTTGCGCAGCAGCTGTTTGAATGCCGCCGCCCGCTGCCATTTTTCGGGATAAGCGGCGTCGAGCGCCGCCTTGCCGTGCCACGCCAGCCAGAGCGCCGCGATGCCGGCGCATAGCGCCGTGGCATACGACGTGCCGTTGCCGTCGGGGTGTTTGTAAAAGCCGGTCGCGGCGGTTCCCGGCGGCAGATTTTCCGGCCGCACGCGCCGCACTTGCTGCGCCGGTCCGCAGAGGTCGACGTATTTGCCGCGCGCGCTGTTGGCCCATGGCAGGTCCCCCGGCGTCACGCCGCCCATCGTGACGCAGCGGTTGTAGCGGCCGGGATAAATCACCTCCCCCCAGATATTGCCCGCGGCGCAGATCACGATCACGCCGTTGTCATAGGCGGCATCGAGGGCATTGGCGAGATCTCGGCTTCCGAACAAGCCGCCAAGGCTGATGCTGATGACTTCGCAGCCCTTGCCGATCGCATCCCGGATCGCATTCGCGAGGTGGCGTTTGACGTGGTCGATGATGATCGAATCGGTGACGCGATACGGAATGATCGCCGCCCCCGGCGCGGCGCCGTAATACGGCCGCGGTTTGGCGGACGGATCGAAGGCCGCGATCGCGGCGCTGGTGCGGGTACCATGTCCCGGGTTGCCGCTCGGCAGGAAAGGGTCGCGCGGATCGGGGTCATCGTTGAAAAAGTCGTATCCGAGGTTCGGATGCACGGTCACGCTTCCGCCACCCTGCCATCCGAGCGCGGCGTGCTCCGAATAGCCGGTATCGATATGCCCGACTTTGATCGCTTGCCACGGCAAGCTTCCCCGATGCAGAGGGCTGGCGGCGAACAACTTCCAGGCATCCGGTATGCGGCAGCATTCGAGATGCCAATCGAAAGGCCCTTGGAACGCCGGCGGCAGGGCCGGCTGCGCGGCACCGAAGGAGCTCGGGGCGATCGGAACGGCGGACAGAGGCGCGGCCGTCGGCGCCTCGGATAACGCGTGCTTGATCCGACCGAGTTCGATCAGCCGGAGCACGGCCTCGAGGCTGAGGATATTGACCGCTCCGGCGCCCCATCCGTGCAGCGCGGCCACCCATTGGTCGTCGCTGCTCCACCCCTGCGCTTTTCGGGCTGCATCTTCCAGCGGCTTGGGAAGGACATAGACGCCGTCGTCGCTGTCTTGCGCGGGCAGATCGCTCAAGGCGAGAGTATCGCCCGCGGCCAGCGTCAATTGCCGCAGGAAGGGCTTGTAACGTCGACGGGACAGCTGTACGGTCGTGAGATTGCCGAGCGGAACGGAAGTCAGGTTTTCGGTATCGGCCATGGCAGGTCCTTGCAGCGACGATTGGACAAAGGAAGAACCCGACAGGAAAGCCGGCGCGAAGAAGCTTGCGGCATGGCGCGCGGCGGCGTGCGGGGGCGGGTCGGAAAATGCGCTGCCACGATAGCACACCTCGCGTTGCGCGCAACTCCCATGATCATGGGAGCGGCGGGGAAACCCGGCCGCGCGTCCCGCCGAGGATCGGATCACTCCTCGAACACGACCCGATTCCGCCCAGCCTGCTTGGCCCGGTAGAGAATCTGATCCGCCCGGCGGTGGGTAGCCTCGGGGCTGTCGCCGGCGCGGTATTCCGTGACCCCGCAACTGAAGGTGATCTTGAATTCCCGCTGACTGTCGGCATAGTGCCGCACCTGGGAAAAGGCGATGCGCAGCTCGTCGAGCAAGGCAGCGGCGTCCGGGCCGGAGGTGTCGGTCAAGATGATCGCGAACTCCTCGCCTCCCACGCGGCCGATGATATCCGTCGCCCGCAAACGTCGTTTCAGCAGTTCGGCAAGGCTCTTCAATACGCGATCGCCGACCAGGTGGCCGTAGGTATCGTTGACCTCCTTGAAATGATCGAGGTCGATCATGACGAAGCAGAACGAGTAGGGCTGCCGCAGCGTACGCGCCACTTCGACCGCGAGGCGTCCCTTGGTGGCGGCATGATTCAGCAGGCCGGTCAAACTGTCGCGCTCGATGTAGAAGCGCAGCGCGCGGTAGCGCCGCAACCGGGAGGAGACTGCGGAAATCAGATGCTCCGGCTCGATCGGCTTGGTGAGGAAATCGTCGCCGCCCAGCCGCATCGCCTTCAATTGCCTGCTCGAATCGGTTTCCGCCGAGAGGAAGACGATCGGCACGAACACATAGCTTTCCAACTGCCGGATGACGGCCGCCAGTTCGGCGCCGCTGCAACCGGGCATGTACATGTCCATCAGCACCAGATCCGGGCGAAAGTTCGCCATGTGGGCAAGGATGCACATGGGATCGGTGATGACCTCGGTGTGGATGCCCACCGACTGCAGGGTATAGGCATAGTGCTCGGCCAGCGGCTGGCTGTCGTCCACGATCAGCACGCGATAGGGTTCGTGCAGGCGGCCCGAGGTCAGGTCGTCGAGCGTTTCGAGCAGCATGCCGACGTCCACCGGCTTGATGATGTAGGCCGCCGCGCCGGCGCGCGCCGCCGCCAGCCGCGCCGGCAAGTCTTCGCGCACGGAAAGGAAGACGACCGGCGCCGCGAGGCGCTTGGCCGCCGTCAGTTCGATGACGGCCTCCGGCCCCGCCAGGTCGCCTTCCGGGAACGTGATATCCATCAGGACCGCCGCCAGGGCCGGATTGGCTTCCGCGTCGGCGAGCCGATCCGGCGTGGCGAAGATCCTGACTTCGTAGCCGAAGTGGCCGAGCTGCAGCGCGAGATCCTTGGCCAGGTCGAGATCGTCGTCCACCAGGTAAATCAGCTTCCTGGCATAACCCGGCGTGACGCCCGAGCGCATCGTCGGGGATGGCGTCCACACGACCGGCGCGCACGACGCCTTCTGCAACGCCTCGATCAGCCCGGCGGCGGCCTCCGCCTCCTCGCCGCTCAGGAGCCGCTCCTCGGAGATGGCCGTATCGAGCATCGCTTCCAGCTTGCGTCCGACGACCGAGACCTCGGGATAACCGAAGGTGGCTCCCGATCCCGCCAGCCCGTGCACCAGGTAGCGCAAGGTCTGCAATTCGTTGCGGCTGTCGCGCCGGCGGAACGACTGCTCCACCTGCGCCATCTTGACCGGCAACTGCCTGGCATAGCCCTCACGCACCTGGCGCAACTTCTCGACGACGTCGGAGGCGTCGGACAGCGGAGCCTCCGGCGCCGGACGCGCATTCCAGATGCCGCGCACCGTATCGGCCAGCGTCATCGGATCGAACGGCTTGGCGATCACGTCGAGCGCGCCGATCTGGCGATAGCGCGCCCTTTCGCTTTCCTGGACCTTGGCGGTCATGAAAACGACCGGCGTTTCCGCGAACGCCGGCAGCGCGCGGAACGCGGCGAGCGTGGAAGGACCGTCCAGTCCGGGCATCATCACGTCGAGCAGAATCAGATCCGGACCGAAAACCGGCGCGACGGCGATCGCTTCGTGGCCGGAACTGCACACCTGGACCTGGAATCCGCCGATGGTCTCGAGCGCCAGACGCGCGATCACCTGGATGTCCGGCTCATCCTCGGCGTAGAGAATCCGCTTCAGGATCTTGTCGCTCATTGCTTCTCCTTCATTGCCGCCTCGCGTCGTTCATGCTTTAGCGGTCAGGGTTCGGATGACGTCCAGCAATTCCGGATTCGACGCATGGGATTTCACCAGCGCGGCGGCCACTTTCCCCGATTCTTCGGAGGAAATTTCCTTGCCCGAAAACACCAGCACCGGCGGGCGCGGGCGCTGGCGGTCGATGACCGGCATCAGATCCCACCCCGAGCGGTCCGGCAGCAGCAAGTCGAGGATGATCAAGTCGTAGCGCCGGGCCGCCAGCAAGACTTCCGCCTCCCGGACGCTGGCGGCGCTTTCGATGTCCGCCACCTCTCCGCACAGCGAGGCGACCACCTGGCGCACGTCGGCGTCATCTTCCACGTGCAGCACGCGGCTCTTGCCGCGCTCCTCGCTCCCGCCGTCCGCCGTCCGCTCCGGGCCGTGCCGCAAAGCGTTGAGCAGCCGCTCGACATCGATCGGTTTCGGAATCCAATCCACCACGTTGCCGACGTCGCCCTCGGCCGCGCGCGGATGGGTGCGCAGGAAGCCGGACACCACCACGATCGGCAGATGCGCCGTGGCCGGGTCGGCGCGCAATTGGCGCAGGAATTCCCGGCCGTCCACGTCGGGCAGGTGGATGTCGAGGGTCATGGCGGCGATGCCGCCCGCAGCCAGCAGCCGGCGGGCCGATTCCGCATCATAGGCCGCCACCGTGCCGTAGCCGGCCTGTTCGAGGATCATGCAAATCAGCTTGGCAACGTCGCGGTCATCCTCGCACACCAGCACCTTGACGAGCGCCGGCGCGTCCGGGCATGCGGCCGGCTCCACCGCCGGCGCGGCAACGTCGGCGCGCCACTCCGGCAGATCGAAATAGAAGGTGCTCCCCTGACCTCCCACGCTGATGAAGCCGATCTCGCCGCCCATCGCTTCGACGATGGCCTTCGAGATCGACAATCCGAGGCCGGTGCCGCCCTTCTGGCGGGTATCGGAAGAATCGGCCTGGGAGAACTGCTGGAACACCTTGCTGCGAAACGCGGTCGGGATCCCGGGGCCGGAATCCGACACGGAAAAGCGCAGCACGCCGCCGCGTCGCTCGATCCGCAGTTCGACGCTGGCGCCGCGCGGCGAGAATTTAGCGGCGTTGCCCATCAGGTTGGTCATCACCTGCATCAGGCGGTCGCTATCCACCCGCACCTGCGCCCCCGGCAACGGCGCGACAAGGACGAAATTCACGTCGAATTGCGCGGCATAGGCGCGATTGGCGGCGATCGCCTGCTCCACCAGCGGCTGCAGCGCGTGCGGCTGCAGATCGAACTGCATGCGTCCCGACGAGATCTTTTCGATGTCGAGAATATCGTTGATCAGCCGCACCAGCCGCTCGCTGTTCTTGTGGGCGATCTCGATCAGCATCTTTGCCTGCGCGGACAGCTCGCCGCTGACGCCGCCGGTGAGAAGGCCCAACGATCCCATGATGGAGGTCAGCGGCGTGCGCAATTCATGACTGACGGTCGAGACGAATTCGCTCTTCATCCGCTCGACCTGCTTGCGTTCGCTGATGTCCTCCAGGGTGCCCACCCAGCCGAGAAAACGCTCGCCGTCGCGCATGGCCGCAGCCTTGCAGCTGACCCAGGTTTCCGATCCGTCGCTGCGCTGGAAACGGCTTTCGACGCTGAAGGTGGTTCCGTGTTCGGACGCTTCCCGCCACTGCGCCAGCACGCTTTCCTTGTCGTCCGGATGGATGCCAGCATGCCATGGCCTGCCTTGCATTTCCTCCTGGGAATAGCGCGTGATCTTCTGGTAGGCTTGGTTGACGTGCTGGCAACATCCGTTCTCGTCGGTAACGAAGGTGCCCAGCGGCGAGGCTTCGTCCATGGCGGTGAAACGCGCGGTGCTGGTTCTCAGGTCCGCCTCGATCCGCTTGCGTTCAGCGATCTCGTCGGCCAATCCCTTCGCATGGGCTTGTTGCTCGGCGAACAGGCGTGCAAGGCTGTCGTTCATTTCCTTAAGCGCGCGCAACAGTTGTCCCGGCTCGTCCTGGAACTGCGTATCGATGCGGCTCGACAGGTCGCCGGAAGCGATCACCTTCGCCACCCTCACCGCTTCGTCGAGCGGCCGCGTGATGCTGCGGGTGATCAGCGCGGCGGCGGCGACGGAGGCGCCGAGCGAACCCGCCAGGATCAGCAGCATCAGCAGGCTGGCCGATTGAATCAGCCGCTTGCCCTCTTGTTCATCGCCGGCCGCGCGTTCGCGGGCGAGGCGGACGATCTTGTCGATGGACTGGCGATGCTCCTCATAAGCCGCGCTCATGCGCCGCAACGCCGAGGCCGTCGCATCCTTGTCGGCCCGTCGCACGGCCGGAACGAATTCGTCGAACGCGATCGCGTAGAAGCTTGCCGCCGGAACGTGGGCATGCTTCTGCTGAAGCTCGTACAGCGTATTGTCGAGATCCTGCTGCTTGTTCCAGTATACGTAACGCTCGTCGTACTCGCCTTTCAGGATCTTGAGACGCTGGATCAATGCCTCTTGCTTGTGCCGTTCGTCGGTCGCCGCCAACTGCAACGACAGGAGATAGGACTCGATGATGTAACCGGGCGGGGGCAACACGTCCGCGATCAAGTCCTTGCCCTGGATGATCCGTTGGTAGAGAGGGCCGTTGACCTTGAGCTGATCCAGCGTCTTGAAGGACCAGACGCCGTAGGCGGCGAAGCCGGCCGAAAAAAGGGCGATGAGGATCGCCAGGCGCGACGACAATCTGAACTTGCGGAACGCGTTCATGCCAAGCCCTCCGAGCCTCGTTTTTTATGCGGCGTCAACTTCGTACGCCGTCAAATTTCAGAATAACAAAGATCGGCCGCCGGGAAAGGGCTTTCGGGAAAGTCGCTTCCCGAAAACAACAATGTTCGCGCCTTTCGCTGATGGGTTTGCCAGAGAGGCACCCATGGTTTTTCTTCTCCGCGGCATGCGGCACCGCGCCTGGCTGGTGATGCATTGCATCAATTCTTGGCGCGCTCCTTGCGCAAGCGCTCGTCGGAAGGTTTCGCGCCTTTATGGCGCGCGGAAAGCATGCGCGTTGCCGGTCAAACGCAACGCACGCAGTTCCGGCCCGAGTTCTTGGCCAGATATAGGGCGGCGTCGGCGCGCTCCAGAAGTTTTTCCAGCGTATCCCCGACCGCCATTTGCGTATAACCGACCGACACGGTGACTGTCGGCAGCGGCGGCGTTCCCTTGGGTATCGCCGCCGCGACAGCGGAACGCAAGCGCTCCGCGATGGCCAGCGCCTGGCCGGCGTCCGTGTCCGGTAGCAAGGCCGCGAATTCCTCCCCGCCGAAACGCGCCAGCAAATCGCCCGGCCGCAAGTGATCGTTGAGCGTCAGGGCGACCGTGTTCAACAACCGGTCTCCCGACAAATGCCCATAGGTGTCGTTGTAATGCTTGAAATGGTCGATATCGATCATCGAGATCGTCAGCGGCTTGCCGTCGTGCAGGGCGCGCTCCACCTGGCGGCGGAACGCCTGATCGAGCCAGCGCCGATTGTGCAGGCCGGTCAGCCCATCGACGAAGGCCAGGCTCTCGAACTCCGTCTGCCGGTGATTGCTGCTCCTGATCGCCTCGTTGTCAAAACGCAGCCGGCCGGACAGCGTATAGAGCAGGTTGCGCGCCACGGCGTGGGAGCAGTGGATGAGCTGCCACATGACGTCCCGCTCGATCACCAGAAGGCGACAGGCCGTCTTTGCCACGACCAGGGCGGAGGTCTCGCGGCGGTCGATGATCGACATCTCGCCGGCGCAATCGCCCGGCCCCAACGTGACGAAACTGGGTTGCTCGAGGCCGGACAAATGGACGTCGAGCTGCCCTTCCAGAACCACGTAGACCACATCGTTGTTCTCGCTCTGCTCGATCAGCACCGTGCCGGGCGGCACCGCGAGCACGCGGCACATGTCGAGCAGCCGCGCCACCGAATCCAGGCTGACATCGGCGAACAACCTGGTCTTCACGATCTCGGCGTAGAGAGAGGTATGCATGGCGGACGCGGGCGGCTCCGACGGGATTGTTGGAACGGTATCGGCGTATGCTGCCACGGAACGATTTCCCGGGCAAATCCAGACACCGGTTTCTATACTGTCCTATGCGGCAGGTAGCAAAACTTGATACCGGCAAATCCGGCAATCGAGACCCCGCGGCAAGACAGCTGCCTTTCTCCGGCATGCCGGGCAATCTGGCGTTTCTTTCTTCACAAGGATGCCAACCATGAACCGTGCCCTCGTCCTTCTTCCTACCCTGATCACCATCGCGGCGATCGCGCTGTCGCTGTTCCACGGACCGATCGCGCAGTTGCCGGACTACCATGGCTTCGCCGATCGTTCGTCCTTGCTCGGAATGCCCCATGCCGCCAACGTGCTGTCGAATCTTCCGTTTTTCGCGATCGGATTATGGGGCTGGCTGCGCCTGCGAAAGCCTGCCTCCGCTATCGCCGGCCGGCATGGCTACCGCTTGTTTCTGCTGGCCTTGATGCTGACCGCCGCCGGTTCCGGGTTCTACCATCTGGCCCCGGACAACGACCGGCTGCTGTGGGACCGCCTGCCGATCGCCCTCGCCTGCGCCGGGCTGCTCGCGGCGGTACGGGCCGAGACCCGCCCCGGCGCGGACGGATTGGCGAATACGCTGTGGCTTGCCATGCTGGCGGTCGCGAGCGTCGGATGGTGGTATGTCACGGAATCCCGCGGACACGGAGATCTTCGGCCTTACCTGCTGTTGCAAATCCTGCCGCTCGTGCTGATTCCGCTCTGGCAAGCCGTCCATGCGGCGCCTGCGCGCGACCGCGCCGCCTTCGGCATCGCGATCGCGCTGTACGTCGCCGCCAAGGCCGCGGAACTCGCCGATCACCAAATACTGGCGGCGCTGGGCTGGATCAGCGGGCATACCCTCAAGCATCTGCTGGCGGCCGCCGCCGCCGCGGTACTGGTGCACCGGCTGGTTGCGCCCTCGCCAAACCGTCAATCCGTCGGCGTTACCGGCGGACATAACGGCCGCGCCTTGACCTGAACGGTTGCGCTCCTCGCGCCGAGGTATATCCTTGGAAAGAACGCCCGGCCGGCGGCGCCATCGCCCCGCGACCGCCTCGCCGCCCGGCCGGCCACGGATTGCCTTCTCCCATTGCCACCGAAAGGAAACGCGATGACCTATCCCGTCGAAGCCATCCGGACCGTCGTGCTGCTGGGGCACGGCGCCAGCGGCAAAAGCAGCCTGATCGATGCCTTGCTGTGCCATGCCGGCATGATCCCCGCCCCCGGCAGTGCGGAACGCGGCAACCTGGTCTGCGACCACGATCCGCTGGAACGCAAACACAAGCATTCGCTCTACTCCGCCGTGATCCATCTCGACCATCGCGATACCCGCGTCCACGTGCTCGACACGCCCGGCTATCCCGATTACGCCGGCCAGGCGATGGCGGCCCTGCCCGCCGCGGAAACGGCGGCGATCGTCATCAACGCCCAAGCCGGGATCGAAATGATGACTGCGCGCATGATGGAACTGGCAAGGCAACGCCGCATGTGCCGCATGATCATAGTCAACAAGATCGATGCCGAGAACGTCGATCTGCCCGCCCTGGTCGCGCGAATCCAGGAAACCTTCGGCAAGGAGTGCCTGCCGATCAACCTGCCCGCGAACGGCGGCTCGCGGGTCGTCGATTGCTTCTTCAATCCGGCAGCCGTCCGGGACGACGACCGCCCGGATTTCTCTTCCATCGAGCAAGCACATCGGACCCTCGTCGACCAGGTCGTCGAAGTCGATGCCGAACTGATGGCCCTCTATCTCGAACAGGGCGAGATCGCGCCCGAACAATTGCACGCGCCGTTCGAGCAGGCCCTGCGCGAAGGCCACCTGGTGCCGATCTGCTTCGTCTCCGCGAAGAACGGCGCTGGCGTCGCGGAGCTGCTCGACGCATTCGTGAAGCTGATGCCGAATCCCACCGAAGGCAATCCGCCGCTGTTCTACCGCGACGATGCCAATGCCCCCGGCCAGCGCCGCGAGATCCGGGCCGTCGCCGATCCGAGCAAGCACGTGCTGGCCCATGTATTCAAGATCGCGATCGACCCCTACATCGGCAAGATCGCCCTATTCCGCATCCACCAGGGCACGGTAAAGAAAGACGGACTGCTCTACATCGGCGACGGCCGCAAGCCGTTCAAGGTCGCCCACCTGTACCTGTTGCAAGGCAAGGAACAGATCGAGGTGCCGCAAGGTCTGCCCGGCGACATCTGCGCCGTCACCAAGATCGAGGAAATGGCCTTCGACGCCGTGCTGCACGATGCGGCCGAGGACGACCATATCCATCTGGAGCCGCTGCCCTTCCCGGCGCCGATCTTCGGCCTGACGATCGAACCGAAGAAGCGCGGCGACGAGCAGCGCACCTGGGAGATCCTGCAAAAGGTCGCCTCTGAAGACCCATGCCTGAAGGTCGAGCATCATGCCGGCACCAACGAAACCGTGCTGCTCGGCCTGGGCGAACTGCATCTGCGCTCCGCGCTCGAGCGCATGCTCGAAGTCTTCAAGCTCGAAGTGGCGACCCATCCGCCGAAGATCGCCTATCGCGAGACCATCGCCGGCTACGCGGAAGGCCATCACCGCCACAAGAAGCAGACCGGCGGCGCCGGCCAATTCGGGGAAGTCTTCCTCAAGGTCGAACCGCTGGAGCGCGGCGCCGGTTTCGAATTCGTCGATGCCGTCAAGGGCGGAGCGATACCTGGCCAATTCATACCCGCGGTCGAAAAAGGCATACGCCAGGTGCTGGAAGCCGGACCGCTGGCCGGGTTCCCGATGCAAGACGTCAAGGTCACGGTCTACGACGGCAAGAGCCATCCGGTCGACTCGAAGGAAATCGCGTTCGCCACGGCCGGCCGCAAGGCCTTCATCGATGCCGCGCTGAGAGCGCGTCCGCTGGTGCTGGAACCGATCGTCAACATCGAAATCGCGACGCCCGAGGAATGCACCGGCGACATCACCGGCGACCTGTCGTCGCGACGCGGCCAGGTCAGCGGCATGCACCCGGCCCAGGCCGGCATGGTGACGGTGGCGGGACAAGTGCCGCTATCCGAGCTGAACGGCTACCAATCGCGGTTGCATTCGACGACCGGCGGCCGCGGCAGCTACGCGGTCGAATTCAGCCACTACGATCCTGTGCCGCCGCCGGTGCAGCAACGGCTGGCGAGCCAGCGCAAGGCCGAGCCGGAGGAATGAGAGCCGGTCCGGCGTTTTCCTGATCCGCATCGCGGCGGCGCACATGCCATGCCGAATAGAATCGGCGGCAAGGCTATTTGGCATGGTAAAGAAGCTCCCCTGGCATCCGAAGCGCCCCGAGCGCACCTGCCGGGGCTGCGGCAGGTATTGCCCGGCCGCTTTGCTCGCCTGCGGCAACGGCTCCGAACGGGCCCGGTATCCGACGGCATTATTCAGGGAAGATGAGGCGGAATGGGGAACGGATGCCGGCGGCGGCGAGGACGATTCCAGCGCCGTCGGTCCATGATGTCCGCACTCGGGAAAACTCAATAGATCCGGTCGCCGCCCAGGAAGCGCTCGACCGCGTCATTCGCTTCGGCGAGTTCGCCGAAGATCAGCTTCGCGATCGGTTCCGGCCCATCGCCGAAGAATTGGACGGCATACCAGGGCTGGGCTTCCGAAATGCCGGACGGCGCGGTCGGGTGAATTTCGACGGCCGCGATCTTTTCCTTGTTGAAATAGTGTGTGTTGCCGTTGTGTTCGATGCGATACCAGGTAGACATTTTTCCATCCGTTGTCGACGTTCGCGCGCTGGACGAATTTTATCCATACCGCGCGTCCAGCGAGAGCTTTCGCCGGACGCATGTAGCATATTCGTGATGGCGCCCCAAGAACATGGCGGCACTTGCGCTATCCGGGAGTCACTGCGAATCCTTCGTCACAGCCTCGAAATGGTCATTCGGAGCATCATAGAAAATACGGTGCTCCGTCCGCGCCCGGCCGTCGTTCCCTCCCCGACAAACCATCGCGTCCTTGTTTGCCGCATGAAACACGATATCGATGTTTTCGATTTTCGCGATGAACGGTAACCAGTCCCAACTCATGTAAATGCCGGGTTTCGCAAAGAAGTCGCACATCTGGTCCACGATCTGCTCGAAATCCTTTTTGCTCAGGGGCTCCACGAGAGTCGGCCAATCGGCATTGTCAACGCCGAGTCCGTCATACCTGGTCAGCAGAGACTGGATCGGTTGTTCTCGCGCTATTTGCCGCATGGCTGCCGCACCGTTGATCGAACCGTTCGCCCTTGCTTGGCGGACCTCCTCCAGAAAAGGAAGCAGCAGCGGGATAGCGGCTTCGCGCTGATTCTTAAGCTCTAACTTCATGGCATTGCAAATGGTTTTCCTTTTCCGCGCATGATCGCCACAATAGAGCGCCCCATTCTTTGTATTGTTGCCGTGAAACAGCGCATGAATGAAGCAGTTGCCGTCACTCGTGGTTCTGCTCCGACGATAACCCTCCGGAAGGCCCTCAATCAGCCTGGTGTATAGAATTTTTCCCGGCAATAACAACTGATTGACAAGCCGCATATTGTAACGGGTAAGCGCGATGCGATCCGATGACGGCGGAACGTCCGGCGCGCTTGGCGCCGCGTTTTTTTCTTTTGCCTCTTGATCTTCCCCGCGTGTGGCCGGCAATTTCGTACGCAGACAGGCCAGTTTGGCAATCGTCTTTTCCGGCCGCTCTTCGACGCCGAAAATCCCATAGCGATGCGTGCGAATCACATCGTTGAGCAATGACATGTGGTCATGCGTGAATCCCTGGACATCGTCCGAAGAAATCTGGAGTTGCGGCGGCAAGGCATCGTATGGAAGCTTTCCCATAAGGAAATGGGCGACCGTCTCGGCATGCCGGAAATTGCCGGAGTCCGTCAGAAATGGCAGGGCTCGGTCCAGAAAATCCTGCAGAAACGTGCAACTGCGCAATGTACCCAGATCGTCGGAACTCAGCCCCGCCAACCGTTTTTCCAATGCCGCCGTGTGTGCTTCGACATGCGGGCCGGCGTCTTCCCGCGCCAACATCCTGACATTGCCTGTCGCCGTCATATTCAATGCATTAGTCATATTCATCGCCGTATCAAATAAACAAGAAAGCCGGGCTGTCCCGGAACAGATGTTTGCGATGAATTGGTTACATTGAGACCATCGACGTTCACTTACCCGAGGAATATTAATCGTTCCTAAGTAAGTGAACCTCGGAGGACCGGCATGCCGGTGACAGCCGGTTCATCCCAGAAAATAGCGTCGCTCCTTGCCGACACCCTCGCTATTGACCGGATTGCTGGCCGCCTTCGATGCGTTCGAAAGCCAGACCGCCAAGCGATTCCGGAGGATCGCCGCCTGTTCCTTCGACGGTTCGACATCGAGGGATCCGAGCACCGATTGGAAGATCTGGGCCGCCGTTTGCTTGCGTTTCTTCACGTGGCGCGCGAAAAAATCGCCGGTCGTGTCCGGCAATCCTTTCGCGGCGCGATTCGCGGACCGATTCGCGGCGCTCTTGCCGTTCGTGGACTTCGTCGCGGGCCGCCCCCGCTTGCCAGTTCTCGCCGCGCGTGCAGCTTCCTTCTCGGCGGCCGCGGCCTGGGAAATCGCAGCGGTATCCTCCGCGATGCGCGTCAAGGTTTCCGCCAACTGGTTCAGCAGTTTCCAGGCTTGCGTAAGGTCGCGCTGAATCGATTTCGAAGTCGGTCTGGATGGACGCATGAGGTCTCCTCGGAAAATATTGGCAAGTGAATTACTAAGAAAGTATTTTAGTATGCCTTATTTTTCCAATTAAGAAAGCCGGCAGGCATGAATCGCTTGCCGATATGCCGGAATGCAAGGATCGGGCAGCACATTGCATGAACCCGATAGCCGCAGCAGTGTCGAACTTTTTTCTTTTGCGTTGTCTTGCTCGACAAGAAATGCAACCTTCTTCCGAGCCTTCCCCTTCGGCTCTTACCCATTCAGGCAAACAAGAGCTCGCCGACCTGCGCGAACGCGTCGCTTTTCTTGAGAATAGCGAACGACAATTCCGCACGCTCGCCGACAATATTCCCCACTTGGCATGGATCGCCGACGAACGCGGGGAAATTTTCTGGTACAACCAGCGCTGGTACGACTACACCGGAACGACCTTCGAGCAAATGCAGGGATGGGGATGGAGGACGGTCAACCACCCCGATCATGTCGACCGCGTCGTGGAAAAAATTTCGCGCAATTTCGATAGCGGCGAACCGTGGGAAGATACGTTCCCGTTGCGTAGCGCGAGCGGGGAGTATCGCTGGTTCCTGTCGCGCGCCCTGCCGATACGCAACGAGGAAAACCGGATTCTATGGTGGTTCGGCACCAATACCGACGTGACAGCGCAACGCGAAATCGAATCGGCGTTGCGCGAAAGCGAGCGGGAATTGAAAGCCACCTTCGAACAGACGGCGGTCGGCATCGTCCATGTTGCCTTGCCGGATTTTCGGATTATCCGCAGCAATCGCGCATTTCGCCAGATGCTCGGCTACGGCGCCGAGGAAATGCGGCACCTCACCACCAAGAGCCTGGTGCATGCCGACGATCTGCGGAATTACCAAACACTGCAAGCCGATCTCGTATCCGGGCGCCGCACTTCCTTCGTCGAGGAAAAGCGCTTCCTGCGCAAGGATGGTTCCATCTTGTGGGCGCGCATGGCATCGTCGCCGATACGCGACGACGGCGAGACGATCCGTCACTTGATCAAGCTGGTGGAAGACATCACCGTCGCCAAGCAGATCGAGCAAGCGCTGCGCGAAACGCAGCTCCGGCTGGAACTGGCCACGCGTATCGGGCGGATCGGTTTCTGGGAATGGGAACCCAAGTCCGGCAAGGTCTATTTCTCGCCCGAATGGAAGCGCCAGCTCGGCTACCGGGACGACGAGATCGACGACACCTTCGAGGAATACCAGTCCCGCCTGCATCCCGACGACGCAGCCCGGATCGCGGAACATCATAGGCGCTTCTTCCAGGCGCCGTGGACCGACTACACGGTGGAATTCCGCCTGCGGCACAAGGATGGCGCCTATCGTTGGTTCTGGACCCGTGCGCAGGCCACGCTCGACCGCGACGGCCGGGTCGAGAAACTGGTCAGCACGCATATCGACGTCACCGAGCGCAAGGAAACCGAAGACAAGATGCGCCACATGGCGCAGCACGACGGCTTGACCGGCCTGCCGAACCGGACGCTGATCTATGAATTCGGGCCGCAACTCATCGCCGCCGCCAAGCGCAACGGGCGCCGCCTGGCCGTGCTGTTCTTCGATCTGGATCGGTTCAAGCCTATCAACGATACCTATGGGCACGAGGTCGGCGACAAGATGCTGATCGAGGTGGCCAACCGCCTCAAGTGCAGCGTGCGCGATGAAGACGTGGTCGGACGGCTCGGCGGCGACGAATTCATGGCCATGCTCAGCATCGCTCGCGAAAAGGATATCGCGGCGGCGGCGCACCATCTGCTGGAATGTCTGCGCTTGCCCTATACGATCGGCGAGATCCAGCTATCCACGTCCCCCAGTCTCGGCGTCAGCATCTATCCCAAGGACGGGCTAGATATCGATACGCTGATCCGGCATGCCGACGCGGCGATGTACCATGCCAAGGAGAGCGGCCGCAACCGCGTCGAATTCTTCAACGCAGGCATCCGGGCCGGCATGCAGCGCTCGCTCACGACCGAGCAACGCCTGCGGCGCGCGATGGGCCTGGACGAGTTCGAGTTGTACTATCAGCCGATCGTCAGCACGTCGGGCGAGCGCGTCGCCGGCATGGAAGCCTTGATCCGGTGGCGGCCGAAAGACCCCGGGACCCTCGGTCCGGCGGAATTCATTCCCATCGCCGAGACCAGCGGCCTCATCACCCCCCCTGGGCGAATGGGTAATGCGGGAAGCGTGCCGGCAACTCAAGAGTTGGCGGCGGGAAGGCTTGGCGCCGATGCGGATCGCTGTCAACGTATCGCCGATCCAGTTCCGTTCGAAGGACTTCCTGCGGTGCATCGAACGCTTGGTGGACGACACCGGCATCGATCCTTCCTCCCTGGAACTGGAACTGACGGAAGGCACCATCATGAAGCAGGTCGAGGAAGCCGCCCGGACGCTCGACAGTCTCAAGGAACTCGGCGTCGGCATTTCGCTGGACGATTTCGGCACGGGCTATTCCAGCCTCAGTTATCTGTCGATGCTTCCGATCGACAAGATCAAGGTAGACCGATCTTTCATCCGCGATATCGAACGGAATGCCCGGTCGCTGGCCGTCACCGAAACCATGATCGCCCTGGCCAAGAAGCTGCGCGTGCAAGTCGTGGCCGAAGGCGTCGAGTCGCCGCTTGCCCTGGAGCTGCTGCGCGAGCGCGGCTGCGACCTCGGCCAGGGCTACTTGCTCGGACGGCCCTTGCCGGCGCCTTTGGTGAGCGGCTGGCTGAGAAACCAAGCCGGAGGCTGACCGGAGGCCCGTCCAGCCGGATCATTATCGATATCGGGAGTCGGAGCGTCGCCGATGCCAGAAAGACAACGGCACAACAAGAGGGGAAGCGCGAATCGCGCAGGCGGACCGCGGAAAAGATGAAGCGTCCGATGTTCGTCCAGGCGAGGCTACGCCCGACCGAACACCGGCGGAAGGCGGCAGCTTACTTGTTCAACGCATCCTTGAATGCTTTACCGGCCGAGAACTTCACCGTCGTGGCGGCGGCGATCTTGATTTCTTCGCCGGTGCGCGGGTTGCGGCCGGTGCGCTCCGCACGCTTGCCGGCGGCGAAAGTGCCGAAGCCGACGAGTTGTACCGAGTCGCCGCTGGCCAGCGCCTTGACGACATTGTTGACGAGCGAGTCGAGCGCGCGTTGGGCGGCTGCCTTGGACAGGTCGCAATCAGCGGCAATAGCGTCGATGAGTTCGGTTTTGTTCATGTGAGACGTCCTTGGTTGAAAAGAGCCGGGATTCTAGCATTAGCCTCGCGAGTTTTGTTGCTGCACTGCAGGCGGCTTCGCGCGCCTGCAACAACCGTAACGGGCCGCCTGTCGGTCGCTCGGAAAAGACCTCCTTATAAATCAAACACTTGCATTCCGCCCCAAGAGTCATGGCAGACGCCGGCGACGCAAAAGACCGCCGCTCCGACCTTTTCCATTATCATTCCGGAGAACAAGCCCACGAAACGCGCCGCCCCGGCCGCAGCCGAAAGGATTACCGCAACATGCTGAAAGTCGTCGTCGTCGACAACAATGCGATTTCGCGCGACCTGCTGAGCACGATCCTGATCAACGGCGGCCATGATGTGATCGGCGGCTCCAACAACAGTTCCGCCGGGCTGGCCAAGGTCATCAAGCTGCGTCCGCAGATCGTCTGCATCGACGTCGGCGTCGGCGACGACGGCATGGAGATGCTCGACACCCTGCGCGCCGCGCTGCCCAAGGTGCTGCTGTTCCTGGTATCGGGAAAAATCAGCGAAGAAACCGTGCAGAACGCCCTGCAACACGGCGTCCACGGTTTCATCGTCAAGCCGTTCAACGCCATCACCGTGATCGCCACCATCCGCAACACGATCATCAAGCTGGCGCGCCAGCATCGATCCGGCGCCGACGGCGCTTAGCCGGATACTTAGCGATACTTAGCCGGACATGCCGCAGGCGAGCCGCTGCGCGCCCGCGCCCAGCATCTTCTCGATGACGTCCGCCGTCGTCGGCCTGCTGAAGTAATAGCCCTGCATTTCGTCGCAGTCGTTGGCGCGCAAGAAATTCAGCTGCTCCTCCGTTTCGACGCCTTCCGCGATCACGCGCAGATTCAGCTTGTGGCCGAGCGAGATCACGGCGGTGGCGATGACCTTGTCGTCTTCGCTGTCCGGCAAGTCGCACACGAACGAGCGGTCGATCTTCAGCCGGCTGATCGGGAAGCTCTTGAGCGCCGACAGGCTCGAGTAGCCGGTGCCGAAATCGTCGATCGAGAGATGCACGCCCATCGCCTGCAATTCGCGCATGGTCTCGATCGCGCGCTGCACGTCTTGCATGATGAGGCTCTCGGTCAGCTCGAGCTCGAGATGTTCCGGCGCCAGCCCGCTCTCCTCGAGCGCGTGCGCCACGCGCTCCACCAGGTTGCCTTCCCGGAACTGGCGCGCCGACACGTTCACCGACATGATGATCGGCGCCAGCCCGGCACGCTGCCACGCCCGGTTCTGGCGGCACGCGGCATGCAATGCCCAATCGCCGATCGGGACGATCTGGCCGGTCTCCTCCGCCAGCGGGATGAACTTCGCCGGCGAAATCATGCCCATCTCCGGCCGGTACCAGCGGATCAGGGCTTCCACCCCGAGCACGAGGCCGGTGCGCAAATCGACCTGCGGTTGGTACAACAGCCGGAATTCCTCGCGCTCGATGGCGCCGCGCAATCCTTCCTGCAACTGCAGCTTTTCCTGGATGCGCGCGTTCATCTCGGCGGTATAGTACTGGCAGCGGTTATGGCCGAGTTCCTTGGCGCGATACATCGCCGCGTCGGCGTTGCGAATCAGCGTGTAGATGTCGGCGCTGTCGACCGGGTAGATCGTCACGCCGACGCTGCAGGTGATCTGGATCGAATGCTGCGCGATCAGGATCGGCTGCGCGATCGCTTCGCTGATCTTCTGCAGCGTGGGCGTCACGCTGTCGGCATTGACGTCCCGCATTCCGGCGTCGTAGAGCACGATCACGAATTCGTCGCCGCCCAGGCGGGCCACGGTGTCGGTGCGCCGCACGCAACGTACCATGCGCTCCGCGACGACCTTCAGCAACTCGTCGCCGATGTTGTGACCGAAGCTGTCGTTGATCAGCTTGAAATTGTCGAGGTCGATCAGCGCCACCATCACGAAATGATCGTAGCGCTGCGCATGCAGCATCGCCTGTTTCAGGCGGTCGTCGAGCAGGACGCGGTTGGGCAAGCCGGTCAGGGAATCGTGATGCGCCATATGGCGGATGCGCTCCTCGGCCTGACGCCGTTCGATCGCGATGCCGGCGATGCGCGATGCGATCTCGCCGAGCTGCCGCTCGATCGGCGTCGGCTCGTGCACGCTGCGCGAATACATGGCCAGGGTCCCCATTACCTTTCCCTGATGCGATACGATGGGCAGCGACCAGCAGGCGCGCAGACCGTATACGGCCGCCAGGCGGCGCTGGCCGTCCCATAGCGGATCGGTCTCGATATCCGCCGTGACGACCGGCATCGCGCGATGTATCGCGGCGCCGCAGGAGCCGGCTTTCGGCCCCACGGACATGCGGTCGGCGGCATGGACATAACCGTCCGGCAGGCTCGGGGCGGCGGCGTGGCGCAGGCACACGCCGTCGTCGTCCAGCAGTCTGACCGCGGCCAGGGTCTGCGGCGCCTGCGACTCGATCAATTGGGTCAGGCTGACCAACACATCCTGCAACGGCGTGCTCGAAGCGATCATCTCCAGCACGCGGGCCTGCTCCGCGCGCAGGATCTCCGCCCGCTTGCGTTCGGTGATGTCGCGCACGATCGCCACCACGCCGTCCTCGACCCGAACGACTTCGCGATGCAGCCATTCGGCGCGCACGGTCGGCTCGCGATTGCGCCATTCCATCTCCCGGACTTCGCCGGTCGTGGCCACGGCCACCAGTTCATCCATCACGCCGGTCTTGCGGATATGGGGAAACAATTCCGACAGGGTCTTGCCCAGCATGTGCTGCTTGGTCGTGCCGGCCAGCCGTTCGCCGCGGCTGTTCATGTCGTCGATGATGAAATCGACGATCTTTCCGCTGTCGTCGCGCACGCTGCGCAGCAGGAAGAAACCGTCGAGACTTGCCTCGGAAGCGGCGTAGAACGTCTCTTGCACCTTGCGCATGCGGCGGCGATTGCGCGCCAGCTGCCACGACACCCGTCCGAGCACGCCCACGATCGCGAGCAGAACGCCGCTGGCGATCGCGGCTTCCCACAGGTAGGTGCTGCGGCGCCGGTAAAACGCGGCGAGCTGCTCCTCCTCGGCTAGGCCGGCCACCGCGATCAGCGGAAAGCCGTGCAGGCGCCGCGCATTGGAATAGCGCGCCACGCCGTCCCATGGGCTGGCCGCCAGCACGCTTTTGCCGTCCGGCGTGTCGGCCAGCCGCGCGGCCGCGGCCGCCGGAATCGTGTCGCCCGCCGTGACGTTGTCGCCGCTGCGCCTGACCCGGAAGACGCCGTCGGTGCCGAGCAGTCCCAGCACGCCGTGTTCGCCGATACGGGAGCGCTCGTAACCGCTGGTGAAGTAGCTGGAATCCACCGACACGACGACCGCGCCCTCGAACTCGCCCTTCGGGCCGTTCAGGCGGCGCGAGAAGGACAGTTCGTAGTCGCCGCCCGCGACCTGCCTGGTCAGCCCGACAAACGGAGAACCGATATCGCGCGTGCGGTGAATCAGGAAATACGGCTGCTCGGCGATGCTCGCCGGCCTGTTCGGCCGCGCGCCGGCGACCACCTCGCCTTTCTGGTCGGCGATGCTCACGTTGAAGATGAAAGCCGGCGGCAGCAGCCCTTTTTCCTTGAGTTCGCCGAGGGCAAACGCCTGCTGCCCCTTCATTTCATAAGCGTACTTGACGATCTTGAGCGTCTGGTCGATCGCACCCAGGCTGCGCACCATCTGCGCCTCGTACGTCTCGACCAGTTCCCGGCTCGATTCGGTCGCCGCGCGCTCGGCGACCTCGCGCTCGACCGCTATCAGGTGAAACGCCGTCGCCCAGATCAGCCCGAGCATCAGCGTCGCGGCCAGGGCTAGCCAGGCGAAACCCTCTCCCTCCCGAACATGCAGGCTCCGGTTCGCTCCGCCCGTGATGCGCGGTTCCATGTCTCGCTGTCGCATTGAATGCGGATCTGGTTCTTTCTTATTTCACCGTCAAGACGACCTTGACGCTGGCGTCGACCGCCGCGCGCTCGACATAGCCGATGAAGTGCGGATTGTCGGCGACCAGCTTCCTGATCGACGCGCTGTCGGCGATCTCGCGCGGCGGTTCGCCGCGCCCGGTGAAGATCATTTTCGACCAATAGGCCTTCAACAGCTGCGCCGTCTTGCCGGTGGTCTTGACATAAAACTCCTGGCGCAGGGTCGAGGACTCGATCTGATCGATCGGCACGGCGGCCGTACCGTCCGGAAAGCTCGCCGTCTTGCCGAGAAAGATATCCGACACCTGTTCCACGCTGAGCACCGTCAGCGGGTTCTTGTTGGAGACGATCACGACGACCTCGGCACAGGCGGCATGCGAATACAGGCTCAGCAAGGCCGCCGCTGCGTACAAGCGAAACTTGGATGCGCGTCGCATGGCAAGCCCGCTCAGAAAACGAAGTCCAGCACGGCGGAAAACACTCTCGCCGAACCGCCCGGCCGGAAGCCGGGCTGGAGATTGATCAAGAAGCCGCCCGATCCGGCGTCGAGGCGCAGATGCTCATACTGGAACTTGAGGCTGGCGTTCTTCATGAAGTCCCAGCGTATGCCCGCCGTCAGGTTACGCTGCGTCGCCTGCCTTCTGAGCAGGCTGTTGAGGCCGGTATTGAGTCCGAAGGCGAGCGGCGCCATCGCCGGCGGCAGGGCGGCGACCGGCAAGCCGGGGTCGGACATCGGGCTGAGGCCCTTGATCGCGGCATAGGTCAGATACGGCGTCCAGGCGCCCCGGCGCAAGCCGCCGCTGACATACCACGCACGCTGCTCGCCGAGGTAGGAATGCGTCGCGATCCTGCCGTATTCGCTCATGACGAACCAGGTTCCCGGATCGTAGCTGGCGCCGGCGGCGAAAAAATCGGCGCGCTTGCCGTTGGCGTCGTAGCGGTCCGCTATCGCCGCGCCGAGCGGACCGAATTGCCGGAATCCGTCGAACAAGGGGCGCGTCATCTCGATGTCGATGTCGGCCCGCATGTAGGTGAGGCGCAGGGTCGCGAATCCGTATTCGGTCGTATTCGTCAACCCGCCCAGGTGGCGCACCCGCACCGTACCGCCGCCGGGGGCTTCGACATCGGTCTTGCCCCACGACGCCTGCACGGTGTTCTGGACATCGCCCAGATGCATGCGATACGTCGCATCGACGCCGTCGCTGTTGGTGATCGGCACCAGCCCGTAAAGCTCGATGGGCGTGCGCACCCAGGGGATCGCATAACTCACCTTGCGGTAATCCGCCACCAGGAAATTGGGCATCGCGATGCGGCCGGCGCGCAGGCTGATATCCGGCGTCGCCCGGTATCTCACGTTGGCCCACTCGACGGTCGGCCGGTAGCTGTTGTCGTCGCGCTGTTCGCTGACCACCTGCAGGACGGCGGACAATTGGGGAGTGGCATTGAGCGTGATCTGGCCGCCCAGGCGGCTGTCGACGTCCGCGCTCCAGCGGCGCGTATGGCCGGCGCCGTTGGGCTTGAGCAGCGTGGATGTGAAATCGGCCTGCACTTCGCTCGACCGGGTCATGCCGACCGTGCCGAAGCCGCTGAACGAAAACAGCGGCTTGGCAAGCTCGTCGGCCCGTGCCGCGCCGCCCGATTGAACTGCCAACGCGGCCAGCGCAACGAAGATCGGCATACGAGGCATGACATTCCTCTCGATTAGGTGACATCGGTCCTTGCAAAGCCCGTTCCATTACAGCATGAAACATCGGTATTGCCAACGCGAAATGAATTTCGCGCACGCCGCATGCGAAAAAGCAACGCCATGCGAGCGGCGCCACGAGCGAATCGGACGAGGCTTCTTGTCGTAGGAGGTTGTCGACTTTTTGTTTTTGTCATACGGACAATCTTTGCATCTGCCCGCGCACCCGTCACAACCCTCGTTGCAGGCCTGAACGGCAATCCGTAAGCCAACGGTAAGGCCCTGCCCCTCAAACTGAGCCCTTCGACTCCTTCTCCAGCCCGCTTCCCGGGGCTGGATTTTCCTGCGGCCTTGCCGGCCGCGGGCTTTTTCCGGTGATCGCTTTCGAACGGAACCTCGGAATCCGCGCCGCTCATGCGACGACGCGCACGCCGTGATCATGCCTATCGGTCAGGATCTCGAAGGCCGCACGGTGCCGCGTCCGGTACACGCGCGCAGGATGTCCGGCCCGTTCCAGCGTCAATTCGCAAGCCGCCAGTTTCGTATTCAGGCAGGTCTTGACGCCGCCCGGCGGATTAGCGTAACGCAGGCCGACGAACGCGGAGCGCGGCGCATGGATACGCGCCGACAGCCGGATATCCGCCGATCCCGCATCGATATGCCAGTCGAAGAAATCGAAATCGCCGCGGGTGAGCAACGATTGGCCGAGCGCGTTCAATGCGTATTCGCGGTCGCCGTCCCGGAACACGATCGGACTCATCGCCGGCGTCCACAACGGTCCCATGCGCAGACGCGCCGTGGCGCACTCCAGGAACGCATCCGGCGCGTCCTCGAATCCCGCCACCTGCCCCCAGGCATAGGAATCCGTATGCCGGCTTCCCCAGTTGTGATTCTGGCTGCCCTGCCAGCCGTCGATAGGAATCGGCTCGCCATCCACCCGCAGCTCGCCGTCGAATATGGCGTTCGGCGCCGCCACCAGCGACTTGGCCTTGGGGAAGCCGCCGCGATACAGCGCCGCCGGCAATAGCAGCAAAGGCGGCTGCCGCCCCGCGTATTCCAGTTCCCATTGCAACGTATGGCTCGGCGAACGGGCGCCGCCGGCCAGCTTTGCCGCGCCGAGAACGGCCGAGCCGAACGTTAAGCCCAGCGCGGATTCGCCGATCCGGCATTCCTTGAGCGGATACACTTCCTTCGCCGCCGCGATCCGTCCATTCTCGTTGTCGAAATGGATCGCCCAGACCTCGCCGACCGCATCCTGCGGCCGCCCCTTGGGGCTGAAGATGGTGTACCGGATCCAGAACGCCAGCGGCCGCGCGGGATGGTTGGCCCGCAGGAAATAACTCTCGTAGTGTCCGCCGGTCGCATGAGGCCGATAGCGGCAGCGATTCCACGCCTCTTTGTCGGTCATAGGCAGCGCGCCGGGGAAGACGGAAAGGAAGGACGCGCCGGGAGCGCCCGCGTTTCCGGCGCCGGCGCGGGTTGGAACACGTCGGACAGCCGCCGTTTCAAGGCCAGCGGAGCATAACCGGTCCAGCGGCGGAACGCCCGGCACAACGAAGACTGTTCGTCGAATCCGGTTTCCGCGCTCAGCTCCAGCATCGAGACATCCTGCCGCAGCAAACCCACGATCGCGCGTTGCGCGCGCGCGGCATTGAGCAACTCCCGAAAGCTGCTGCCTTCCGCGCGCAGGGCGCGCTGCAAGGTCCGTCGTCCGACGCCGAGCAGCGCCGCCGCGGCGTCCTCGTTGGCCTCCGCCAGCGGCAGCCGCCCGGCGAGCAGCGCCGTCGTGCCGCGCGTGAACGGCTTGCCTTCGGCGGATGCGGATGCCGCGCACTGGCCCAGCCAGGCATTCAGGCTCTCGTTCAACGCGGCATCGGCGAAGCGCGGGCGGGCGTCCAGCAGCTCGGCGGCGATCGTGACGCCGTATCGCGCGCTCTCGAAACGGAGCGGGCATTCGAACACGGTTTCGTATTCGTGCAGCGGCGCCCGGCGCCGGTGCATGAACGACACCTGCAGGATGTCGGCGCGCTCCGCGAGGATATGGCGTCCGAACGACACCCAGCCGGCCAGGATGCCTTCGACCACGATCGGCGTCGGCATCCGGGCCGGATGCCAGGATATCTCCACGCGCTTGCCGCAAAAGCGCGTCGTCGCGCGGCCGAGCGTGCTGGTGATCGATTCCAGCTCGTTGTGCTGGCGTATCGCTTCGCGCAGCGTCGGCGCCGTCGCGACGGCGATGCCGAGCATGCCGAAGCCGGCGCCGCCGGCATGCAGGCCGAAGCGCAAGCCGAGTCCCTCGTCGCCGAGCGCGCGCGCGCCGTCGATCAGCATCCCGGCGTAGCGGTCGCCTTCGATGCGGACCGTCTCGGCCGGCGAACGCATCGCGCCGCGAACGTTGCCGTGCAGCCCGCGCGCGCGCAGGAATTCGCCCAGCGTATCGGCATACAAGGCCGAGACGCTGGGAACGGCGTTCATGCGGTACAGGTCAGCGGATTTCATCATGGCGCCCACTCTCTCGCACGATCAAATTGCCCAGGGGAAGAATACCCGGGCGAGACTGCCCAGGACAGTCTTCAGGAACAGTATCTTGACGTACAGGTCCTCGTACCACGGTGTGTTGATCGTTTGGAAGGAAGCCGAGAAATCCCACAGCACGGCCGGCTTCCACCATTCGAATTGCAGCTCCGAGGTCCAAGCGGCGCCGTACAACAGGTCGTGGATCGCCGGCAACGCCTGCCCCTGCGCCGCGAAACTCCCGCGCAGCGTCGTCATGTCGTCCACCAGGTCGAGGCCGACGTCGTCGCGCACATGCTTGACGCCGGCGAACTGCAGCCCGCCGCCGGCGAAGCGGTAGGTCAGCAGGCGGCCGTCGCCGCCCGACGCCGGCGCGAGAATCTGCAGCGTTCCCGTGACCGGCTGTCCGGCCAGGCGGTCCAGGTAGACGGTACCGCTGAGGGTCGCCGCGTAATTCTGATTGCCGCGCCAGGCGTCGATATCGTTGATCACGACGCGGAAGTAAGCATGGGCATAGCGGTATTCGCCGTGGTAGTACGCATAGCCGTGCATTTCCTCCGAGAACGACAAGCCGCGCGCGCATGCCAGCGCGGGCAACAGCAGGATGCCGAGCAATACGAGAATTTTCCGCATGATGTCTCCTCAGGCCGGGAAGCGGTCGGCGGCCCGTTCCGCCAGGGCCGCGATGGTCAACAGGGGATTCGCGCCGATCGATGCCGGCGCGATCGAGCCGTCGACGACGCGCAGGCCCGGATAGACGGCCTGCGTCCCGCCGTAGGGATTGAATACCCGGCCGTCGGCATCGACGACGCCGTCCTCGCCCCGCTCCGCCATCGGGCAGCCGCCGAGCGGATGCACGGTCGTCATCGCCCCGCCGAAGATCGGGCTGGCGCGCGGGCTATCCACGAACTTGCCGCCGTAGGCCCGCGCATGCTGCGCCATCTCGGCGCGCAGGCGGTCGACGAAGGGTTCGCTGGTCAGGGCCGGCCACACCACCCTGGCATTGCCTTGCGCATCCAGTTCCACCCTGCCCGACGCGCTGTCGTGGCCGATGCCCAGGTACACCATGCTGTGATTCAAGGCGCCGTCGGTGCGGCGTGCGGCCAGGTCGCGCGCGATGCGTTGGGCAGCGGAAAAATCCTGAGCCGTACCGGCCACGGCCGGCAAGGCCAGCCGCACGGCATCGACCAGCGCCGCCGGAATCGCGCCCTCTTCGATCAGGAAGCGCTCGGCGACCGCGGTCTTGTTGCGGTAATCCGCCGCCGTGGTGATGGTGGGACCGACCCTGCGCTCGCCGCGCGGCGGCGCGCCATCGCCGAAACCCATCACGTTGGTTTGCACGCTGGTGTTGTAAGCGAAGCCGAGAAGATCCCCGTTCGCGGAGAACCGCGTGCCGAGCGCCGGCGACAGCGGCAAGCCCTGGGCGCGCGAACGCAACAGGATCTGCGTGCTGCCCAGCGCGCCGGCGGCCAGGACCACGCTGGAAGCGACCACCTGGCCGCGCACGGCCGCCGCGCCGTCCGGCCGCGACAGGTAATGGACCCGCCAGCGGCCGTCCGCCAGGCGTTCCAGGTATTCCACCTCGATGCGCGCATAGATTTCCGCGCCGGCATTGCGCGCCAGCGGCAGATAATTCGCGTCCAGCGTATTCTTGGCGCCGACCCGGCAGCCGGTGACGCAATCGCCGCAATGGGTGCAGGCCGACTGCCAGATGCCCTGGGCATTGGGCTGGTACTGGTAGCGCCGCAGGTTGACCGCCAGTTCCAGCGCCTTCGGGCCCGTGCCGGCGCCCGCCCGTAGGCGCGCCTTCGCGGTCGAGGCCTGGAACCAGCTCTTGCGCAAGCCGTCGCCCTCGGCCACGGTATCGACGGCCAGCATCTGGCGCACGCGCAGCTCGTAGGCATCCATCGCGCCGCTGGCGTAGGCAGCCTGGATCGCGGCCGGCCAGCGGCCGAAGACGTCGCGATCGGGCGCGATGACAACGTTCGCATTGATCAGCGATGTGCCGCCGAGGCCGTTGCCGGCCAGGACGTCGAGCGTCGGGCCGATGCGGTAGTCGAACAACCCGAGCGGCTGGGAGGCGCTGCGAAACTCGCTGATGGTCGGCGCGAAGCCGGACGGGAAATCGGCGGGCAGCCACTCCTTGCCGCGTTCGAGCACGCACAAGCGGCGCCCGGGCGCCAGGCGGGCCGCCATGACGGCGCCGCCGTAGCCGGAACCGACGACGACGACATCGTAGGCGCCGGCCATCTGCCCGGCCGGCCGGGACAAGGGCGTCCTCGGCGGCGGGGTTGCGGCATTCGCCGTCTCCGGCAGACAGCTCGCAGCCGCCAGGGATCCCCATACCGCCATGAATTGCCTGCGTTCGCTGCTGTGCCGGGTCATAGGCCCTCCTCTTGGACGATTGGGAGCCAATCTACGGCACGGCTTCTTCGGACGTCTTGTCCGAATGCGACAACGGGAACGGATGTTGACCTGGTGGGGGACGCCGGGCGATGTTTTCCGCCCTATCTACGCCTCGGCCTGCTCGCAAGACAAGGGCAATACGATGGTAAAGCAGGTCCCCTCGCCCTCGGTGGAGGCTACGCGGATATCGCCCCGATGCTTTTCGATGATTCCGAATGAAATCGATAAGCCGAGTCCGGTTCCTTCCCCGATATTCTTGGTCGTGAAAAACGGTTCGAAAATATGGTCGATGACACCGGCGGGCATGCCGCATCCATTGTCCTCGAACTCGATCAGCAGATGCTGGCCGTCGATCCGGCTACGGATGCTGAGCAATCCGAGCGCGGCATCCTTGGTTTCGCGTTGCTTGGCCTGGATCGCCTGGCAGGCATTGACGATGAGGTTCATGAACACCTGGTTCAATTGGGCAGGCCAGCAATCCAGCACCGGGTTATCGATCAGCTCGCAACGGATTTCGGCGACGCTCGCGTACTGCGTGCGTACCAGGTTGACGGTGGATAACAGGTTGTCGGCGATCGGCACCGCCTTCTTCTCCGCCTGATCGAGCCGGGAAAACGTACGCAAGTCCTGCACCAGGCCCTTGATCCTCGTCGTTCCCTGGAGGATGGTATCGATTCCCACGGTCAAGTGGTTGATACGCGCGTTGATGGCGGCCACGATTTCCGGCTCCGTGTCGTCTCCCGTCAGTTCCATCAGGAAAAGACGGAAATTCTCCAGCTCGGCCGCAAGCGTCTGGGCGCCGGCATGAGAGAAATTGACCGGGTTGTTGATCTCGTGCGCGACGCCGGCCGTCAAGGTGCCGAGGGAAGCCATCTTTTCCTGGAATACGAGCTGCTGCTGCGCTTCGCGCAAGGCCCGATGGCTGGCCGCGAGTTGCCGATACGTCATCGCGTTGTCGAGTGCGATGGCGCCATAGGCGCAAAGCGTCTGGAATACGAGCCGTTCGCTCTCCCCGTACGCATGCGCGCGCGGCGATTGCGTCGACATCACGCCCAAAAGACGCTCGCCCACCGTCAGCGGCGCGAACAGCGCGCTTCCGCACTGCCAGGTACCGGGGATCCGGGTGGCATCGTCTCCTGCCGTCGGCTCTTCCTTGACGATTTCGCGCCGTTCGCGCGCGCAACGGACGACATAGGCGCGCTGGTTCGACAATTCGACGCGAATGGGCGGCAGAGGCTTGCCGTCCTCGATGCCGAACACGCAATCGAGCGCTTCGTTCGTGGAATCGAGCAGGTAGATCGCGAAGTGCGATGCATCCAGCAAACCATGCACATGACGGTTCAGGGTTTCGAACACTGCCCTCTCATCCAGGTGCGCCGTGATTTCGCGGCCGATCGTACTGAGTCGATCCAGGGTCGAGTTCATGCGCGCCAATGCCTCGGCGCGATGCACTTCGGTTTCCGCCAGCTTGCGATTATGCTCGGCTTCGGCGCGCGCGCGCTCGGTCTGATGCCGGATTTGCGCCGCGACGGCGCGGTTCATGGCTTCGGCGGTATGGGTCTTCTCGCGCGCGGCGATCGCTTGCAGCGATACGGAATAGGCCTGCGCGGTATCGCCGACCTTCGCATATTCGCGCGCAATGGCATCGAACAGGTCGCAGGGAACGATGAAGTCGTCGATCTTGGACGCGACCTCCAGCGCCCGGTTCAGATAGTGCAAGGAAGCGCTTGGAGCGGTCATGCCGGGCGGCGGCGGCAGCGGATGGCGCGCATGAATCCGGGCCAATACCTTGAGCGCTTCGATTTCGGAAGAGGCGCTGCGATGCGTGATCGCCAACTCGAGCGCGGCATGCGCCGCGGACAAGGCCTCATCGGCGCGTCCCAATTCGCACAGCGCATGGGCCTGGCCGCGTTTCGCGATGCTGAGCGAGCCGGGCAGGTTAAGCGTTATCAGGCGCTCTTCGGACTGGCGATAGTTTTTGAGCGCCTCCGCATAATTGGCGCGATCGATCTCGAGTTGGCCGGTGTAATTGAGCAAGATCGAATAGGTGCGGGAATTGCTGAACGGCTTGAGCACATCGAGCGCCTCGACCAGCAAATCATGCGCCGATTCGAACCTGCCGAGATTGCACTCCTGCATGGCGGTTTCCATCAGCCCCATGCCGAGGATTTCCGGCCACCCTATGCGGCGCGCGAATTCCAGTCCGCGTACGCTCCACTCCAACGCGCTCTGATAGTCGTTGAGATTGGTGAAAGACGCCGCGAGATTGGTCGTGGAGATGACGACCCGCTCGACTTGCCCTGTCTCGTGCGCCATATCGTACTGTTGCGAGTACCAGGCGATGGCGCGGGCATAGTCGCAGGTCTGGAAGGCATGCATGGCGTGAAAATCGCACACCCATGTCTTCAGCGCCGGATGCATATCGACGGCGTCGGCCGGAAACCGCTTGCCCCACTTTTCCATTGCGCCCGCCGGATTGTGCTGCACTGCAAAGCGCGCTTGCGCGGCTTCCGCGAGATCGAGCCGCAAGGCGTCGTCCGCCCGCCGCGCATGCTCGGCCATCGCCATGAATTTCTCCTCGCGTTGCGCCGGATTGCCGCGAGAATGCCCGATCCACGCCAGGAGCCAGTTGGCATCGGCGCAACCGGCATGGTCCCCTGCCGCTTCGAATCGTTGCAAGGCGCGGCCGATCCTTCTTTCCGCATCGTCGAGTTCGGCGGATAGCCGCATGGCCTCGCCATAGACCAGGTCGAGACGCGCATCGATGCGCGCGCCGTCCGTACCCGCCGGACCGGATACGCCGCGCACGGCGCTTGCCTCGTCCGCGTAGGCAAGCGCGCGCCGCGTATCGCGTTGCCGCAGGTGCCAGGCGACTTCCACCAATAACGACAACCTCTCCTCGGGCACCGCGTCCGACAATCGCCGCTCCAAGGCATTGGCGGCTTCATTCGAGATCAGTATGTCCATAGTCTGGGAGCAAGTAGTCGGCATTTTTCCGATCATGTTACGGAGGTGCCGCGCCAATGTCCAACGGGAAATGGCTCAGATATCGTACAAGAATCGCGTCGAGCTCACCGCGCTCGAGCACCTGCTTCAGGGCCTGATCCAAGCGCAGTGCATTCATCCCGGAACGATGTACCTTGGAGACATATAAATACGCCCGGATTCTCTCGATTTCGAGCGTTCGCAGATGGGGGAAGAACGCTCTCCCAGCTTGCTTCATCCTGCCGAAAGCAAAGAACGTCGTTTCGCGTATTCCCACCACGGCGTCGACTCTTTGCAATTGCAGCATCGTGAGTTGCTGTTCGGGTGTCTTCGTCGAGCTGATTCGCACCCCGCTGTCCTTGAACAGGCTACCGAAGGAAGTGCCATGCAGGATGGCGATACTCTTTCCCTGGAGGTCCTCGATTGTCCGAATCCCGGATGCCGGCGGAACGACGGCCGTCAGATCGAATTCGCTTACCGGCGCGACGGCGTCGGCGGCATCTTCAATCACCGGATTGCGAAACATGAAACAAAATACGGAGGCGCCGGTTTTCATGTCCAGCATGACCCGCGCATACGGCCGGACCTTGATCTCGACCTCGATGCCGGCTTCCCGCGCCAGCGCGCGAGTCAGTTCGACGTAGATTCCCTTGGCTCGTCCTCTTGCATCGGTAAATGCCCAAGGTTCGATCTCGATCACGCTGACCGGCAGGGGAAGCCTTTCCGCATTTCGCGCGCGGCTTTCCGCGCATCCTATGCCGAGTACGCATGTCAGAATGAATATCGACGCCAGGCGGCGTCCGCGAGCGCTCTCGCTCGCCCCGGTCGGCGAGATTCGCGCTCCGGTCCGGAAGAATGCGATCTCTTTCATCTTTCTCCGCCTCGCCGATTATCCGTACATCCGGTCCCTGCCGCTTTTCTTCGCGATCAGCAGGCGGCGGTCGGCCAAGTCGATCAATAGCGGCAAATTCGCTTCCGACCCAAGCGAGGCGATCCCGATGCTGACCGTGAAACGGATTTCATCATCGCCGCTCCGAACTCTCAATCCTCGCACCCGCTCCAGGATTCTTTTCGCCACCGTGCGAGCCGCATCCAGCGATGCGTTAGGCAACGCGATCGCGAATTCCTCGCCGCCGAGCCGGCCGAAAATGTCCGTCGCTCGCAACAGATCGGTGCAACTATCGCAGAAAGAGCGAATGACCAGATCTCCCGCCGAGTGTCCGTAACGGTCGTTGATCTGCTTGAACTTATCGAGATCCATGTAGAGGAGGCTCAACGGAGCCGAATCGCGCCGGAGGCGCGTGCACTCGATGTCGAGCCGCCGGAAAAACTCGCCGCGCGAGCAGATTCCCGAGAGGAAGTCGACGGTTGCCTGGCGTCGCATTTCGGCAAACGCTTCGTTGAGCGTGTCGTTGATGCTGATCCAGAAGTATTCGCGGCGCTCGAACCGGTGGATCTGCTGGCGCAACCGCCATTCGGGCTCCGACAATCGGGGAGCCCAGGCTGCGGTCTCGCTGTTGGCAGCGGAAATGAAGCGAATATCGAAATGCTCGCCGTCCGGGCGCAGCGTGACGTCGAAATACAGAAGGTCGCCGCAGGCATGCATGCCGCCGTACAGGATGCCGCGCTCCAGGTGCTTGTCGAAAACCGTGGTCGATCGTATCGTCGCAAGGCCCGCCGCCTCATCGAGGGATTCGAGCGCGAATCGTCCGGTTTCCCCGGGGCTTCCGCGAACCACGCTGGCGTAACCATGCGAGCCTGCCTGCAGCGCGATGAAGTCGAGCGCGCGCGGAGCGAGCCGGAAACCCGGTCCGTGCTCGTACCACGCATGCATCATCTCTTCGCCCAAGCGTTCCAGGACCGCGGCCGGGTTGCTGTAACGGCGGCTCTTGATCAGGAAGTTCTGCAGCTCGACGGCGTCGTACCATTGATCCGGGAGCCATTGGGCCTGGTCCGGCAAGGCATCCTGCAGCAACAACTTGACGCTTTCGCCCGCCGCATACAATCCGCTGAGCAGAGTACCGTGCACTTCAACCATGTCGTCATCCCGCCGATTTGCCGTCTTGAACGGCCTCCAAATAAGAATAGCGAGAAAGCGACGCGCGACATTTACAGATCGTGAACGGATTCAAGATTTCGACACCGCCTGAAGAAAGCGATCAGGCGGCTTTCTTCTCGGACGAATTTTCCCGCTCCCGGTACATCGTAGCGAAATCGACCTCCGCCAAGTGCAGCGGCGCGAATCCGGCGCGGCTGATGGCGTCGGCGACGTTGGCGCGCAAGTACGGATAGAGGATGCCGGGACAGACGATGCCGAGCAAGGGACCGAGCTCCTCCTCCGGGATATCCCGCAGTTCGAAAATGCCGGCTTGTTGGCATTCGAGCACGAAGGCAGTCTTGTCCCCGATACTTGCGGTGACGGTCACCTTGACAGTCGTTTCGCAAAAACCTTCTTCCAATGCCTCCGAGCCGTTCTCCAGCAGGATATTGAATCTCATCGGGTCGCGTTCGAGAAATATCGCCGGCGAATTGGGTTGTTCCAGAGACAAGTTCTTGAGATAAAGGCGCTGAATTTGAAACACGGGTTGCTGGCTTTCGCTCGACATAGGTCACCTGATCAAAATGAATGAATGTACCGGCGCGGCGGATGCCAACCGATAGCGACATCATAGGAATATCGCGATTACAAATCGCTTACGGTGCATAAAACAAGGATATGGCCCCGGGACCGGACGAAGCGCCGCGCGTCGGATCGATAAGCGAATCTGTAAGCCATTGGTAATACCCCTCAGCCTAGACTGTCCTCATCGAAACTCCGGCATGGTTGCGCGTCAGCGCAGCGATTCCGGGCCGCTCAGCGCCGGAAAGAGTGCCGTGAGCCAGACCGGATGTCTCCTCCCCCTTGCAACATGCATTGATTGCCAGGGTTGACCCTGCAGGTTATGCCTGCAGGGTCTTTTTCGACATCGCCGGAGCATGGCGAGCAGTATGCCGGAAGTTGCCAAATTCGCAATGAAGAGGAAATGATGGGATCGGATCTCGCCCTCAAGCTGTTTTCGGACCTGCTGTTGAGCTCCCTGCTCGTATGCGGGCCGGTATTGGTCCTGACCCTGATCGTCGGCCTCGTGGTCAGCGTGCTGCAGGTGATCACGCAAATCCAGGATGCATCGCTGACCTTCATTCCGAAGATCATCGCCGCGGTAGCGGCCATGGCCATCTTCGGTCCCTGGATGCTGCGCAAGCTGCTCCTGTATGCCTCCAATCTCATCGCCGACATCCCCAATCACTTCTAAAGCCGGTCATGGTTTTCGAGATCGAGATATCCTGGATCGTTGCGGTCTTCCTATGCTCCATACGCCTGGGCGCCTTGCTGCTGGTCACGCCCATCCTGGACGGATTCGCGGTCCCGGTGCGCATCAAGGTATTCCTGATCATGGCGCTGTCGGTCTTCCTGGTCACCTGCTTGCGCTTATCGACCGGGACGATGCCGTTGACGGTCGGCTCGCTCCTGGCGGCCGGCGCAACGGAACTCGTCAACGGCGCCCTGCTTGCGTTCGGCGTCTTCACCGCATTCGGTGCGGTAGCGTTCGCCGGCAAGACGCTCGACATTCAAATGGGTTTCGGCGTCGCCAACGTGTTCGACCCGGTGACGCGCAGCCAATCCCCGTTGCTCGGTTCGGCCCTGGGCACGCTGGCCGTCGTCATGTTTTTCCTCACCGACGCCCATCATGCGCTAATGCGCGGCGTCGCCTATTCGCTGACCCAGGTGCCCTTGGGCGGCATCGTCGCCAACGCATCGCCGGAGTCGATAGTCCGCCAATTCGGCACGACCTTCACGCTCGGGCTATTGTTCGCGGCGCCGGTCGTGTTTTGCCTGTTCCTGCTCGAGATCGGATTGGCGGTGCTGTCCCGTAATCTGCCGCAGATGAATATTTTCGTCATCAGCATCCCGGTCAAGATCGTCGCCGGGTTCCTGGCGCTCGGATTCCTGTCGCGGCACCTGGAGTCGGTGTTCAACAAGATCTTCGGCTCGATCTTCACGTTCTGGGACATGCTGCTATAAGAGAGGATTCAGCCTTTCATGTACAGCGCAATCAAGGAAATGGCGTCGTCTTCCGCCTGGAGGAAATGCAACCCGCAACGGTAGCCTTCGCTCAACGTGTAGCTGCAATGCACGACGCGCGCGATCGCGACGACCTTACGCTTGCGTCCCCTCGCCGTCAGTTCGAACGCGATTTTCACCTTCTGTCCTATCGCCAGTTGCCGGGACAGAACGATGCTCAGTCCGCCGCTTGAAATATCCGCCGTACGCACCGGCCTGGGCCCGGCGCCTTCCACGCTCAGCAAAGCATCGACCCGCAATATCTTTCGCGGCGACAGTCGCTGGTCAGTGCGCCCCGTGGATCCGATGCTGTGATTCAAGTGATTGATATCCATACGCGCAAGAGTCATTCTCTCAAATGAATTCCCGCCTCCCCGATCTCGCTCGCGGCACCGCGCTTCGCCTCCGTCATCGGTAAGGAATCCGTATACCCGGCCCCGCTACACTCTCCTTACGGCATCAACGAGCATGGAGGCGTCGATGAACAAGTCCACCAAACCAGGCAGCAAGGAAAGCGTCCGGGAATACATGCAGCGCCAAGCCGGAACGCGCCAACCGCCGCCCTCGATCGAGGAAATCCGGCGCCAGATCGGTTGGCACCTGGTGAGCCACAACCACCGGCGGGGAAGATAATCGACCGCCGTCCGGCGAACCCGCGCGCCGAACCGGAAACGCGGGCGCCGCATTGCGCCGTACCTCCGAAGGATGAGACATCATGAAATCCACTCCCGTCTGCCAGGTCTTTCCGACGCGAAGAAAAACGCGCCTGACCATCCCCGTGCTGACTTGCGGCGTCGTTGCCCTGCTAGGATGGATTGCCCTGGCAGCGCTGACCTGACGCCGGCAAGCGTCTTCTCATTTCCCGAACAAGCCTTTCAGCATATTCACGCCGTTCAGGATATCCACCGCATTCTGGACTTCCGAAGCGGCTTTCGCCGGTTGTTCCCCGCTGCGCGGAGAAGGCTTGGACGCGCTGCCTTCCTTGGCGCCCTGCGCGCCTAGCATGGCCATGCCCGTCGACTTGACCCGCACTCTGGCGGTCCACTCCGGCTGCCAGTCGGCCGGCGCCTTGGGCGGACGCGGCGGATGCGAAACGTTCAACTCCGGACCGTAAGCGATCATGTTCAACATCGCGCCTTCGGCTTTGCCGTAGATTCCCTTGGGCACGGCGCATTTCGATGCGGTCGGCGCCAGTACGACCTTCTGCTGCACCAGCTTGGCGACGTGCGCGGGCGCCTGGTAATTCATGAGGGACCAGCCGTTCTCCGGCTTCTCGCTGGAACTCCACAGGATAAGATCGACGGCCCCGTCCGGCCCCGGCGACGATCCTTGCGCCTGCAAGAAATAGCCTTTCGCGTTTTGCATGGCATTCCACTCGAGCTCGATGCTGTCCTGGAGTTCGCCCTTGGCTTTCACCTGCAGCCGCGGCAGGAAATCGTGTGCGCCATCGACCTGGAACTTCAGGCTTGCCGGCACTCCCGGTCCCGTGACGGCATGCTCGCCCAGCAGCGACGCGTCTTCGGGCACGCGCTTGCTGTCGCGCTCGTTCGGCCAGACCGAATTTCCGGGACTTGCCTGCGCTCCCTTGCTGTAGCCGCCGCGCGAGGAAAAGAAATGCGCATAGTCGCCATGGCTCTGGGTCGCGAAGTCGATGATCCTGGGCTGCCCCTGACGAACCGACTCGCCGCATCCCCAGTACAGCAGGATGCGGCCTTTGGGTTTCTCGGCGCTTTCCGTCCGCTCATGCGTGGGCGCCCCGGGAGCGTGCTTCATCTGCGGAATCGGCATCAGGGGCAACGAAGCGCCCATGTTCATGCCGGCCGGTACGGCATGATTTCCCTCGACGCCCGCCGGATGCGCACGAACGTACAGCGCCGCTTCAAGCGATTTGCCGCCGGCGGCGCCGGAGCCCGCCGCGCCGCCGAAAAGACCGCCGAGGAAGCCGCCCCCACCTCCCGTCCTCATGTCTTCGGGCATGCCCGGCATGGAAAAATGGGCGGTCGACAGATCGACCCAGTACTGGGCCGAGATCTTCTTCGATTCGGCATGGGCGGCCGGCAGGAGTGCCAGCATTGCCAGCGGCAGGCAAGCGTATTTCGAGAATGGCATCGCTATTCCTTTGGTGATGAGTTTCAGGTCGGGATCAATTCGGCGTCTTATGGAACCACGGCGCCGCCGTTTCCAATTGACCGGCGAGGCGGAACAACAAGGCTTCATCGCCGACAGGTCCGACGAATTGCACGCCGAGAGGCAGATTCTCCTTGGTCCAATGCAAGGGCACCGACATGGCCGGCGTGCCTGTCAGATTGGCCAGTTGGGTAAACGGCACCCGCTTCAAGCTGTCCCGCGCCATTTTCTGCACCAGCCCGAGACGCAGCACGAGACGGGCCGAACCGGTGGCAAGCATGGCGCGCATGACGATCCGATCAAGGAACGGCGTGGCGATCTCGCCGATTTCCGTCGGAGGAAACGCCAGCGTCGGCGTCATCCAGACGTCGTAACGTTGATGGAATTCGGCCAGAAGGCGAATGTATTCATTGCAGCGGGCATAGGCTTGCACATATTCGTCCGCCCGAATGGCGTGGCCCAGCGCCGCCAGCGCCAGCGTATCGAGCTCGAAGCCGTCGTTTCCGCAGCCGGTCTGCCGCCGGATTTCGGCAACCGACGCCGCGCAGTTCGAAAACCATAAAGCCAGGAAATCCTCGGCCAGTTGCATGCCGTCGATCGCGGGAGCCCCTTCCTCGACATGATGGCCGAGCTCCTCCAGCAATTCGGCGGCGCCCTCCACTGCCTCGACGGCTTCCGGATCAATCCCGGTGCCGATCGGCGACACGGTCGAGAAGGCGATGCGCAGGCTGCCCGGCTCGCGCGATACCTCTTCGAGATAAGGACGCTCGGGCGGCGCCAGATGGCAGAGCGATGCCGTCTCGGAACCGTGCGTCGCGTCGAGCATGGCCGCGCTGTCGCGGACCGAACGCGATACGACGTGGTTCATGACCGCGCCGTGCATGCGCTCGCCGAGCGCGGGTCCCCAAGGCGTACGGCCGCGCCCCGGTTTCAGGCCGAACAGGCCGCACGCCGCGGCCGGGATGCGAATCGAACCGCCGCCGTCGTTCGCCCCGGCCATCGGCACGATGCCCGCGGCAACCGCGGCGGCCGATCCGCCGGAGGAACCTCCGGTCGAACGCGCCGGATTCCAAGGATTGCGCGCCGCCCCCCATGCCACCGGCTCGGTGATGCCTTTCAAGCCGAGTTCCGGAGTGTTGGTGCGGCCGAAAATCACCGTCCCTGCGGCCAGCCAGCGCTCCGTGATTTCCGCATGCCGCCGGGGCCGATAGCCGAACGACTTCAGCGCCTGGTTGCCGCCCGTAGCGAGAACATCCGCATATTCCTGGAAAATATCCTTGATCAGAAAAGGCACGCCGGCAAACGGGCCGGAAAGCGGCGCTTCGGCCCGTGCCTTCGCAATGTCGTACATCGGTATGGTGACGGCGTTGAGTCTTGGATTGATTTCTTCCGTACGCGCGACGGCGATATCCAGCAATTCGCGCGGCGTCACCTCCTTCCGCGCGACCAGTTGCGCCAAACCGAGCCCGTCGTACCGCCGGTATTCTTGAAAGTCCAAAACTCCTCCTGTCTTCTTCGTCATTTTTCGATTGGAAGTGCGCCCGCGATGCCGCCGGGCGACCGCCAACGGAGCTCGTGGCGCGACCAATATACGGCCATGCCGCATACAAACGGCTTACGGATGCGATACCGGATCCGGCAGCGCGCGACCTACCCCTCCCTCTCTCAATGTATCGCCGGATTTTTGGTTTTGTTTAGGCGATCTTGCATAAGCAGCAAAGTTTGCCATCCGTAATCGATTCGTAATTGGCGCAAGCCTATCTTTCCATGATCGAGATCAACACAAGAACAAGATCGAGGAGCCGTTGCGGCGGGAGAGCACGATGAGAGGAACCATATTTCGCGAGTTGATCGACATGATCGAAAAAAACTACTCGCTCGAGCTGGCGGACAGGGTCATTTCCTCGTCCGATCTCGCAACCGGCGGCGCCTATACGGCCGTGGGCACCTACGATCATAGGGAAATCATCGAACTGGTAGAACGCTTGAGCCACGAAACCGGCGTACCGGGAAAGGACTTGCTGTACGCCTTCGGCCAGCATCTCTTCAAACGTTTCGCCATTCTTTATCCCGCCTTTTTCGCCGAGCAAGGATCGGTCTTCGAGTTCTTGAGCATCCTCGACTGCAAAATCCACGTCGAAGTGACGAAACTATATCCGGATGCGGAACTTCCGAAATTCCAGCATGAATTTCCGACGCCGGACAAAATGATTTTCATCTATTCATCGATACGTCCGTTCGGAGATCTGGCCCAAGGACTTATCCAAGGCTGCATCAATTATTTCGCCGCCGATATCGCATTGACACGCGAAGACCTGCCCTGCGAGAGCGGAGCGCATGTCTGTTTCACGCTGACGGACCTGGCATATGCATCCCATCTTTGAACTCTGCGAACGGCGCTTGGCGCGCGAAACGAGCGCACGCCTGCAGGCGGAATCCCTGCTCGAGCAAAAGAGCCTTGAACTGCTCGAGAAGAAGCTGCATGAAGCCAAGCTTGCCGAACAGGCTTTGCGCGAGAGCGAAAAACGTTATCAATTGCTGGTGGAACTGTCGACCGACGCCATCCTGATCGAATCGGAAGGACGGTTCATTTACGCCAACGCCGCCGCCGCTCGCCTGTTCCGCGCGAAAGATCCGTCCGAATTGGAGGGATATCGCATGCAGACCATCGCCGCCCCCAACTGCTGGCCGGCCGTATCGGCGGCGATCAACGAGCTGGCCGAAGGCAAAACCCCTTCCATTACGACCGAAGAGCAGGCGATATGCCTGGACGGCACGATCGTCGACATCGCAGTGAGCCGCATAGCCTTCACCTACCGGAACAAACCGGCGATCCAAGTCGTGGCCAGGGACATTTCCGAGCGCAAGCGGCTTGAAATGCAACTTTGCTACCTTGCGTCCCACGACACGTTGACCGGACTGGCCAACCGCAACCTGCTCATGGATCGCCTCGGACAGGCGATCCTCTACGCGAAGCGCTATAACACGCAATTCATGGTGTGTTTCGTGGATCTGGATCGCTTCAAGTGGATCAACGATACGCTCGGCCATGACGCCGGCGATCAACTACTGAAGAACGTATCGGCACGCATCGCCGACAGCCTGCGGGAATCCGATACGCTGGCCCGCTTCGGCGGCGACGAATTCGTCCTGCTGCTGCAGGACATCGGCTCGCCGGCCGAGGCGCAGTCCGTACTCGAGCGCGTGATCGCCGCCGTCTCCACTCCCATGCAACTCGTGGGGAACGAACTGGCCGTCACGTGCAGCATCGGATGCAGCGTCTTCCCGGGCAACGGGGAAACGGCCGACGAGCTGCTCAAATGCGCCGATGCGGCGATGTACAGCGCCAAGGAGAAAGGACGCAGCAAGGTGCAGATCTATGATGCCGAGCTGCAGAACCTGATCTGCAGACGAATCAAGCTCGGCATCGAACTGCAGCACGCGATCGAACGCGAGGAACTGGTCCTTCACTATCAGCCGCAGATCGACCTCGAGAACGGCGACATCGTCGGCATCGAAGCCCTGCTGCGCTGGCGACATCCGGAACTGGGGATGATCAGTCCCGCCGAATTCATCCCCATCGCCGAGGATACCGGGCTGATCACGCCCATCGGCGAATGGGTCATTATGCAGGCCTGCGCCCAGAACAAGGCTTGGCAACAGGAAGGTCTTTCTCCGGTGCGCATTGCGGTGAATCTATCGCCCAAGCAGTTGAGCCGCCCCGACCTCGACCTATTCGTCTCCCAATGCCTTGCCGCCACCAGGCTCGATCCGAGATGCCTCGAACTGGAATTCACGGAAAGCGCGTCGATGGACGACCCTGACACCATCCTTCCGTTGATGCGTCGTCTGAAGAAACTGGGCGTCGCATTATCGATCGACGATTTCGGCACCGGCTATTCGAACATGCAGTACCTGAAGAGCTTCCCGATCGACCGTCTCAAGCTGGACGGCTCGTTCGTCCGCGAAATCACAACCGATCCGAGGAGCCTGGCGATCGCGGATGCCATCGTCGCGATGTCTCATCGGCTTGGATTGGAAGTCGTCGCGGAGATGGCCGAAACGGAATGCCAGGTCCAACTGCTGAGCTCGCACGGTTGCGATCAGGTCCAAGGTTACTACTTCAGCGAACCGGTCACCGCCGACAAGTGCAGCGAGTTGCTGCGGGCCGGCCGCGTCGCTCTTCCCCAACAACCGTGTCAGCTCGTGTCGCCACATCTGGCGCACGGATGACCGGTCGACACGGCAAGAGATCCAGTGCTTTTCCATATCCCCCCGTAACCGTCCCTCGTGGAACGCCCGAACAATCCCTATTGGAGAGGAAATATGATGATGACGAATGCACCTACGCCTGCGCGTATTCTCGAAGTCGGCTTTGGCTTTTGGCCGGCAAAGGTATTGCTGTCGGCCGTCGAGCTTGGCGTCTTCACGACGCTTTCCGGCCGGGCCATGACAGGGCGCGACCTCGGCGAAGCCCTCGGCCTTCATGATCGAGCCGACCCGGACTTCTTCGATGCCCTGGTCGCACTGAAATTCCTGGAACGCGAGGGAGACGGCGACGGCGCGTTGTACCGGAACACCGAGGAAACCGCGATCTTCCTGGACCGTCATGGCGAGTCGTACATCGGCGGCATCCTGGAAATGGCGAACGCCAGGTTGTATCGCTTTTGGGGAGATCTGACCGAGGCCTTGCGGACGGGCCGCCCGCAAAACGAAGTGAAGCACAGCGGCAAGCCGATGTTCGCCGAGCTGTACAGCGATCCGAAGCGGTTGGAACAGTTCATGGACGCGATGACGGGGATTTCCCTGCCGAATTTCCAGGCTTTCGCGAAGAAGTTCGACTTTTCCCGATACGAGACGCTTTGCGACATCGGCGGAGCAACCGGACAGTTGTCGCTGATCGTCGCCAAGGAACATCGGCATCTTCGTTGCACGACGGCAGATCTGCCGGTTGTGAAGCCGATCGCGGAACGGCGAATTGCCGCCGCCGGCCTGTCTGACCGCGTCACTGCGGCCGCGGTCGATTTCTTTGCCGATCCGCTTCCGCGCGCCGACGTGATCACGATGGGCATGATCCTGCACGATTGGAATCTCGAAAAGAAAATCCAGCTGATCCAGGCCGCCTACGATGCGCTTCCGGAAGGAGGAGCATTCATCGCGATCGAGAATCTGATCGACGATGCCCGCCGGGAAAACGCGTTCGGACTGCTGATGTCCCTGAACATGCTGATCGAATTCGGCGACGCCTTCGATTTCACGGGCGCCGACTTCTCGGGCTGGTGCCGCAGCGTCGGGTTCCGCCGGATCGAGGTCATTCCGCTTGCCGGACCGGCCAGTGCCGCGATCGCGTACAAATAGAAAACTGACCGGAGGAGGATCATGGCATCCGTAGCCGAGCATTACGACCGCCTCCTTGGTTCCATTTATTCGTGGATGGTGGGCGACGTCGATGGCGCTATGGCCAGGAACGCCGAGGAATTCCGCGCCCTGGGCATCAGGCCCGCTCGCAGCGGCATCGCGGTGGATTTGGGGGCCGGGATCGGCCTGCATGCGATTCCTCTCGCTCAACTGGGATTCAGCGTGCTGGCGATAGACGGCTGCATATCCCTTGCGGAGGAGCTGAAGCGGAGGGCCGCGCCTTTCGACATTCGCACCATCACCGGCGACCTGCTTGATTTCCGGAACGAATTGGATGCCGAACCGGAGATCATCTGCTGCATGGGCGACACGCTGACGCATTTGCCGGACCTGGATACGGTGCGATCGCTCTTTTCCAATGTGGCGCTATCCATGCCTTCCCATGGAACCTTCGTCACCACATTCCGGGATTACGCGGCCGATACCGCAGTCGGACTCCATCGTTTCATTCCGGTCCGCAGCGATGCGGATCGCATTCTGACCTGCTTCCTGGAATACGCGGACGACGCCGTGGAAGTCTACGATTTGCTGAACCGGCGAGAAGGAGAGCACTGGAAGTTGGAGGCAAGCAGCTATAGGAAACTACGCATCGCGCCGGCATGGGTGGTCGACATACTCACCGGCCTCGGCTTCGTCGTCGTGCATGACAAAACGGCGAACGGCATGACGCGCATCGTCGCCCGGCGAACCGGCGCGTAGGCCGCCGCCACTTTCGTCTATCGCATTCCAGTTCAACGCAGGCGCTTTCAGGCGCGAAATCCTCACCAGGATGCCGATCCTGCTCGGCCAAGGCATCCCTCTGTTCGGCAAGTTGAAGAAAGATGTCGGGTTGCGCCGCAACAAGACACGGGAATATGCGAGCGGCCAGGTACAAAGCCGGTACGAAGTCGTGTATTGAACCGGGAGTCGCCCTATCGGCATATTCCGCGAATGCAAAAGGCCAGAATAAACATTCTTGGAAATATTAGCTGTAACGAATGTGTATATGGCTCCGAATTAATATTCCTCCCAATCAAGTGACGATTCGTCATCGGTCGTCACGAAAGCTGTCGAAGCGTCCACTGGGAAACGGCTGCGATTGAGATGAATACGAATCGGATACTTCCTCCTTGCTGTCGCCGACATACGGCCTCGCCGTTTGCTGCCGGTTTTGCCCGCAGCGTGGAACGCCTTATCCGCAAGGCCGTATGGATGCTGTGCGCGTCGCCGTTGTTGTCTTACGCGCAGCTTCCGCCCCAGACGCTTGCCGAAACAGGTTTTCCTCTGCCTGGAAAGCCCTCCAGGTTGGCGGCGAACATGGCAGGTTTCTCGCCGCAGTATCCGTTATGGACCGACGGCGCCCAGAAACAGCGCTGGCTATATCTGCCTCCCGGCAGCTTCATCGATGCCTCCAAGCCCGATGCCTGGTCGTTTCCGGCCGGCACGCGCCTGTGGAAGCAGTTTTCCTATGACGGCAAGCCCGTGGAAACCCGCTACATCGAAAAGAAGCGCGACGGCACCTGGCGCTTTGCGACTTACATCTGGAACGCGGACGGCTCGTCGGCCACGCTTGCGCCGGACAAGGAAACGACCGTCACAATCGCCGCCGTGCCCGGCGGCCGCTATACCATACCTTCGCGCAGAGACTGCATGGCCTGCCACGGCAGCGCGCCGGTTCCGGTGCTCGGGCTGAGCGCGGTCCAGCTTTCTCCCGATCGCGATCCGATGGCGCCGGGAGCCTCCCCGATCAGCGAGCAGAACTTGCGCACGCTCGCCGCGCGCGGCTGGCTCAAGGGCTTACCCAAAACATTGCTGGAACAGCCGCCGCGCATCGTGGCGAATACGCCGGTCGAGCGGGCCGCCCTGGGCTACCTGCACGGCAACTGCAGCCATTGCCATAACACCTCGAAGTCGAAGGTGCCGCTATCGCTGACCTTGGCCCAGCGCGCCGCGGACCCTGCGGCCTCCAGGCAGGAAGTCCTGGATTCGACGGTGGAGCAACGCGGACGCTATGGCCGATCAGACTCCAGTTCCGCCGAAGCCATCGTCAAACCCGGACGCCCCGATTCGAGCCTGCTGATCGAACGCATGCGATCGAGACAAATGCAAACCCAGATGCCGCCGTTGGGCACCCACCTACCCGATCCACAAGCCTTGGACCTCCTCAGCCGATGGATCGGGGACATGAAACACTGAAAGGAGAAGTCAGCCATGAAACCGAAATGCTTTTCGCCGAACGCCTTGCGCAAGCTTGCCTGGATCGCCGCTGCCGGCCTGCTTGCCGGCCAAGCGTTTGCGGCCCCGCCTTCATCGAAGCAAGGAAAAATGATTGAAAAGGGCCGATACCTGGTCTCCACATCCGGGTGCGTCGACTGCCACTCGCCGTGGAAGATGGGCCCGAACGGCCCCGAGCCGGACACCAGCAGGCATTTGTCGGGCCATCCCGAGACTCTGCAGATGCCCCCTGCGCCGGTTTTGCAGGACGGTCAATGGCTGGTCACCATCGGCAATACCAACACCGCGTTTGCCGGCCCGTGGGGCGTCAGTTTCACCGCCAACCTGACTCCCGACGACGAAACCGGGCTCGGCAAATGGACGGCGGAAGATTTCAAGGCGACCATTCGCACGGGCCGGCACATGGGACGCGGACGTCCCGTCCTGCCGCCGATGCCGATCATGGTCTACAACAATTTCACGGACCAAGATCTCGAAGCCATCTTCGCCTATCTCCGGACGATTCCGGCGATCAAGAATCGCGTGCCTGAGCCGAGGCCGCCGATGAGCAAGCCGGAGGCTGCCGGAAAATAACGGCGTCGCGGGATCCGCTGCATGCGCGTCCGAGCTTCATTCCATTTGCTTGCGAATGAATGCGGCGATCGCGCGTGCTGCGGCCGACGCGCTCATCCGACATCCGAACGTCGACCATGCCCTGATTCTCGCCGACACCGGGCGCTATTACCATACGAGCACCGAAGCCATCGCACCGCAGCGAAGCATCCGCATGATCGGCATGTTCAAGCAAGGCCGATTGCTCAACGAGGTCGCGCGCCCGGTCGATCAGGGAACCATCGGCCGACGCACACCGAAACGCTGGCGCCGATCAATAGCGGCAACATTCGAAAAGCGCTCGCACGCCTTCGAAACGGCGGCGTGCATGGCAAGATCGTATTGAAGGATTTCCAGATCGCCGACGCCGGACCACCGGCGAATCCGAAGACGTGCGACTACTCGGCCTTTGCCGCCTTCCGGGCTTGCCATCGATCGAGTATGGAACGCGCCTGATTGGCTTCCGAATTCATCGCTTGATCGTGGGCTGCCGTCTTCGCCGCAAGCTCGATCACGTAGCCGTTCGGATCCCTGAAGTAGATCGACCGGATGAATTCATGATCCGCGACGCCGCGGGTCTCGATATGCCATTCCATGCCCTTTTCCAGCATCGCCTCGAGGAACGGCTCCTCGACTTCAAGGGCGATGTGCAGATCGAAATCGTGCTGCGGCTTGAACTCGAACGGCATGTCGGGAGCCTCGAAGAAAGCGAGATACGAGCCGTCTCCTAGCCGGTAAAACGTATGCAGCACGCTGGTCTTGCGGCCGGTCTTCGTTTCGCCGATGGCGAACGAACCCGCCAACGGCAGGCCGAGGAAATCCTCGTAGAACCGTCGCGTCTCTTCCGAATCGTTGCAGCGATACGCGTTGTGATGCAATCCCTTGATCATGCGGCATCCTTTCTTTGGCCGCGCCCGCCATGGTCGGGGGCCGGCATGACGATCAGGCAGCCGGCTGCGGCAGCCTGTCCGAAATACGGTTTCGTGTCTCTTTCGTGTCCGCTATTTCTTCGGCGGGCCTCGACCTCACGTCTCACGATTGCCCGCATCTTTCACCAGCTTGATCGGCGCGAACGAACGTTCCATGATGACCAGCGAAGCCGGCGTGTATACGTCGAGGCCGCAGGCTTGCTTTTCCGGCAAGGGGTTCGAATCGTAGGCAATCTCGATTGCCGTCGAACCGGGATGTTTGGACACCGATCTGACCGCCATATGGCCGCAGGATCGCATGCTCATCCCGGAAAAGACGGCGACGATCATATTGCGCGAAAAATCGACCGACGGCGGCGGCATGCCGCTCCGGCCCGTCTGCCGCGCGTAGTCTTCCCAGAACAACAGCCAGTCGCCCGGGCTGCGTATGGACACCGCCATGGGCTCCGGGACGCCCGTCGACGCCGCGTGACCGATTTCCTGGAACGCCATACGGATCGCCGCTTCGGCGGGACGCTCATCGGCGCTTTGGATCGGCAGGTCGCATGCCGTTTGTTGGGTAAGCACCAGTACGGCAAGCAGCGCGCGGAAGAATAATCTCTGGAAGTTCATCGTCGTTCCCTGTAGCGTCGGACAATTTCGATCGGCTTCGGCCGTGGCCAAAAGCGCAAGAAATTCAAGGCCTCGTATGACAACCACAGGTTACAGGCGCAGCGTTTACGGATTCATTACGGTTATTGCGGAGAGCGATATCGGTTTCACGGGAGCTACGATAACGCCGCGACCTCGTCCATCGGCAGCGTCGCGACAAACCGACTCCCGATATCGCCTGAAATTTTCGGCAAGCCGGAAATTTGAGAGGATAGCGCGCCGTCGGAAGGGAAGCAGGAAAGAGCGTCGCTCGGAATCAACGCGCAGGGAATGAAATGTACGTCTATCGATCCGAGGAGGTTTCCTGGGGCGCGACGCTCCTGCGAACGGGAATATGGACGCGAAACCTGGTTCCCGCTCCGACGACGCTGTCGACGCTTATCCTTCCACCATGCCTTTTCACGATGCCGTAGCTGATGGACAGTCCGAGTCCGGTTCCTTGGCCGACCGGCTTCGTCGTAAAGAAAGGGTCGAATATCCTGCCGAGGCACTCCGGCTCGATGCCTTTTCCCGTATCGGCAATCTCTACCCAAACCGCTTCCTCCTCCGCTCCAGTCTGAATCGTTATCGTCCCTTGCCCCTCGATCGCCTGCGCGGCATTGATCAGCAGATTGAGAAAAACCTGGTTGAGTTGCGAAGGAAGGCATTCAACCGCTGGGAGGACGCCGAAGTTCTTCGCGATCGCGGCCTTGTGCCTGAGCTCGTTGCCGACGATGGTCAAGGTGCTGTCGATGCAGTGATGAATATCCGCGATTTGCCACTCCTGCGAATCCACGCGGGAAAAGTCCTTGAGGTCTTCAACGATCTTTTTCACGCGAAGCAAACCGTCCTTGCTCTCCATCATCAAGTTCGACAGATCCCCCTTCAAATAGTCATAGTCGACCTTCTTCTTGAGTGCCTCGACCGCGAACGCGCTCGCCTCATCTTTCGGTGCATAACCGTCGATCACCGTCAAAAGGTCGGCGACATAATGTTCGAGGGTCCCGAAATTCGAATAAACGAAACCGATGGGATTGTTGATCTCGTGCGCGACGCCCGCCGCCAATTGGCCGATGGACGCCATTTTCTCGGAATGCAGCAGTTGCGTGTGCGCCTGTTCCAGCCTGCGGTTGAGGCTTTCCAATTGCTCGTTTCGCCCTTGCAGGGCCTGAACCGCCTCAAGCAGCTTGTTGCGGCTCTCTTCGAGCTCCCGCGTGCGCACCTGGACTTTGTTTTCCAGCTCCCGCTGGTACTCCTCCAACTGGAGTTGAAGTTCAAAAGACTCGACGGCGCGCTGGACCGTCAACTGGAATTCATTCGCATCGAAAGGCTTGACGATGAATTTGTAGATTTCCGCCTTGTTGATCGAATCGACAATGGTATTGATGTCGGTAAAACCGGTGACGATGATTCTTATCGCCTGGGGCAGCAGAGACCTCGCGCGTTCGAACAGTTCGACGCCAGTCAGCTTCGGCATGCGCTGATCGCTGACGATGCATGCCAGGGATTCCCTGCTCTCCATACTTTCCAGGATGGACAATGCCTCCAGTCCGTCCTGAGCCTGCAAGACTCGATAATGCGGTTCGAGCAGCAACGACATGACCAGCCGATTGCATTCTTCATCGTCGACGATCAGCACCGAGCGTCGATTTTTCTCGGGAAGAGTTCTTTTTTCGATTTGTTCCAGCTTCTGCTTACTGAAAATCGCCATGGTCGCCTATTAACCAATCACTATTTCCAATGATCCGACAAACCCAGTCATCCAGTTATGTATCCTGAAGCTCCGACTGTTAGTAAGACAGGAATCGAGAACAATGTCAATTTCATGTAAAGCGCTACGACAAGTCCATGTCGCGGAAGCCGTCGCTGACGCGTGCGATAGGAATCGGAATCCATATATCAAATAAGAACGAGTCAGCGCCCCCGGCGGACATTCAAGACCAGGAACGAATCAGCGTTCCTTGCAAATCCGGATCTCGCCACACCAGGCAGACATAGGCGAAGTAATCTTCGTCTTCATCCAGTTCGGGGAGCGAAAGGCCGAACGCCGGATTGCCCTTCCACCATGCCGGATACTCGAATGCCGCTCCGGCATTTGCATCCTGCACGGAAAACGTCGTCGTCGCCTTGGCGAGATCATGCGCATACCGGAGTTGCAGATCCGGCGCCCCCATTGCCCATTTCTGTCCGTCGATCTGGAAAACAAGCCTTTCCCCATCCGAATAGAGCGCGGCCGCGTGGCCGTCCCATGTATGCAGGTTTCCATTGGCCGGCGCCCCTACGGAATCGGGCAGCCATACTTTTCCGGTATCGGTATCGAATTTCACCAAACGGTTCTTATCGAACGGCTTTCTCAGATTTAGTATCATGGTTTTCACTTCTTGAGTTTGGCGATTCCGGTCAGGAGACACCGTCGCCCCCACTCTCCAGGTGCGTGTAACAATGTATCTAGCGTTTTTTCACATTGTTTAATCGATACCGTTAATAAGAGAATGCAATTATCGATTGTCGAAAGGCGAAACTTGGTTAGACCATCATCGCCGCCATGAATCAGGAAACGGAAAGACATACGGATGAATTGCATACCTCCTCCCCTGGCGAGAGGAAATAGGTAGGGATGATCCCGTACGGTCGCATGCCGAACATGATCGGGCCGAAGCGGGCGGGAAGCGAGACGAGAAGTGCGGCGAGATACGAGACGAAAACCGGCGCAGGTCCGGATTGAAGGAAAATGACTCGCCGACGATGCTGTCCACGCTCGCCGGCGCGCCTTCGGAGGCGGAACGTCAAAGATATGCCGGGGCCGCCGCAGCCCCGGCACACCATCAATGCGAAGATCGCAGCGCCGTCATGAGCGGCTGGCGCAGAAGCCGATGTCGATCAGGCGTTGGCCGGCGCCCAATACCTTGTTCCAGCTCGCGCCGCTCACCGTCAGCACGGTGCCGCTCTGCGTGTGGACACCGTTCCACAGCGACGTTACGCGGCCCTGGACCGGCAGTGCGACGTACCACTCCACGGAAGTGCTGCTGGTGTTCGTCACCGTCAGATTCGCGCAATAGCCGCCGCCCCAATCGTTATTGATGGTGATCGCGCCGGCGACCGCCGATGGCGGCGGCGGCGCCGGGGGAGCGGTCGCGACATTGGCGCAAAAGCCGACATCGCGGTTGGTCTGTCCCGGATAGATCGCGCGGTTCCAATCAAGTCCTCGCACCGTCGCCTTGTCGCCGGATTGCGTATACGTACCGTTCCAGAGCGAGGTCACGACACCCTGTATCGGGAAAGTGACGACCCAATCGACCGAAGCCGTTCCCTGGTTGGTCACGGCGAGATTGGCGCAATGGCCGCCGGGCCAGCTATTGCCGATCGTCACGGACACACCCAGATTCGGCGGCGGTGGCGGCGCCGGCGGCGGCGCGTCGCCCATGATGCGCCTCAACAGCGCCACCTTGTCGTCCCAGACCGCAGTCCAATCGTCCTTCAGGATACCTCCGGTGTCGCCGCTGTTCGCATTCCACGACCAATAGAAGAATTTGTTGATGCCTTTATTCTTCAAATACGTGACGAACGCATCCTGCCAGACCTTGTCGAGCGGACTGCCGCCGTGGCCGTATTTGCCGCCGAATTCGCCGTGGATGACGGTATAGCCCTGGCTTGCGAACGAGCCGAACTGCTTATCCCAGATCGCCGGCATGTTGGCCGGGAAATCCGGAGCGCTGAATGGCGGCAGCATGTACACGTCCGGTCCATAGGTATGCGGGCTCAGGACGAGCTTGTTCTTCGGAATGTTCAACGGCGTGCATGTCATGGGCTCGAAGCTGCCGCCCCAGTTGTTGGCATACACCGTCATGCACGAAGGATTGCTCACTAGGCCTTCGACGAACACCAACAGCTTGGGATTGGCGCTCAGCACGGCGGCGGCGCCGCGCTCGGCTGCCTTGTTCCAATCGGTGCTCGCGTTGCCGGTGCCCCAGGTGCCGCCGAACGGTTCGTTCTTGAGATCGATGCCAAGAAAACGCTCGAGATGCTTGTAACGGTCGGCGACGAAGCGCAGATCGGCCAACCATTGCTGCTCGGAATAGCTTGCCGTATACCAAAGCGGAGAAATCGCGGCGCAATCCGGCGTGGCGTGATCCATCAGGATATACATGCCCTGCCGGTCAAGTTCGGTGAGGATCTTATCGAGTACTTGAAGGGAATTCAGGCCTTGCAGGTCGGGATTGATCGCATAGCTGATGCTGGTGGGCGTGACGCCGCGCAGCGTTCCCGGGCAGAACGGCACGCGGACCGCCGTAAAACCGAGGCTCTTCATTTGGCGGATCATGTCCGACCAGTTGCGGACCCACAGGCCGTGAACGACGTGGTCCGGCGTTTCGGAGCCGAACCAGTTCACGCCGTATAGCTTGACCTCCCCGCCCTGATGATCCCAGATGCGCGGACCATCGGCGGTGTAAGCGGATGCCGGGACGCCAAAGGATGCCATCAATAGGAAAGCGGCTGCCTTAGCCGCTAAACGAGACAAGCGCGTCTTCACGCGCGAGAAAAAGCGTCCGCAAATCTGCACGAGATCTCCAATTCGGATTCATTATTCGGATCTTTTCGGCGCATCGAAAGAAGGTCATGCGGCGCGCCAGCCCAATGTATCTTGGCGTTTCGGGAATTGTTTAGAACTTATTTCATAAGACGAGTTCTAGTCTTGCGGCCGGTCGAACGACGGCACGAAGACGTGCGGTGAATCGGTAAATAAGAGACCTCGACCTACCCTTGCCTCGGACCAAAGGGAAGGCGAACGGTAAAGCAACTACCTACCCCCTCCGTCGATCTTGCTTGAATGACGCCCTGGTGGATTTCCACGATACCGAAGGAAATCGACAGACCAAGGCCGGTTCCTTCGCCGACTTCCTTGGTCGTAAAGAAAGGTTCGAAGATTCTCTCGAGCACATGCTGCGGCATGCCGCAGCCGTTGTCTTCGAATTCGAGCACGAAGTGGCCGCCGTCCAAGCGCCCCCGTATTTCCAGCAAGCCGATCGAAGGGTGCTCAGCCGTCTTCCGCTTGGCCTCTATCGCCTGGCAAGCGTTCACGGCGATGTTCATGAAAACGCGCCGCAGTTGCGCCGGCCGGCATTCGAGAATCGGATTGGCGTCGAGCGCACATCGAAACTCGACGCCCTGGTCATATTGCATGCGCACCAGGTTGATCGTCGACATCAGGATATCGGCGACAGGAACGGCCATCCTTTCCGCCTCGTCCAGCCGGGAAAAGACCCGCAAATCCCTCACCAATTCTCCTATGCGCGAGGTTCCGTCGAGAATCACTTTGACGCGGTCGGTCAACGCATCGATGCGCCCCTCCAATGCGGCGACGACTTCCTGATCGGTGCCATCCCCGGCAAGATCAAGAAGAAACCGGCGCAGCCGGGACAACTCCACTTCAAGGGTCTGCGCTCCGGCATGAGAAAAATTGGCGGGATTATTGATCTCGTGCGCCACGCCGGCCGTGAGCATACCCAGCGCCGCCATCTTCTCTCGAAATACCAACCGCCGCTGCGCGACTTGCAATCTCTCCATCGCCTCTTCGAGCTGCCGGTAAGCCGAAGCATTGTCCAGCGCGATGGCGGCGTACGCGCATAAGGTGCGAAAGAAAAGACGCTCCCGGTCGGCATAAGCTCTGGCGGACGGCGACCGTACCGACATGACGCCCAGCAGCCTGTCGTCCGCGATCAGCGGCATGAACATGGCGCTGCCGCCCGGTCCGCTCCCGGAGCCGGCGATTCCTCCTTCGCTCTCGGCGCCCGACTCGACGAAAATCTCGCGGCGCTCGCGGGCGCAACGAGCGCTGTTCGCCGCGGAATCCTCGTCCGCCGGGCCGGCCGTCTCCGGAGGCGGCCGGCCCTCTTCCGCGTCGAACACGCAATGAAGATCCGCCGCATTCTCTGAAAGGAGGTAGACCGAAAAATGACGCGCATCGAGCATGTCGCTCACGTAGCGATGCAAGGAGAGGCAAATCGTTACGACATCCAGTTGCGCCGTGATTTCCTGGCCGATGACGCCGAGCCGTTCCAGGGTGGCATTCATCCGCTGCAGCGCTTCCGCGCGCCACGCTTCGGCTTCCGCAAGCTGACGATGACGTTCCGCCTCGGCGCGCGCGCTTTCGGTCCGATGCCGCACCTGAGTTGCGATAGCCCGATTCATCACCTCGTCGCTGGAGATCCTTTCGAATGCCGCGACGGCCCGCAGGGAAGCCGCATAGGCGTTGTCGAAATCTCCCGCCCTGGCGTACTCCCGCGCGATCGCTTGGAACAGGGAGACCGGAACGACATGGCCGTCGATCCTCGACGAAATCTCGAGTGCCCGGTTCAGATAATGCAGTGCCGTACCGGTCGTCGTCATGCCGGGCGGCGGAGGCGCCTCATGTTCGGCATGGATTTCCGCCAAGACCTTCAACGATTCGACTTGCAGATGCGGATTGTCGTGTTCGCGAGCCAAGGCAAGCGCCATTTCGGCCGCGTGCAACGCCTCCTCATACCGCCCCAGGCGGCATAACGCCGCCGCCTGCCCGTACTTCGCGCGCAGCAACAGTCTCGGTTCGCTCAGCTCCCGGGTCCGCCGCTCGAGCAACTCGAACGTGGACAATGCCGCCGCATGGTCGCCGCGATCGATTTGCAGCTCGCCGATGCTCTGCAGCGCCGTGGTATATCCGCGCGATTTCGGCAATTGAACGAAGACCTGGGCAGCCTCCGTCATCAGTTCATATGCCGATTCGAGCCGCCTCATGGCATGGAGCGCCTTTCCCGCGGCGACCAGCGCCAAGCCCATGCTCAGCGGCCAGCGCTTGCGGCGGGCGATGTCCAATCCGATGTCGGCCCATTCCAGCGCGGACTCGAAATCGTTGAGGCTGCGGAAGCATTCGCTGAGATTGGTGGCGGCAATGATCGCCCTGTCGATCTGGCCCGTTTCCAGCGCAGCCTCGTATGACCGGACAAACAGGCTCACCGCCCGCGCATAATCGCCCTGGCCGCTTTCGCATAGCGCGAAGAATGCGGACAGGCGGACCTGCAGCACCGGAGAAGCGCGCTCGACGTCCGGCGAAAAACGAGGCAACCAATGCCGCTCGGCGTCCGGTGCATTGCGTATCGCCGCCCAGCTCGCCTGCGCCGCTCGCGCCATGTCGAGCCGCAACGCATCGCCTGCATTGCGGGCGCAATCGACCGCCAAGTCCAATTCCGCGTCGCGCCGCTCCGGCTCGCCCTGATCGGAAGCGATGGAGGCCGACAACCAGTGCGCGTCGGCGCAGCCCGCGAAGTCCCCGATCGCACCGAACAGCGACAAGGCCTGCGCGGCGCGCGCGTTCGCGGCATCGAATCGGGCGAACAGCCAATCCGCCTCGGCATGGATGAGATGCTTTCGGGCCTCGAGTCTTCGACGGCTCCCGGCATCCAGGCCCTCCATCGCCCTCGATGCGAATGCTTGGTCGATGCAAGCGATTGCCCGGCGCGTATCGCGCTGCCGCAAATACCAGGCGACGCTCACGAGCAACGGTAGCGGCGTCTGGCGAGGCGCCTCCAGTTGTTGCACGAGCCTTTCCAATCTTTCGTTGGAAATCTGAAATTCCATCTGCATGACCCCGTTGCCCCATTCGGCGGCCGTCCGCGCTCGCGAACGACGCCGATGGCTCCCGGCGCTAGGGGCTGTTATGAACTCGAACAGGGGGCACGCAGCCCCCTGTTCGAGTTCATAACAGCCTCTAGCCGGACCGGACTACTCGACGCCCTTCCCGTGGACGGCCGAGCACCGCCAGGTTGGCAGGGGAAAAAGAGCCGCGATGTTCGTCATGATCGTTCTCCCGCATGTTTCATTGAAGACGTCCAGCAAACAGGTGCGATGTTACCTCAGGGAACTAAACAATTTCGCCGTTTCATGGATATATTCCGGTTTACGTCGAAGCGCACGAAGAAAAGTCTCGACGCGGCGAACGGGAATTGTAAGCAATCGGTAATTCGCTCCCGGCTATCGTTTCCCCTGGAATGCGCATCGGAGAGAGGGCCATGTATCAAGGAAGCTGCTTGTGCGGCGCAGTGAAATACGAAATCGACATCCGCGACACCCGCCTGAAGACCATTACCCACTGCCATTGCTCCATGTGCCGCAAGGCGCACGGCGCGGCGTTCGGTTCCTATGTCGCCGTGCCGGCACGCGCATTCCGTTTCGCGCAAGGAGACAAGCTGGTCGCCTCTTATCGCTCTTCCGGACAGGTCGTCCGCCGCTTCTGCCAGCGTTGCGGCTCCACCTTGACCTGGCAAGACCAGGAGCGTTTCAAGGACTGGATTTCGGTGACGGTCGGTACGCTCGATACTCCGCTCGACTACATGCCGCAGCAGCATGCCTTTACCTGGTCCAAGGCGGATTGGCACGAGATTCGCGACAATTTCCAGAAGCACCGATACGGCGTCCCCGCCCTGGCGGCGAACCGGACGGCGATATAGGCAAGCGCGGCTGCTCCTCGAAGACTTCTACTCCGGGAAGACGGGAAGCAGATTTTCGGGAACGGCACGGCGGCCCTCCATTCATCGAGACGATGCCATGGAGGGCGTCAGATGAATTGATCGAGGAAGTGATCCATCAGGACGTAGATATCATCGATCACGCGGATGCAGTCCTTGATCGTATACGGATCGCAATCGGCAAGCTCGTCATATCCCAGTTCCGCATGGTCGTTGTCGGCCTCGCTATGGGCGGCGAACACGTCGGCGGCCATCCCGACCGCCCTCATGCTGGCTAGCGTCGCATCGAAAAAAATCTTGCCGATCGATTCCATCGCCTGCAGCATCGCGACGCTGCCGACGTACTCGTCTTCATAGTCGATGGTCGCCAGCAGGAAACCGAATAGCGCCTTCGTGTGGGTCCCCGGCACGATCTCATCGCACTCTCCGTCCGACAAGCCGTTGGCGATCAGGCAAGCCCTGAACAGGTCGGGATGCCCGATCTCCTCCATGAGATGATGCCGTGCCGTCGATAGCAAATCCCGGTTGGTGTTCATGCGGAAGGTCGCCAGGCGCCGGGTGATCAATCTTTCGTAGTAAGCCGAAAAGCAATGTATCTGCTTGAGCGTTTCCAGCATTTGGAGACGCGACAGCTTGCCTGCATGGCACTCGGCGAAATAAGGATGCTGAAGCAGCTTGCGATCCTTTTCGGCGATGTAGGCTCGGATGTATTCCGGGATATCCGCACTCTCATCGGCCTTGAACATCTCTTCGATGCGATCCGCGGCGAGCGCCTTCGGAAAGACTTCCTTATCCAGCATTTGATGCACGATTACCGTCCCATAAAAAACGCGTTAAGTCAGTATTGGCGTATGCCGGCAATTGCCAGGGAAGCCAACGATGAATTCCCAAACAGTCATCTCGGCCCACTATATGACAAGCGGACTTACGGATTATTTACAGGGGTGCAATTGACACTCTCGGCGCGCCCGATGGAAAAATGGCGTGAACCATTTGGTCCACGCCATCACTCCCGGCTAACCGTTCTATTCTTCGAGGCGGCCTACTTGTAGATGCCCGAGCCGACGATCAAGTTATCGACCTTCTCGACATATCCCGATTTCTGCTCGATTGCCTTGGTCACCGGGTTCGGCCATTTGTAATCGACCCAACCCTTGCCTTTCGCATTGACCACCTCGATAAAGCCCTTGATGATGTACTTGCCCTCATGGTCTTTCAATTCCAGCAGGTTCTTTCCAACCATCTTCGGATTGTTGCCATGCGCGACGTTGATGCCGTTCATGTCATACACAAAGATATACAAATCGCGATCATGAAATTGGGTATTGCCCGGGTTGGCAAACTCGGCAAATGCCTTTTCCTTTCCGTTTTCCTTCATATATGCGACAGCCTTCTTTACCATCGCAACCGCCTCGTCCGCGGTTCCCTTCTCTGATGCGGACGCTCCTCCGCTATGTCCAATAGCGAATAGTCCGAGCATGATTGCCGTAAACAATTTCTTCATATTTTCGCTCCCTGTTGGAATATCCTTTTCAACACTGTTGATCGACGGCTGCGACATCAGAGCAGCTTTGTCGCGCACCGACCGCTTACCGGCCGAAAATGGTTCGATCAATCAGTTCTGCGCACAACTGAATGCGTACATAAATTCCCGCGGTATCAGTTGAAATACCATCGGCACCTCACCAGATTTCATCCCATGAATCGAAGTCCTCCTGTTTGGTTGCAAAAGTAAATTTTCAAGCGACCGCATTCTCGATCCTTCTTTAAAGCTCCGCATATAGCAGCTGATCGCGAAGCCCCATGTGAGCACGGGCTTCGCGATGTATGCTTCAATCAGCGGCGGCGTCCGAATATAAACTCGAGCGGACTGTTGTAGGTCCTGCCGGTGTAATGGGAGGGGACCGGTTGCGAGTTCTGCCGCTGGTATTCGGCGGCCACCTCGCCCACTTCTATCAGTTTGTCGCCCAGCGTATCCGTACCCGTCACCGCTGCGTACCCGCCGGAGACAGCCCCCACTACGCCGCCAATCGGTGCGGTTACCGGAGCAAACGGCCCGCCCACTGCCCCGCCTGCGGCTGCGCCGGCCCAGCCGCCGGCAACAGCCCCGCCCCATCCGACAGTCCAGTCACGCGCAATTCTGGCGCTTGTATAAAAGATGGGGCTGTTGTCATTCTGCATCTCCGCCTCGCCAAAGGCAGTTCCCAGGCGACCGGCGTCGTTATACACTGCATACCCCACCATGAGCCAGCCGGCTCCCTTGGCTCCTGTGCCAACGGACGATCCAGCATTCACCATCCTCGGAGTCGGTTTGTAATCCCACCGTGTACCCGCTTCGCCATAGAACCAAGGTCCTTTGGACTCGGCTGATCCAGGCGGTACATAGCCGAAAAAGTTCTCGGCAAATTTTCTGTCCGCTTCCAGGGAGGACTGCTGAGGAATGGCACGCGACGAAGCAGAGGGCTCTTCAATATGGGAAGCCATAATAGGCGGCGTCGCCGATGCCTGCGGGACAGCAGAAGGCTTTGTCCCGACCACGGGAGCGAGCGGCTTGGTCCGGCGCAGCAACGGATTATCGAATCTCAAGTTGGCTTCCGCAATCTTTTGATGCAGCTCCTGAGGCGTGGTATTTGCATCAAGATTTCTAAAGTCCGCGAGGCCGAGCTGATTCAGCATGTCGATATGCCCCCAGACACAGTTCGCTTTCGCAGGCCCTGCAGTTATATACGTCGGATTGAAATACGTTGCATGCGACTCAAACACCCGAGCTGCAGCCCAATCGACATGGCCATGGTCGAATATCAGCGCCGATTTTGTAACGGGGAGAGGGTCGCCAGGGTATTGCGTTGCCCAGACACGAGGCACACGTGGATCTTGAGCATAGGGTGCGGCTTCCACCACCTTTGCTGTTATCGAGAACGGCTTATTGGTTTCCGTGCGTCCTTCAACGACGAGGTCTTTAGGCCGCGCCCCTGGTAAAGGATGCTGACCATATGCTTCCGACAGGTTGATATCCCACAGTTCTTTGGCCAGCTTGATTTCCTCCGGCTCGAACTGCCACTGTATATGTCCAGGGCTCCAAACCTGGTTATTCTTGAGAATAACCGTAGGCCAGGTCACTGTTTTGACATGACGGACGATCGGACCGCCATTGGCCGAGGGTACCGTTGTCGGCCACGTGCCCGTGCTTTGCGGCGAAGTCCCGAAAGCTGACTTAACGAGCGGCATATTTTTCGAGACGTACTCTCGCAACGCATCAGGTGCGGTTTGCGCCAGACTCTGCTTGTAGGTCTCATTGAAGCCTTCCGACGCAATATGGGCTTCGATTTGTTTCAATTGCGCATCGACATTTGCGCCTTCCAGCTTGGCATACTTTTCCAAACGCCTTGCCTGCTGACCATAGGCATCGGCCTCCTCCAACGGCCGGGTGCCTTCGCCTGCGAACCCCATGTGTTGCAGGTCTTTTCCAGTGTGTTGGTGGCGCACTTCATGAAGAACGGCGTCCCGAGAAGCAGAGGGGTCGACGGCGATCACCGCTTTACCATCGGGATAGATCCGAGTTTCCGCCGGAACACCAGCAGGAAGTTTTTCGACCACTAGATCGGTCCCGACCCGGCCCAATCCTTCTGTCGTCGCTCTGAAATGGCGGGAATCAACAAATGGCTGCTGAAGTTCCATCAGAGGTGTGAGCGTGGCCTTCCCGGTGTTCCAATCTTGCGGAGCCAGATCGGCCCATGCACGCAGATGCTCGGGCGACATGTTGCCAGCAGCTCCCATAAACTCGGCAGGCATTCCGTATACCTGCGGCGACGACGGATTGTTGCTCCTTGGCATGACCGAGACGTTCGGGCCTCTGTCGACATAAGAGGTCGTCGGTTTCAGGTTGCGTACGCGTTGATCGGCGGCGGCTTCCTGTCTGTAATAGGACATCCACGAGTTATCGGCGACCTTCGGAAGCTCGGTCGTCAAGGCGCTCACCAAGCGGCGTGCCGGTGTGCCCCTTGGTTGAGGCTCGTCAGCTCCCGCAACGTCGCCGGCGGCTGGCAACTGACCATACGCATGCTCCGCTTCGTCGCCCTGGCTTTCTTGACGGAGTCGCGCGAGCTCATATTCTCTGCGCGCCCGGGCTGCCTCTTCCGGCGTGGGCCGCTTGGCACGGACAACGGTTCGATTTTCCCCCGGGAACTCGGGCAGGCCTTCCTGGTAACCGGCATCGCTACCAGATCCCGCATCGGTAGCTGTTTCACTTTGATTGCCGTTATCCCACGAAGCAAAGAGGGGACCTTGCCGGTCGGCAGGCGTCCAACCATCGCTCGTTGCCGCATTCCGTGTCCATTCCTCCGCTTGTTGCTCCAGAGACATCGACCCGGTCATCAGCGTCGGACGCAGATGGGCCGGCATCGACCGCAGGTGCCGCTGCAGCGCCTCTATTTCTCTCGCACGGCGTTCACCAGCCGATATTTGGACGGCCGTATCGACCATGTCGCCGGTGGCACGGATAGCCATGCCCGCGAAGCGTTCGAACGCCGAGATACCCTCTCCCGTCCTCTCGTCCGGCATGATCCGGCTGTACAACTCGTCTCGCAACAACGCCTTGCCGAACGAGCGCACGCCGGACGATGCGATCGTCGCCACTTTCTGCAACGCCACCGTCTGGGCCGCGGTGTGGCTGCGCATCCCGGAAATCACCTGCTCCGATGCCGAGTTCATCAACGAGGACACGCCGCCCATGACGCCGCCGATCAATGCCTCCTTGGCCACCTTATCCCACTGGATGCTTCTGCCTGCCATCGCATCCTGCAGGATCCGGCTGCCGCCCCCGACGAGCGCTCCGGAAATTGATTGCGTCACGAATTGGCCCAATGCGTTCGCCGCAACGTCGCCGACGATTTTTCCGGCGGCCGCCCCCACGGCTCCACCCACGCCGGGCGTCAAGGTGCCGATGACAACCGCAGCCGGATCGAACTTGGTCCATCCGGCGGCGGCACCGACAGCCTGGCCGACCAGGTTCGACGCGAAACCGATCATCATGGCGCCCGCCACGCCGCCGGCCCCGCCCGTGGCCACCGTCAATGCGCCCGCGACGATGGCCGTGATTCCCAGCACCGCCAGGCGACCGAGCATGCCGCATTCCTTGGCCATATCGACCGGCATCGCGGCCGCGATACCTTGCAGCAGGCCGCTGCCGGGCCGGACCGCGCTCGAACGTCCGGTCGACGCCAGCTTGTGAATCCCGCCGGCCAGCGCCGGCGCATTCAGCATCTGGCCGCCGCGCAGCCGCTCCGTGCCCGACATGCCGTTCGCATCGGCCAGCTTGTACCACAGGCTGGCATCGCCATACAACCGCGCCGCCACCATCTGCAGCGTTTCGCCCTCGCTGGCCGTGTAACCGATACTGCCGCCGAGGCGCAGCTGTTCCGAGATCGACACATAGGTCTGGTCGAAATCGTTCACTTCCTTCGCCTGCCACGGTTCCGGGGCCGCGTTCGGATCCGTCGGCACCCGGGCCACTTCGTAGTTCTTCTGCAGCGGATCGTTCGACAGCGTTCCGATCGTCCTGCCGTTAGCTATCACGTTCTGCACATAGTGATGTTCGACTACCGGTGCGCTATTCTGGTCGCGCCGCGCCCGCACGATCTGGCTTTGCGACACCACGGCGCCGTTCACGTCGTTCTGGTAGCGCACCTCAGTCCATCTGCCGACGGCGTTGCTGCCGCCCGACGTTCCTAGCGTCGTGTTGTGGCTGCTGCTGCTGCGCAGGTTGCCGTTGCCGTCGTACTGATTCAGCGTATAGCCGTCGACGTTGGCCACCGTCACCGGCGGGCCCTCGTCCTCGCGGCTGCCGTCGTCGTGCTCGATGTATGTGACGGCGGTGACCTGTCCGCTGGTCGTGGCGCTCTTGACCTGCGGCGCGCCCCGGTATTCATAGGTGTAGGTCGTGGTCGTCGACGTGGTCTGCTCGCGCCAGCGCCTATCGAAGACATCGTCGTTCAACGGCGTATGCTCATGGGACGTTTCGGTTTCGCTCTGCACCGTCTTGCCGTCGGCCATGTAGTTCCGCGTTATCTCCCTGGTGCTGTAACGATCGTCCGACATGCTCAGTTCGACCGTCTCGTTGAAGACCTGGTGATCCCAGTTGTATTTCGTGGTCAAGACCTTGTAGACGACGCCTTGCTGGTCGTTGCGCGCTTCCGACTGGTGCCAGACGGCGCGTCCGTGGTCGTACACCAGCGTGCGGCTGCTCGTCTCCGCGCCGTTGTTGACGTTGATGCTCGTGATCTCGCCGTCGGAGAAACGCGTGGTGTAGACCTCGTTGCGCACGTTTCCGGTCGTGTTCTCGGACGCCTGCGCGCCATAGCTGACGCTTTGGCGGTTGCCGGCGTAGTCGTAACCGATCTGGATGCCGCGATCGCCGCGCACCACTTCGCCGTTGACGACCGTACCCTTGCTGATCGTGACGCGCTTCAATTCGTCGTAGGCATACCAGTTGTCTTGCGTCTTGCGCGTGCCGCTGGCATCGAAGGCATGGTTGAAGACCGTTCCGGTATGCCGGATGTTGCCCAGGCGATCGTAGTCATGATGCACGACCGTATCGCCGCTGCTCATGTCGGTCATCCAATTCTGCGCGTTGTAGCGCATCTTCGTCGCATCCAGCACGCGCGACGGAACGTTGATGTAGCCGACCGTGGAGACCTGCTCGACGATCTTGTTGCCGTTGCCGTCGTACGCATAATCCATGCGCCGATTGGCAACGCCGTCGATGGTCGATGCGAGCTGCCCGTTGATGTTGTAGATATGAGTGATGCTTTGACCGGCCGAATTCTGCTGCGTCACCAGGTGCCCGGCGAAGTCGAACCCCATCTCGGCCAAGTCGGTGCCGTTGTGGCTCATCACTGTCTGGCCGAAGTGATTCACCAGGCTCCACGAGAGGGTCGGCATGCCCACCACGCTGGTGAGCTGCTGGTAGCCGCCGACCACCGCGCCGCCCGCTCCGGTAATGTCTTTGTTGTAGACATAGGTATAGAGGGTCTTGACATTCTCGGCCGAGCGGGTCTCCTTGATGCGTCCGTCCACGTAGTAGAACGTCCTGGACGAGCGAGAGAGAGAGTAATTGGCATCGCTGACGTTGGTTTCCTTGATACGGCGGCCGTTCTCGTCGTACTCGTAGCGATAGTCGGTCCGGTCGCTTGCCGCATGGTACGGATCTTCCGGGACAGCCCCCGGTGCCCGCTTGAGCAGGCGTGTCATCTCGCCCTTGTTGTTGTATTCCTTGATCGTCTCGTTGTTGCCGCGGTCCTTGCTTGCCAGCGCTTGGCCGAACAGGTTGTACCGGGTAAGGTTATAAATCCATGTTTGAGGATCGCCGCTGTACTCGATCGTCGATACATTATTACCGGATTCATCCCTCAAATTCAGGTACGTGTAGTACATCCTGTTGCCGGCGGCATCGGTCTTCTTCACCATCCGACCGCCTGCGCTGTACTGGTACTGCGTTTCCGCCCGGAATGCGTCTCCTTGCGTCACGCCATCCATGTACCGCTCTTGGGCGGCCAGCTGGCGCGTCATGCGGCCCGCGCCGTCGTATGCGAAGGTAGTCACGTTGCCGCGCGCATCCTTCTGGTTGACCACTTGACCGAAGGCGTTGTACTCGATCTCGGTCTTGTACGTCAGGCGATCCAGGCCCGAGAGCTTCCAGTACGACTGCGTCATGTTGACCGGATCGGTGACGCCGACCGACGGCCCTTCCACGTTGCGCGAAAGCTGCGCGCCATTGATGCCGAGTCGGATCTCGCCGACCGTCGTGCGCAACGTGGCGCCGTTCGCATCCAGGGCTTCCACCCGGTAGTCATAGATCCCTTCCGGCAATCCCAACGCATCCCAGACGAAGACGCCGTTTTCGCCGGCGCTGAGCGCCGTCACCGCGGTCGTATAGCTTCCCGTCGAACCGTGGACCCGGTACGACACTTGGATTTGCTTCGTGCCCGCCGGCAGCGCAGTGATGCGCACGGCTTGCGTACGGTCTTGCAAGCGGCCGTAGCTGACGACCCTGGAGACGTTATCGAGCTGCACCTGGCCGGCCGACTGGCTGAGCACTTGGCCGTTCGCGTCCGTGACGGTCAAGACATAGTCGCTGAGGTAGGTGCCTGCCGGCAGGCTCCAGACATAGCTGCCCTGGATCGTGGCGCCGGCGATCGCCGGCGCGGCAGACAGCGTCTCGGTTTGCCACACGCCATTGGCGTCGCGATAGCGCAAGCTGGCCGTGGGGCGGGACGGCGACGATTCGATGCTGGTGCGCGCCTGGTCGAAGAACACCACGGTACGCGGACCGTTGCCGATGTCGATGACGGCGGCGCCGCCGCCGACATGGACCGCCGGCGTCGCCATGTTGAATTCCGGTCCGAGCAGCACGCGACCGGACATCCAATACTGGCTGCCCTCGAGCTGGAAGGTGCCGCCGCCGCTGGCGACCAGCAAGCCGTTCTTGTCGACGGCCATATACTGGTATTCGTAATCCTCGCCGGCAAAGAAATTCCCGCCGCCCAGATCGAGATTGAACGCATCCGGACGCACCAGGCTGCCGCCGGCGCCGACCTGGGCCATCGTCTGGTACGTGAACGCCGTTCCGGGCATGTTCTTGCGCCGGTAGCCGATGATGGTCTTGAACGTATCGCCCGGCATGCCGACGATGCGCAGCTTCGGTCCTACCGCCGGCGTCTGCAGGCTGTCGTTCGTCGTGACCGTCGCATCCCAGTATTCCGGGCCCGTAAGCGGCGGATAAGGCTGCGGCGGCGAGGCCGTGTTGTATACCTTCCCGCCCAGCAGCTCCCGGCCGTTCTCGCCCGGATTGATGCGGCGATAGATCCTCAACTGGCCGCCGACGATCGTTTTTTCGGCGAATTCCAAAGTGAAGGTGTCATTCACGCCGCCCACCGCCAGAGCAATGCGCTGGCCATGGTTGTCGACCAGTTCGACTTCGTATTGCGTGGCAATGCCGGTATCGACGATCGCCGCGCTGCTCAAGGTCAGCGACAGCAACCGGTCTTTCACCACAGTGTACGGGGTGCCGTATTGGTCATAGCGACGGTACCGTTCGCTCGTCACCGTATAGTTGAGCGTGCCGCCGGGTCCGCCCACGCCTACCGGCTGGCCATTGGCCACCACGTTGAGCACGGTGCCCGACGAACCCGTGCTGCGGTTGACTTCCATCGCCGCGCCCTGGCTGCCGTTGTCGTAGGCACGGATCTGGCTGGCCAATTCGCCCATGATGCCTTGCAGGCCCGTATTCGGCTGCAATGTCTTGATCGCGCGATTCTCGGCATCGTAAGCCGTCATGGTCAGCGATACGCCGCCGTGGAACCAGTTGCTGCCGGCCAAGCCGGCAAGATCCGCCAGGGTCCTGCCTCGGAGGTCGTTCGATCCCGACGATTGCACCGTCATCGAGACATTGCCGTTCTGGTCGTACACGAAGAACTTGACGACGCCGTCGCTATTGGTCTTCACCATTTGCCCCAGCGCGTTGTACTCCATGTACTCCTGCAGGTTCGTCGGCTCGCCGTCGCTCGGCTTGAAACGGCCCTTTTCGATCATGTCGCCGTAGAGGTTATAGCGCATCGCCTGGACGGTGCCGTCCTCGTTCTGGCCGTTGACTTCATGCCAGGTCCGCGTGGTACGGCCCATCGCGTCGTACTTGCTGACGGTCGACTCCAACGCCGTGGTGTTGTCCGCGCGGCGCACCACGCGCGACATGCGCACCTGGTTGCCGTCCTTGTCGTAATCGTAGGTCGTATCCTTGTTCAAGCCGTCCGTCAGCTTGATCAGCTTGCCGAGCTTGTTGTAGACGTACTTGGTGATGCGGTCCTTGTCGTCGGTGATGCCGTGCCGGATCTCGCGCGACACCTGGCCCAGGCCGTTGTACTCGGTCTCGCTGATCTGCCACTGCGCATTGCCTTCCACTCCCCAATCCGTTGCATTCGGGTCGATCGTGTAAGTGCCGCTAGCCGCCACTGCCTTGGTCAGGTTCACGCGCTTCCTGGTCTGGCGGCCCAGCGCATCGTAGTCGAACGTGGTCACGAACTGGTCCGCGTCTTCCACCATGCTGATCTGACCGAGCGCATTGTATGTATACGTGGTGGTCGCCGCCGTCGGCTGCTGGAGCGTGCCTCCCAGGTGCACCCGCTCCTGCTTGACCTTGCCCTCCGCGTCGACATAGCGCGTCGTGATGCGCATCTGGTGCGGCTGAACGTCCTCCTCCGGCATCAGGTCGGCCGGGATATAGCCGCCTTCCGTGTTGAAGCTGGCGACATAGGCGCGCGTGCGCACCGTCAGGAAGCTTTCGCCGTCGGCGGCCGTGATGCCGGCGCCGCCGTTGCTGGCATTGCCGTAGCGCGCTTCGACGATCCTGGCGCCCGTGCCTTGTTCGACGTGGTAATCCCAGGTCGTCAAATAGCCGCCCGTGCTCAGCTCGCCAACCTTGCGCTTGCCGGCATCGTAGAAGTAGCGCGTCTCGCCGCCGCGCGCATCGACGGCCTTGACCAGGTTGCCGTGTACGTCGTATACGCTGCGGTTGACCACGTTCGCCTTGAACGTCACGTAGCCCGGGCCGCCCGCCAGGTCTTCCCGGTACTCGCCCACCATCACGTCCCGGACCTTGACTTCGATCATGTGATTGGCGGCGTCATACCGGAACTCGCTGTCGCGATGTTCCGCCGGACGGTTCGCGGGCGGCGGCAACGAGCCGTCGGCATTGAGCGTCACCGCGGCGCCGTAGACGCTCAGCTTCCAGGTATTGCCCGCCGCGTCCAGCGTCCGGCTGGTCAGCGTGCCGCCCGCGTTGATGTCGTCCGTCAGCTGATTGCGGAGGTTGTAGTAGGTGCGGGCCAGCACCCGGCCCGAGGCCAGGTCGTCGAGCACGGTCTTGATGCGATTGCCGCGCAGATCGTACACATAATGTTCGGTCCGGGCATAGTTGCTGACCGCTCCTGTATCGGGATCGTACGCCGCCACCGTCGGGTCGGTCTTGCTGGTCATGCGGCCGGCCAGATCGTACTTGAAGAACGTCAGGCGACCTTCCGGCTGCGACCCTGCTTCGCTGAGCGAAGTGAGATTGCCGTTGGCGTCATAGTTGTAGACCTTCCTGACGGGCGCGTCCTGTCCCGAGGCATTCTTGGCCGTGACCGGCAGCGTTTCGATGTGCAACCGGCCCAGGCGGTCGTATTCATACGTCCAATGGCCGATTTTCGCGCCGTCCGAATTGTTCCAGTACACATCCTTGGTTTGTTGCTCGCCGAAGGCGTTGTAGGAAGCCGCTTCATGACGGACATCCGCGGCGCTGCCGAATTGCGTGAGCGTATCGATCCGACGGCCCATCTTGTCGTAGGCGAACGTGGTCGTCTCGTCGCTGACGCCGGTCAAACCGCTGCGTGCATGCTTGGCAAGCGTTTCGAGCTCGCCGAAGGCGTTGTATTGCTTGACCGTCTTCTGCTGCACGGCATCCACGTACACGCTTTCGCGGCCGAGGCGGTCGTATTCGACGTATTCGTCGTAGCCCGCCAGGTAGCTTTCCGTAACCACTCCAGCGCTGCTGACGCTGCGCAGGTAGGATTTGGTCGTGACAGTATTGCCGACATAGACCTGTTTCTTGACCAGTTGCTCGGCGCCGGCCGCGGTCTTGACCGCCGGCGCGGCGATCTCGACGACGCGGCCGCTCCGGTCGGTCTTTTGGACGGTCGTGTACAAGGCGCGCAGCACGGCCTTGTCCGCGTCCGTCAGGCTGCTCTTGTATTCCTTGGCCGCGCCCAGCAGCGCGATCCGCTCGCTGCGCGCCCAATCCGTGTCGCGTTCGAGCAGATCGATGCCGCGCGTCGACGTCACTTCCGTGGAGTTGAAGCCGTAGTGGTAGCGGGTCGTGACTTCGTCCGCGGTGCCGTAGGCTTGCGTTTCCGCCGTCACCCGGCCGAGCTTGTCGAATTCGCGCTTCGACGTGACGGCCTGGGCCGTGCCGTAGGCGTCGGTCACTTCGACGGCTTGTCCGAACGTATCGTATGCGGTATGCGTTACGACCGATTGGGTGGCGTCGATACGTCGCGTGATGTCGGTGACTTGACCGGCGCGGTTATAGGCGTACCGGGTCGAGGCCGGCAAGACTTCATTGCCGTTATAGTCGTGCGTCAGCGCGTAACGGTGCACCGCCATTTCCGCCACGGTGGTATTCACGTTCACCGCCGCGTACAGCTCTTCCTGGTAGCGCAGCACTTCCCTGACTTCGCCGAACGTGTTGTAGACCTTCTCGGTGACGTAATTCTCCGCGTCGTATTCGAAGCACTCGCGGCCGCTCGCGTCGCGGACCGTGAACGTCCAGCGGTCGAGGCTGACATTGACCTGCAGCCTGCCGCTTTGCACCAGCTCGCCGGCGCTTTCCGGCAATTGCGGCGACTGCGGCCAGTTCGTCACGCTGTTCCAATAGCGTTTGGTCAGCGTGATTTCGCCGAAATTGTTTTGCGCGTACTCGACGACATGGCCCTTGGCGTCGACCGTGTACAGCGCCACGCCGTTCTTGGCGTACACCGTGGCGCTGTAACGATCGGCCGTTGCGGCGTGCGTCTCCGCCCACTCTTCGAGCGCCGCCAGGTCATGCGCCCGGGACGGTCCCCACGGATTCTCCGGCGTGCCGATCGGCGTGGCGTAACGAATCTCGGCGACGACTTCGTCGAACGGGCTGTAACGCAATTCCGTCACGTTGCCTTCCGCATCGACCCGGAAGCGGGCGTGGCCGGCGGCGTCGTAAGCCGTCGCCGTGAAACTGTCCTCCGCCGGATCGACGGTGACCAGGCTGACCGGGTTGGCCGGCAGCGTCACGTCTTGCGACCAATTGGCGATGGCATTGGCATACCGCTGCACGCCCGTGACCGCGCCTTGGAAATCGTATTCGTAACGAGTCAGATAACCTTGCGCATCCACGCTGAACGCCACGCGGCCGTTCTGGCCGATGATCTGTGCCGTGTAGCGGTCCTCCGCCGCGTTGCGATTGCCGCCGTTGGCGCTGTAGAACGCCGCGACGCCTTGTTCCGTGCGCGGCGCGTCGTCGCCCAATGGCGTGGCGTACTGCACCTGGCCGCGCGTTTCGCCGTACGCACCGTAGAGGGTCTGCGTGACGCGATTGGCCGCATCGACCGTGAATACGGCTTGACCGTATACGTTGTACATCTGCTCGGTGATGCGGTCGTTCTCCGACGGATCCGGCGATTCCCAGCCCACCGCATCGCCGTTGAACACGGCGTTCTCGAACCGGACGATGCGTTGCTTCACCTCCCCGAAGTTGGTGTAGACCGTCGCGACCGTCTTGCCTTCGGGATCGATCTCTTCCGTCACCCGGCCCGCTGCATCGTAACTGAATTGCCGGACGCGATCTTCGCCGTCCTGTTCCGGCAAGAGCCATACATGATTGTCCGGATCCCATTCGGCCAGCGTAAAGCGCGCAATCGCGAGCCTCAGTTCATTGAACGCGCCGTAGACCGAGACGGCCGTCCTGCCGTCCGGACCGACTTGCGTCGTCACCTGTCCGACGGCGTTGTACGCGAACTGGGTTACCCGGTCGCGCTGCTCATCGGCGGCCCTCAGTTCCCAGTGCTTCGACGCCGCATTCCAATGCGCCTTGTTGTAGCGGGCGATCTTCTGGCTGACTTCGCCATAGGATCCGTACGTCACTACCGTCGTTGCGCCGTCCGCCCCGACCTCCTGAGTGAGGCGCCCATGGGCGTCGTAGAAGAATTCCGCGACCCTGTCTTGGGCGGACGGAGCCACCGCGATGGTCTTGTTCGTGCCGTCCCAGGTGCCCGGCTGGGAATACCGGATCTTTTGCGAAACGTCGCCGTAAGCGTTATAGACGGTTTCGCTGACGCGCATGGCCGCGTCCATCGTGCGCACCTGCTGGCCGCGCTCGTTGTACGTCATGACGGTCTCGCGCGACGGTCCTTCGGCGACGTACGGCGGCGGGCCGATGAAGTAGCTCGACGGTCCCCAGTATTGGATCGCCGTTTCATACTCCACGACACGGATGAGTTCGCCGTAGGCGTTCCTCTCGTAAGACTTGACATAGCCCGCTTCGTCGACGGACGCGATGACGAACCCGCCGTCGTCATGGAAAGCGGCGCTGTGGCGGCAATCTCCGCCGGCCACGTTGCCCGGCAAGGTGCCGTCGAAGACGCTGGTTGCCGACCATCCCGTGATCGCCGTTCCGTAGCGGAATGTGCCGAGCTTATCGCCGTAGGCGTTGTATCGGTAGGTCGTGACGTGGCCGGTGACGGCAACGGTGCCGATGACGCGCCCGCCGGCATCGTAGGCGGTGACGGTGGCGCGGGCATTCGCGGGACTCAATTCCGACAATGCCGTCGCCAGCGCGGCGTCGGAAAGGCCGACCGCCACCGTCGCTTCGAAGGAAGTGGCGCGCGTGACCTGGCCGAACCTGTTGTAGTCGAGCTTCGCCACGTGGCCGAGCTCGTTCACCTGCCATACCGGTTGACCGTTCGCGTCGTAGACGAAAGCCTTGATCCGCGCTTCGGTATTCTCCAGCGCCGTCAACGCGGCGTCCAAGTCGGGACCGGACAATCCGACGGCGATCGTCTGCTCGAACCTCTTCGTGCGGACGGTCTTGCCGAAGGCGTCGTATTCGTACTTCGTGACGTTGCCCATGGCGTCGACTTCATGGGTCAGCTCGCCATTGGCGTTATAGGCCCGGGAAGTGATACGCGCCCGGGTGGGATCCAGTTGCGCCAATGCGGTCGCCAGGTCGGCGTCGGACAAGTCGACAGCGATCGGCTCGGCAAAGCTGGTCATGCGCACGACACGGCCGAATTCATCGTGGTCGAACTTGGTGACATGACCCGTCTGGTCGATGTCATAGACGACCTGGTTGTTGGCATTGCGCACCGAATTGGCGATGCGCGCTTCCGTGCCTTCCAGGCCGGCGAGCGCCGTCGCCAGGGCATCTGCCGGCGATCGGGTCGTAATCTGCGCGGCGAAAGTCGACGTGCGCTTGACGTTGCCGAAGTCGTCGAAATCGAATTTCGTCACTGTACCGGCGGCGTCGATGCGATGCGTTATCTGCCCGCCGGAACCGTATACGTTCTGCGTGTGGCGGGCGGAGCCGGAAGTCACATACGAGGGCAATTCGCCGGTGAAAATGGCGCCAGGGGTCCAGCCGGAGATCCATCCCTCGACCACCCTGGCATATCGACGGGTATCGGTCAGCTCGTCGAACGCATTGTACGTATGGATCGTGACGGCGCCTTTTTCATCCACGGCCACCGTCATGTTGCCGTTCTTGTCGTACGCGAATCCGCTATGACGAATATGGCTCGCCGCGACATTGTTCGGCAACTCGCCGGTAAACACGCTGCTCGCGGACCAGTTCTGGATTGCCTCCCCATAGCGGAACGTATGGCTCAGCTTGCCGAAGGTATCGAACAGGTGGGTCGTGACGGCGCCCAGGGCATCGACTTCCGCGACCACCTGGCCGTTGGCGTTGTAGGCCATGGCCGTATGGCGGTCGCCGGCGTGGCCGGCGACCTGGAATTCGCCGCCGATCCATTGGCCGGCATTGACGAACGCCGTCTTGCCGATCACTTCGTCGAAGGCGTTGTATTGCATGCCCACGACATTGCCCATCGGGGCGATGCTATAGATCACGTGGCCGTTCTTGTTGTACACCATCTGCGTGGTGCGGTCGCGCGCGGCGTCGGCCAGTTCCGCCAGATCGGACGGATCGAGGGCGTCGGCGGCTTCCGTCCGCGTCGTCCAGCCCGTCACGATCGTCGCCAATTCCGTGCTCGAGACTACCCCGCCGAAACTGTCGAACGTCAGCATCGTGACGCGGCCTTCCCCGTCCACGTTGAACTGGCGGTGGTGTTCCAGGTCCTTGATGCTCGCCGTACGATGATCGTCCGGACTCTCTTGCACCTGGAATTCGCCGCCGACCCATTGGCCCGGATTCACGTAGGCCGTCGTGATCGTCACTTCGCCGAATGCATTGCGCTGAATGCCCGTCACGTGACCCATCGGGTCGCGGGTGTAGATCACCTCGCCGTTAGCGTTGTACACCGTCTCCGCGGTGCGATCGCGGCTCGCGTTGGCCAGCGCCGCCAGGTTGGCCGGATCGAGGGCGTCCGCCGCTTCGTCGCGCGTCGCCCAGCCGGCCACCGTCGCCGCCAATTGCGTGCTCGACGTCACGCCGCCGAAGCTGTCGAGCGTGAGCATCGTGACACGGCCTTCCGCATCCACCGTGAACCGTCGACCGTGCTCCAGATCGACGATGCTGGCCGTGCGACGGTCGCCGTCGCTGTCGGCGACCTGGAACTCGCCGTCGACCCACTGGCCCGGGTTCGCATACGCCGTCGTGATCGTCACATCGCCGAATGCATTGCGCTGCACGCCCGTCACGTGGCCCAGCGGGTCGCGGGTGTAGATCACCTCGCCGTTGGCGTTGTACACCATCTCCGTGGTACGGTCGTGGTAGGGATAGAGCCGCAACGCCAGGTTGGCCGGATCGAGGGCGTCCGCCGCTTCGTCTCGCGTCTTCCAGCCCGTCACTGTCAAGAACACTTGCGTGCTCGACGTCACGCCCCCGAAACTATCGAGCGCGAGCATCGTGATGTGGCCTTCCGCATCGACGGTGAAGCGGCGATTGTGCTCCAGGTCGGTGATGCTGGCCGTGCGGCGGTCGTTGTCGCTGTCGGCGACCTGGAACTCGCCGTCGACCCACTGGCCCGGGTTCACGTAGGCCGTCGTGATCGTCACTTCACCGAATGCGTTGCGCTGAATGCCCGTCACGTGGCCCATCGGATCACGGGTGTAGATCACCTCGCCGTTGGCGTTGTACACCATTTCCGTGGTGCGATCGCGGCTCGCGTTGGCCAGCGCCGCCAGGTTGGCCGGATCGAGGGCGTCAGCCGCTTCGTCGCGCGTCGCCCAGCCGGCCACCGTCGCCGCCAATTGCGTGCTCGACGTCACGCCGCCGAAGCTGTCGAGCGTGAGCATCGTGACGCGGCCTTCCGCATCCACGGTGAACCGGCGGCGATGCTCCAGGTCCATCACGCTTGCCGTACGGCGGTCGCTGTCGCTGTCGGCGACCTGGAACTCGCCGTCGACCCACTGGCCCGGGTTCGCATAGGCGGTGGTGATCGTCTCATCGCCGAACACATTGTGTTGCACGCCCGTTACGCGACCCATCGGATCGATCGTGTAGCTGACCTGGCCGTTATTGTTGTACACCACATAGCTGGTACGATCGGTCGCGGCATTGGCCAGTTCCGCCAGGCTGGCCAGGCTCAATGCATCGCCCGCCTCCGCGCCGGTCGCCCAACCCGTTACCTTCGCCGCGAACTGCGTCGTGACGTCCACTTGACCGAAGTTGTTCACGTGCTGATAGGTGACGCGACCTTCGGCATCGACGATATAACTGACCTGATTGAGAACGTCGCGCACGATCGCGGTGCGGCGATCGCCAGCGGACGTCGACGGCGCGATCCAGGTGTGGCCGGCTTCATTCCACTCGGCCAGTTCGGCGCATTGCCTAGTCAGGGTCAGCTGTCCGCCGGCGTCGTACTCATACATCGTCGTGCGCCCGAGCGCATCGATATGCATCGTCATCAGGCCGGCCGCGTTGTATTGATTGACTTCGGTACGGTCCGTCGCGTCCTGCGAAAGCAGGCCGGCGATGACAGCGACGGTCAGCGTCCCGCTCGGCACGGCGATCCGTTCCGCGTGACGGATCGTCCTGACGCCTTCGCCGACGGCGTTATGGACGAATTCGGTGACGAAGCCCTGGGCGTCGATGACGTAAGCCTGCCTGCCGGCCGCATCGAATACCGTGCGGACGGTGCGATTGTCGGGGTCGCTGGCGGAAGTTCCTGCCTGCTGGGTCACGCCGGCTTGCCGGCCCACGGCATCATAGGCGTAGGTAACGACATGACCCTGCGGATCCGTCGTGCTGCTCACGCGGCCCGCGCCGTCGTACGAGAACGAGGTTGTGCGATCCGACGCGCTCGAAGTCAATTCCGCCTGCATCGACGCCACGGTCCGCTCCGCGCCGGTCGGCATGACCGTGCACAGATACGCGATCTTGGCCTCGATCCGCCCGTCCTCATCGAAACGGCTTTCGATCACGCGGCCTTCCGCGTCGATCTCGAAGCGAACGCGATTGAATTCGTCGTAGACGTTTTGCCGCAGGCGGTCTTGCGGCGACTCGGCGATCACCAGATTGTTTCCGATCAATGTCCAGTCCGTGGCGGCATATTGGCGCGTGACGACGACATTGCCGTTGTTGTCGCGCACGTAGCCGGTCACCTGGCGGTTCGGCCCGATCACGAACTTGATGCGGCCGTCGGCATCGTAGACGTTGGTCGTGGCGCGGTCGTTATTGTCCGGGGGCAGTTCGACGAAATCGGCCCAATGCATGCCTTGGAGTTCTTCCACCGGCCATGACAGATATTCTTCCGCGGATGCGGCATGCACCGTCGTTTCGACCAGGCGGCCGTCGTAGTCGTAACGATAGCTGGTCGCCACGCCGGTCGCTTCGATGGTGAGAACCATCCGGTGGTCCGCATCGTAGCCGTAGAGCGTGACATGGCCGTTGGCATCGGTCTTCCTGACCACGTTGCCGTAGCGATCGTAGTCATACGTCGTGGTCAGCGCCAATCCTTCCGGATCGATCGTTTCCGAAAGCCTGCGGCCGAAGTCGTCGTACACATAGCTGGTCGTCCTCGGCGTGGCGCTGCCGGCGCCTTCCGTCATGCTCATGACGTTGCCCGCGGCGTCGTAGGTGAATACCGTGCGCAGCGCCAGTCCGTCCGGGTCGACTATGAAGTCTTTCAGCTTGCCGTTCTGGTAAAAGGTCTGCGTCGTGACGACGCCGTTGGCATCCTTGATGGTGATGGCTTGGCCGCGGCCGTCGAAGGTGGTTTCGGTCACCTGGTTCAAGCCGTCCGGATCGACGATGGTCTTGAAGAGACGGTTGGCCGCGTCGTACCTGTAGCTGATCTTCCTGCCGGAGCCGTCGGTCGCCAGAGTCTGGTTGCCGTTGTCGTCGTATTCGCGGCTCTCCAGTATATTGCCGTCGCCGTCCAGCACCTTGGTCAGCTGCAGATTCTTGTTGTATTGGTAGGTCGTCGTATTGCCGCGTCCGTCGACGATTTCCCGCACCTCCCCATGCCGGTTGTAGAAGGTGGTGACGGATATGCCGCCGGCGCTGATCATCACCGTCTTGCGCTCGGCCGCATCGTACTGATACGTGGTCGTATTGCCCATCGCATCGGTGCGCGAAGTCATGCGACCGAACGCGTCATAGGCCATCACGACCCCGGCGGAAGAACCGTTCCTCCAGTTTTCGGCGCCGATGAGATAAACGTTCCGGCCGAGATTGTCGTAGTGGAAGAAGTTGATGGTCTCGGTACCGTCGTCGACCAGTACCAAGCGGCCAAATGCATCGTACTGGCGGTAGATGTCGCGATCGGCGCTGGTAAATTTGAGCAAGCCGCGGCGGTCGTAGTCATGGATCGTCGTCGCGCCGTCCAGCACTTGTTGCCGGTCGACTTCGCCGAACGCGTTATAGCGATAGGTTGTCAGCGCGCCGCTATTGTCGCTGCGCTCCTTCAGTTCGCCGCGCCGCGTGTATTTGTATTCGACCACGCCGTCCTTTTGCGCGTCGAACAGCTGGGAGATCGCCGTGCGCAGGGCCGCGTCGACGAAACCGCCCTGGAGCGAGCCGACCACCGTGTCGCTCAACCTGTTGACATGGGTACTTTCCTGCCTGGTTTCCAGGAAGTTGTTGTGCAGCTGCGTGCGCACCTCGCCCAGCGAATTGATGGTATGCGTCAATATGCCGGCGTCGTCGTAGTAATACCAGGTGACGTTGCCCTTGTAGTCGACGGACTGCGTCATGCGGCCGGCATCGTCATATTGATAGCTGGCGAATTTCCCTTCCGCGTTGAACTGCTTTTCCAGCTGGCCGTACTTGTCATACTTCCACGTCTGGATCAGTTCTTCGGTGGTTCCTTGCGCGGCGGTCTGCCGGATCAGACGGCCGTGTTCGTCATATCCGTAGGTCGTCAAGACGCCATCCGCCGACGTTTGGCTTTCGACCAGGCCGAGGGCGTTGTAAGTGTAGGCAACGACTTGCGGCTGCTCCGGCAAGCCGTTCTCTATCGCCCGGGCACGCAATTGTTCGATCGTGCCGAATTCCGCCGATGCGCCGGTGATGCGTCCGGCATAGCGCGTCACCCTCGTCTTGTTTCCGGCATCGTCGTATTCGAATTCCGTCAAATACTCTTCGGCATCGACTTCCGATGTCAGAAGACCGCGCGCATCATACCGGTAATACGTACGCAACGCCGGCGCCGGATCGGACGGCCTCCCTGTCGGAATAATGCTCAGATCCAGGCTGAAGTCCGGATTCGATAAATCGTTCAATCGTTCGTAGTAGCGCGACGTCTTGGTCAGCAAACCGCCGGCGTCGTAGGTGTATTCTGTGATGTAACCCTCGCCATCCACCGCGGCGCGCAGCTTTCCCGCCTTGTCGTAGACGGAACGCTCGACACGCGCATACTGCGTGTACGTCGTCGGCACGTCGTCGGCCGTCGACTCGAGCGTCAGAGCGCCCAACTCGGTTGCCGTCAATGCCACGGCATAGCGGATCGATGCCAGGACATTGCCGTCGGGGCCGCGCTTGAATTCCGTCACGTGGCCGGTCGCGTCGATCGTCTTCATCAACTGGCCGACGGCATCGTACAGCGACCACTCCGCGCGATCGTCGTCGCTATTCGGGATCGGCAGCCACGGGGTCAGATCGTCGATGGCATCGAACAGCGGCGCGGTGCCGTTCTCCGTCGACTGCAGGTCCGCCAGCTGCGTGGCGGTCAGCGCATTGGCATAACGGACAGTCCGGACCAGTTGATGATTGCTGTTGTATTGGAATACGACCATCCTGCCGTCGTTCCCGATCTCGGCGATCTTGCGGCGCGCGGAATCGTACAGCGCCATCGTTTTGATGCCGGTGGAATCGGTGGTGAGCCGCAGGTTGCCGTTCTGGTCGTAGGCAAAGGTCGTCGATGCCCTGCCGCCTTGGGTGACGCTGATCAGCTCGCCGGCGGCGTTGAATTGCTGGAGCGTTTGCAATCCGTCCGCCTGGGCGGTGACGACCGTGGTGAGCACCGAGTGTCCCGCATCGGCATACAGCCGGGTCTTGACCAGGTCGCCTTCCCGGCTCGTCAGCAGACGGCCCATGCCGTCGTAGGTATATGCCGTGGTAAAGCGATTGCTGTCGGTCGAGCCGAGCAGGCGTCCGGCGTAATCGTGGACATACGTGGTGACGGTCTTCGGCTTCGTCGCGTCTCCGGTGCCGTCGGTCTTGGTGGCGCTATAGGTCGTCGCGGATTCGAGCTGGCCGCGGAAGTCGTAGGTATAGTCGGTGCGCTGCAGCTTGAAGTTGGTCCTGGTCGCCGTCCAGGCGGCCAGCGTTTCTTCGGTCGGCACGCCAAGTATGCTGTCGACGGGATAGAACTCCCTGCCGATGCGCAGCGTTGCGACTCGCTGTCCCCATCCGTCGTAGCGATGCTCGGTCACCTCGCCGATCGCGCTCACTTCGAAGCGCAAGTTGCCTGCCCTGTCGTAGGCATAGTATGTCTTCCGCTCGCCGAGGGGATTATCGACGCCCCCCTGGAGCGTTTCTCTCACGAGCCGGTTCTGGTCGTCAAAGAGACGCGTGATGCTGACGCCATTCGGATAGGATTCCGAGTTCCGGTTGCCGCGGGCGTCGTATCCGTAGACCGTGGCGGCCCGTTGCGCGTCCACGATGCGATGGAGCCGCCCGTCGGCATAGTATTCATAATGCAGATGCGTGCGGCTGCCGCCGACCGCCGGGAACTCGGCGTCCACCAGGTTACCGTCGGCGTCATGCGTGAGTTCGGTCACGCCGCTCAGAGGGTCGGTGATCGTCGTCTTACGCGCGGCAAGGTCGTATTCGAGATGCGTGACCCTGCCCAGCCGCATATCCGTGATCGTCTCCACGCGATAGTTGCCGTCCGAATGCAGCCGATACGTAAAGGCAAGCTTGGCAAGCAGGCTCTGGTTCGCCGAGGGATCGCTTTCTTCTATGCTGGACAGGCGGTTACTCGCGTCTTCGTACTTATACTGCAGGGAATACTTCCGCGCCACTCCGTCTTCCTGCCATTCCTTGGCGACATTCGACAGCCGGTTCAATTCGTCATACTCGTAATGCGTGCTTTCCAACAAATTGTTGGCGGCATCGACTATGCGAATTGTTCTCAGGTTCGTTCCCGTGTAATCGAGATACACCGAGTCGCCGTTGGCCAGCGTGACATGATTGAGCAGGCCGCTGCCGTCATAGACGTAGGCCTGCGTGTTCCCGTCGGGATCCTGCAATCCGGTCAGGCGCCCTTGACCTGCCGTCCGGTTCCAGTCGTAGGTTTCCTGCACCTGGGTGTTGCCGTCGGTCCAGGTCCAGCGCCCAGCCACGCTATCGAAAGCGAGCGTGTCGTCCGTCTCGCCGCCGACCGCGCTGACATACACGCCGCGCGCCGTGTCGAAATCGAATTCCTGCTCGTTGCCGTCGCCGTCGGTACGGAAGATCTTGCTGCCGGCAGTATTGGCCGTCCCTCGCAAACCGTGCACCTGGCGATAGAAACCGATCTTCCAGCGATCGTTGTTATCGCCGTCGAAGTGGGCGTAACTGTTATATGTCCGCACGACGCCGATACCGACACCGCGTCCGGAGACAAATCCGTCCTGCTGGCTTTGCACGATCAGGTTGCCGTTGGCGGCATTGACGAACAGGCCATCCCCCATCATTCCCGAAGCGGCCGAACCGATCATTCCCGCGCTGCCCAAGCGCCGCGTTTCCATCAGGCCCAAACCGCTTCCATTGACGATTGCAACCATTTGACGATCTCCGTATTTACAGTGCTCTGCAGTCGCGATGGACGCGACCGGCCCCGGCAATTCGCATTGATATAGGTCAATACCAATATCTGCGCAATGTATCTTTGCTTCGAGGGTATTGTTTAAGAGGGTGGGCTCTCCTCCCCTCGAGAAATCGGAATTTGTAATTCATCCGTATACGCGGGAAGAAGACCCGCGCGGATACGCCGCTTTTCATGCGCGGAAAACAAGGAAGGCGCCTTGTCCGGAGATTTTTCGTTAAACGGCCTTGAAAATTCGAACCGCCTTGCCGGCAAGGCAAATGCGGGCATCCGGGTCGCCCCGCTTCGATGCCGGATTTGCATGACGTGACATGACTGGAGATTGGCGCAGCGGCCCGGAGGGCGGCCGTGGCAACGTCCCGGCGGGCGCGCGGGAGACTGGGTGCGGAAGGAACTCCGTTCGAAAATGAGCCTTCCGCCGCCCCTACTTCAACGGATTCAACTCGAAGACGGGCATCCGATGGCGCACATGGCGTTATAGTGCGCGCCGAGTTGCTCGCGCGTCAGCTCGTAGGAATACATTGCGACCTTGCCGATCGCGCCCAGGAAAAAGGATTTCGCCGCCCGCGTCCCGACCTGGAACGGCGCCGTGCCGTTGCGCGGCACGACATCGAACTGATTGAGAGCGGTCGTATCCTTGAGCACCCCGTTCTTGTAAATGCGGACATAGCCGGTCGGATACTTCGCCGAGGTAGCGCGCGTATTGATCACCAGCGCGTAATGTATCCACTCGCCGGGCGTGACGGGTTCCTGGAAGTAGGAACCCGAACCCTTGCCGCCCTCCGGATTGAAGGCATAACCCGATATACGGTTCTGGCGCTCCTCGGTATTCGACAACGAATACATGCGGGCGACATATTCCTGCTGACCGGTGACGCCGGTTCCTTGCCCCTTGCCCATCCAATGGACATAGCCGCTGCCTTCGTTCTTGGGAAACTCGAGCACGTCCGGGCGCATCCATGCCTCGAGCGTCAGCACGCCGGTGGTCGGCACCGACAACGCGTCCGCGTCCGCCACTTCCAGGAACTGGTCCAGGCCGTTGAAGCGCGATGCCGTGTCGCCGTTCGGCATGGTCACCGCGAAGGGCTTCGCCCCGTCCGTCGAGCGATAGGTCCCGTTATTGCCGTTGCCGGTCAAATCGTATTCGCTGCCCAGCTGCGGCGATCGCATCGCCAAGTACAGGACCGGCCGATCGGCGAGCACGGCCTGATCGTAATTGAGCATGGAGACGCCCGACGAGGATGACAAGAGCCTTGAATTGCCGCTTGCATGCATCTGTCCGTCGGTCGGCAACTGGCCGCCGCAACCGGCGAACAGCAGCGCGACGAGAGAGCAATGAGAATAACGGGCAAAGGTGTTCCATCGCATATTTTTCATGTTCTCCGTGGCTTTGAAAAAGCATTACAGCAATGAAAAAGACGGAAGAGTATTCCGTCAAAAAAAAAAACGGAAATCCCGGTCAGGAAATCGAAGGTCGATTTCCTGACCGGATTCCGGCCGAGACATCAGCCGCCCATATCGGCATGCTCCGCCCCGGACAATAATTCTGCCCGAGGTGGAATGCCGGTATGGCGGGCATCGTCTCGACTTGGTGTTTCGTCAGGTCGAAAGCCGATATGTCTTACTCACTTCAATCGGCTTCACGCAGGCTAATCGCGTGGATCTGCGCGTCGACGACAAAAAAGGCAGCATCAGCCAATCATTTTCTAACTCACTTCCTTGTCGTGGAAAGGTCGATAAGTCCCTCCCACATGTCACGCGTAAGCCCCCAATTCGTTTGTATATCCCAATCGCCCTTATCACCGATAGTCAAATCGACGGCTCTAATATGTCCCGTTCCTTTATGGACCATCAACTCCGGTTGATAAAGCCGATAATCAGAAGCTTCAATGTCATCGATAAGTTCCTGCAATTGCTGGCCGCTGACTTTTTTCCACGCTCCCATAAATTCCGTGGGATTCAATTTCTGCGAAACCCAGCCTCTTTCGGGAAGAAGATTCTCGGCTCCGAACATCACTCCCTTGCCCGGCGCGGTAACCACGTCCGATACCCAAGGCAGATGTCGCCACCCCAGCTCTTGCCCCATTCTCGTTGCAAGGACTTTACCCAACAGATCGGAGTTATACCCGGAAGCTGGAGGATTTTGGGCAGCAACATACACTTCATCCGGATTGGCAAGATTCGCAAAAATCCGCGAACTGGTTCCCTCCGGCAAGTCCTCTCCATTCGGTCCCTTTACGCCAATCTGAGCCGGATTGATTATTTTCGGATTCTCGAATTCGGATTTCACCCGTGCATGGAGCGCATCCGCATTGAAAGGCTTGGACAACATCGAGGCGTTATGCACCAGCACACCGGACGTACCCACGAAGTAGTTATGCAGTTCCTCCACTTCGAAGTTATACGTATCGAGGGCGTCACCGGTATCAACGACGCTGACGACTGCATATACCTTGCCTTCCGTCGTCGTCAACTCATCGCCGGACGCCAATTCACGCGCAGGCACCCATCCCTTACCGGCGACCCAGAACGGATGTTCGGTGGTAGCACCGATGGTCTCCTGTGCATTGACGCCGTCCCGGACCACCACGTTCAACACACGGAGATTCAGGTTCTTGAACAATTGCAGCACGCGGCGGGATTCGACACGCTGGGAAGTGAAATTCATGGCCAGCACTTCATCGCCGACCTGGATTTCCTCGATCGGCTTCATGCCGTTTGGTGTATGAATCGATGTGCCGGCAATGAAGCATGCGCCGCCCAATCCACCAAAATCCATGAGGAACATTTCTTCCTTGCTGTAGTTTCCACCCCGCCCGACAACGAAGGTCGGATCAATGAGACGTATATCGCCGGTTTTGACGTTGATCATCCACTCAGTTTCGTCGGCGTAGCGCCCCTTGCTGGCAAGCGCACCAAGAGTGGCACGAACTTGCTGCGCGGTTTTTTCATTCACCGCCATCAGGAATTCGTCGGTTCTGTCGGAGTCCTTTGACGAAATCCATTCTTCCCAATCGAGCTTATCCGCATGCATCATCTTTCCGTGCTTAGCGGTCTGCACTAACCCTCCGACTCTGAAAACGTTCGGAATTCCATTCTCTTCCGCCCATACAAAATCCTCATATTTCTTCATATGAGCGGCCACGACTTTTGGATTAGTACTAGCGGCGGCAATGAAGACCTTACCTGGATTACGAGCATCTTGATAGACCGTGGATGTTTCTCCGCCGCCCAGCTTTACGCCCACAGCGGATTCGTCGATATCCTCGGCCGCAAATTTATTGCCCAGCACCGAGTTGTTATGCACCAGCACGCCGGACGTACCGACGAAGTAGTTGTGCAATTCCTCGACCTCGAAGTTATAGGTCTCGGTCGCATCGCCGATATCCACGACGCTCACGACTTCGTACACACCGCCTTCCGTCGTCGTCAACTGATCGCCCGCCGACAATTCAAGCGCCGGCACCCATTCCTTGCCGATCACCCAGAACGGATGTTCGGTCGTGGCGCTGATGGTTTCCTGCACGTTGGCGCTGTTTCGCACCACGACATCCAGCACGCGCAAGTTCAGGTTCTTGAACAAGCGGACGACGCGGCGAGGCTCGACTTGGCCGGTGGCGAAATTCATCGCCAGCACCTCGTCGCCGACCTGGATCCGTTCGATCGGTTCCATGCCGCCCGGCGTATGGATCGGGGTTCCCGCGACGAAGCAAGCGCCTCCGCGCGGCCCCATCCCTCCGGACGAAACCTGGTTCGGATAGAAGACCCCATATCTGCCGATCGGCATACCCTGCATCCCGCCGAGGCCCGCGCCGAAGAACGGTCCGATGCCTCCGCCCGTCGCGTTCGGATAGTAAGCACCGTATCTGCCGATCGGAACGCCGCCCGACATACCGAGGCCCGCACCGACAAGCGCATCGTCGTCGAAGCCTACCGCCATCACACCCGGCCGCGATCGGAGGTCGGTCGGATGCGTTTTCTGGTAGGTGTAGCGAGCGCCGGCGTTGATTCCGCGCATGGCTCCCCCCAGCGCCACCGACATGATGCCGTTTCTCGCCACCGCCATAATCAATGACTGAGGCGTGATCTTGTGCAAGCTCGCCAATTGGTCGTCGCCTGCCAGCTTGAAGCCGGCATAGAGCGCGGCTTCCGTGCCGACATACGACGCCACGCCGATCGCCGTATCACGCATTACCCCACCCAGGAAACCGGGCGCCAATCTCTGGGCACGCGTGAGGTTGACCAGGCCGATCATTGCACCGATATCTCCCTTCGAGGCTGCGTTCCTCAAGATCGCTGCCGGTGCGACGCGAGCGAGGTTGGGTACGAACCCGGCGATGGTGCCCAATGCCGCGGCTCCATATGCCTGATTTCCCGTACCGGTTCTGTGCATACGCGCGATATCCATGTACGCCATGGCACCCTGCGCCCCGCCCAGGACGACCGGAAGCGCCTTGGTCGCCGCGAGCGCTCCTCGCGCCGCCCAGCCGGCCTGGGCGATCCTTGCGGCCCACGCCGCCTCGGCTGCAGCGGTACCGAGCCAGCCGGCGCCCGCGAGGCCGCCAGTGAGCATGGTGGCGGCAACGCCAGGCAACATATTGACGCCGAAAACCGCAAGCTTCTGACCGGCGCTATTGGATTCAGGCGTGCCGGCCAAATACGGATCGTTCAAGGCCTTGTCGATCTCGACCATTCTCTTGGTCGCGCCCTCCGCATCCCAGAATTTGAGCGCATTGAGGACAAATTCGGTCTTCAGGGCCACTTGAACGCCGCCACGGCCGATAGCCCCGTCGTAGCCGAAATAGCCATTGTCGGACGGCGCCTCGAGCTCGAGTCGCTGCATATCCGCCATGCTCAGGAACGGACTGTCGAGATTGATTCCCAGTTCTTGCGCCCGTTTGATACGCGGATCGGTCGTGCCCGACGATTTCGTGGCCAGCAAGGCCCTCGCCTTCGTCAGCGCCTGCTCATGATCCTGCTTGACCAACTCCCTCGTTCTTTTCTCATCCAAAAGCGTATCGAGAGCCGTCACCCTTCCGAATTGCGCCTCTATTGCCTTGATTCTCGTGGTCTGCGCAGCACTCCATTGGGTAAATAGCTCCGGGCCGACCTCTGGCTCGTAACCGGTAAAGTCGTAACCGCTCTCTTTACTAAATGGATTCTCCTGAGGGAACACTCCGAAATTATTGGCGATCCAGTCATCCATATTTTGCAGATACGGTAGCGGAGTTCGCCCGCCGTTGCGCTCCCTCGCTTCTTTCAACTGACGTTCGTAAGTCGCCACGGCGTTATTGTATTTTTTGACTCCCTTGTTGTAGTCATCGATCTTCGCCTCGTCGCGCAGGTACTTGGCCACCTTGGGGTCGATGGGGGAAGACTGATCTTGCGGCATGAGCAGTTCGATGCCTGCTCGCATGAGGCGCGTACCGCGCTTGAACGCGTCACCGTTCAGGGCCGCAATACGTGCCTCGTGAGCGAAGATTTCCTGCTGGGTGGGTTTCCGGTTGCCGTTGGCGACCAGGTCTTCCAGCGCGACATGGCTCAAGGTCTTGCCTTTGTACAGCGTCCTCGTGTTGTCCGGCCACAGCCATGCGTCCCGATGCGCCAGGGACATTCCGGCGGGTGCCCGATTGGGATCTCCGCCTGGTTGGCGACGCACGTCGTTCCAGTATTCCTCTTCCTTTTCCGCGCCGGTCTGGTAAACGCCTTTCAGCAAAGCCCTTGCGCCATCGTCGTAAGGTGCGCGCGCCAGCCATTCATTCAGCTTGATGCTGGAGGCGACCATAGGACGCACGTCGGTTGGCCAATTCTCCGGATTCCGCCACTGCTCCCGCATCCAGAGATCCTCACGCTCTTCGTCCGTGCGCAGCATGTCGCTCAACGCGGCAAGCTGGTCATCCTGCATGACGCCATCCTCGCCGGAGAACATGCTATCGCTGACCGCGAGCGGCCCGCGTATCGCGGTGGGATTGAAGTCCTTGTCGGAACGTATCTTGTGCTCCCACTCCTGTTCCGCGGCGGCTTCCATATCCGCCCGGATGATGCTTGCCGCGGTCATGGCCATGTCGCCCCAGGCGTTCATGGCCATACCGGCGGCGCGCTCGAACAGCGACACATGCGACTTCTTTTCGTCCGGCATGATCAGGTTGCGCAGCTGTTCGCCGAGCAGCGCTTTACCGACCGAACGCGCGCCGGACAAGGCGATCGTCGCCGCCTTCCGCAATGACGCCGTCTGTATCGGGGTCGCGCCTCGAATACCGGAGGTCAGCTGTTCAGCGCCGAAGCTCATGGCCGACGATAGGCCGCCCATCACGCCGCCGATCAGCGCTTCCTTGGCCACCTTGCCCCATTGCACTTTCCTGCCCGCGAACGCATCCTGCAGCATCTGGCTGCCGGCGCCGACGATCGCTCCGGACACTGCCTGCGCTGCTACCTGCGCCAGTACCGCAGATCCGGTTTGCGCTGCCGCTTGACCGGCGATTTGCGCGCCCACTTGGCCAGCTGTTTGTCCAACCAGATGCCCGGCCACCGCACCGGCCGCCCCGCCGACGCCCGGCGCCAACGTCCCCACCAGCACCGCCGTCGGGTCGAATTCCGTCCAGCCCGCCGCTTCGCCGATCACCTGTGCCGTGAAGTTCGAGAACGCACCGATCATCATGGCCGCCGCAACACCGCCACCGCCGCCTGTGGCGATCGTCAATCCGCCCGCCAGGATGATGGCGATACCCATCACCGCCAGGCGTCCCATCATGCCGCACTGCTTGCCCGCTTCCGCAGGCGCCGCCGCTTCCAGCAGGCCGCCGGTATTGCGGATCACGTTCGCCCGCGTGGTCGAGCTGTTGTTGTGTATCCCGCCCGCCGGCCGGCCCGGCACATTCAGCACCTGCCCGCTTTGCAGACGTTCCGTACCGGACATCCCGTTGGCGTCGGCCAGCTGATACCACAGGCTGGCGTCGCCCCACATCCGTTGCGCCACCGACTGCAGCGTGTCGCCCGCATTGACCGTGTAGCGTGTCCAGGCTCCGACCCGCGTGTTCTCCGACACCGCTACGTAGTTCTGGTCGAAGTCCGACACTTCCCTGGCTTCCCAGCTGGGCGGCGGTTCGTCCTTGTTGAGCGGGACCTGGGCCACGTCGTAGCTGCTCTGCACTGGATCGTTGCTCAGCGTGCCGATGACCTTGCCGTTAGCTACCGCGTTCTGCTGGTAATGATGCTCAACCTGCTCCGCGCTGTTCTGGTCACGCTGTACCCGTACCACTTGGCTTTGCCACAGCTGCGCTCCGTTCAGGTCGACCTCGTAGCGGCTGGCGCTCCAGCTGCCGGTGGCTTTCTGGCCGCCGGACGTGCTCTGCGTGGTGTGATAGCTGGTGCTGCGACGCAGGTTGCCGTTGCCGTCGTACTGGTTGGTCGTCATGCCGTTGATGTTGGCTACCGTGGAGACAGGTGTTTCATCTTCCCGCCCCCCTCCGGCCTTCGCGATGAAGATCTGGCTGGTGACCGTGCCGGAGGTCATCACTGCCTGCGCTTGCGGCGCATCCCGGTATTCGTACATGTAGCTCGTCGTCGTCGAGGTGATCTGCTCGCGCCAGCGCCGATTGGCGTTATTGTCCAGCGGCGTGTACTCGAAGGTGATCTCGTACTGGCTCTGGACCGTCTTGCCGTCGGCCATGTAAGTCGGCGTGACCTGTTTGAGCGTGTAACGACCATCGGTCAAGCGCAGATCCAACTCTTCGTTGTAGACCTGGCCGTCCTGGTTGTACTGGGTCTTGAGCGTCTTGCTGAACACGCTTCCGCGCTGGTCGGCCCGGGTCTCGGTCTGGGTCCAGGTAGTGCGGCCATTGGTGATGCCCAGCGTGCGGGTGCTCATCTCGGCGCCGTTGTTGACGTTGATGCTCTTGATTTCGCCATCCGAGAAGCGCGTGACGTAGACCTCGTTGCGTTCCGCTCCGGTGCGATTCGCGGCGGCATCGGCGCCGTAGCTCGCGCTTTGGCGGTTGCCGGCATAGTCATAGCCCAATTCGATGCCGGTATTGCCGCGCACTACCTGGCTGCCGGAGACGGTGCCCTGGCTGATCTTGACGCGGTTCAAGGCGTCGTAGCTGTACCAGTTGTCCTGGGTCTTCCGGGCGCCGTTGGCGTCGAAGGCGTGGTTGTGGACGGTACTGGTGTGACGGATGTTGCCGCGCCGGTCGTAGTCGTGGTGCACCGTGCTTTCGCCGTTGCTCGTATCCGTCACCCAGTTCTGTGCGTTGTAGCGCATCGTCGCCACATCCAGCACCCGGGTCGGAACATAACCGGCTCCGGTCAAGGCGATCTGCTCAACCTTCTCGGTGATCTTGTTGCCGTTGCCGTCATAGGCGTAGCTGGCACGCCGCTTGCGGGCCCCGTCCGTCACCGATGCGACCTGGCCGTTGGCGTCGTAGGTGTAGAGAACATGCTGTCCCGACGCGCTGCTGAATTGCTCGGTGAGTTGGTTGGCATAGTTGAGCGTCGATACCGTGATGCGACCGTCGCCGTCGGATTTCTTGACCTCTTGGCCGAAGTAGTTCTGCTGCGTCCAGGTCGGGCGGTTCATGCCGATGACGTTGGTCGTGATCTGGTAACCGCCAACCTGCTCGGCGCCGAAACCTTGCGTACCGCCGATGCCATGGATATTGCTTAGGTAGGCATAGGTGTACTCGGTCTTGACATTCTCTGCCGACCAGGTCTGCCAGACGCGGCCGTCGACGTAGTAGAAGGTCTTGGCCGCATTCCGAGTGAAATTGTGGTTGCCGATCTTCTTCGTATCCTTGATCCTGCGTCCGTTCTCGTCGTACTCGTAGACGTGTTCGACCTGGTCGTCGTTCGGCGTACTGCCCTGCGGCGCACGTCTCAGAAGGCGTGTCAACTCGCCCTTGTCGTTATATTCCTTGAGCGTCTCGTTGTTGCCGCGATCCTTCGTCAACGTCGCCTGGCCGAACAGGTTGTAGCGCGTGCGGTTGAAAACGAACATGTCGCTGTCGCTGCTTTGCTCCACCGCCGTCACGTTCTTGCCCGACTCGTCCGTCAGGTTCAGGTAGGTGTACGAGATGCTGTGACCGCTCGCATCCGTCTTCCTGACCATCCGCCCGCCGGCGCTGTACTGGTACGCGGTCTCGGCGCGGAGCGGGCCGCCTTGCGCGACGCCGTCCATGTACCGCTCTTCGGCCGCCAGCTGGCGCGTCATGCGACCGGCGCCGTCATACTCGAAATTGGTGACGTTGCCGCGCGCATCCGTCTGGCTGATCACGCCGCCGAACGCGTCGTATTGAATCTCGGTCTTGGTAGTCAGTCCTTCCAGGTTCGCGAGCTTCCAGTATGACTGCGTCATGTTGATCGGGCCGTGCGTGACGACCGGACTTCCCTCGATTTCGCGCAAGACCTGTCCTGCGTAATCGCCCAGCTTGAACCTGCCGACGGTGGTCTGCAGCGAGACGCCGTTTGCATTTTGAGCTTCCACCCGGTAGTCATACATCCCGGCAGGCACGCCCAACGTATCCCACAGGAAAACCCCTGGTTCGCCGGCGCTCGGTGCTGCCATGACAGTCGTGTAGGGCGTCGAGGTGCCCTGCACGCGATAAGACACCTGCACCTGCTTGGTGCCTGCCGGCAGCGCGCCAATGTGGACTACTTGTGTACGGTCCTGCAGACGACCGTAGCTCTTGACCTCCAGGTTCGTGCCGAGCTGGATTTGGCCGGCCGCCTGGCTCACGATCCGGCCGGCGCTGTCCGTGACGGTCAATACGTAGTCAGAAATATGCGTGGCCGACGGTGGTATCCACCGGAAGCTGTTTTTGAAATCGATTCCGGTGATCGTGGGTGCCGGGCTGAGCGAGGTGGTATGCCAAGTACCTGCGGCATCGCGGTAGCGCAAGCTGGCGGTCAAGCCGCTCGGGACCGTATCCGGGCTGGTGCGGCCCTGATCGAAGAACACGATCGAGTTGCCGCCGGAGGCCAGATACATTGCCATGGCGCCGCCGCCGACATGGACCGGAGACGCCGTCGACGCCGTCACCGGCTGGAGGTGCACCCTGCCGCTCGGATTGCTGACCGGCCCTTCCCGCGTGAAGGTGCCGCCGCCGCCGCCGACCATGGCGCCGCTGGCGTCGACCGCGATGTACTGGAACTCATACTCCGTGCCGACCGTGGTGTAGGCGCTCAACGGCGTCTCGAACACGTCCGGACGATAGATCCCCGTGGTGCCCGTGCTGGTGCTGCCGCCGGCCACGCCGGGATTGCTCATGACTTCCGTATGCCAGCCGGTGGCGCCCTTGGCGCGATAGTTGAGCATGACCTTGGCCGTGTTGCCGGCCAGGCCGATCAGGCGCAGCTTCGGCGCTTCCGATTGAGTCTGGATGTCGCCGGTGCTCGTCAACGTTTCCACGTGGGATTGCGGCGGCTGCTGTCCGGCCGGGATGTCATAAGCCGGCGGCGGGTTGGGCGGCGACTGGGTGTTGTAGACCTTCCAGGCGATCTCTTCCCGGCCATGCTCACCCGGATTGACGCGACGGTAAATCTTGAGACGGCCGTTGACGATCTTCTTGGCGGCAAATTCGAGATTGAAGATGTCGTTCAAGCCGCCGGTCGCCAGCGCGACACGTTCTCCGTTGCCATCGGTCAGTTCGACCTCGTATTGCGTGCCGATGCCGGTGTCGACCACGGCCGCGCTGTTCAAAGTCAGCGAAACCTTGCGGTCGCCAATCGCATGATACGGCTCGATGTGCGTTACATACGCGTTAGGATACGTGACCCTGTAATGCGTCCAGAGATCGGTGGTCACCGTGTAATCGAGGATACCGCCAGGCCCACCCACGCCCACGGGCTGGCCGTTCGCCACCACGTTGACCGACTGCCCGGAGGCTTGCGTCCCGGTATTGATCTGCATGGTCGCGCCGGCGGATCCGTTGTCGTACGCCTTGGCCTGCTGGGCGATCTTCTGCAACACATCCTGCACGCCGGTATTGGGCTGCAGCGTCTTGACGGCGCGATTGTTGGCATCGTAGGCCGTCATGCTCAGCGTGACGTTGGCCAGCCAGTTATTGTTCACCGGCGCATAGGCCAGGCTGTCCAGCGTCACCGTGCGCAGATTGTAAGTTCCCGCCGACTGGATCGTCAGCGTCATGTTGCCGTTGGCGTCGTAGAAATAGAACTTCGTCGCACCGTCGCTATTGGTCTTCACCACTTGGCCCAGCACGTTGTACTCGAAGTACTCCTGCAGGTGTTGCGGCTCGCCTTCGGAAACCTTGAAGCGGCCCTTTTCGATCAACTCGCCGTAGACGTTGTAGCGCATCGCCTGGACGGTGCCGTCTTCCGACACGCCGTTCTTCTCGTACCAGGTGCGAACCGCGCGCCCCTTCGCGTCATACTGGCTGACGGTTGCTTCCAGCACCGGGCTGTAGCTGACGTCGGCGCGGCGTACCATGCGCGAGATGCGCACCTGGTTGCCGTTCTTGTCGTAGTCGTAATGGGTTTCCTGGTTCAAGGCATCGGTCAGCTTGCTCAGCTTGCCAAGCTTGTTGTAGGTGTATTTGGTGATGCGATCCTTGTCGTCGGTGGCGCCGTGCACGATCTCGCGCGACACCTGGCCCAGGCCGTTGTACTCGGTGTCGCTGACCTGATATTGCGCATTGCCTTCCACGCCCCAATCCGTCGCATTGGCATCGACGGTGCCGCCGGCGCCGACCGCCTTCCTCAAGTCCACCGTCTTCCTGGTCTGGCGTGCCAGCGCGTCGTAATCGAAGGTGGTGACGAACTGGTCGGCATCCTCGATCCGCCGAACCTGGCCGAGCGCGTTGTAGGCATAGGTGGTCACCGCCTGGGCCGGCTGGCTCAAGCTGCCGCTCAAGTGGACGCGCTCCTGCTTCACGCGACCTTGCGCGTCGAGGAAGCGGGTCGTGATACGCGCTTGGTGCGGATAGACCTCTTCCGTCGGCATGAGGTCGGCCGGTATGTTGCCGCCGTTGGTATTGAAGCTGGCGATATAGGCCCGTGCGCGCACGGCCTGGAGGTTTTCGCCGTCGCTCGCCGTGACCGGCTGACCGGTCTGGGCATTGCCGTAACGCAGCTCGACAACCCGGACACCGGTGTCGTTATCGACATGGTAGTCCCAGGCGGTCAGGTGGCCGCTCGCGCTCAGCTCGCCGGTCTTGCGGCCGCCCGCATCGTAGAAGTAGCGCGTCGTGCCGCCCTTGGCGTCGATGGACTTGATCAGGTTGCCGTGCAAGTCGTAGACGTTGCGATTGACCACGTCGCCCTTGAAGGCCAGGTATCCCGCGCCGCCCGACAGGTCGGAACGGTATTCGCCCAGCATGACGTCCTTGATCTTCGCTTCGGTGAGGCGGTTGGCCGCGTCGTAGCGGAATTCGCTGTCGCGGTACGTGCTGGGAAGGCTGGCGGGCAGGCTGCCGTCGGCATTGACCGTGACGGCCGTGCCGTAGACGCGCAGTTTCCAAGTGTTGCCGACCGCATCCAGCGTCCTGCTGGTGAGCGCCCCGACCGCGTCGATCTCGTCCGTCAGTTGATTCAGACGGTTGTAGTAGGCGCGCGATAGCACCTCGCCCACGTTGAGATTGTCGAGCACGGTCTTGATCCGGTTGCCGCGACGGTCATACACATAGTGTTCGACCCGCGCATAGCTGCTGGTCGTACCGTTGCTCGGATCGTATACCGTGACCGTCGGATCGGTCTTGCTGATCATGCGGCCGGCCAGGTCGTACTTGAACGACGTCAGGCGTCCTTCCGGCAGCGCCCCCGCCTCGCTGAGCGAAGAGAGATTGCCGTTGGCGTCGTAGTTGTAGACCTTTCGCACGGGCGCGTCTTGTCCCGCGGCATTCTTGGCCGTGACCGGCGCAGTCTCGATATGCAGCCGTCCCAGGCGGTCGTACTCGTACGTCCATTGGCCGATCTTCGCGCCGTCCGAGTTGTTCCAGCGCACTTCCTTGGTCTTCTGTTCGCCGAAGGCATTGTAGGAACCGGTTTCATGTACCAGGTCCGTGCCGTCGCCCGGCACCGTCATGGTATCGATCCGATGACCAAGCTTGTCGTACCCGATCCAGGTCGTCGTATCGCCGGCGCCGAGCATTCCGCTCTTGGCATGCTTGACGATCTTTTCGACTTCGCCGAAGGCGTTGTATTCGCTGACCGTCTTCTGGTTGATCGCATCGATGTGCACCGTCCGGCGATCGTTGCCGTCGTATTCGAAGTTCTGGTCGTGGCCGGCCAGGTAGCTTTCCGTCACGGCGCCCGCGGCGGTCGTGGTGCGCACGTACAGCTTGACATTCGTCACGTTGCCGAACGCGTCGTACTGCTGCTTGCGTACCAGCTGCTCCCTCGCCGCGCCGTTCTTCACTGCCGGCTCGGCGATCTCGACCACGCGGCCGTTGCGGTCGGTCTTCTGCACTGTCGTATACAGCGCGCGCAGGGCCGCCTTGTCGGCTTCGCTCAGCGCCCACGTCTCTTCCGCGAAACCGAGCGCCAGCCTTTCTTTGCGCGCCCAGGCCGAATCGCTCGTCGCCAATGCCTCTCCGCGCGGGTCGGTCGCCGCGACAGTATTGAAGCCGTGGTTGTAGCGCGTGGTCACGGCTTCGGCCGTGCCGTCGGCCGCCGTCTCGGCCACCACCCGGCCCAGCTTGTCGTATTCGCGCCGGGTCGTCGCGGCATCGCCGGTGCCGTAGGCTTCGGTGACCGTCACGGCTTGGCCGAACGCATCGTATTCGGTATGGGTGACGATCGCCTCCGTCAGGGAGACCGATTTGGTGATGTCGACCACTTGACCGTTCCGGTTATAGGTATAGCCGGTATATGCCGGTTGCACATAGGCGCCGGTATAGTCGTGCGTGAGCGCGTGGCGATGCGCTTCCATCTCGGCGACCGTGGTGTTCGCCGTGATCGCGGTATAGAGCTCTTCCTGGTAGCGCGTCACGGACTCCAGTTGGCCGAATGCGTTGTAGATCTTTTCGGTGACGTAATTCTCGGCATCATATTCGAAACGCTCGCGGCCGCTCGCATCGCGGATCGTGAACGTCCAGCGGTCGCGGCTGACATCGATCTGCAGCCTGCCGCTTTGCACGAGTTCGGCGACGCTTCCCGGTAATTGCGGCGACTGCGGCCAGTTCGCCACGTCGTCCCAATAGCGCTTGGTGAGCCCCACTTCGCCGAATTGGTTCTGGATGAATTCGGTGACGTAACCCATCGCGTTCACCGTGTAGGCAGGCACGCCGTCGCGGCCGTAGACCGTGGCGCTGTGACGGTCCTGCGGACTGGTAACGTTCGCGCGCAGCGTCAAAGCGCCGAGGTCGTGCGGCGTGGACGGCGACCAAGGCTCGGCCGCCGTGCCGATCGGCGTGGCATAAGCGATCGTCGCCGTCGCCTCGCCGAACACGCTGTAACGGGTTTCCGTCAAATTGCCTTCGGCATCGACACGGAAGCGAATCTGACCCGCGGCATTGTAGGCAATGGCACTGAAACGGTCGTATTCCGCGCCCAGCGCCGGCTCGCGGGTGGGCAGCGTTCTCGGGTCGAGCGGCAGCTCGACCGCCGCCGACCAATTCGCGATAGCATTCGCGTAGCGCGTGACTTCGATCACCGCGCCGAAGCCATCCAACCGTTCCATGGTGACATAGCCTTCGGCATCGACGCTGAAGCGGCGGCCGTTGGCCCGATCGGTCACCATGGCCGTATGGCGGTCGTCGGCATGGGAAGCGGGTTCCTGGAACACGCCGCCGGACCAGGTGCCCGGATTGCGATACTCGGTGCGCGACTTGACTTCGCCGAAGATGCCGTACTCCATGCCGATGACGCGGCCCATCGGATCGATGCTGTAGAGCACCTGGCCCAGGTTGTTGACCACGAATTGGCTGGCGCGGTCGTTCTGCGCATCGCGCAGACCGTACAGCACGGCGGGATCGAGCGCATTGGCGGCCTCGGCGCGCGTGCTCCAGCCCGCTACCTTCTGCGAGAACTGGATGCTGGAAACCACGTCGCCGAAGGTATTCATCTGCACCATCGTGACCCGGCCTTCGCCGTCAATCTCGAAGCGGCGACGGTTGGCCATATCCGTGACGACGGCGGTACGGCGGTCTTCGACGCTCAAGTTCGGCTCGTAGAACTCCCCGTTGACGACGCGCTCGGGATTCTTGTACGCAGTCGTGATCGTGGCTTCGCCGAACACGTTGTAGCGCACGCCGGTGACACGGCCGACCGGATCGATGTTGAAGAGCATCCGGCCGTTCTTGTCATAGATCGCGCGGCTGGCGCGGTCGTTGGCGGCATTGGCCAGAGCGGCCAGGTTGGCCGGATCGAGCGCGTTCGCCGCTTCCGTGCGCGTCGCCCATCCGGTGACGGCCTGGGCGAGCTGCGTGGTGGACACGACTTCGCCGAATCCATTCAACTGCTGCAGCGTGACGCGGCCTTCGGGGTCGACGCTGAAGCGGCGCTGACCGGCCGGATCGTTGATCGTGGCGGTGCGGCGATCCTCGGCGTGGTTGGCCGGCGCCTGGAACACGCCGCCGCTCCAGCTGCCCGGATTCACATAGGCCGTCGTGACGGTCGCTTCGCCGAACACGTTGTATTGCTTGCCGATCACGTGGCCCAGCGGATCGATGGTGTAGACCGCTTGTCCGTTCTTGTCGTACACGACTTGGCTGGTGCGATCGTTCGCCGCATTCGCCAGAGCCTCCAGGCTCGATACGCTCAGCGCGTTCGCCGCTTCCGTGCGCGTCGTCCAGCCGGGGACGGGTTGCGCCAGCCGCGTGCTGGACACGACTTCGCCGAACGCGTTCATCCATTGCATGGTGACGCGGCCTTCCGCGTCGACGGTGAACCGGCGGTAACCGGTTTGCAGCGCCGCATCCGTGTGCCGGGTGCGGTCGACTACGGTGGCCGTGCGGCGGTCGTCCGCGTGCTCGGCCGGCGCCTGGAACACGCCTCCGGACCAGCTTCCCGGGTTCACGTAGGCGGTCGTGACGGTCGCTTCGCCAAAGACGTTGTACAGGGCGCCGGTCACGCGGCCGGCCTGGTCGATGGTGTAAGTCGCCTGGCCGTTGACGTTGTATACCGCTTGAGTGGTACGGTCGTTGGCGGGATCAGCCAGGGCGGCCAGATTGGACGCATCCAGGGCGTCGGCTGCCTCGGTACGGTTGCTCCAGCCGGCGACGGTTGCCGCGAACTGCGTGCTTTCCACCACGTCGCCGAAGGCATTCAGGCGTTGCATCTTGACGCGGCCTTCCGCGTCGACGGTGAAACGCAGCTTGTTGGCGAGGTCATGGACCACCGCCGTGCGGCGGTCGCCGGCGTGATTCGCCGGCGCCTGGAATACGCCGCCTGGCCAGCTACCCGGATTGACGTAGGCGGTCGTGACGGTCGCTTCGCCGAACACGTTGTACTGCGAGCCGATCACCTGCCCCAGCGGATCGATGGTGTAGGTCGGCCGGCCGTTCTGGTCGTACACCACGCGCGTGGTGCGGTCGTTCGCCCAATTCTTCAGCGCGTTCAGGCTGGAGATGCTCAAGGCGTTGCTCGCCTCGTCGCGCGTCGCCCAGCCGGCGATCTTCTGGGCAATGCGCGTGCTGGAGGTGACGGCGCCGAAGGCATTGAGCTGTTCCTCGGTGACCTGTCCCTCGGCATCGATGAGGAACCGGAAGGCACCCGACGGATGCGTCACCACGGCGCTGCGGCGATCGTTATCGTGCGCGGCGGGAGGCTCGAATTCGCCGCCGTTCCAGTTGCCGGCATTGACATAGGCGGTCGAGACGACGGCTTCGCCCAGCATGTCGTACTGCGTTCCGGTCACGTGGCCCAGCGGGTCGATGGCATAGGTGACCCGGCCGTTCTGGTCGTGCACCATGCGGCTGGTGCGGTCCTGCGCGGCATCGGCCAGCGCCGCCAGATCGGCAGGTTGCAACGCCGTCGCCGATTGTGTGCCCATCATCCAGCCGGCGACCGGCCGCGCCATCCGGGTCACGGCTTCCACTTCGCCGAAGGCATTCAACGATTGGAGCGTGACACGGCCTTCCGCATCGACGCTGAAACGGCGGTGGTTGACCAGGTCGTTGACGATCGCGGTGCGGCGATCCTCGGCCGGGTTGGCCGTCGGCGCCTGGAACGTCTCGCCGTCCCAGCTGCCCGGATTCACGTAGGCGGTCGTGAGCGTCACTTCGCCGAAGCCGTTGTGCTGCACGCCCACCACATGCCCCATGGCATCGATGGAATAGATTCCGTGGCCGTTCTTGTCGTACACCATGCGGCTGGTGCGGTCGTTGGCGGCATTGGCCAAGGCAGCCAGGCTGGCCGCACTGAGAGCGTCGGTCGCCTCGCTACGGTCGGTCCAACCGGGTACCGGCGCAGCAATCTGTGTCGTGGCGATGACCTCGCCGAAGGCATTCAAGCGTTGCAGCGTGACCTGCCCTTTGGCATCGACGGTGAAGCGGCGCAAGTTGGCCAGATCATTGACCGTCGCGCTGCGGCGGTCGTCGGCATGATCGGCCGGCGCCTGGAACACGCCGCCGCTCCAGCTGCCCGGATTGACGTAGGCCGTCGTGACGGTCGCTTCGCCGAACACGTTGTATTGCTTACCGACCACGTGGCCCAGCGGGTCTATGTCATAGATCGCTTGCCCGTTCTTGTCGTACACCACTTGGCTGGTGGAATGGCTTGCCAACGGTTGCCAGCCGCGGAGATAGGTGACCAGCCCATCCACGCTGGACGGCGTATAGCCGATCCGTGTCCGCGTCACCGACTCGGCCTCGCCGAAGGCATTCAATTGCTGGACGAGCATGGTGCCGTCTGCTTCGATGACAAAGCGGCGATGATTCACCACATCGGTGAACTCCGCGGCCCATCTGTCGTTCGAGCTCGGATCCGGCAGTTGGAATGCTCCGGCGACCCATTCACCCGGCTCGGCATGGAATTTCTTGAGCACCGCATCGCCGATCGCGTTGTACTCCATGGCGACCACGTAACCGAGCGGATCGACGGTATAGGCCGGTCGGCCGTTCTTGTCGTACATCACGTGATTGGTGCGGTCTTTCGTCGCATCCATCAGCGCCGCCAACCCCGTCGGCGTGCGATCGTCGGCGGTTTCGCTCCTGGTGGCCCAGCCTTCCACCCGTTCGGCGATCTGCGTGGTGGACTCGACTTCGCCGAATGCATTCAGCTTGAGCATCGTGACATTGCCTTCGGCATTGATGCTGAAGCGGCGATGGTTCGTCGGATCGTCGACGATCATGGTGCGGCGGTCGTCGGCATGATCGGCCGGCGCCTGGAACACGCCGCCGCTCCAGCTTCCCGGATTGACGTAGGCCGTCGTGACGGTCGCCTCGTCGAACACGCTGTACTGCACGCCGACCACGTGGCCCATCGGATCGATGGTGTAGGTCGCATTGCCGTTCTTGTCGTACACGACTTGACTAGTGCGGTCGTTCGCCGCATTGGCCAGGGCGGCGAGATTGGACGGATCGAGGGCGTTGGCTGCCTCGGTGCGATTGGCCCAGCCGGGGACCGTCGCCGCGATCTGCGTCGTCGCGATCACTTCGCCGAAGGCGTTCAACTGCTGCAGCGCGACACGGCCTTCCGCACCCACGGTAAAGCGGCGATGGTTCGCCAGGTCGTTGACGACGGCCGTACGGCGATCGCCGGCATGGTCGGCCGGCGCCTGGAACACGCCGCCGCTCCAGCTGCCCGGATTGACGTAGGCCGTCGTGATGGTCGCCTCGTCGAACACGTTGTGCTGCGTGCCGACCACATGGCCCATCGGATCGATGGTGTAGGTCGCATTGCCGTTCTTGTCGTACACGACCTGGCTGGTGCGGTCGTTCGTTGCATTGGCCAGGGCCGCGAGACTGGACACACTGAGGGCGTTGGCCGCCTCGGTGCGGTTGGTCCAGCCGGGGACCGTCGCCGCGATCTGCGTGGTGGCGATCACTTCGCCGAAGGCGTTCAACTGCTGCAGCGTGACGCGGCCTTCCCCATCCACGTTGAAGCGGCGCAGGTTGGCCAAGTCGTTGACGACGGCCGTACGGCGATCACCTGCGTTGGTGCTCGGCGCCTGGAACACGCCGCCGCTCCAGCTGCCCGGATTGACGTAGGCCGTCGTGACGGTCGCTTCGCCGAACACGTTGTATTGCATGCCGACCACATGCCCCATCGCATCGATGGTATAGGTTGCCTGACCATTCTTGTCGTACACGACCTGGCTGGTGCGGTCGTTCGCCGCATTGGCCAGGGCGGCGAGATTGGACGGATCGAGGGCGTTGGCCGCCTCGGTGCGGTTGGTCCAGCCGGTGACCGCCGCCGCGATTTTCGTTGTCGCGATCACTTCGCCGAAATTGTTCAGCTGCTGCAGCGTGACGTGGCCTTTCGCATCCACGCTGAAACGGCGATGGTTCGCCAGGTCGTTGACGACGGCGGTACGACGATCGTCCGCATGGTCGGCCGGCGCCTGGAACACGCCGCCGCTCCAGCTTCCCGGATTGACGTAGGCCGTCGTGACGGTCGCTTCGTCGAACACGTTGTGCTGCGTGCCGACCACATGGCCCATCGCATCGATGGTGTAGGTCGCATTGCCGTTCTTGTCGTACACGACCTGGCTGGTGCGATCGTTCGCCGCATTGGCCAGGGCGGCGAGATTGGACGGATCGAGGGCGTTGGCCGCCTCGGTGCGGGTGGCCCAGCCGGGAACCGTCGCCGCGATCTGCGTCGTCGCGATCACTTCGCCGAAGGCGTTCAACTGCTGCAGCGTGACGCGGCCTTCCCCATCCACGCTGAAACGGCGATGGTTCGCCAGGTCGTTGACGACGGCGGTACGACGATCGTCCGCATGGTCGGCCGGCGCCTGGAACACGCCGGCGCTCCAGCTGCCCGGATTGACGTAGGCCGTCGTGACGGTCGCCTCGCCGAACACGTTGTACTGTACGCCGGCCACATGGCCCATCGGGTCGATGGTGTAGGTCGCATTGCCGTTCTTGTCGTACACGACCTGGCTGGTGCGATCGTTCGCCGCATTGGCCAGGGCGGCGAGATTGGACGGATCGAGGGCGTTGGCCGCCTCGGTGCGGTCGGTCCAGCCGATGACCGTCGCCGCGATCTGCGTGGTGGCGGTCACTTCGCCGAAGTTGTTCAGCTGCTGCAACGTGACGCGGCCTTCCGCATCGACGGTAAAGCGGCGATGGTTCGGCAGGTCGTTGACCATCGCCGTACGGCGATCGGTCGGCGTCGGCGCCGGTGGGTACAGCTCGAACCCACCGTAATCGCTCTGGTACCAGTCCGCTGGATTGGTATAGGCCGTCCTCACGGCGACTTCCCCGAAGACCGTGTACTCGGTGCCGGTGACATGATTCAAGGCATCGATGGCGTAGGAGACCTGACCGTTCCTGTTGTAGAGGACACGGCTGACGCGATCGTTCGCGGCATTCAGCATGCCGTTCAGTACCGTCACGTCGAGCGCATTGCTGGCCTCGCTGCGAGTAGTCCATCCTGCGATCGATTGTGCAACTTGCGTGATGGAAATAACCTCGCCGAATGAATTGAACACCTCCATCGTCACCCGACCCTCCGCATCGACGAGGAAGCGGCGATGGTTCGTCGAGCCCTCCGGGATGTCCCAATGTTCGGTCAAATCCGTGATGACGGCGGTACGGCGATCGCCGGCATTCGTACTCGGCGCCTGGAACACATCGCCGCTCCAGCTGCCCGGATTGACATAGGCCGTCGTGACGGTCGCCTCGCCGAACACGTTGTACTGCGTGCCGACCACATGGCCCAGCGGATCGATGGTGTAGGTCGCCTGGCCGTTGGCGTTGTACACCACCCGGCTGGTGCGATCGTTCGCGGCATTGGCCAGGGCGGCGAGGTTGGACGGATCGAGGGCGTTCGCCCCCTCGGTGCGGTTGGTCCAGCCGGGGACCGTCGCCGCGATCTGCGTGGTGGCGGTCACCTCGCCGAAGTTGTTCAACTGCTGCAGCGTGACACGGCCCTCCGCGTCCACGATGAAGCGGCGATGGTTCGTCGGATCGTCGACGACGGCCGTGCGGCGGTCGCCGGCATGATCGGCCGGCACCTGGAACACGCCGCCGACCCAGTTGCCCGGATTGACGTAAGCCGTCGTGACGGTCGCTTCGCCGAACACGTTGTACTGCACACCGACCACATGGCCCAGCGGATCGATGGTGTAGTCCGCCTGGCCGTTGGCGTTGTACACCACCCGGCTGGTGCGATCGTTCGCGGCATTGGCCAGGGCGGCGAGGCTGGACGGCGCCAGGGCGTTGGCCGCCTCGGTGCGGTTGGTCCAGCCGGGAACCGTCGCCGCGATCTGCGTGGTGGCGATCACTTCGCCGAAAGCATTCAACTGCTGCAGCGTGACACGGCCTTCCGCGTCGACGGTAAAGCGGCGCTGGTTCGCCGGGTCATCGACGACCGCCGTGCGACGGTCACCAGGGTGGTTGGCCGGCGCCTGGAACACGCCGTCGACCCAGCTGCCCGGGTTCACATAGGCCGTCGTGACGGTCGCTTCACCGAACACGTTGTATTGCATACCCACCACGTGACCCAGGGGATCGATGGTATAGAGGAGCTGTCCATTGTCGTCATACACCATGCGCGTGGTGCGATCCTTGGCCAACTCCGGCACCTCCGCCTGCGCCACGAAATCCTGCATGTTGTACAGCCAATCCGGATTCAGCGCATTGGCGTGCTCCGTACGCGTCGTCCAGCCGTAGATGTCCATCGCGATCCGGGTGCTCGCCACGACTTGGCCGAAGGCATCGAGCTGCTGCAGCGTCACCTGCCCTTCTTCGTTCACGATATAGCGGCGCTGGTTCGCCAGGTCGTTGACGATCGCCGTGCGGCGGTCGCCGGCATGGTTGGCCGGCGCCTGGAACACGTCGCCGCTCCAGCTGCCCGGATTGACGTAGGCCGTCGTGACGGTCGCTTCGCCGAACACGTTGTACTGTACGCCGACCACGTGGCCCATCGAGTCGATGGAATAGAGGACCCGGCCGCTATTGTTGTAAACCACGCGGCTCGTGCGGTCGTTCGCGGCATTCGCCAATGCCGCCAGCGCGGTCACCTCGAGGGCATCCGTCGCCTCCGTTCCCGTCGTCCAACCGGTGACCGTGGCGGCAAATCGCGTAGCGATCTCGACTTCGCCGAAGACGTTCATGCGCTCGTACGTGACCTGCCCTTCGGCATTGACGACATAGCGCGCGCGGTTGGGAATATCGGCCACGAATGCGGTACGGCGATCGCTGTTCGACGGCGTCGGCGGTATCCAGACCCGGTTGATGGCATCCCACGTGGCCAGTTCGGCGCAGTGCCGGGTCAGGGTGAGCTGGCCCCCGGCGTCATACTCGTACATCGTCGTGCGTCCCATCGCATCGATCTGCACGGTAAGGAAGCCGGCGCTGTTGTAGATGGACGTCTCGGTGCGATCGTCCGCGTCCCGTGACAGCAGGCCGGCGACGATCGCCGCCGTCAGCGGTCCGGCCGGTACGGTGATGGATTCCGTATGGCGAATGGTCTTGGTTCCCTCGCCGGCCGCATTGTATTGGAATTCGGTCACGACGCCCTGGGCGTCGATGGCATAGACCTGGCGTCCGGCGGCATCGTAGACGATCCGGTCGACGCGGTTGCCCGGATCGCTGGCCGACGCGCCGACCTGCCGGATCACGCTGGTTTGACGTCCCACCGCATCGTAGGTGATCGTGGTGACATGGTTCAACGGGTCGGTCGTCGTGCTCAAACGTCCCGCGCCGTCGTAAGTGAAGGAGGTGGTACGGTCCGCGGGGCTGGGCACCAGCAAGGCTTCCAGCGCGGCGACGCTGCGCTCCGAAGCACTCGGCAGCACCTTGTTGGCATACGCGGTCTGGGACGTGACCCGGCCCGCGTCGTCGTATTCGCTTTCCAGTACGCTGCCTTCGGCGTCGATCTGGAAGCGGACCCGATTGAACTCATCGTAGACATTTTGCACCAGCCTGTCCTGGGCCGATGTGGAGATCGTGAGCGTATTGCCGACCAGGGTCCAGGTGGTGGAGGCATACTGGCGTTCAACCACGACATTGCCGTTGTTGTCCCGGACATAACCGGTCACCTGGCGATCGGGGCCGATGAGGAACTTGAGACGATTGTCGGCATCGTAGACACGGATGGTGGATCGATCGTCCGGGCGGTTGGGCAGATTGACGAATTCCGCCCAGTGATATCCCGCCAGGTCGCCCTCCGTCCACGACAGGAACTCCGCCGCCGATTCGGCATGCACCACGGTTTCGACCAGGCGGCCGCCGTCGTCGTAGCGATAGGTCGTGGCGACGCCGCTCGAATCGATGGTCACCACCTGGCGATGATTGGAGTCATAGCCGTACAGGGTGATCTGGCCGTCGGGGCCGACCCGGCGGACCACGTTGCCGTACATGTCGTAGTCATACGTGGTGGTCAATGCCAGGCCGTCCGGATCGGCGATCTCCGCGACACGGCGTCCGAAACTATCGTACACATAGCTGGTCTTGCGCGGCGTGGCGCTGCCCGCGCCTTCCGTGACGGTCATGACGTTGCCGGCCCGGTTGTATGTAAACACGGTACGCAGGTTCAACCCATCCGGGTCGATCGTCACATCCTTCAACTGGCCATTCTTGTAGTACGTCTTCCTGGTGACGACGCCGTTGGCATCCGTGACGGCGATTTCCTGGCCGCGGCCGTCGAAGGTGGTTTCGGTCACCTGGTTCAAGCCGTCGGGGTCGACGATGGTCTTGAAGAGGCGGTTGGCGGCGTCGTATTGGTAACTGATCTTCCTGCCGGTTCCATCGGTCGCCAGGGTCTGGTTGCCGTTATCGTCATACTCGCGGCTTTCCAGGACATTGCCGTTGGCGTCCAGGACATTGGTCAACTGGAGATTCCGGTTGTATTCGTAGGTCGTCTTGTTGCCGCGGCCGTCGATGATTTCCCGGACTTCGCCGTGCCGGTTGTAGAAGGTGGTGACGGAGATGCCGCCGGCGGAAATCATGACGGTCTTGCGCGCCGCCGCATCGTATTGGTAGGTCGTGGTATTACCCAGCGGATCGGTGCGCGACGTCACTCTTCCGAAGGCATCGTAAGCCATCGAGGTACCGGTACCGTTCTGCCAGCCTTCCGCGTCGACGAAGTAGACGCGCCGGCCAAGGCCGTCATAGTGGATGTACCGCAACACTTCGGTGCCGTCGTCGACCAGAATCAGGCGTCCGAAGGCATCGTATTGACGGTAGATATAGCGCTCGCCGGTGCTGCCCTCCAGTTGGCCCCGGCGGTTGTACGTATAGGTGGTGGTGGGACCGTCGAGGACCGTCTTGCGGTCGACTTCGCCGAAGGCATTGTAGCGATACGTCGTCAACGCATCGCTGTTGTCCCGGCGCTCCTTCAACTCGCCGCGCCGCGTATATTGGAAATCGACGATGCCATCCTTGGCCGAATCGAACAGTCCCGCGATTGCCGCCTGGAGCGTCGAACTGATGAAGCCGCCCTGCAAGGTCCCGACGACGGAGGCCGCCAGGCGATTTACATAGGTCCTCTCCTGGCTGACTTCCAGGAAATTGTTATGCAGCTGGGTCCGTACCTCGCCCAAGGAATTGATGGTATGGGTCAGCACGCCGCTGTCGTCGTAGTAATACCAGGTGACGTTGCCCTTGTAATCGATCGACTGCGTCATCCGGCCCGCATCGTCGTATTGATAGCTGGCGAACTTCCCATCCGCGTTGAATTGCTTCTCCAGCTGGCCGTACTGATCGTACTTCCACTCCAGGATCAATTGTTCGACCGTTCCCGCCGCGTTGGTTTGCTTGACCAGGCGGCCGTGATCGTCGTAATCATAGACAGTCAACGTGCCATCCGGCGCCGTCTCGGTTTTGACCAAACCGAGCTTGTTGTAGGTGTAAAGCGTGACTTGAGGCTGGTCCGGCAAGCCGTTTTGCAACGCCTTCTCGCGTAAGGCTTCCAGCGTGCCGGTCTCGGGCGACACGTTGCCGATGCGGCCGGCATAACGGATCACTTCTTCCTTGTTGCCGGCGTCGTCGTACTTGAACTCCGTCAAATAGTTCTCGGCATCGATTTCCGCGATCACCAGGCCGCGCGCGTCGTAGCGATAATATGTGCGCAAGGCGTAGGGAGGCTGGGTCGGCGTTCCGGTGGGAATGATATCGAGGCCGAGCGTGTAGTCGGGAACCGGCGTGGTTTCCGACAATCGCTGGTAATAGCGCGCGGTCTTGATCAGCAGCCCTGCGGCATTGTAGGTGTATTCGGTGATCGATCCTTCCGCATCCACCGTCGCGCGCAGCTGACCCGCCTTGTCGTAAACGGAGCGCTCCACGCGCGAGCCCGCCGTATACGTCACGGTCAGGTCGTCCGCCTTCGACTCCAGGGTCAGGCTTGCCAGGATCGAAGCCGTCAACGGATTCGCATACCGGATCGACGCCAGCACATTGCCGCTCGGATCGCGTTTGAACTCGGTGACATGGCCGGTCGCGTCGATGGCCTTCATCAACTGGCCGTTCGCATCGTACAAGGTCCATTCGACCCGGTCGTCTTCGGTGTTCGGCAACGGACGCCAGGGCGCCAGATCATTGATCGCGCCAAATAGCGGCGCGGTGCCGCTCGCCGTCGACTGCAACGCCGTCAGCTGGGCCGCCGTCAGGGCGCCGGCATACCGGATCGTCCGCACCAACTGGTTGTTCTTGTTGTACTGGAACTCGACCATCCTGCCGTCGCCGCCGATTTCGGCGGACTTGCGGCCGGCGGCATCGTACAACGCCATCGTCTTGAGGCCGGTCGAATCGGTCGTCAGGCGCAGGTTGCCGAGCTTGTCGTAGGCATAAGTCGTCGACGCCCTGCCGCCCTGGGTGATGCTGATCAATTCGCGAGCGGCATTGAACTGCTGCACGGTCTGCAAGCCGTCCGATTGACTCATGAACACGGTATGTCCGGCGTCGGTGTATTGCCGGGTGCTGATCAAGTCGCCTTCCTGGCTGGTCAGCAGGCGCCCCATGCCGTCGTAGGTATAGGACGACGTCAGGCCGTTGCTGTCGGTGGAGCCGAGCAGGCGTCCGGCGTAATCGTTGAGATAAGTCGTGACCGTGGCGGGCTTGGACGTATCGCCTTCACCGTCGGGCAACGTCGCGCTGAAGGTCGTCGCGGTGTTGAGCCGGCCGCGGAAGTCGTATCCATAGTTCGTGCGCTGCAAGCCGGTATCGAGCTTGGTTGCCGCCCAGGCGGCCAGCGTCGCTTCGCTCGGCGCCGCGGTCAATCCTTCTACTGGGTACGCCGCCTTGCCGAAACGTAGCGTGGCGGTTCGTTGCCCGAAGGCGTCGTAACGGTGCTCGACCAGCTGCCCTTCCGGATTGAGCTCGAAGCGCAGGTTACCCAAGGTATCGTAGGCATAGTAGGTCGTCCGGGGGCCGTGCGGATTGTCCACGCCGCCGCGCAGGGTTTCCGCCAGCAGCCGGTTCTGGGCGTCGTAGACGCGATCGATGGCCACGCCGTTCGGATAGATCACCGAGTTGCGGTTGCCGTTGGCATCATATCCGTATACCGTCGCCTGGTTTTGCGCGTCCACGATCCGATGAACCCGGCCGTCGGCATAGTATTCGTAGTGCAAATGCTGGCGCGTTCCGCCGACCGCGGGGAGATCGAGATCCGTCAGATTCCCTGCCGCATCATGGGTCATCTCCGTGACTCCGCTCAGCGGATCGGTGATGGTCGTCTTGCGCGTAGTCAGGTTGTAGTCGAATTGCGTGGTCCGCCCCAAGCGCATGTCGGTAATGGTACGCACGCGGTAGCTGTCGTCTTCCGTGTAGTGCTGATAGGTGAAGGAAAGCTTGGCAAGAAGATCCTGGTTGGCGGTGGGATCGACTTCCTCGATGCTGGCCAGGCGGTTGCTGTCGCCGTCATAGGTGTAATGGATGGTGTAGCGACGCGTCGTCGCATCCGGCAGTTGCCATTCCTTGTAGACGTTCGAGAGGCGATTCAGGCCATCGTATTCGTAATGCGTGCTCTCGAGCACGTTATTGAGCGCGTCGACCACGCGAACCGTGGTGAGATTCAATCCGGTATAGTCCAGATGCACCGACTCGCCGCTGGCCAGCGTCACGCCATCCAAGAGGCCGCTGGTGCCGTTGTAGGAATAGGTCTGCGTATTGCCGTCGGGGTCGCTCAGCTCGACCAGGCGTCCCTGGTCCTGGCCGGCATTCCATGCGTAGGTTTCCCGGGCCTGGGTGCTGCCGTCGACCCAGGTCCAGCGCTGAGTCGCGGCATCGAAACCGAGCGTGTCGTCCGCCTCGCCGCCGACCGCGCTGACATACACGCCGCGCGCCGTGTCGAAATCGAATTCCTGCTCGTTGCCGTCGCCGTCGGTACGGAAGATCTTGCTGCCGGCGGTATTGGCCGTGCCTTGGAGACGGTGCACCTGGCGATAGAAGCCGATCTTCCAGTGGTCGTTGTTGTCGCCGTCAAAGTGCGCATAGCTGTTATAGGTGCGCAGCACGCCAAGGCCGATCCCGCGCCCGGCGACAAAGCCGTCCTTCTGGCTTTGCACGATCAGGTTGCCGTTGGCGGCATTGACGAACAAGCCGTCCCCGATCATTCCCGAAGCGGCCGAACCGATCATTCCCGCGCTGCCCAAGCGCCCCGTTTCCACCAAGCCCAAACCGCTTCCATTGACGATTGCAACCATTTGACGATCTCCGTATTTACAGTGCTCTTACGGTCGCAAGGAGCGCGACCAATCCTCAGTAACCTGCATTGACATAGGCCAATGCCAATATCCGGGCAATGTATCGACGCTCGGAGAGCATTGTTTAAGGAAAGGCCGATCTATCTTTCCGCGAAATCGGAATTTGTAATTCATCCGTATATGCGGAAGCACAACCGGCGTGCTTGGGCGGCTTTTCTTGCGCAAAAACGAAAAAGTTCCGCCTTCAGCGACTTTTTGCTAAACCGCCTTGAAAATATCCGGATCTATTAGTGTCGGGTCCGGCCTGAACAAGGCGCTGCCGGACGAGCCGATACGATGCTAGGAAATGGCGGAAAGAGCGGCGTCGCACGTCGGAACAACGATTCGATGGGGAGTGAGGAAAGAGGGAAAGGATCCGGCGCCGGACCGGATCATGGAGTCGGCAAGGATTGGACAGCGACGATTCCCGGCTGGCGAGCGGACGCTCACTTGCGATGCCAGTTGGCCGGCGGAGGCGTACCCTCGGAAGTCTTGCTCAACAAAACCGATACGGCGGTCGCGATCATCGCGGCAATTTTCGGCTCCGCCTCCATGCGCAGCTGTATGTCGTCCACCAGTCGATAGAAAGCGGGATCATTCATGAGTTCGTTTCCGAACTCATGGAGAATGACCGACTCCAGGAATACCCTGAATGCCTTGCGGCCGCGTTCCGGGTCGAGGCGGTCGATCGCCGTCACCCGGCTCTCGATCAAGGAGAACAATCCGTTCCGGGAACTCTTCTTCTGCGTCGATTTGAAGGCATTCTTTCCGAAATCGGGCCGCACTACAGTCGGCTTGCCATCCGCGATTCTCGCAGTCATTTCCTGCCGAATCACAGCGACGATTTCTTGAATGGCACTAATTGAAGGCATAAATCCTCGGCATGGAGGGAAGTCGGTTCTGCCGGCCCGGCACAGAGCCGGGCGGCAAATGCGTGCTCGCGTCTCTCATCATAGTAGCGCCCTACGCCTCTCTCGAAAAGGTGCCCGGAAAGAGCCTGGCCATTTCGTGCAACACCCCGACTCCGCTTGCGCGAAGCGATACGACGTCAATGGGATTTATCCTGATAAGCGGCGACCGCCAGATGCTGGAGCTCCTCGGCAGGATCATCCTGCTTGCCGGCGTCCGCAGGCGCTGCCTCCGCGGTCAGGCGGTCGATGCGCTCGATGATCATCGCCATATCCCTGTTCAAGGCATGATTGACGTTGTTCCTCTCGATGCCCTCGATCAGGAGGCGGCGCGCCGTGCCGAACTCATCGTTCGCCAGGCTCAAGAGCCCCTTCTTGAACAGAAGCAGCGGATGCTCGTCGCCGATCTCATCCAAAGGCCCCCACACTTCCGCGGCCTCATCCGCCCGGGTCAGCGTCAAGAGCAGGAAACCCAACTGGAAACGCGCAATCCAGAAGTCGGGAACAAGCTTGATGGACGCTCGCATTTCCTCCAACGCCCGATCGATCATTCCTATCTCGGCATACTGCGCCCCGAGAAGAAAATGCGCCTGCGCATAATCCGGCTTCTTCTGGATGCTGGCCTTGAGCGATCTCAGCGACGTTTCCACATCCTTGTTGTTCATCGCATTCATCGCGATATGCACCAATTCTTCGGCATCGAATTCGGTCTGTTCGGTATTCATCTTTCGTCCTTTCAGTGAAATGTCGGCTTAGGGCCGTGTCACGCACGGCGTTTTTCTTCAATGGGTGGTATGGGATTTCGTCGCAAGGCGGCGCAGGAAGATATTGGATAGGTCCTGGACGCCGTCCCGTTCGTCCCGCTTCTTGAATATGCGCGCCGCAAACGACGTGAGGTCGGAAATATCCTTGATTTCCCCGGAGGCCAGGGCTTCCGCGTAGCGCGCCGACAAACATGTCGAGTCCAGGCGTAGCGCCAGCTCGATCTCATGTCCCGCTTCTTGCCTGCGCTGCTGCAGAACCAGCGACACCGCGAGACTGCCATGGCATTCCGCGAAATTCCGGTCGATTTCCAATGCGCGGCGGAAGCTCGACTCGGCGGCGGAAATATCGCCCAAGAGAAGAGCGCACCATCCCTGGCTTAACCGCACATTGGCATATGCCGGCAGGTATTCGGCCGCGTTATTGAAAGCTGGCAGCGCTTCGCGCAATTTCGAAGCGCTCATGTTCGCCAACGCCAATCCGAACCATGAACGCCCGTCGTTGCTCTTGACGGAGATGGCATGCTCGAACAATTCCTGCGCCTGCGCGAAATCGTCGGTGAACAACGCAACGGAGCCTAGGGCCACCAATGCGGCAAGATTGTCCGGCTCTCCCGCCAGCGCGGAACGGGCCCACCGCTCCGCCTGCGCGGGGTTTTCCAAATCGAATTCGAGCAGGCCGGCCATTCCCATCGCCGCGTAATCGTTCGGGGCGGCTTCCAATCGCTTCTTCACGGCGTCCAGCGCATCCGCTGTCTTGCCGAGGTGGTGCAAGGAGTTGGCTTGCAACATGCGGGCTTGGGTATGGCGCTCCAATGCGTCCGGATGCTGCGCGAACAAGCGCAACACCTCGTCGAATCGACGTTTGACGAAGTGGACAAACGCCAGGTTATAGACTATCCCGGGATCGCGATCCGCATGATCCAGCACTGAACCCAGCATGGCTTCCGCCTGATCCAAATTCCCTTCTTCGATCATCACGTTCGCCAGTTGGCATTGGAAATGGACGTCGTCTGGATAAGCGGCGACCGCCTTGTCGGCGACTGCGCGTGCGACGCCCAAATCTCCCACCCTGACGTGAAGATCGATCATCTCGCTCAGCAGGTGAGGATTGAGAGGGTCTTGTTCCAAGTATGCGTTAAGGCGCACGATGCGCTTCAACGCTTCGTCGATTCGAGCCTGGATATCCATGCTTAGCTTCCTGTCATATCAATTGAGTTCATCACGTTCCCCTGTTCGCTGACGCTTCCCGTTCTCACCAGGCGATATTGCACGAACTTATCTTGCCGGCTTCCTTGCGCAACAGATCGAGCGCATTCTTGTGCAATTGCGAGACCCTGCCCTTGCTCAATGACAATATTTCCGCAATCGCTTCGAACCGGAGATGGTTCAGATAGTGATATTTGATCACGCTTCTCTCGCGCTCCGGCAACATGTCGACCAGGCTTCTTACCTGCTGCTGCAATTGCCTGACTTCGACATTGGTATAGGCGGAGTTCATCGACACCGGCTCTTGAACCTGATACATCGACGAACCTTCCAGCATGTAGCCCAGAGCCAGGCCGATCGCCACGCCGGCCAACTGTTCGAATATTTCGTCCGTTCCCTCCTTCGACTCCATCGAACCGGTCAGGGACTCGGCTCTTTCGGCAAGCATTCTTTGCCTGGCGCTGATCTGCCGCTGTTGCTCGCTCAAGCGGGCAACGCCGTCAAGCATCGCGCCATTGATCCGCGGCGCGGAAAATGTCCTGAAGCTCGCCTGGCTGGCCGGGTCATAACGGTCGATGGATTCCAGCAACCCCACGGTCGCGAACTGCATATAATCGGCAAACTCCAACTCGTCGCCATATCTGCCGGCAAAGCACTTTGCCGCAAGCATCTTCGCAAACTCCAAGTGAAGCAGGATCAGCGCCTCCCTCGCGGAAGCGTCATTCTCGTCGCGCCATCTGCGCCATAGCATGGCTTCCTCCTCGGCGGGGAAGTCCATCTTCTTGCGCGGCGGCGCCTTTTGCGGTGTCGGCATTTTCAGGCCCGGTGCAGGTTAGTGGAACGTTCCCAACAACGCCTTGACCACCAAGCTCCACCCGTCAATCAGCACGAACATCAAAATCTTTACCGGAAGCGATATGGTGACCGGCGGCACCATCATCATTCCGAGCGACATGAGGATCGTCGACACCACGAGGTCGATCAACAGGAACGGGAGAAATACGACGAAACCGATCTGGAACGCCGAACGCAACTCCGACAGCATGAAAGCCGGAATCAATTCGACCATGGAGATGTCTTCCATCGTCTTGGGCTCGGGCTTTTTCGCCAACTCGACCATCAAAGCGAGATCCTGCTCGCGGGTTTGCCGCACCATGAATTCACGCAAGGGTTTTACCCCTTGTTCGGCCGCGGCCTTGGACGATAGCTTTCCGTTCATGAACGGTTGAAACGCCTGGCTGTTGATTTCATTCAGCACTGGCATCATCGTAAACAGCGTGAGGAACAGCGATAAGCTGATCAGTACCGTGTTCGGCGGCGTCTCCTGCATTCCAAACGCATGCCGAAGCATCGACATCACGATCACGATGCGAATGAATGCCGTCATCGATACCAGTATTGCCGGCACCAGGCTGAGCACCGTCAATCCCAGTATTATCTTCAGCGCGGAAGACACTTCTTCCTGTCCGCCTTTTCCTGCGAGCTTGACGTCGACTCCGGGGAGCGAAAGCATATTCGCATCGGCCGCCATGCAGTCCGCACCGCACAACGACAAGAAAGACAAGACGCCTAGCGCGAGAACCGGAAACATGCCATGTCTATTCAATTGACTTCTCCCCGTCGAAATCGGCAGTCGCGCCGGTTCCCTTGGTCAGGAATTGAATTCCGTGGGCGCTTTCCGCGATCAGGATTTCCTCGTCCCGATAGCGGATAACATGCAAAACCGACCTGGGGGTCAACCGCAACGTCTCGACGCGTTGCAGCGAGTTTGCCTTTTTCGTCTTGTTCCCCAGCCGCGGCAGATAACGCTTGATCCCGTAAGCAATGCCTCCGGCGGCCGCGCATGCGAGGAAGAAGGCGCCTAACGCTCGATACATCACGGAGTCGTCTTGTGCCGTGCTCTGCTTGAAGGGAAGCCGGACGGATTGCGGTGCAGGCGTACTCTCCGCCAGGGAGGAGCAATGCCAGGCGAACAGCAGACCAAGCACTATCGCGCGGAGGTGTTTCATGCGTTCTTTGCCTTCGGCAACTCGGTGATGCGCACGCCGAAATGATCGTCCACGGCGACCAGCTGGCCTCGCGCCACGACATTTCCTTCCAATAGAATGTCGACATGATCGTCGATCATCCTGTCGAGTTTGAAGATCTGGTTGGCCTTCATGTTCAACAGATCCCCGATACTGACCGTCGCATCGCCCACGACTACCGTCAACTTGGTCTTGACCGCCTGCACGACGTCGAGACTGCCGCTGAAAATACTCTCTCCGGGCGACGCGGAAGACGTAAGTTCCGACAATTCGATAATCTGGGGCGGTGCCATCGTCGCGCTTTCCATGCCGTCGTTCATGACGTACTCCTTAATTCGAAAGAGGTTTGACTTCCACCGCGCGCCGGCCCTTGCTAGTGCCCAATTGGGCGCGGCACACGGTCTTTCCATTCGGCCCGATGAAGTTCACCGGTTGATCGAGACGTGAATTCAGCCGGACGACATCGCCCACTGCCAGCATGCGCAGGTGGCCCACCGTAAGTTCCGCCTCTCCGACCTCGGCCGTCAGCTTGACCGGCAAGCCGCTCAGCGCCTCGATCAGGCCGGTCGTCGGTCCCAGCGCCGTCGTGCTGCCGCCTGGCGCGGCGCCGGGCAGGGAAGCGGACGGCACCAGCACATGAAACGATTTCCGATCCAGCTTGACGGTCAAGAGAGCTGCGCCGGCGCCGTAACGGAAACATTTGGCCGGCGTGTCGCTGGAACCGTCGGCCGGCGTCGACGAAAACCCTGTCAACCGTCTGACGATTCCCGCGACCAATTCCTCGACGGCGTCCTTGGCGATCGCCCCCGCCAACCGGGATTCGCGGCTGCGTTCCGCCGCCGACGCAACGTCGTCGATCGAGAACAGCTGCCGCTCGATGCGGCGCTCGACTTCCGGCGGCATGAGCACCCATACGCTGCCGCCGTTTTCCAGCCTGCGCAGACCCCAGGCCGCGTACGGCGGCGCGGAGTCGGTCGCTTCACAAGCGGCAGCACAGGAAATGGAATGGTCGGACAGCCTCGCCCAGGCACTTTCCCATTCGAGTATTGCCTCCTGCGCGGCGCTTTTGCAGGCGTCGATATCGCGCTTTCTGAGCAATGAAAAACTCGAGGTCGACATTAGTGACCTTTCATCTGGAACAGCACTTGCAATATCTCGTTCGCCGTCGAAGCCATTTGCGAACTTGCCTGGAACGAGCGCTGGAACAGGATGATTTCGCTAAACGATCTCGTCAGGTCCACGTTCGACCTTTCCAGGGCCTTGAGCTGGAACTCGCCGTAATCCTTTCCTGCTCTTCCATAGCTGGGCGTCGTACCGCGCGCGGCGACGAACGAACTTCCGCCCGACGGCTGCAGCTGATTCGTCGTGCCGAATTTCGCCAGGGCGAGCTGCTGGATCTTTACCTTCTCTCCATTGGTATAGGTCAGCACGATATTCCCGTCGGTATCGAAGGTGCGCGTCGACAGCGTACCGGAGGCGCGGCCGTTCGCCTTCGGCGCCGACGAACCGTCCACGCCTTGCGTCGGCGTAGACCCGGAGGAAAATGCCTTGAAATTCGCAACGGAAAGCTTGATGGTGGACGAAGCCACGTTGGGCGGATTGAAGGTAAAGCTCACTTCCTTCGAAGTCGGCTCCGTCAAGTTAAAGGAGGACAGATCGAACTTGAGCTGAGTAGGAGTCGGGCCGTTGTACACGGTCGCTCCCTCCTTGATGACCAGATCGTAGACCGGGCCCGACGTAGCCGGCGTATCGGTTCTCCTGGTGAATTGAAGCGTCAACACATGCTTGGCGCCGGAGGCGTCGTAGACATCGACGCTGGTGCTGATGTTCGTTCCCAGCTGAGGAGAGCCGTTGTTGAAGTTGATCGTCGTCGATGCCTGGCCGGCACTGTAATTGTGTCCGGCGACGGAAACCTCCCGTAGTTGGCCTTGGTCGTCCAGCGCCATGACCCGTTTCGAAGGATCGAGCGAACTGACCAGAACGTTGTCGGTGTTGAACTCGAATCTTCCGGCTTTGCTATAGGACAGCTGACCGTCTTCGTCGCGCAGCACGAAGAAGCCGTCCCCGTTGATCCGCAGGTCCAGATCGCGGCCGGTTTCCACCGAACCGCTGGAAGAAAAGTCGATCGAGTTTGTCGAGACTGTGACGCCCGATCCCGTCGCGCTGCCGCGTCCGCTTCCGGCGTCGTAGGACTGCGAAAACAAATCGAAGAACTGCAGCTCGCTTTTCTTGTACCCGACGGTATTCAGGTTCTGAACGTTGTTGCTGACGTTCTCGAGCGCCTTGGAATAGGTGTTCAAGCCGCTCATGCTCATGTATAGCAGATTAATCATGACTGCGTTCCTTAAAAAAACGACTAAAAGGCGGTATTGCTGACCTTGATGACTCTGTCCAAGGTAACGCCGGGGATGGCTTGCAAGCCGCTGGTCACCGTCAGCTTCGGTCCGTCTTCCCTGCCGTCGAATTCGATGGCCGTCACCTGCCCGGTCATCTGACCGGCATTCGTCGAAATGGCGACGTAGCGCGTAAGCAATCCGATCGATTGCTGAGCCGCCTGCTGCGTGATGGACTGCGCCAGGTGGTCGTTGATTTGCTGCGTTTGGGCCAAGTTGGAAAATTGCGCCATCTGCGCGACGAACTCGGTGTGGTTCACGGGCTTCGTGGGATCCTGCCCTTGCAATTGCGTGAGCAACAGCTGGAGAAAGTCGTTCTGTCCCAGCGATTGCGCGCTATCCGCCGCCGTCGTGCCGCTTACTGCATCAAGAGCCATGTTCGTTCTCCTCGACAATTGCATTCGGTTTGACTTCCGAGCCTTTCGCTTCCGGTTCCTCGGCGCTGAAAGCAAAGGAGTCGGATACCGCATCCGCCCGACTTTCGGACCGGTAGGCCAGTCGGCCATTGACGATGACGGTGCGCAAACGATGTCCCGCCTCGTTCAACTCGCTCGCCAGCCGGTAGACGATGTTCTGCGACTGCAACGCGCTCAATCCTCCGTCGCGTATCGTCACATTGACCATGCTGCCGTCGGTTTGGACATGCATCGTCCGCTTCTTCCATTCGTCCAAGGCATCCGAGAATCCCTTGTCCGCCCGCGATCGCGCTTCCTTTTGCGAGGCGCCATCCTTGGCCGAGGCGGCTTTCGACTGCACGGAGGGCGATGGAACGGCGTTCGCCGGGAGCGCCGGGCGCGCCGCCTGGGTCATCGTCACCTCCGTCTTCCGGGACTGCGCCTGCGCCATCCCGCCGTCTTGCGCGGCCGGTCCGACAGCCTGGAATGCAACAACGTCTTGCACCGCCGGCCCAACGGCCTGGAATGCAGCAACGTCTTGATCCGGCGCATACGGAGCGGGCGCCATGCCTGTCGACGGGAACGCACTCTCCCTATGTAGCGCATGCCGCTCCGCCGGTGACTTTTCCATGGATTCCGTGCGCCCGGATTCGATCGTCGATTCGTCCGCCTTGCCGGTATCGCCGGGCGACTTTTCGGATGTCGTTTCTTTGGCGAACGCCGATCGGTCACGTTCCGATCTCCCGAAAATGTCGGCCGTCCGCCCGGCATTCTCGAATTTCGCGCGATATTTCCACGAATTGAGTTCATCGGAAGTCGTCTGCTTCGCGGACGGCTGTTCATTCTTCGTTTCCGTCTGGAAGTGCGCTCCCTTGTCCTTCGAATCGGAAAGCGGACGCTGGTTTTGCTTGCCCAGCTCCTCCATCAAGGCAAATTCCATCTGGCGCAGCCATGCGTGTCTTTGGCTGGGGCTGAGACTGCGCTCGGGAGCGACAAGCGAGTTGTCGATATCGCGCAGGTCCATGCTTATCATTCTCATTTCTTCTTCCTCCAATTCATCCGCTGCAACCAAATGTCGTCCGCATCCTTGAACGCGATGTCCGCCAATTTTCGTTCGTGGCCCCGAAGCGCTTCGCCGCGGTGCTTCTCTATGTTGTCGGCAAATTTCCGCAGTTCGTGCGAGCGCCGGATGACCGTATCGCGCTCCTGTTCCAGTGATTTCAAATGGATCTGTCTTTGCGAGATCCGCTCCTGCAGCTGCGCCAGGTAGCCGTAGGTGAGCCGCTGCATGTCGATGTTCAGCCGACCGGTCCTGATCTGACTGTTCCAGCCCTCCCTCACCTGCGAAAACTCGTGCGTCAGTTCCTGCACCCGTTGTTCCTGTTCCGATACGCTGCGATTCAAGTCCGCCAGCTCCAGGACCACGTCGTTCAAGTCCCAGTCGCACTTGCGCTGCACCGGTTCGAGTTCGTAGCGGAATCCGCGACGGTCACCCATGACGATTCACTCCTTGATTGGAAAAGATTTCCCGCAACTCCCTGGCAGCCTCTTCGCGTCCCACGGGCTGCTCCTCGCGCTGTTTCAAAAAGCCGTTCAACGTCGGCATCAGGCGGATCGCTCGATCGATTTCCGCGCTGCTGCCGGCGCGATAGGCGCCCATGTCGATCATCTGGCGGTTGCGGTGATACACCGCCATGCATTCGAAAACGCCATGCACCAGGTCGCGCTCGGCCGGCGTCACCAGATCGCTGAACAGGCGGCTGGCGCTTTGCAGCACGTCGATCGCCGGGTAATGCCCCTGCTGCGCCAGCTGCCGGGACAGCACGATGTGGCCGTCGAGCGTCGCGCGCAGCATGTCGGAAATCGGCTCGTTGAAATCGTCGCCCTCGACCAGGACGGTGTACAACGCGGTGATGGAGCCGCCCGAATCGGCGGTACCGCAGCGCTCGCACAGTTCCGGCAACTCGGCGAACACCGAGGGCGTATAGCCGCGCGCCGTCGGCGGTTCGCCCACGGCGAGGCCGATCTCGCGGCGCGCCATCGCGAAGCGGGTGACGGAATCCATGGTCAGCATCACCTGCATGCCTTGGTCGCGGAAGAATTCGGCGATCGCGGTGGCGGCATAGGCGGCGCGTGCGCGCGCCAGCGCGGACTGATCAGAGGTGGCGGCCACGACCACCGAGCGTTTCAGGCCATGTTCGCCGAGATGCTTGTCGATGAATTCGCGCACTTCGCGGCCGCGCTCGCCGATCAGGGCGATCACGTTGACGTCGGCCTTGGCATGGCAGGCGATCATGCCGAGCAAGGTGCTCTTGCCCACGCCGCTGCCGGCGAAGATGCCGACGCGCTGCCCGCGCCCCATGGTCAGCATGGTGTCGATCGTGCGCACGCCGGTTTCCAGGATCTCCGTCACGCGCGGCCGCGACAGCGGATTCAAGGGCATGGCCTTGAGCGGCCGATACTCGCGCACGTCCGGCGGCGGCAGCCCGTCCAACGGCTCGCAGAAGGCATCGATCACGCGGCCGAGCAATGCATGGCCGACCGGAATGCGCGGCAGATGCCCGGTGGCGACAACCTCGGCATTCGAGCCGATGCCGCTCAGCTTCCCGTACGGCATCAACATGACGCGCCCGTCGCGCAACCCGACCACTTCGGCGCGCAGGCGGGTCTTGCCGTCGTGCGACATGACCTCGCAGACTTCGCCGACCACCGCGTCAGGGCCGACCGACTCGATGCTCAAGCCGGCAAGCTGCCGGACATGGCCGATGCGGCGCACCGGATCGATCGCTTCGATGGTCTCGAGGTAGGCTTGCATCATGCGTCTTCCCGGACGGCGGATTTGGAAAGGCGGACTGCGGCAAGCGCATTCCGGATTTGTTCGAGCTGCATGTCAAGCCGGGCGTCGAATTCGCCGCCGGCGGTCTCGACGACACAGCCGCCGATGGACAGCGAGTCGTCCGCCACCCAGGTGATTTCCATGCTTTTCGCGCCGACGCCGAAGACGTTGCGCTCCTGCACCAGTTCGAGGTCGGTCGGATGCAGGCGGATCAGCAAGGCGCCGCGCTCGCGTACGCGGGCCATCACCTGCCGCACCTGGGCAATCACCCCTTCGCGGGTGACCATGGCGTCGCCGAGAATCTTGCAGACGGCGGCGAACACGATGGCGACCGCCATGTCTTCGATATTGGCGATACCTTGCGCCAGCGTCTCTTCCAGCTTGGCGGTGATCGCCTCGAGACGCTCTTGCGCCTCGAGAAAACTTCTGCGGGCGTCCTCGTCGCCCTGGTTGAAGCCGTCCTGATAGCCGCGCGCCTGCTCCTCCTTATAGGCTTGCTCCAGCTTCTGGCGCTCCTGCTCGCGCTTTTCTTCCTCGATGGCTTTCTGACGTTGCGCCTCGAGTTCCTGCTCCATCAGCAGGCGCCGGCGCTCTGCCTCGGCCCTCTCCTGGCGCAATTGTTCCTCGCTCTTTTTCCCGGAAACGGCGGGCACGGCCGCGGCAGTCATGCCGGCAGCCGTCGGAGCCACGGATGCCGCGCCCTTTTCTTCGGCCGCCGTCGGCGCCGCAGGCCTGAAGGGGGCGCCCGGAGCGTCTTGCTCGCCGGCAGCCGTGGATCGCCCGGTCGGTTCCATTTCTGTCGTCCCGGTTACCGCCGGCATATCTTTTACCGCCGGCTGCGCTGGCTGCACGGCCGCTTCCTGCCCCCCCGGTACAAGGGTTCGCTTTTCAGGAGAGATCGCCGGCGCGCGGATTATCGTAGCCATTGATGCAAATTCCCTTTAATACTGTTCAGCAAGGTCAGCAAGCGATAGCGACCGGTCGAAGGCGACGAACACACCGCTCCGGACCGCGCGTGCCATTGCGCAAGGCGTTTTTCGATCTCGCCGATCAGCGCCTCCTTCAAGCGCGGCGCCGGGGCCCCGCGCATGGCAGCCTGCACCGCGTCGCGCCGCACCGGCTCCAGCTTGGACAGGAAGGCTTCGCGCCACGGCCAAGCCTCGATGCCCAGGACGATGGCCAGCAACCATGCCGGTTCGCGCGCGAGCAAATCCGACATTTGCTGCGCCGAGGCGCGACGGACCGCGTCGCCGGGTGCTGCCGGTCCCGCCGGTTCTGATGGCGGCGCCTCGGCGCGCGGCGCCATGACCCGCTCCAGCAAATTGCCGTCGGAAGGAATACGCAGGCTTTGCAATTCGTCGAGCAGTTCTTTCAGTATCGAACGATCCTCGTCCGGAATCTGCCCGACCAGCCAACGGCGGTCTTCCTCGCCCAACTCATGCAAGAGCAATGCGGTTTGTCGGTGTCCGCTCATGCCTGACGCTCCATTTTTGTCGACACGGGTCGTGCTTCGATCCAGGCCCGCACCTGGGTCAGCAAGAGGCGGCGCTCGTCCTCCGTCAGGCGCTTCGGAGCGCCGGGACGACGTTGAGCGGAACGATTCTTGAAAGCCATCGCGCCCGCAGCCACGATCAACAGCAGGGCCAGCGCCGCACCGAGGGTTCGAACGTCCGGTTCCTCGTTCGCCGCCGCCGTTGCCTGCGGTTGCGGAACGGCCTCGCTCCGGGCCGCCGCTGCGGGAATCGCGGCAGGCGCCGAGGCCGCCTGCTGCGGCTGGGCGAACTGGTCGATCGAGTACACCGCCACGCCGTCGCCGCGCGCCTTGTTGTAACCGACCGCCAGCGCGACCATTTCCTTGATTCGTTCAATCTGGGCGGCATCGAGCGGCTTCTTGACGACCACCGCGACATTGATCCGGCTGATGGCGCCGCGCGCATGCACGACCTGTTCGACGCGCCGGCCGACTTGATAATCGATTTCGCTATGGACGACATCGCCGCCCGCTTCCTGGGAGGCGCTGTTACCCGCGCGCGTGATCTGCTTCTCGCGCACGACCACGCCGGACGGCGCGACGCCCTGCTCGGCGGCGCCCGCCGGCACGACGCTCTCGGTCGTGGTCTTCATGCGATCCTCGTTCAGGACGACGTCGACGCTGGCGATGCTTTGCCCGGGGCCGAAGGTCTGATCGAGCACTTCGACCAGCTTGCGGTTCAGATACTCTTCCACGCCGCGCTTGCCGTCGAGCGGATTCGCCGCCGCCTCCGCTTCTTCGCCGTCGGCAGCCGCACTGCTGGAGAGAACGATGCCATGCTGGTCGAGCACGGTGACGTCGCCCGCCTTGATGTTCGGAATGGCGGCGGCGACCAGCCGTTGGATGCCGGCGACCTGGGCCGGGCGCAGTTTCTTGCCCGGCTTGGTCGTGACCGTGACCGAGGCCTTGGGCTGGCTGTTCGCCTTCTTGAACAAGCCTTGCTCGGGCAGCGCGAGATGCACGCGCGCCGCCTGGACTTCCTCGATCGACAGAATGGTGCGCGTCAACTCGCCCTGTTGCGCGCGCTGGTAATTCACCTTCTGCGCGAATTCGGTCATGCCGATGTCGGCGTTGTTGAACAGCTCCAGGCCGACCGTGCCGTTCAAGGGCAGATCCTTGCCGATGAGCTTGAGGCGCGTGTTATGCACGATGTCGCCGTCGACCAGGATCGTGTTGCCTTCATCGGCCAAGTCATACGGAACTTTCATGCGCTCGAGCTCGGCCGTCATGGTGGCGGCGTCCTGCGGCGACAGGTTGGCGAACAGCACTTTTTGCTCCGAGCGAAGCGCCCAGAAGGCCAGCGCTGCCGTGAGAAGAACGACGACCACGAGGCCGACCGCCAGTCCCCAGCGCGATCGCTGCGGCAGTTGCGCCCAGAATTGATTGAATGTAGCCATGCTTATCCTCGCGTGCGCCTTAGATCGACATTGACATGACTTCCTTGTACGACTCGAGCAAGGTCGTGCGGATCTGCATCATCAGTTGCAGGGACATCTTGGCTTCCTCCAGGTCGATCATCACGTTGTGCACGTCGATCGGTTCGCCGGCGGCCAGCTGCCGGACGCCGCGATCGGCCAGCGTCAGTTTGTCGTTGACCTGCGACAGCTGCTCGGTGAACCACTGGCCGAACTGGCCCGACGGCGCGGCGGCCTGCTGGCCGCTCGGGAGCAGCGACGGTTCGCCCACCGGAGCAAGGAAGGAAATCGCTTCTACGTTCATCATCACTGGCCTCCGATTTCAAGAGCTTTCATCATCATCGTCTTCGCCGCATTCATCGCCGCCACGTTGGCTTCGTACTGGCGCAGCGCGTTCGCCATGTTGGACATTTCCGTCAGGTGGTTCACCGCCGGCAAGGTCACGAAACCCTTGGCGTCGGCATCGGCATGACCGGGGTCGTACACTTTCTTCGGCGGCGCGTTCACCTCCTCGATGCCGGTCACCTGCACGCCGCGCAAATGCGCATGGGCGAGGCGATCGAAGCCGGCGGCAAAACCGCCCTTCACTCCGGTCTCCGCCGAGGTCACCCGCAGGGGCTGGAAGGGTTTGCCGTCGGTGCGCTTGGTGCTATTCATGTTCGCCAGGTTGACGGCCGTCACATCCAGCATGGTCTTTGCCACCCGCATGCCGGAGGCGCTGATGGCGAACGCATTGAAATATTGCTGGTCCATTTATCGCTTCCCGTTGTTGACCGCCGTGCCCATGATCGAAAAATGCTTGTTCAAGGCCTTCAGCAAGGCTTGATAATGCGTGGCGTTCTCGCTCATCTTCACGGCCTCCATGTCGATCGCCACGCCTTGACTGCCGGCCGCTTGTTCGCGCTCGACCACGGGCCGCAGGCCGCTGAGCATGTCGGCGCTCAGGCGGCCGTTGTCCCGCAGGGTGCGGCGCACCGCATCGAGTTGCGATTCGAAACTCACGCGCGCCGGCATGTATCCCGGCGTATTGGCGTTGGCGATGTTGTTGGCGATCGCCTGCTGCCGCATGCTGGCGGCGTCGAGCGCGAGCCGCACGAGATCGACGGTGACGGCTTCGGTCTGGTTGATCATGATGTGTTCTCTCCCTCTAGGATTCGTCGCACCGGCTTACTGGATCACCAGGTCCGCATGCAGCGCGCCGGCGGCCTTCACGGCGCGCAGGATGGAAATGATGTCGCGCGTGTTGGTCTTGATGCGGGTCAGCGCCTGGATCAAGTCGGCGACGGTATTGTTCGACGCGCTGACGTAGCCGGTTTCGTTTTTCTCCTGGACGTCGACGCGGGAATTGGCGACCGTCTCGGTGCGCACGTCCGGGCCGGTCTGGCGAACCAGGATCGGCTGCGATACGGTGTTGTCGGTCACGATGGAAATCTTGAGTTCGCCGTGCGAGATGACGACCTTCGCGATCCGCACGTCGCCGCCGGATACCACGGTGCCGGTGCGCTCGTTGACCACGACGCGGGCGCGGCGGTCCGGTTCGACGTTCAATCGTTCGATGCGCGTGACGAAATCGACCAGTCGGGAGCGGCTGCCTTCCGGCACCTCGATCTCGATTTTCTCGGCGTCGCGCGCGGTGGCGAGCTGCTGTCCGAATGCGTTGTTGATGGCGGCGGCCACGCGCGACGACGTGGTGTAGTCGGCGCTGCTCAAGGTGAACGTGACGATGCCGCTCGCGTTCATGATCTTGGCATTGACGCCGACTTCGACCGTCGCGCCGCCCGGGATCGAGCCGACCGTCGGATGATTCTTTTGCACGACGTTGCCGTTCATGTCGTACTTGTACCCTCCGACCGACACCGGCCCCTGGGCAAGCGCATAGATCTTGTTGTTCGGCCCCTTGAGCGGCGTGATCAGCAGGCTGCCGCCGGCGAGGCTGCGGGCATCGCCCATCGACGTGACGGTGACATCGATGGTCGCGCCCTCGGCGGCGAACGGCGGCAGGGATGCCGTGATCATGACCGCCGCCGTGTTGCGGCTCAGCACCTGCTCCGGCGTGACGGCGACGTCGAACTGGGACAGCATGTTCGCGATCGCCTGCCGGGTCGCCTTGTTGTTGCCGGAGTCGCCGGTGCCGGCCAGGCCGGTCACCAGTCCATAACCCACCAGCGCGTTCTCGCGCCAGCCGGCGAACTTGCCGAGATCCTTGAGGCGCACCGCCGCGCTCTCGGTCGACGCGGCCGAAGCGACCGAGGCTCCAGCCGCCGTTCCCGCGATGCACGCGACCAAAACGAATGCCATCAAATAACGCATGTCACAGCCCCAGCCAGGTCAGGATTTTGGTCAACCAGCCGCGACGCTGGCTATCGGTCAGTTCGCCGGCCCCGAGATAGCTGATGCGGGCATCGGCCAACCGGCTCGACAAGACCGTATTGGCGTCGGAGATATCGAGCGTGCGCACCCGGCCTTCGACACGGATATGCTGCTTGTCGGCGTTGATCTCCAGCATCTGCTCGCCAGTGATCAACAGATCGCCGTTCGGCGCGATGCCGGTGACGCTTGCGGTGATCTGCGCCAGCAGCCTGCCCGACCGCTGCACCGTGCCGCCGCCGTCGAAGTCGTTGGAAAGGCCGATTCCGGCCGCATGATCGCTTCCGTCCGCGAAAGCGCGCACGCCGACATTGTTTTTCCGGTGTGTCGAGGTATCGGCGCGCGTCGTGGCGCTGGAGTTCTCATAGATGAGAACGGTCAGGCTGTCGCCGATGCGATGGGCGCGCTTGTCGGACACCATGGCCCGGAACGACCCGGCGTCGTACAGGCTTTCTGCCGCGACCGGGACCGTACAGCACAACGCCGCGACGAGTCCGATTTGATGACGAATTGCCACTCTTATCTCCCTGAAATCCTGACCACGCCCGGCGCCACCACATGGGCCAGGACGGTATCCTTGCTCGTCGCCGGCTTGACCGGAACCCGTTGACCGACTGCGCCGTCGGTCAGCGCGACGGCTGCGGATTCCAACGCGAGCGCGCCGTCGACGAATTGCAGCGTGATCGTCTCGCCTTGCGTCACCGCGGGAACCGGTTGCAGGTTCGCCGTCAGCAGGGGCGATCCGCCGGCCAGGGCATGCTTGAGCCGTCCCAGGCCGTCGTCGCACTTTCCCGCCGCCACGTCGCCGTCGAACGCCGCGACGTCGATCACTTGCTCCGACAGGTCCGCGCACTGCAGCGCCTGGCCCTTCGGCAAATCGCGCCGTGCGACCCACGCCGGGCCATAGGCTTTGACCAGGAACGGCACGTTCAACGAGCGGTAGAACACGCCGTCCAGCAATATGTCCATGCGCACCGGAACGCGCCGGCGCAGCGTCTCTTCGATGTTCATCGCGCGCGGCCGCAAGCTCACTTCCCCATGCGGAAGCGGAACGTCGGCGACGTCCGCGGCCGGCTGTATTTCGGCCCGATAGCCGGCGTTCGCCAGCAGTGCCGAAAGGTGCGCGGCCGCGTCGTCGGCGATGCGCTTTCCGGAAAACGGATTGGCGGCGGCCTCGACTCTGACGACATCGGCTCCTTTCCATTCTGCGGCCGCATCGATGCCGCGGCTGCGGATCACGCGTCGCAGCTCTTCCTTGGTCATCCGGTCGGTATAGCCCGGACGCGGCGTTTTCCCGATCGCGATCGCAGCCAAGACGTTCGCCTCGCGAGCATCCTCGGCCGTCACCGAGGCGATGTCGCCGAGCGTGTAATCGCGTTTGGCGACGACCGCCAGCGGCTTGAGCTCGATCCGCACGGCGGCGGCCGCGGCGTTGCCGACGAACATTCCCGCGACGAAAAGGAGGAGGTGAATCACGGCAGTCCGCTCAGGAAGATTTGCGCAGGTTGTTGGTGATCTGCTTCAATTCCTCGTCCGCCGTGATCACCTTGGAGAGGAATCCGAAGGTCTGCTGCATGGAGATCAGGTTGACCATCTCCTCCACCATGTTGACGTTGGAACCTTCCAGCCGCCTTTGAGCGACGGTACCTCGCCCGTCCTCGCCCGGCCTTCCCGGCATCGCGTCGCCCGACAGTTCGTTCGGCCTATAGAGGCCGCCGTCGAGCGCTTGCAATCCCTCCGGATTCGTGAAGGTGGCTATTTCCAGCTGTCCTACTTCATTGAGCTCCGCCTGATCGGCTCCGCGCGCCATCACTTTGCCGTCCGCGGCAATCACCAACTCGGCGACATTCGCGGGAAGAAGGATCGACGGCGCAAGCACATGTCCGGCGGACGTTGTCAGGAACGATTCGTTGTTGATCCGCAGGGAACCGCCGCGCGTATAAGCCTTGCTGCCGTCGGGCAGCATGACCGCGAAAAAGCCCGCTCCCTGGATGGCCACGTCGTACGCGGATTCGGTGGCCTTGGTCTTGCCGACGGCGAAATCCCGCAACACGCCGTTGGCGTTCGCCGTCGCGGAAGACGCGGCGTCGGCAGCCGATCCGCTCGTTTCGGGAGACAGCAAACTATGGAAATTCACGCGTCCGGTCTTGTAACCGGTCGTGTTTATGTTGGCCAGGTTGTTGGCAATCGTTTCGATGCCGAGTTGGTGCGCCTGCATGCCGAGCGCCGCGATAGCTTGAATCTTGCTCATTCCATCACTCCCTATTGTCCAAGTAGTTTTCCGATCGCCGAGCGCATGACTTCGTCATAACCTTGAAAGAGCTTCTGCGACGCCTCGAAACGACGCATGGTTTCCATCATCGTCAGCATTTCCTTGAGAGGCTGAACGTTCGAACCTTCCAGGAAGCCCACGCGCAATGCTGTCTTGGCGACCGTCCCTTGCACGGTCTTGTCCGCCGGCTGCAGCAAACCGTTCGGCAGCCTCTTCATTGCCCCGGAATCGGCGAACTCGACCACCTTGATCTGTCCGACCACGCGGCCGTCCTGGGAAATCTCGCCGTTCGGCGCGATCGACGCGACCGCGCCGTTGAGCGTGATATCTCCGTTCACTCCGCTCACCGGCAGGCCGGCCATGTTGACCAGGCGGCCGGCGGGATCGAGCTGCAAGCTGCCCGAGCGCGTATACGCGGGACCGTCCTTCGTCATCACCTCCAGGTAACCGTCGCCCATTACAGCGACATCGAACGGCCGGCCGGTCGGTTTCACCGGTCCGGCCGAACCGTCCAGCAGGTTGTCGGTTCCGGACTCGGCAGGCTCCGTGCCCGCGATATGCGGACTACCTGCGCCGACAGCGTGCATGAACTCGGGGAAGGGGCGCGTCACGGGAATCTCGCGCTTGTAGCCCGGCGTCGAGATGTTCGCGATGTTCTGGCTGATCGCCTCCATCCGCAGCAAGTCGCCTTGCATGCTTTGTATGGCTATGACCATTGCGTCGGGCACTTCGGTTCTCCTGGTATCGATGCTTAACAGTACTCAAGCCGGTCTTACAGATCGGTTACAGCTACAGAGCTACGGTGCCGAACGCCCGCAATTCGAGCGAATTCGGAATTTCCGCCAACGACAGCACGCGCAGGTTGGGCATCATCCGCTCGGACAGCGTGCGCATGTGGCGGCGCAACTCAGGCGCGCACAGCAATACCGGCAGCAGGTTGGTCTTCATCATCTTGTCCGCCTGTTGCATCAGTTTCGCCATCACCTGCTCGGCGAATTGCGGCTCGACCACCAGCCCGCCGCCTTCCGCGGCGCGCCAGCTTTGCATCAGGTTGTGCTCGATCGAAGGATCAAGGGTCAGCACTTGCAGCACGTTGGTCTTGCTGACCAGCGACTGACAGATCATGGCGCCGAGCCGCTGGCGCACCAGCTCGGTCAGCACGGCCGGATCCTTGGTCGTCTTGCCATGGTCGGCCAGCGTTTCGATCACTGCCTCGACGTTGCGGATCGAGACCTTTTCCTTGAGCAGGTTCTGCAGGATCTTCTGCACATCGCCCACCGACAGCACGGTCGGAACGACTTCCTCGACCAGCCCCGGCTGCTGCTCGCGCACCCGCGTCAGCAGCCGCTCGGTTTCCTTGCGCGTCAACAGATTGGACGATTGGTTGCGCAAGACCTCGCACAAATGGGTGATGAAGACGGTGGCCGGATCGACCAGCGTGAACTTCGCCGCCTTGGCCGTTTCGCGCTCCGATTCCTTGATCCAGACTGCCGGCAGGCCGTACGCCGGCTCCTTGGTTTCGATACCGCGCAGTTTCTTGACTTCGCCGCCGGCGTGGATCGCCAGCACATGATCCTTCAGGATCTCGCCGCGCGCGACGGCCACGCCGAAGATCGAGATCTCGTAGGCATCGGCTCCCAACTTCCCGGCATCGCGGAAGCGCACGCTCGGCAGCACCAGGCCGGATTCGACTGCGTATTGCTTCCTGAACGCGGCGATTCTTTCCATCGACAGCGATTGGTCGTTGCCGCCGACCAGCGGCACCAGATTGGCGCCGAGGAGCACTTCGATCGGCTCGATCGTGAGCGAGGAATAGGCATCTTCGTCCGCCGGCTTGTCTTCCTCCCCCTCGCCTTCCGCCTCCACCGCTCCGTTCTTGCCGCTGCGGTATTTCAGGAAAGCGACCAGGCCGAAGAACGCCGCCAGGAACAGGATGGGCGTAACCGGAATGCCGGGCAGGAAAACCAGGCCGATCAAGGCGACGGCGACCAGTACGATGGTCTTGGTGAACGACGTGATCTGGCGCAGCGCCTCGCTGCTCAGGTTCTCGTCGGACGACGAGCGCGTCACGATCAGGCCGGTGCCGACGGAAATCACGAGCGCCGGCACCTGGGTCACGATGCCGTCGCCGATGGTCAGCAGCGTATAGGTGCGCAGCGCCTCGCCGAACGGCATGCCCTTTTGCATGATGCCGATCACCAGGCCGCCGATGATGTTGATCAGCATGATGATGATGCCGGCGATCGCATCGCCCTTGACGAATTTGGAAGCGCCGTCCATCGCGCCGTAGAAACCGGCTTCCTTGCTGAGATTCTTGCGCCGGCGCTGCGCTTCCTTCTGGTCGATGAAACCCATGTTGAGGTCGGCATCGATGCTCATCTGCTGGCCCGGCATGCTGTCGAGCGTGAAGCGGGCCGCCACCTCGGAGACCCGCTGCGCGCCGCTGGTGACGACGACGAACTGCACGACGACGAGAATCAGGAACACGATCAGGCCGATGACATAATTGCCGCCGACGACGTAAGAGCCGACCGCGCCGATCACGCGGCCGGCATCGCCGTCGCTCAGGATCAGGCGCGTCGCCGCGACGTTCAGCGACAGGCGGAACAGCGTGGCGACCAGCAGCAGCGACGGGAAAGTCGAGAACTCGACCGGCTTGGCCATGTAGAACGTCAGCAGCAGGATCAACAGCGCGAAGCTGAAATTCGACAGGATCAGGAAGTCGAGCACGCCGGAAGGAATGGGGGCGAACAGAACCACCAGCACGCCGATCACCAGCAGCACCATCGCGATATCGGAGTTCGCTCCGAGGACACGTTTGAAGGCGTTCATTACGCAGCTCCTTGGGCGCGGGCTTCGCGCATCGCATATACCCAGATCAGGATCTTCGCGACCTGCGGATAGAGGTCCTCTGGTACGTATTCGTCGGAATCGAGCCGCTTGTAGAGTTCGCGCGCAAGCGGGCGGTTCTCGACGATGGGAATGCGGTGGCGGCGCGCCGCCTCGCGCATCTTGGCCGCCGCCTCGCCCGCTCCCTTGGCCAGCATCTTCGGAGCCGGCATCTGGCCATGCTTGTACGAGATCGCGATCGCCAGATGCGTCGGGTTGGTCAGCAGCACATCGGCTTCCGGCAGCTTCTGCATGGCACGGCTTTGCTTGAGCATCTCGATGCGCAATTGACGCAGGCGCGAGCGGATACGCGGGTCGCCTTCGCGCTGCTTGTGTTCATCGGTGATCTCGCGCCGGCTCATTCGCATCTTTTTTGCGAAATCCCAGCGCGTATAGGAAAAGTCGATCGCCGCGATCACCAGCAGGACCATCAGCAGCTTGAACAACAATGGCCCGACATCGCCCATCACCAGCTGCGCATGGCCGCGCGGATCGATGTAGGTCAAGCTGAGCAGGCCCGGCAGCAAATGCTTCAGCGCGAACCACAGCACGCACGACACGATCGCCAGCTTGAGCAAGCCCTTGAACGCCTCATAGACCATGCGGATGGAAAACAGGCGCTTGAATCCGGCGGCCGGATTGAGCCGCTCCCAGTCCGGCGTGACCGGTTTGAAGCTGAAGATCGGACCGACCTGGATGAAATTGACGAGGATAGCGGCCGCGGCGACCGCGAACAGCACCGGCCCCAGGATCAGCAGGCTTTCCCGGACGACACCGAGCAGCCAGTCGAACGTGCCGTTGGCTGTCCAGTCCGCGCGCCCTGCCTGCGTAAACAAGGCTTGCATGACCGTGAGCTCGCGTTGCGCGATCGACGGGCCAGCCGCAAAGACAACACCGACGAACGCGGCGAGCACGGCGACAAAAGTCGCCTCCTGGCTCTTCGCCGTCTGCCCGCGCTTTTGCGCCTCTTTCAGTTTGTAAGGAGTCGCCGCTTCGTTACGCTCTTGATCCTGCTCAGCCATGTGAGTCGATCCTCCTGGGTGCAGAGCCTCTTCAAAAAAATTTCCCGACAGGAAACAAATTCGCACTGAAGAAAACTGCAGATACAAATAAATAAACGTTGAATGCAATGCGGCTAAAGGGCAGCCGAGATGGAAGTCCGGATCGCATCGCAACACACAAAAACGCCACAAGGCGGCAAAAATGTGCGGTGCTACGTTGGGAGGAAGACTATTGCAGGGATGTTTACAGATGATGTACGGATATAATAACGACCGTATACTTTGAAGAAAAAGAAGCCGAACAACGGCCCACATGGCTTCATGCCGGCCGAGCGATCGCGGAAACAGGCAGATTGCTCGCAAATAAATATAGCCTGCGCGGGGCGAACGCCCCCAAATGAAACGGCAAGGCCCCGAAAGCCGAATTTCCATCCGGACGAAGAGTCTTCATGCGTCAGTCAGACTTGCCTGCAAAATATGCCAAGCTGTCGCCGCCGCGCGTGCATGATGCTCTGCCGCGCCCGCGCTTGTATGCCCGCATCGATGCGTTGCGCGCGCAACATGCGGTGGTATGGCTGGCATCGCCGCCTGGCGCCGGTAAGACGACGTTGGCCGCGAGCTACCTGAGGGTCTCCGCCCCATCTCATTTCACTTGGTTCCAAATAGACAAGGACGATAGCGATCCGGCCAAATTTTTCTTTTTCCTAGCCGAGGCGGTACGCGATTCGGGACCGCCCCTGCCGTGGCTGGCCCCCGAACTCATCAATGACGTGCCGCGCTTTGCCCGCCTTTTCTTCCGCCAGTTCTATGCCCGCCTGCCGGAAGACGCCATGATCGTCTTCGACAATCTCCAGGACTTCGATTGGGAACGCTGGGGCGAATTGATGGAAATCGCCTTCGGCGAGGCGCCGCGCGGCGTCACCATCCTGGCGCTGAGCAGGGACTTGCCGCCGGCGCGGCTTGCGCGGATCGAACTCTCCGGTCAATTGGCGAGCCTCGGCTGGAACGATTTGCGGCTCGATGCCGACGAAGCGCGGGCACTGGCGCAACTGAACGAGACCGGCGATCCGAACCGCCTCGCCTGGCTCGAGCGCATCGATGGTTGGGCCGCGGGCATCATCATGCTGCGCGAGTACTTGAACAAGCACCAGGAGGAGCCCGGCTTGCCGCTGCCGCAGGAACGGGAAGCCTTATTCCGCTATTTCGCCGGCGAGATCCTGGAACGCATGCCGAAGTCGTGGCAACACCTGTTGCTGTTGCTGTCCTATCTGCCGGGCGTCTCCGCCAAGGATGCGGCACAAGTGACAGGCGATTCCTCCGCCTCGCGGATATTGAGCCATTTGTTTCACAACAGATGGTTCGTGGAAAGGCGCGGCACGGAAACATTGACCTACCATTTCCATGCGTTGTTTCGCGAGTTCCTGCAATACGAGGCTGCGCAACGCCTCGACCCGGAAGAAAAAGCCCGGCTGCTCGAGCGGATCGCGGCAATTCTCGAAGAACGAGGTCAATTCGATGAAGCCGCGCGCCTATACCACGACGCCGGCGCCTATCATTCATTGAGACAATTGCTGCTGCGCTGCGCAGGCGGCATGCTCGCGGCGGGACGCGGCCAGGCCTGGCGCGAATGGCTGCACTGGCTTCCGCCGGGCCTGGTCGACGACGAACCATGGCTCTGGTATTGGGAGGGCGCATCCCTGAATCATGTCGATGCGCCGTTGGGCCGGGAAATCCTGAACCGCGCGGAAAGAGCGTTCGCCGCGCGCGGCGATACGCGCGCCCAATTGCTGGCAGTGACCGCGATCATCGACAGCTACCTCTACGAATGGGCCGATTTTCATGCCTTGCAAGGCCTCATCGATGTGATGACCGATGCGCTTGGACGGCTGGACATGACCTCCATCGAACCGGACGCCGATCTCAAGATTCACTCCCGGCTCACCCTGGCCCTGTTCTTCACCGATCCGACCTCGCCGCTGCTCGAACGAGCGCTGCAGCGGTCATTGAGCGCATTGCATATCGTCTCCGACCAGGCCGAACGGCTGTCCGCTGGAGCCTTCCTGCTCTATTACATGAACGCCAGCGACGCCAATGCGGCCCGTCGGCTATTCCTATCATTGAACAGTCTGGCGGACGCCCCGGCCATCAGCCCGCTCCATCGCATTTGGTGGTACCGGCCCGCCGTGTCGCGCCTCCAACTGGATGGGGACTTCGAGGGCGCCTGCCATCTGTTGACCAATGCCAAACGCCTTGCTCGTGACTTCGGCCTGACGCACCTGGAGTTTCATCTGCATTTCAAGAGCGGGTTGAACCATTTGAGCAACGGCGACGTCGCGGCGACAGCCGACGTGCTCGACGCGATGCGAAGCAGCATCCTGCCGACGCACAAGCTCGATCTGGTCTATCTCAAGATACTCGAGGCCTGTTATCTCGCGCAAAGCGGCGAAGCGCAAGCCGCCCTTCGGGCTGGAGAGGACGCGATGCGGATCGGCTCCGAAGCCGCCTTTCCTCCGACCATGCAATGCCAGCTGAGCGTGATTCTCGCGTGCTGCAGCGCGCAATCCGGCGATACCGATGCGGCGCAGCGATGGTGCGCCAAGGCGCTCGAACATGCCTATGGACGAGACGAGGAATTTTCACTGGACGTCCTGCATTTCATTACCGCCTACACCTCTCACCGGAACGGAGAGGAGGACAAGACAATGAATGCCCTGCGAGGCCTGCTCCAGAACTTGCGGGAACGTCCGCCCAGCCTTTCCATCGTATTCGGCTGTTTTCCACAATTGGCCGGCACCGTTCTCGCGCTGGCATTGAAGGAGAAGCTCGAGACCGACCTGGTGCGCGGCCTGATCCTCAGGCATCGCCTTGTTTCGCCGGATCGGCATCATCCGGACTGGCCCTGGCCGACCGCCATTCGTTCGTTCGGCAAAATGGAGCTGTCGTTGAACGGCGAACCCGTCTCGGCTTCGGGCAAGGCGCAACAACGCCCCCTGGCCCTTTTGAAAGCGCTGCTGGTCGCAGGCGATGCGGGCAAGCCGCAACAATCGCTGGCAACCCAACTCTGGCCGGACGCGGACGACGCCAAGGCGGCGCTGAATGTCACGGTGCACCGGCTGCGCAAATGGCTGGCCTGCGACGACGCCATTGTCGTGGCCAACGGAAAGGTCCGGCTTTCCGACAGCAAGGTATGGACCGACGTCGCCGCTTTCTCGTACTTGTGCGATCTCGCGGACGCTCTCCCTGCCGACGCGCCGGCAACCCAGCTCCGCCGGCTGGCGACCGATATCCTGAACCTGTACCAAGGCCCCTTTTGCGACGGCGACGAGGACAGCTGGCTGCTGCCGGCGCGGGACCGCTGGCGCCAGCGGTTCGACGCGGTCATCGTCAAGCTCGGGCAACGGCTAGAAGCACTGGCGGACTGGGCCGCCGCACAACAGCTTTATCTGCGCGCGCTGGAAGCCGAGCCCCTCATGGAAACGTTTTATCAAGGCCTGATGCGCTGCGCCCATGCGCAGCACGACCCCTCCGCCGCATTCAGCGCTTACCGCCGCTGCCGCGAAACGCTCGCCACGGTGCTCGGGATCCCCCCCTCCGCCGCCACGGAGAAATTGGCGGTCCAGTTGGGACTGAAATAACGCACCGCCGCATCCGCGCCCGTGTCGCCAAATGTAAGCGATCGGTAATCCCCAGGAAGCTACTCTTTTTTACCGAGGCAACAGCCTGGCGCCGTCGCCGCCATACGCCCATGGGAGGGGAATATGCAAATCTTTCGCAATCTCAAGCTATCGCAGCGCTTTGCGCTATTGATCGGACTATTTGCGATCGGATTCGCCGTCTATGGCACGTGGTCGTTCAAGACGCTCAGCCAGCTCAAGGTGAACGGCCCGGTATACCAGCGCATCGTCCAGGGCAAGGATCTTATCGCCGACATCCTTCCGCCTCCCAAGTACATCATCGAATCCTACCTGGTTTGCCTGCTCCTGCCCGCCGCGGAGAGCAAGGCGGAACAGACCGCGTTGATCGAACGCCTCAAGACATTGAAGGCGGAATACGATACCCGGCATGCGTTCTGGGAAGGCGAACACTTGGAGGTCGAGTTGCGCGATGCCCTGCTACAGGCGGCGCACGCTCCGGTAGTCGATTTCTACAGCGTCGCGTTCGACCGCTTCATTCCTGCGCTCCTGAGCAACGACACCGCTGCGGCCTCCGGCGCGATGAAGAAATTGAGCCAATCCTATGCGACCCATCGGGCCGCCATCGACCAAGTCGTCGAACTCGCCACCAAGCGCGCCGCCGGCGACGAGGCCTCGGCGGCCAGCCAGGTGCAAAGCGAATCGTTACTCTTGCTGCTGATTCTTTCCGTGTCCGTCGGCATCAGCGTCATTGCGGCCGTTCTGATCACCCGCAGCGTGACCGTCCCGCTGAAAAAGGCCGTCAGGATCGCCCAGAACGTGGCCGCAAGCGATCTGACCAGCGAGATCGTCGTGCGAAGCAATGACGAGACGGGGCAACTGATGCGCGCATTGAAGGATATGAACGACAGCCTGTCAGGCATCGTTTCCGAGGTGCGAGAAAGCACGGATAGGATCGCCGCGGCGTCGCACCAGATCGCGGCCGGAAACGCCGATCTTTCCGCACGAACAGAACATCATGCGGCCTCCCTGGAGGAAACCGCTGCCACGACGTCCGAATTGACGAACATCGTCAGGAGGAACGCGGAAAGCGCGGCGCAAGCCAACGCCTATGCGGACAACGCTTCGGCGGCGGCTTCCGAGGGCGGCGCAGCGGTGGCGAACGTCGTGTCCACCATGGATTCGATCAATCGCTCCGCGAAAGAAATCGTCGACATCATCAATGTCATCGAGGGCATCGCCTTCCAGACTAACATCTTGGCGTTGAACGCCGCGGTGGAAGCAGCCCGCGCCGGCGAGCAAGGAAGGGGTTTCGCCGTCGTGGCGGCGGAAGTCCGCAACCTGGCCCAGCGGTCGGCCGCGTCCGCCAAGGAAATCAAGACCCTCATCGACGCTTCCGTCGAAAAAATCGGAGCCGGCAACGCGCATGTGGAACAGGCTCGCGCCACGATGGAGCGCATCGTCGATCGCGTACGGCAGGTAGGGGATGCCATCGGCAGCATTTCGCATGCCAGTCGCGAACAGACGGACGGTATCCAGCAAATCAACCAGGCGGTAGTACAGATGGATCAAGGGACGCAGCAGAATGCCGCCTTGGTGGAAGAAGCGGCGGCCGCCGCGGATTCGCTGCGGCAGCAGGCCGCCGGTCTTGCGCAAATCGTGAGCATTTTCAAGTTGCGGACGATTCGCGCGTAAGGGTGGAATTCAGCGCTTTTCCAGCTGCTCGATTTTGGCTCGCAAAGCCTGGTTTTCCTCCACTAGCTTTGCATAACTTTCGGCGCGTTCCCGCTGCCGCTCGAAGGTCTTCACCGCGCCGTTGACCGTTGCCAGGAAATCGTCCGCATCGAACGGCTTGACGACGAATCTGTAGACCTCGGCCTTGTTGATGGAATCGACAATGGCATCCACGTCGATGAAGCCGGATACGATGATCCTCAGCGTATGGGGCAACAAAGGCTGCGCCCGCTCGAACAGATCGACGCCGTTCAGGCGCGGCATGCGATGGTCGCTGACGATGCATGCCAGCGAAGAGGTATCCTCCATGCTCTCGATCAGCGCTAGCGCTTCCTGTCCGTCGCGCGCCTCGAGAAGATGGTAATGAGGACGTAGAATGGCCGTCATGACGGACAGGTTCGGGTCCTTGTCGTCGACGATCATGACCGTATGCCGCGGAGTTTCCAGCTTCTCTCTGGCTTCGATGCTGTCTAGCTTCTGTTTGCTGAAAATAGCCATGCTTGTCTTCTTTTCAAGGTGATGGGTGCGTTTCGAATCGTCCGCTCCGAGCGAGGCAAGTTCTCCCACGCGAAATGGAACGGGGACTTTCCATGGAAGCGGAAACGCAGAGTCAACATATCATATACAAACGCTTCCTGTAACGGACTGTCGGCCGCCGCCGACAGCGATTGACGATGCGAAGGCCTTAATTCAAGATAGGACTCGGAGGTACTTCGACCTTTGCGATCCTGTCAAGTGAAGGCTTCCATCTTGAACGACACATCCATGACGAGCACAACGACCATCGGCTCCAAGCCGGAGCCCCAAGTCCGATATGCCAAACTGGCGCGTCCTCGTTTACACAATGCCCTGCCTCGCCGGCGCCTGTTCGCGTTGATCGACACGTTGCGCGGCAAACACAAGGTCATCTGGATTGCCTCGCCGCCGGGCGCGGGCAAGACGACGTTGGCCGCAAGTTATTTGGCGGATGCGGAAACGCCGGCGATCTGGTGCCAGATCGATCAGGGAGATTCCGATCCGGCGACGCTTTTCTTTTTTCTGTCGGAAGCGACGAAAAATACCGCACAGGCCCAGCCTTGGTCGGCCATCCCTGAAGACATCGGCTCGCCCGATGTCGAAAAGCTGTTCTTCCGCGATTTCTATGCCCGCCTTCCGGCCGGATCGATTGTCGTCTTCGACAACATGCAGGAGTTCGACTGGAACAACGCCGGCAGGTTGATGGAAACCGCCTTGACCGCCATACCGGACGGCATTTCCGTCATTGCGATCAGCCGGGATCCGCTGCCCAGGCGTTTGGCCGCCCTCGAACCCGCCGGCTTGATCGGCGTGCTCGAGTGGAGCCACCTGCGGCTCGACGACGGCGAGGCGCGCGCCTTGGCCCAGGTCGAGGATGCGGCCGCCAACGAACTTCAGCGATGGCTCGATCTGGTGGACGGATGGGCCGCGGGCATCGTGATGCTGCGGAATCTCCCTCGGCACTCGGCGCCCTCCGCGACGCCGCACCTGGAAGGCCGCGATGCCATATTCCGTTACTTCGCCGGCGAAATCCTGGAGCGCATGCCCAAACCTTGGCAGCGGCTGCTCCTCCTCCTGTCCTGCCTGCCCGGTATTTCGCCCAGCGATGCGGAGCAATTGACGGGAGACTCCTCCGCGATCCGGCTGCTCAGCCAGCTTTACCACAACCGGCTGTTCGTGGAACGGCGAGGTTCGAGCACGCTGACTTACCACTTTCATGCATTGTTCAGGGAGTTTCTTCAATACGAAGCGCAGCATCGGCTCGATGCCGGCGAACGTGCTGCTTTGTTCGAGCGAGCGGCCGCGATTCTCGACAGCCAGGGACGCGACGACGAAGCGGCGCAGCTCTACTTGAGCGCAGGCACCTATTCTTCGCTTGCCTCGCTGCTCCTGCGGCGAGCGGACGACATGCTGACGTCCGGCAGAAGCCAAACCTGGCGGGAATGGATGAGCTGGCTGCCCCCGGACGCCATCGATGCCGAACCATGGCTGCGTTACTGGCACGGCGTATCCATGAACCCGGTCGCGCCGCGCCTGGCCCGCAAGATCCTGACGCAGGCGTCGCAGATATTCCGCTCCCAGGGCGATATGCGCGCGCTGCTCCTGACGACCGCCGCCATCATCGACAGCTACGATTTCGAGTGGGCGGATTTCCATGCGCTTCCCGGCCTGATCGAACAGATGACCGGAGGCTTGCGGCAGCTCGAACTCTCGACGATCGATCCGCTATCCGATCTCAGGATTCATTCCCGTCTCATGCTCGCTCTGCTGCTGGCCGAGCCGGAATCGCCGCTGATGGCCGCGACGGCGCAACGAGTCCGGGAGACCTTGCCTCGGACGAGCAATTCCCTGGAGACCCTGGCGGTCGGCGCGATTCTTCTCCGGTATTACCACCAGGCGGATGACGGCGACGCCGCATCCTCGCTCATGGCGACATTGAGCGGCCTTGCCAACGACACCGCGATCAGTCCCTTGCACCGGGCGCGTTGGTACAGGCAGGTGGCGCGCTGGTACAACCGCGGCGGGCATTATCACGAGGCCGAGGAGATAACCGGAACCGCAAAGCGGATCGTTACCAGTTTCAACCTGGATCCGCTTCTGTATCAACTCCTGGAAATCCATCATTTGCTGGGAGCCGGGGATATTCCGCAAGCGCGGGCGCTGCTGGAACAGGTCGCGCAGAGCCTGCCTCCCAATCGAACATTGGATGCCGTCGAATTGCATGGCCTCGAAGCGAACTGCCATGCCTTGTCGGGTGATATTTCGAGAGCGATGGACGCTGCCTCCGAAGCGATCGATATCAGCATATCGGCCGGCCTTCCGGCAGCGGAACGCGCGCGCTTCGAGGCCTTCCTGGCGAGCTGCCATGCGACGGTCGACGACTTCGAAGGCGCATTCGAGTGGTTCGACAAGGCAGCCGCCCATGCCCACGGCCATGACGCCGTATTGACGCGCGAAGCCCGGCAAATGGTCGAGGCCTATGCGTTATCGGTACAGGGGGACCATGAAGGAGCGGCAAACGTACTGAAGGAAACGCTCGGCAATCACCGGGAAAGGCAGGGCACGACCATCTTCCTGACGCTTCCCAAGCTGGCCAGCAAGATCGCGGCGATGGCGCTCAAGTGGACCATCGAAGCCGATCACATGCGCACCCTCATCGCCCGTCAGCGCCTTGTTCCTCCGGATCGCCTTGCCATCGACTGGCCTTGGGCCGTGGCAGTCCATGCGCTTGGCGAATTCACGCTTTCCCTCAAAGGCGAACGGATCGCCTCCTCCGGCAAGGCGCAGCAGCGCCCCTTGCGGCTGCTCAAGGCGTTGCTGGCATACGGCGACAGCGGAAAATCTCAACAGCTGTTGGCGACCACGCTATGGCCGGAAGCGGAAGATGCGAAGTCCGCTCTCAACGTCACCGTGCATCGCCTGCGCAAATTGCTCGGCGACGACAACGCCGTGATCGTCGCCGCAGGCAAGATTTCGCTCGCCCATGATCTGGTATGGTCGGATGTGACGGCGCTCATGGAGCTGTGCGATCGCATCGATTCGCTGCCGGCCGAGACCTCTGCTTACCAGGTGAAGTGCCTGACCGCCGATCTTCTTGCGCTTTACCGGGGACCGTTTTGCCCGGATGACGAAGAAAGCTGGTCGCTGCCGGCGCGCGACCGCTGCCGTCACCGCTTCCTGAAAGCCGCCGGCGATCTCGGGCAACGCCTCGAACAAGCCGGCGAATGGGACACCGCCCGCCAACTTTACTCGCGCGCCATCGATGCCGAATCGCTGGCCGAGACGAATTATCGCGGCCTGATGCGATGCGCCCACGCCGCGAACGACCTCGAAGGGGCTGCCGCCGCATACCGCCGCTGCATCAACACGCTGTCCATCGTGCTGGGACATCGACCTTCCCCGGAAACCGAAAAGCTGGCCGCGTCTCTGAAGATCATCTAAGGGCCTCCGTATGGCGCACAGGAGCGTCGCTTCGCGCGACGCGAGATGGTCGAGTTCTCCCTCGGAGATGCCCGTGCTTGTCTTCCTTTCAATAGGACTGTCGTCGCCGGGCACCATATCCACATGATTTGATAGCGGACGGCGATGGCTGTCAATGCGCGCGTGCGAGTGTGGCGCGGCGCGGCGGGAAGCCCTTTGCGAGTGTTGTACGGATATAATAGCGAGGATATCTTTCCAGACGATTTCCCGTCGCGGGCGCGCGTTCCGCGGGCCCGCGAAGCAGCGCCCAGGCACACAAGATTCGTACATCCCAGGTCTTTCATGCGCCAGTCTGATTTACCGGTGAAGTACGCCAAGCTATCCCATCCGCGCGTGCACGATGCGCTCCCGCGCCCGCGCTTGTTCCGGCAACTCGACTCCATGCGCGGCCAGCACGCGGTCACCTGGCTGGCCGCCCCGCCAGGCGCCGGCAAGACGACCGTGGCCGCCAGCTACATCGTCGCCAATCGGCTGGACTCCGTCTGGTTCCAGATCGATCAAGGCGACGAAGATCCCGCCACCTTCTTTTATTTTCTTGCCGAGGCCGTGCGCGACTCGCGGCCTGCGCTGCCGTGGCTCGCACAGGAACTCGCGAACGACGTACCGCGCTTTGCGCGCCTGTTCTTCCGCCAATTCTTTGCCCGTCTGCCGGCCGATACGGTTGTCGTATTCGACAACATCCAGGAATTCGACTGGGACGATTCCGGCGATCTGATGGAAATCGCGTTCGGCGAGGTTCCGGAAGGTATCACGATCTTCGCGCTCAGCCGGGATCCGCCGCCACCCCGCCTGGCCCGACTGGAGCTCCAGGGCCGGCTCGCCACGCTGGACTGGCGGGAATTGCGGTTCGACGCCGACGAGGCGCGCGCCTTGGCGAAGCTGGAAGGCGCCGGCGACCAGAACAGCCTGGCCTGGCTCGATCGCATCGACGGCTGGGCCGCCGGCATCATCATGCTGCGCGAGCACTTGAACAAGCATGCGGATGAACAGGGAATGCCGCTCCTGGAAGGCCGCGAAGCGATATTCCGCTATTTCGCCAGCGAGATCCTGGAGCGCATGCCGAAGCCATGGCAGCGCGTGCTGCTGCAGCTGTCGCATCTTCCCGGCGTATCGGCCAAGGACGCCGAGCACGTGACCGGCGATTCTTCCGCGGGGCGGATACTGAGCCAGCTGTTCCACAACCGATGGTTCGTGGAACGGCGCGGCACCGATTCCCTTACCTATCATTTCCACGCGCTGTTCCGCGAGTTCCTGCAATACGAGGCCGAGCAGCGCCTCACGCCGGCGGAACGGGTCGAATTGCTCGGCCGCGCGGCAGCCTTGCTCGAGGAGCAAGGGCGCTGCGACGAAGCCGCGCGCCTCTACCGCGATGCGCATGCCCACGGGCCGCTGACCCAGCTACTGCTGCGCAACGCCGGCCGGATTCTTGCCGCCGGACGCGGCCAGAGCTGGCGCGAATGGATGAGCTGGTTGCCGCAGGACATCGTGGATTCCCATCCCTGGCTCTGGTATTGGCACGGCGTATCGCTCAACTACGCTGATCCGCCGCTGGGCAGGCAGGTGCTCGGACGCGCGGAGCAGGCATTCCGGACGGCAGGCGATACGCCGGCCCGCCTGCTCGCGGTCGCAGCCATCCTCGACGGTATCTACTACGAATGGGCGGATTTCAGCCCGATTCACGACTGGATCGACGTGATGCTCGAGGCGCTCGACTCGCAGGATCTGGACGCGCTCGATCCCGCGACCGACCTCAAGATCCACTCGCGCCTCCTGCTGGGCCTGTTCCTGACCGCCCCTGATTCCCCCCTGCTGCCGCCGATGGCCGAGCGCGTGCAGCGGGCGCTGCCGCATGCGGAGCACCTTGCCGAGCAACTCGCCGCCGGCAGCATGCTGCTGCATTACCTGAACTGGGCTAATGCCGTGGCGGCGCGGCAGTTGCTGGCCTCGATGAGCCACCTTGCCGACAATCCGGCGATCGGTCCGTATCATCGGATCTGGTGGCTACGTCCGGCGGTGTTCCGCGCTCAGCATGACGGCAACCATGAAGCGGCAACCGAAATGCTGGCGACGGCGAAGCAACTAGCGGACGACTTCGGCCTGGATCATATGCAGTTCAATCTGAACTACAAGGTCGCCGTCGCCCACCTCATCGCCCGCGACTTCCCGGCGGCACTCAAGATGATCGAGCGGATGCGGCAATCCCTGACGCCCGCACGTAAGCTCGACCACGCCTACGTCCGTATACTGGAATCGAGCTATCTGTCCCAGACCGGCGACTTGCAGGGCGGGTTGCGCGCCGCCCAGGACTCGGTCCGACTCAACGAGGAGGCCAGGCTGCCGGCCGTGGATTGGTGCCAGCTGGACATCCTGCTGGCGTGCAGTTATGCCCAAGCCGGCGACATCGCCGCCGCCAAGCAGCGCGCAGAGCTCGCCGTCGAGCATACCTACGGCGCGTCCGACCGCGCACTGGTGGCGGATGCGCAATGCTTCGTCGCCGCCTACGGCCGCTACCTGGAAGGCAACGAGAACGGCGCGCTCGACATCCTGCGGGAGCTGTTCCGGGACCTCGGCCAGCGCCCGGGCCTGTCCCTGATCTTCCACTGTTCTCCGCACATCACCAGCGTGCTTTTCATGCTCGCCCTGCGCGCCGGAATCGAGACCGAGCAGGTGCGCCATCTCATCGTCCGGCAGCGCCTGACGGCGCCGGACCGTTACACGCCGGATTGGCCGCGCCCGGTCGCCGTGCGCTCCTTCGGCAAGCTCGAACTTTCGCTCAACGGAGAGTTGGTGGCGGCGTCCGGCAAGGCCCAGCAGCGGCCGCTCTCCCTGCTCAAGGCACTGCTGGTCGTCGGCGACGGAGGCCGGCCGCAGCAGTCGCTGGCCGCACTGCTCTGGCCGGATGCCGACGACGGCAAGGCCGCGCTCAGCGTCACGGTGCACCGGCTGCGCAAGCTGGTCGGCAACGACGACGCCATCCTGGTCGCCGACGGCAGGATCAGGCTCTCGGAAACAAAGGTATGGACCGACGTGTCGGCCCTCATGCATCTGTGCGAACAGGTCGACGCATTGCCGGCCGATGCGCCGGCCACCGACATCAACCGTCACGCCGTCGACCTGTTCAACCTGTACCGCGGGCCATTCTGCGACGGCGACGAGGATGGCTGGCTGATCCCGGCCCGCGACCAGTGGCGCCAGCGCTTCCTGGCTCTGGTGGTGCGTCTCGGGAAGCGGCTCGAGGCGCTTAGCCGATGGAGCGCCGCGCAGCAGCTTTACCTGCGCGCGCTGGACGCCGAGCCGCTGGCGGAACAGGTCTATCAGGGCCTGATGCGTTGCGCGCATGCGCAGAACGATCCATCCGCCGCCTTCAGCGCCTATCGCCGCTGCCGCGATACGATCGCGAAGGTCCTGGGCCAGGCGCCGTCGGTGGAAACCGAAAAACTGGCGCAGGCGTTGGGCCTGAAATAGGACGCCGCGCTCCCGTGCAATTATCGACAAGAAATTACAATCGCAAAAAAATGTTCCATTCTGCAAACTATGGCACCATTAAAGGACGCCCTTCTACCGAATGTATCTGGTAGGGCATTCCTCCAAGCCGCATGATCCATGGGCAAGCCTGAATCGATAGCGAAATACGCGAAACTGTCGCCGCCACGCGTGCATGAGGCGCTGCCGCGCGAGCGCCTGTTCGCGCGGCTGGACAAGTTGCGCGAACGGCATGCCGCCGTCTGGATTTCCGCTCCGCCGGGCGCAGGTAAGAGCACACTGGCCGCGAGTTACCTGGCGACCCTCAAGGAACCGTCGATCTGGTTCCAGGTCGATCACGGCGACGTTGATCCGGCGACGTTCTTTTTCTTCCTCTCTGAAACCCTGGACGGCGCCGAATCCGGGTTGCCGCTGCTGGCACCGGAATTGCTGGGCGACGTTCCCCATTTCGCCCGGCTGTTCTTTCGCCAATATTACGATCGCTTGCCGCGCGACTCGATTGTGGTGCTCGACAATCTGCACGAATTCGACTGGGCGCACGCGAGCGAGATCATGGAGATCGCGTTCAACGAGGCGCCCGAAGGCATCACACTGCTGGCGTTGAGCCGGGATGCGCTCCCGGCCCGCCTGGCGCGCCTGGAACTGAGCGGCCGCATCGCCGTCATCGACTGGGACGAGCTGCGCTTCACGCCGGAGGAAGCGCGCGCCCTGATCGAACAGAACGACAATGTCTCCTTGCAGGACAAGAATTGGGTGGAGCGCATCGACGGTTGGGCGGCGGGGATCGTGATGCTGCGCGAATATCTCCGGCAGCCGTCAGGTCAGTCCGTCCCCGTGTTCGACGGCCATAACACGATCTTCCGCTATTTTGTCGGCGAGATCCTGGATCGCATGCCGAAATCCTGGCAGCGCCTGCTGCTGCTGCTGTCCTGCCTGCCGGGAATCTCGGCCGCCGACGCCGAGCAACTGACGGAAGACCCGGTCGCCGCGCGCCTCCTGAGCCAGTTGTTCCATAACCGTTGGTTCGTCGATCGCAGGAGCAGCGGCTCCGGAACGATCACCTACCATTTCCACGCCTTGTTCCGCGAGTTTCTCCAGCACGAGGCCAGGAGCCGGCTGGATGCCGCCGAACGCGCGGCGCTGCTGGCGCGCGCCGGGGCGATCATCGAAAGCCGCGGACAGATCGACGATGCGATCCGGCTATACCGCGATGCAGGCGCGCACGCGCAGTTGGCCAAGTTGCTGCTGCGCTGCGCGGCCGACATGCTGGCCAAGGGACGAGGCCAGGCCTGGCGCGACTGGATGGCGTGCCTGCCGGCCGAAATCATCGATGCCGAACCTTGGCTGCTGTACTGGCAAGGAGCATCGCTCAACCACATCGACGCCCCTCTGGGCAGGAGCGTGCTGACCCGCGCCGAGCTGGCCTTCAAGGCCTCCGACGACGTGCGCGGCCGCCTGTTGGCGCTGGCGGCGATCATCGACAGCTATTACTCGGAGTGGGCCGACTTCCGCGCGCTGCCGCGATGGCTGGAAACGATGGTCGACGCCTTGCGTTCGCTCGATCTCGATACGCTCGACCCCGATGCCGACCTCAAGATCCATTCGCGCCTGACGCTCGCGCTGTTCTATACCCAGCCCGATTCGCCGCTGCTGGCGCCGGCCGCGCAGCGCGCGCTGCAGGTCCTGCCGCGCGTGGAAAACAAGGCGGAGCGGCTGGCCGCCGGCGCCATCCTGCTGAACTACATGAATTGGGGCGGCACAGCCGCGGCCCGCCAACTGGCCGCGTCCTTGAATCACCTGGCCGCGGATCCGACGGTCAGTCCGTTCCACCGGATTTCCTGGTACCGCCCCGCGATATACCGCCTCCAGTTCGACGGCGACTACCGCGCGGCGGAAGCCATGCTGGCCGACGTCAAGCGCTTGATCGCCGATTTCGGCCTTCTCCACCTGCAATTCCATTTGCACGTCAGGTTGGTCCTCAACCTGCTCGGCACGCACGAACTGGCGAAATGCCGCGCGCTGCTGGACGACATGCGCCGTGCCCTGCGGCCCCGCCACCAACTCGAACTGGCCCACGTCCAGCTGTTGGAAGCCTGCTATTTCGCCCGGATCGGGGATGCCGAAGCCGCCCGCGAGGCGGCGGAAGAGGCGCACCGGATCGGCACCGAAACCGGCATTCCCGCGCCGATGCGCTACCGGATCGACACCACCCTGGCCTGCTGCTGCGCCCAGGCCGGCGATGCCGCCGCCGCCGCGGCGTGGGCGGCGAAGGCGGTCGAGCAAGCATGGGGCACGGATCGCGAATTCGCACTGGACGTGCAACGCTTCATCGCGGCCTACGCCTGCCATCTGGACGGCACCGATGCCCAGGCCGCGATCCTCGTCAAGGAGTTGCTTGCGCGCCAGCAGCAGAACCGGACCAGCCTGTCCCTGGTCTTCACCTGCTTCTCCACGATCAGCAGCGTGCTGTTCGCAGTCGCCCTGCAAGAAGGCATCGAAGTCGAATTCGTGCGCAGCCTCGTCGCGCGCCACCATCTGTCCGCGCCGAACCGTTTTTCCAGCAACTGGCCGTGGCCGGTATCGATACGCTCGCTCGGACAGTTCGCACTGTCTCTCAAAGGGTCTCCGGTCGCCGCCGGCGGCAAGGTGCAGCAACGCCCCCTGTTGCTGCTGAAGGCCCTGCTGACGGCCGGCGAATCCAGCAAATCGCAGCAAGCCCTGGCCGCCCAACTGTGGCCGGACGTGGAAGACGGCAAGTCCGCCTTGAACATCACGGTGCACCGCCTGCGCAAGCTGCTCGACAACGACGAGGCGATCGTCGTCGCGGCCGGCAAGATCAAACTGGCGGAGACCGAGGTATGGACCGATGTCGCCGCGCTCAACGAGTTGTGCGACCGCATCCACGACTTGCCGGATGACGCGACCGTAAGCGACGTCCACGGCCTCGCGAACGCCTTGCTCGGCCTGTATCGCGGCCCGTTCTGCGAGGGCGACGACGACAGCTGGCTGTTGGCCGCGCGCGAGCGCTGGCGTGGCCGCTTTCTGGCGGCGGTCGACCAGCTCGGACCACGCCTGGAACAAGCCGGCGAATGGGCCACCGCGCAGCAGCTCTACCTGCGCGCGCTGGAAGCCGAGCCGCTGGCGGAAACGATCTATCGCGGCCTGATGCGTTGCGCACACGCGCAAAGCGATCCCGCCGCCGCCTCCAGCACCTACCGGCGCTGCCGCGACACGCTCTCGATCGTGCTCGGCCATCGGCCGTCGGCCGAGACCGAGCGGCTGGCGGTAGAGCTGGGGTTGAAGTAGTCTACCGTGCCAGGCCGGCTTTGAAATCGGCGGCCATGGCCTCCATCGCGGCGCGGCAGCCCGCGATCCAGGTCACGCCGGACACCTGCGCGTGCAGATCGTGTCAGATCCGGCACCTTGGCCTTGAAACGATCACCGTAACATAGGCAGGCAAACGGACGCCCCCGGAACCATCAGCGAAAATCGCGATGCATAGCGGACGAAGCGCGGATCCACAGGCATGGACCGCGCGACGCCGCCGACTGACGGACAGAACCCAAGGGCGGAAACGCTCCATGTTCAGCGCATCCATCCGTAAGTGGTCGGAAAATCCGGACGCCGATAGACCTTGATCTCGGCACGGCCCCAGGTTTCCATTCTTCCGGGGTAGATGCCGGACGGGCCAAGCAACGGCTGGACGAAATCGGACACGGGACGTCCGCCGCCGAAATAGTCTCCGACGATAGCCTCGGCATGGCCGTACTCGCTCGCCGGATTGGCGCCGAAGGTGATGTTGTCGCCGTTCTGGAATATGTACGGCAGGGCTACCTTGCTGCCGTCCATAAGCGTACCGATCTGATTCACTTCAGTCGCGATGCCGTTCGTCTCGCCGCCTTGGCGCACGACTTCGATATCCAGCCTTTCGTATCCGATATTGACCAAAGTCACCTCCCCGAATTCCCGTCCGTCGCCGACCCTATGGTAGATGGCGGCGTCACGGACGGCCTGGAATCCGAGCTTGCCATCCTTGATCGCAGGCTCGATTCTGACGCTCTCTCCCAGTACATTGCGGAAATTCTTGCCGATGAAGCCGTCAGGATGAGCGGACGCCGTATTGCCGATGCCGGTCAGCGTCGAACAATAACCCATGCCGGTCCCTGCATAGTCGCCGGAGGGGGTTCTGCGGGCGTTACGCAGCAAGGTCGCATTGTTGATTTCCAGATCGAGACCGTAGTCCTTTTGGAAGGTCCCCTTCCTGATCGCCTCCTGCACCCGGGGATCGGTGAAATTCAAGCGCTTGCCGTATGCCGCGAGCAACCGGTCGTGCAGCCACAAGCTGGCGGCTTCGCTGACCTCGGCGCTGCTGCGTCCCGGGATGTTGGGATTGCCGCCGGTAAGTGGATTCGAGGTCGTGAGCACCCAATCGAACGGATCGTCCGATCCTCCAAGGTGCTTGGCTTGCCATTCCTTGTATTTCTCGGGTTGACTCGCTACCAGGTCCCTATATGCGACTGCGACGGCGTAGGGGTTCGTGCCTTCCGGGCTGGCACCGGCCTTCGCGAGAACGAGTGCCTTTAGCTTGGCCGGAGTGAATTGCGGGTAGTACCTGGACGCAGCAACGGTCTCTTGCATGCTTCTTTCCACCGCGCTCAACACGCCGGCAAACTCCTTTGGCCCTATGTTGGCGATCGAGGCGGACAGGCTCTCGTCCGGCACGCTATCGATCTGCCTCTTGCCTACCCATTCCGGCAGATTCAGCGTCAGCTCACCTGACGACAAACTATGGTAGCTCGTCAGGGAATGATGCAATTTTTCCAGGAACAGGTTCGGTTTCTGTTTAACAAGACGCAAACCCAGGCCGTTCAAGGAACCGTCCGCCTCCGGCTTCACCGGAGCCGTCGGAGCGACAGGCGGTGGCGGCACGCGACCGAGCAGCATCGGATCGATAAAAGGATCATTCATATCCATCGCGTAGCAGTCGCGCTCCGGTCCGTGCTGCACTTCCTCAAAGCGACGCTTGTCGGCCAGATAGGCTTGGTATTGGAGCCGTTCGGCCTGGTAGGTTTCGGACGCCATGGCATACTGCTCCAACGCGAGATCGTATGCGACTTCCTTGCGTAAGCGGCCGTCGAAACGCTCGATTCCGGCGCTTACGATCCTGGCCGACATTCTGATTCCCGAATCCGAAGGCTCGCGCAGCAGGCTCGCAATGCTCTGGCGCGCGACCTCGCCGAAACCTGGAATCCTCGGACCGTCCGCACCGACTTCAAGGCCGAGACTCAACGAGGAGGTTGCACCGATATCGAACGTTGAAACCGACGTTGCCTTACCCAATGCCGGAAGTTCTAGCGCCATGCGGCCGAACTCGAAATCGTTCCTGGCATGGGTCATCGAATACGCCAGCCTGGGATTGAGACGAAGATCGCCCGGGATCAGTCGCAAATCCGGCATGAACGCGGAACTTTCCGGTCCCGACGCATCGGGAGCGATCGGAGGCTCAGGAGGCGGCAGATCCGGGCCGAACACCGACGGATCCTTGGCGGCCAGATCCGATTGATATTGCGCCAAGGCCAAGGAATAGGCCTCGCTCTCTTCCTCGAATTTCCCCCGGACCATATGACGCCTGGTCTCGTCTTCGATCGTGCCGAAGATCCGCTTGATCAGCGAGGAGTGGGAAGGCTTGAATTCCCGATCGCCCTCCGCCCCTCTGCGATCCAGGATATCGAGCCGCAACTTCATCTCCCTATCGAGTAAAGCGAAGTCTGGAGACGCTTCCTGTTCGTTGCCGACCGGCAGGAAATCCGGATTGGCTGAAGCAAGCAACCCGGCGATCCGGTCTCCCGGCTGCAAATTCGCGGCCAACGCCTTTTTCAGCGATCCGTACCTTGCCGACGAAGCCGAGGCTGCGGCGTCGCGTCTGTTGCGCAGGACAGCTTGCGCGCCGAGGCTGCGCAAGCGATCAAGTTCGCCCGCATATCCATAGGTTGCGGCGGCGTCACGCTCGAGCTCGTACCGTTCCAGCGCATCGTCGCGTTCCGCATGCAACCAGCCGCTCAACGTGCCCAGCGCAGCTTGTCCCGCCGATTCCCCGGCCAATTTTCCGAAATCGGTCCGCCGGTTGGCGGCGGCGTCGCGAATCGCCCCGGTCGCCATGCTCACGCCGAAGCTCGTGGCAAACGAACGCATGCCGATCTTGCCGCCCCCCGGCGCCAACGCCCCCGCGATCGACAGCCCGAATTCCAGCGCATCGAAGCCCTTGCGCGTGCCGAACACGTTGTCCACGCCCTGCTTGGCGGCATTCTCCACGCCCGCCATCGCCACGCGGCTTAGATGCTGGACCGCCGCATTGCCGCTCTCCTTGAGGACGCCGCCGATGCCCGAGCCGATGCCCGCCGTGATCCCGCCCATGACGGCCGCCTGCGCCACCTCGTTCCAGCTGAATTCCTTCTGCAAGCCGGTGGCGATCTTCAAACCCTGGGTCGCCATGCTGCCCAAGCCGGCGCCGACGCCGCCGCCGATGACGACCGCCGCCAGGCTGGTCGAGGCTATGCCGAACACTGCGCCGGCCGCGACCGCCGCCAGGCCGCCGGTCGCGACCGTCACCGCCACGCCGATGGCGGCGATGATCAGCAATTGCGTGGTGCCGCATTGCTGCTGGCCCGCAGGTCCGGCAAGCGATACCAGCGAATCGATCTGCGCGGCCTGGTTCGGCCGCGTCGTCGTGCTGGTGTGGCGCGTCGCCACGACATTATTGGGCAGGCTCAGCACTTGGCCGATCTGCAACGGCTGGCCGCCGCCCATGCCGTTGGCCTCGGCGATGTGGAACCACAAGGCTGCGTCGCCCCACACCGTCTGCGCGATCGATTGCAGCGTGTCGCCCGCGCGTACCGTGTAGCTCACCGCGCCGCCGCCCATGTTGGCGTTGCTGGCCTGGTTCATCGGCGCGAAGCTCTGGTCGAAGTCTGCCACCGTCGTCGCCAGTGGCGAAGGCAGGCCCGGATCGTCCGTCGTCGGCGCCGTGTAGTTGCTGACCTCCGAACCGCGGTTGGACAGATAACCGACCGTCTTCCTGTCGGTCGCGACGTACTGGTTGTGGAAATGCGTGATGCGATGGGAGGCGTCCGGAGTCTGCGGCCGGAAAAACTCGTCGCTCTGCAACACCTGGCCGCCGCCGTTGACCATGTAGCGGATTTCGCGCTGCCCGCGATCGTTGCCCGCGAGGTCATTGGTGGTGCTGACGGTCAAATGACCGTTGAAGTCGTAGGTCAGCCGGCTCATCGATTGCTGCTCGCGGTTGCCGTTGTTGTCCAGCCAGGTGGTGAAGCTGGTCTGGCGCGCGCTGTCGCCCCAGGCATAGCCGTAGTGGGTGGCGCTGCTGACGGTGCTGCCGTTCACCGGCTCCTCGTGCTGCAGGGTTTCCTGGGTATGATCGATGTAGGACAGTACGCCGCCGCTGTAGTGGTAGACGTCGATGTTGTGCTTGACCGGGGCGTTGTAGGTCAGGTCGGCCGTCTGCGTGTCGCGCGTCGCGATGTTCCCGTCGCCGTCGTACGTGGTCTTGGTCGTGGCCCGCAGCCGCGGGCTGGAATAGTACGCATTCGCATAGCTGACTTCCTGGCTGATCGCGACGTTGCCGCTGCGTACGTGGAACGAGGCGGCATGCGTGTTGCCGTGACGGTAATCGACCTTGATGTTGTTGTTGTCGGCGTCGTAGGTATACGTCTCGATCTGGACCGCGCCCTTGTTCTTGTTCGCCTGGGCATGGATGCCGTAGGCCACTTCCCTGCGATTGCCGGCAGCGTCGTAGGCGATGTTGACGCCGAAGTCGCCTGCCAGGATGCGGAATCGGCCGTCGGCATCGTAGCCCCATCCGCCCATGGCGACGGTCTGGCGGTTCATCTTGTCGTAGGCGTACCAGTAGTCCTGCGATGCGCTCCGCCAACCCAGCTGGTTGTAGTCGGCATGCATGTGGCGGATGTTGCCGACCTGGTCGTGACTGTACCTGACGTCGGCGCGGCGGTCCGTGACGCGGATCTGGCGGCCGTTGCCGTCGTACCGGATGGCGGTTTCGTTGTACAGGTGCGATCTGCCGTCGATGCTCGACAACGCGATCGACACGGTCTGGCCGTTCGCATCGTAGCCGTAGCGCGTCAACTGTCCGCCCTGGAATACGCTGACGCCCTCGTCGGCGACGCTCTTGAGCGCGCCGTTGGCATAGTAGTCGTAGCGTTTGTTGACCCGCGCCGTCGCGCCGGTGCCGGCCAGGTGCTGCTCCGCCAGCATCAGGTTGGCCTGGTTGTAACGGTACCAGGTCTCGTTGCCGCCGAAGTCGCGGTGATAGGTCTTCTGCCCGAAGTAGGAGGTCCAAGTCTCCTGCGCATGCGGCGCGCCGCTGCCGTCTTCGCTGACCACTTGGCGGTAGCCGCCCACCGCCTGATCGTTCAGGCCCTTGACGTTCTGGTCATAGATATAGGTGTAGCGCTTTACCTTGTTGCCGGCGGAGACGGTCATCGTCACCCTGCCGGTGGCATCGTAATAGGACTTGTCGGTCGCGCTGTAGGCCGTGTAGGAACCGATGTAGTAGCCGGTGTTGGGGTCGAACGTGCCGGCACCGTAGGTCTTGCCGCGCACCGTGTGACTGGTGCGGTTGCCGGCGGCGTCGTAGGTATAGCTGTCGGATTCCTCCGCGCCGCTGCTGCCGGTGGGACGCTTCCGCTTGGTCAGGTTGCCGTTCCTGTCGTACTCGTAACCGGTCGCATGGCCGCGCTCATCGGTCGATTTGTCGACTTCGCCGAACACGTTGTAACGCATGGTCTTGACGCTGTCGTCGGCATGCAGCTCGCGGTGGACCAGCGGGCCGCCGTCCTTGGCTTGCGCGCCGGCCAGGTAGCTGTAGCGCGCGACGATGTTCTTGGCGGCATTGTCCGGATCGTCGGCATCGAGCACGTCGACGACCCGGATCACGCGGCCGCCCGCGCTATAGGCGTAGCGCGTGGTCGGCGTAAAGGCGGTGGTCGAGCCGTCGGCGTTTTCGATCGAGCTCCGGGGCGCGATGCGAGCCGTCAACCGGCCGGCCGCGTCGTATTGCATCTGCGTCGTGTTGCCGAGCGCGTCGGTCTGCGCGATCTGCTCGCCGAAAGCGTCGTAGCTGGTTTTCCGGTGCACCGACAAGGCGCCAAGATCGAGCCCGTTCAATTCCCACTGCCAGGCGGCGACGTTGGCCCGAGCCGCCGAAGCACCGCCGGCGCGATTGCCGCGCACCGTCTGGGCCCCCTGCCCCAGGTTGAGCGCGCCGCCGTAGGCGGCCAGCGTGGCGCCGTCGGCGTTCTTTGCCGTCACGGTATAGGTGCCGTCGGCGCCGGCCAGCCCGTGACTGGCCGGATCCCAGAAGAACAACCCCGGATCGGAAGCCGAAGCGATCGCCGCGATTTGGGTCACGACCCCGTTCCGCGTGAACGCCACCTGCACCGAGGCGGTGCCCGCCGGCACGCCCTTGATCTTGACCATGCCCGGGCAATCCTGCCAGCGCCCATAGCTCAACAGCGCCGGGGAGGCTCCGAGCTGGACGCGGCCGCCGAGCTGATTGACGGCGCGCTCGTTGTCGTCCAGCACCGTCACGCAGTACTCGTAAATGCCGGCCGCCATGCCCTGGCAATTCCAGTTGAAAGCGTTCGGCAACAGGCCGTCGAGGCGCATGTTGACGTCGGCGGACCAATTGCTGCTGCCGGCCAGGCGATATTTCACCTTGGCGTGGGTGCCGGTCGGCGCCGCGTTCGGATCGGCCGTCGCGCTGCGGCCGGCGTCGACGATCGACAGGATGCCGTTGGGCTGAAAGCGGGCGCTGCCGATGCCGCCGACCGGCAACGGCGCCTGGTGCGATACGGCGACGTTGCCGGCATTGTCGACGCTGAAATTGCCGCCGCTACGCGCCTGCGCGACGCCGCCCGCATCGAGCGCGAAATACTCGAACTCGTAGGCCGTGTTGCGCGCGAAGCCTCCTTCGGGCAACAGCAGGTGGAACAGGTCCGGACGCGTATGGCCGAATAGCGCGGCGTTCGGCAGGTTCACGTATTGCATGGCGCCGCCGCTGCCCGCCGGACGACAGCCGAGCGTGACCTGGGCGGTGCCGGCCGGTACGCCGCCGATCACCAGGCGCGGCGGTATCTCGATGACCGACATGGCGCCCGGCACCGGATTGCCGCTCGCCAGCGGGATGCGCATGCTGTCCGTCGCCAACTGGATGCGCGCGCCGAAGTCGTCGATGCGGCGGTACAAGCGCAGCGAGTAACTGCGCCACGGCAGGTCGGCGCCGATCTGCATCACGATCGCCGAAGCGCCGGCGTCGGCGTTGGCGCGGTACAACAGCGTATTGGTCTGCGGATCGATCAGCTCGGCCTCCCATTGGTCCACGCCGCCGGTGTCGAACGCCGACATGCCCGCCAGCGTCGTGAGCGGAATAACCACCGAATCGACCCGGTCGCCGATCGGAGATTGCGGAGTGTGATAGATCTGGTAGGCCAGGTCGAGGCCGGGATAGCCGACGCCGGTCGCGCTGCCGGACGCAGCCACGCTGGCCGACGCCACGCTCGAGAAAACCTGCGGATCCGGCGTGACGGACGTGCCGGCGCCGTTGATCGTCAGGCGTCCGCTGCCGCCGGATATCTGCCGTCCGTTGGCGTCGAGCGCGGCATAGGCGTACTCATAGGTGTCGGACAAGCCCGGCACCTGGTTGAACGCGCTGTAGTCGACCATCCAATGGCTGCCGTCGGCCGACACGCGCGTTGCGCCGGCCGGCAAGAAGGCGATCGTGCTGCCCAGAGGGCGGTAGCCGAAACTGACGGCGGCGGTGTTGGACGGCAATTGCGTCAGTTGCAGGAGCTGGGCATTGACGGTACGGCCCTGGACGCTGCGGACGCCCGACGGCACCAGCGGACAGGTGAACGTCGCCTCGCGGTCGCCGTTGATCGTGCGCGTGTAGGTGACGGTCTGCAGGTTTGACCGGAGCCACGGACTGTAATAGTCGGGACCGTTGGCCGCCGTCAGCGAATCGCTCTTGGTGGCCACCTGGAGCAGCTGGCCGTCGCCGCCGCGCTTGTAGACCGTGACCGTGAAATTGCCGCCCGCCGCCGCCAAGCGGCTGGCGGCGATGGAATTGCCGTTCGGCAGGCTGATGGTCGCCTGGCTGGCGGTTCCCGCCACTTCGGTCTGCAACGAGCCCAGGCCGTCGCTGTAGACGACCACATAGTTGTTGTCTTCCATGCCCGGCAGCGTCGGCAAGGTCACGGTGATGTTGCGCAGCGCCAACGCGCAATAGACGGCATACGGCGCCGGCGGATTGAACATATCGAGATCCGCTTCCGTCACCGCCGATGAATAAGTCAATGCCAATGCCGAAGACGGAACGCCGGTGGACGTGGTGACCAACAATTGCGAACCGATGCTGACTTGCAGCGTCTGCGCCCCGGGCGTGGGAATCGGTACGGCCGACGGCGCCCGCGATGCATCGACCTGCAGCGTCACGCCGCCATTGCTGTTTTCCACGGCGCCCAGGCGCTCGGCGATCCTAGTCATGACGTCGGCCACGCTCTCGCGCGGAACGATGGTCTCGACCGCCAAGCCGCGCGCATCGAACACCGATACCGTCAGCGTCATGCCGGCCAACTGCGCCGGCGACAGGTTGGCTACCTGGGACAGGCTCAGGTGGCGCAAGTCGAGCGTACCGCTCGAACGCAGCGTCAAGGTCGCGTTGCCGCGGGCGTCGCGCAGGATGATCTTGGTCGCGCCGTCGCCGCTATTGGTCTTGAACAAGCGGCCCGCGTTGTCGTATTCGAAGAACTCCTGCAAGGTGTAGGAAGCGGCGCCGTAGGCACGCTCGCCCTTGGCGGTCAATTGGCCATAGCTGTCGTAGCGGTATTCCTGCACCGTGCCGGCGGTCCAGCCCGCCTGTGCCCAGGCTCCGGTGTCGACCTGGGGCATGCCGTCCCGGTCGCTCCACGCTTCCGCCTTGGTGAAAGTGGTGCGGCGCGATTCGCGTCCGGCCGCATCCTGGACGATGCTCGACACCACCGCCTTGCGGTTGCCGTCCGCGTCCTGCAGCACCTTGGCCTCCCAGCTGCGCCGGCCGGCGCGGTCGTAACCGAAAGTGGTCCAACCATAGTTGGCCGCATCGCTCTGCGCGATCAATTGGCCGGCGCCATTGTAGCGTTGCATGACGATGCGGTCGGCCAGGCCATCCGCGCCGCGCCGTATGGTCCGTACCGTTTCGCCGACGCCGTTGTACTCGAAATCGGTGACCTGCGTCGACGCCGCGCTTGCGTCCGCCTGCCATCCGACGTTGTCGCCGTTCTCGTCGATGACTTCCAGTTCCACGGTCTGCCTGACCATGCGTCCCAGGGCGTCGTACTTGAAGGTCGTGGTCACGCCGTCGGCATCGGTCTTGCGCGCCACCAGGCCGAGCCCGTTATGAGCATACGTCGTGATGGCTGTGCCGGCGCCGGTCTGCACCTCCGTCTTCACCGTCTCGCCACGGCCGTTGTACGTGGTCACGGTCGTGCGCACCTGGCGCGCCTCGTTGCCCGTGGCCGTGCCGGTGTTGGCCAGCGCATTGGCTTCCACGTCGGCCGCCGGCATGGCGTCCAGCGCCGCGGCCGGCAACGTCACCGCCGAGCCGTAGCGCTTCTCGGTGGTCGTCGTCAACGTGTAGCTCCACGCCGTCACGTAGCCGGCCTGGTCCACCTGCAGCAGCTTGCGGCCGACGGCATCGTACCAGCTGCGCGTCACGTTGCCTTGCGCATCGATCTGCCGGATCACGTTGCCGGCGGCGTCGTACGCGGTCTGCTCGGTCACGTCGCCGTAGTAGCTGACGTAGCCGCCGTCCGCGTTCATCGCGCGGTCGAGCTCGCCCAACAGCACATTGACGATCTTCGACGAGGTCCTGCGGTTGGCGCCGTCGTAGCGGTAGGCGATCGAATGCATGTTGTTGATCGAACCGCTCGGCACCGGTCCCGGTTGCGCCACGTCGCCGATCATGGCCACCGGCGTCACCGCCGCTGCGTCGCCGTAGATGTCGACGCGGTAGGCATTGCCGGCCGGATCGGTCCACATGCGGGTCAGCGTGCCGGCGCCGTTGACCGTGCCGATGACGTGGCCGAGGCTGTTGTACCAGGTGCGGCTGATGTTGCCGGCCGCATCCTTGATCTGCACCGCGCGGCCGCGCGCATCGTATGCGTATTCCGTGGTCAGCGTCGCGCTTTGCCAGCCCCCGGCTTCGGTGAAGACCATGACCGCGTTCGCCGGGCCTTCGCTCCGCAACTGGCCGGCGGCATCGTATCTGCGGACCGTGGCGCGTTCGTCCGCCGAACCCTGCGCCAGGCGCTTGGCGATCAGGTTGCCGCGCGCATCGTAGACATAGCTGTTGACCACCGCCCGGCCGTCGCTGGTCATGCCCGGTACGATTTCGGTGCGCAGCTGGCCGAGCTTGGTGTATTCGCAGATCGTGGTCGCGCTGCCGAAATCGGCGTCGTGGACGGTGCGCGCGTCGCGCTCGCCGAAGACGTTGTACCCGTCGACGACCTTGCGCTCTGCCTCGCCGGGCAGCGTTTCCCTGGTTTCCGTCACGCGGTCGAGCTTGTCGCGCGCGGTTGCGACGGTATCGGTCGGAGCCGACAGGCTGGCCGGCGGCTGGCCGATCATATAGCCGACGCCGGCCGCCACGCCGCCGTGCGTGACGATGCGCTGGTTCCGCACGTCGTCGTACACGGTCTTCGTGTAGCGGCGGGCGGCATCGATCGCGAGCCACCGGCGGTCGAGCTTGTCGTAGTAGTTATGGGTCTTGCCGCCCAACGCATTCGTCTCTTCGACCAGGTTGCCGAAGCTATCGTACGTCATCCGTACGGTGGCGCCGGTCGCATCGGCGCTCGCGGTAACCCGGCCGTTCGAGTCGTAGGTCTTGACCAGGGTATAGCGAGCCATCAGGGCGCGCTTGTCCGCGGCGCCGAGCATGGAGCTGGACTCCAGGTAGCCGAGGGCGGCGCGTTCGCGCCGGGCCCAACCGCTGTCGCTTTCCGCCAGAGCGATGCCGCGTGCGTCCACCGCCGCCACCATGTCGCCGAAGGCATTGTAGGCATAGCGCGTGGCGACCGCTTCGGCGGTGCCGTACGATTCGATCTGCTGGATCAGCAAGCCATCGGCATCGAATTCGCGCAGCGTGACCGTACCGTCCGGCAGCACGATTCGTTCCGAACCGCAGATGACGCGCGTCAGGGTCACATGGGAGCCGCCGGCTCCCGGGACGTCGACCGTGACGGTCTGACCGATGGCGCTGTCGGTATCGTATTCCGTGGTCGTCATCCGATTGAGCGGATCGGTGACGGATACGACGCGGCCGGCCGTGTCGTACCGGGTGATGGTGGTGGCCGGACCGACGCCCTGGCTGTCCGCCGCAGACAGGCCGGCGACCATGGCGTCGGTGATCGCCGCCAGGCCGGCCGGATCGACCGCCAGGCATTGCGGATAGCGGGTCACGGCCGTCGGACGTCCGAAGGCGTCGGCGATGGTCGCCGTGACATGGCGTTCGGCATCGATGTCGTAGCGCGTCGCTCCCTGGTAGAACGTATAGCTGCTGCGGTCGTCTGCGTGCGGCGCGACAGCGCCGACGGCCGCGGCCAAGGCGGCCTCCGACAGCGGTGCTGCCGGCCATGGGGCATTGCCCGGCTGCACCCGGTTGGCGCGCTGCGTGGTGCCGGCGATCTCGCCGTAGGCGTTGTAACGCGTGATCGTGAGTCCGCCCAAGGCATCGACGCTCGCCGTCAGCCGGCCGTTGTCGTCGTACATCCTGGCTTCGTAGCGATCTTCCGGACTCGGCGCGATCGCCGCGAGATCGTCCGGGCTCAATCCGGGGTTATCCGCCGTGCGCGGATCGAGCGGGCTGGTCCGTCGCAGGATGCTCGTCACCTGGCCGGCCGCGTTGTAACCGTATTGCACCACGCGGCCGCCGGCGTCGATACTGGCGACGACGCGGCCGAGTGTATCGAGGCAACTGGCCTCGTGGCGATCGTTCAGCGGATCGGGACTCACGATGCCTTGCACGAACGACTCGTTGAGCGATGCCGCCGCCTGCGGCCAGGCGATGAGCGTGGCATAGCGCACTTCGCCGTTCTGTTCGCCGGCGCGATTGCGCAGGATGCGGGTCACCGCGCCCTTGGCGTCGATCGTATGGCTGACCTGGCCGTCGGCGTCGTAGGCCGTTCCCAGGTAACGGTCGGCCGGATCGAGCGGCTTGCCCAACGCCGTCAGCGCCTGCACGTCGGCGGCGGTCAGTGCGCCGTCGGCGGCGCTGCGCGGCGCCGTCGGCGCCGCATGTTCGATCACCAGGGTGCGGCGGCCGAAGCCGTCATAGGCGAATTCGCGGATATTGCCATCGGCGTCGATCTCCATCACCGCGCGGCCGGCGGCATCATAAGCGACGGCGGTATGGGCATCGGCGGCGCGCGCCTGGACGGCCGAGACGTCCTGCGTCGTCAGCACCGGATGAGTCGCCGACAGGGGCGCGATGCGCTGCGCGCGGACGGTCTCGCCGGTCTTGTCGCCGAAATTGTCATAGGCGATTTGCGTCACCCTGCCGCTCGGGTCGATGCTGGCGCTGACCCGGCCGAGAGCGTCGCGCAACGCGCCGCTGTAGCGGTCTTGCGCATTGCCGCCGTTGGCGAGGCCGGTCAATGCCGTCGCCAGCGCCGCGCCTTCCGCAGGCCAGGCGATGGTCGCCGCATAAGCGACCGTCGTCACCACTTCGTCGAAAGCATTGCGGACCAGGCGCGTCACGCCGCCTTTCCAATCGATGGCATATTGCTGGTTGCCGGCCGCATCGAACACGCTGCCGCTGATGCGGTCCGCCGGATCGGCGTCGGCGCTGATGACGCCATCGGCGCTCCAGTTGCCGGCTCGCGCATATTGCCGGACCCGGAGTGCCTGGCCGAAGCGGTCGTAGGTGGTTTCCGTGACCTGCCGCTCGCCGTCCATGCGCTTCCAGGCGCGGCCGGCGGCGTCGTATTGCACCCGGCTGGTGCGATCGTTGACGGCATCGGCGGTCACCGACACCGTGCCGTCGTCGGCGTTCCAGCTGGCGGCTTGGGCGTACAAGGTGGTCGCGATCGCTTCGCCGAAGCGGTTGTAGACGGTTTCCCTGGCGATCCCGGTCTTGTCCAGCGGATTGGTCGCGTCCAGCGTACGCACCACGCGCCCCAGGGCATCGCGCTGCATGAAGCTGAGGCGGTCGCGGCGTCCGTCGAAATCGACCTCGATGCGCTGCTCGGCGCCGTTCCAGCTGCCGGCGGCGGCGTACTGCCGCGTCGCCGTCGCCTCGCCGAAACGGCCGTAAAAGGTCTCGGTGACGGTTTTCATGGCGTCCATGCGCCGCACAACCTGGCCCAACGCATCGTATTGCGTGTACTCGACGCGGTCCTTGGCGGCGTCGGCATGCACGACGACCCGGTTGTCGTCGCCGTTCCAGCGCGCGGACGATGCATATTCGACGGTTGCCACGGCTTCGCCGAAGCGGTTGTAGCGGATCTCCTTGGCGCTCCCGATCCGATCGAGCGGACGAGTCGCTTCCAGCGTGCGCACCACTCGGCCCAGCGTGTCGCGCTCCATGTAGCTGGTGCGGTCGACGTTCGTGTCCCAGTCGACCTCGATCGTGCCGCTGGCGCCGTCCCAATGGCCGAGGTTGGCGTAGCGGGTCGTCGCCACGGCCTCGCCGAACCGGCCGTACGAGGTGCCGGTGACGCACCCGGCCGCGTCCATGCGGCGCGTGACGCGGTTCAAGGCATTGTATTGGGCATACTCGACGCGGTCGGCGGCGCCGGCCTCGACGACGATGGCGTTGGCGGCGCCGTTCCAGCCTCCCTGGCCGGCGTAATCGCGGCTGACGATGACGTTGCCGAACCGGTCGTAAGTATTCTCGCTGACGTGCAGGAGCGCATCCATGCGGCGCACTACGCGGCCCAGCGCATCGAATTCGGCATAATCGATGCGCTCCTCGCCGGCGGCGACGCCGATGCTGCGCGTCGCTTCGTTCCAATTGCCTTGGCCCGCATACCGCGTGGTCTTAATGGCGTCGCCGAAACGGTTGTACGCGATTTCCTTGACCTCGCCGAGCGCGTTCATGCTCCTGGTCAGGCGTCCGCGCGCATCGTAAGCCGCATAGTCGATGCGATCGCCGCTGCCGCCCGCCGCGCCGACGGTTCCGCTGGCCTCGTCCCAGTTGCCGGGCCCGGCATAGTGCCTGGTCTTGATCGCCTCGCCGAACAGGTTGTATTCGATCTCCTTGACGTCGCGCAGCGCATTCATGACGCGTTTGACGCGGCCGAGGGCGTCGTATTGGACATAAGCGATACGATCCCCGGCGGCGGCGGTCGCGCCGATGCTGTTGGTGCTGTCGTTCCAGCTTCCCGGCCGCGCGTACTGCCTGGTCTTGATCGCGTCGCCCAGCGCGTCGTACGTGGTTTCGTCGACGTTGCCGTGCGCATCCAAGGTACGCACGATCCGGTTCAGCGCATCGTACTCCGTGCAAGTGAAACGGTCTGCGCCGTCTTCGTCCACCGCGATGGCTTGGTGGGCTTCGTTCCAGCTTCCGGCCCGCGCGTAGCGGATCGTTTCGACCGCATTGCCGAAATGATCGTAGCGCGTGCCGCTGACATTGCCGAGCGCATCCACGCTCCGCGTCACCCGGCCCAGTACGTCGCGCTGCAAGTAGCCGAAGCGGTCGGCGGCGTCCGGATCGGTCACCACCGTCTCCGCCGTTCCGTCCCAATAACCGCTCAAGGCATATTGCCGGGTCTTGATGACCTCGCCGAAACCGTTGAAACCGACTTCGGTCACGCCGCCCTCCGCATCCAGCGTCCGCACCACGCGGCCCAGGGCGTCGCGTTCGGTGTAGCTGCGGCGGTCGGCGCCGTCGCCGTCGACGGCGATCGTCTTGGCGATGTCGTTCCAAATGCCGGCACGGGCATACCGGACGGTGGCCACCGACTCGCCGAACTTGCCGTAGACGGTATCGGTGACGCCGCCCGCGGCATCCATGTTGCGCGTGACGCGGCCCAGCCGGTCGTATTGCGCATAGCTGGTGCGGTCGGCGCTGCCCGCCTGCACGCTGATCGTCCTATTGTCCCAGCTGCCCTGGTTCGCATAGCGGCGGGTCGCGATGACGTCGCCCAGGCTGTCATAGATCTGCTCGGCGACTTCGCCGGCGGCGTTCATGCTGCGCGTCATGCGGCCCAGGCGATCGAACTGCCGGTAGTCGGCACGGAAGGTCGCGCCGTCGGGAATGACGATGGTCTTGGCGTCGTCGCTCCAACTGCCGGCCTGCGCGTATTGCCTGGTCGAGACTGCCTGGCCGAAACTGTCGTAGATAGTTTCACCGATCTCGCCGGCCGCGTTCAGAGTGCGCACGGCCCGGCCAAGGCTGTCGTACTGGACATAGCTGGCGCGGTAAGCCGTGCCTGAGGGAACGGCGATGCTCTTGGTCGTCCCGTTCCAACTGCCCGCCTTCGCATAGTGCCTGGTCGAGATTACTTGGCCGAAATTGCCGTAGACGAATTCGCACACCTCGCCGGCCGCGTTCATGCTGCGCGTCACCAGGCCCAGGGCATTGTAGTCGGCGTAGTCGACACGATCGGCGTCGCCGGCGCCGACGGCGATTTTCCGGGCTGCTTCGTCCCAGTCGCCGAGCGCGGCATAGCGCCTGGTCGCGATGGTGTCGCCGAAACTGTTGTAGGCATACTCGGTGGCCTCGCCGGCCGCATTCATGCTGCGCAAGATACGGCCGGCGGCGTCGTATTGCGCGTACTCGACGCGATGCGGCGCGTTGGCGGGAACGACGATGGCGCCGGCGGCATCCAGGGCGCCCGCAGTGCCGTAACGCCTGGTTTCGATCGTTTCGCCGAAATCGCCGTAACGGTATTCCACCACTTCGCCGGCGGCATTCATGCTACGCACCACCTGGCCCAGGGCGTTGCGGACGACATGGCTGGTGCGGTCGCGCCCGGCGTCGAGCATGTCGGCCAACGCGCCGGCATTCGGCACCGAGGCGCCGCTGCGCCATCCGGCGATGGCGGCGGCGAGCAGCGTGCTGCTTTCCAGCTCGCCGAACTCGTTCATCTGCTGCAGTTCGACATGGCCTTCGGCGTCGATCCGGAACAGGCGACGGTTGGCCTTGTCTTCCACGATCGCGGTCTGGCGGTCGTGCGCGCTCAAATGCGACGGGTTGGCGGTCGGACTGTACCAGGCATCGAGATTCGCCTTGTTCACCGTCCCGCTATAACCGTTCGCATAGCGTATGCTTCCCGCCGGATTCCCCAGGCTGTCGTACCGGTGGCGCGTCACGTTGCGCTGCGCATCCACCTCGTACGCCACCCTCCCCGCGCTGTCCCGCACCACTTCCACCTTCCGGTCGTCCGCGCTCTGGTTCGCCGCCAGCCCGTAGAAATTATCCAGCGACGTCTTGTCGTACGCCGTCCCCGTGTATGCTTTCGCGTACGCCGTGCTCCCGACGACCAGGCCGCTCGCGTCGCACCGTGTCGCCGTCACCTCCTTCAGCGCATTGAGCCGGTATACCTCCCTCCCGGCCTTGTCGTAGATCGTGATTTCTTTCCGGTTCAGGCTGTTGCCCGTTCCCAGCAGTATCGCCACCTGGCTTTCCAGCGCGACCGTCGAGCTCCACGACACTGTCCCCGCATGCGACGTCACCCCGGTCACACGGTTCGCCTTATCGTACTCGTAGCTGCGCACCTGCCCCAGGCCGTCCACTTCGGCCCTCAGCCGCCCCGCCTTGTCATACGTCTTCCCGCTGCGCCGCGCTCCCGTCGCGCTCAGCCCCGTGAAGTCGCTTTCCCGCGGCAGGGCCGTGCGCGGCCACGCGATCGGCGTGGCGTATTGCGTGCGCCGCGTCTCCCTCCCCGCCTTGTCGTATTCGATTCCCGTCGCCCGCCCCAGCTCGTCGACTTCCCAGATCGCCAGGTTCACCGCGTTGTACACCGTCCCCGTCACCCGATCCTCCGGGCTGCTCCCGATGCTCAGCTGGTGTTGCGCATCCAGCGTCCAATCGGTGCGCGCGTAGCGGGTCTGCCGCGCCACGTTGCCGTTGCCGTCGTATTCATAGCCGGTCACCCGCCGCCCGGCATCGATCCGGTAACGAACCAGCCCGTCGCTGTTGTACACCGTCCTGTCGGTACGGTCCGCGTCGTCCTGCTGCGGCACGATCCCCGCCGCCCAGTTCGCGCCGGCAGCCATCGTCGCCGGCGCCGGCAGCCCCGACAACGGCCGCGCATGCACCGTGCTGCGGATCTGGCGTCCGTTGGCGTCGTATTCGTGCACCGTGGCGATTCCCTCCGGGTCCACGCTGAGCACCAGCCGGTTGTTCGCGTCGTAGCCGTAGCGATGGATGCGCCCGTCGGGGCCGGTCTTGGCCACCAGGTTGCCGGCGTCGTCGTAGGTATAGCTGGTGAGCAGGTTGGCGCCGTTCGGGTCGACCCGCTCCCAGTCGCGCCGTCCCAGCTTGTCGTAGTGGTAGGTCGTGGTGCGCGCCGCCGGGCTGCCCGCGCCTTCGGTCACGCTCAGCAGGTTGCCCAGAGGGTCGCTCACGTATTCGGTGCGCAGGTTCAGGCCGTTCGGATCGATCACCACCGACTTGACGTGTCCGTTCAGGTCGAACCCGGTCTCGGTGACCACGCCCAGGGCGTCGATCACCTTCACCCGCTGTCCCTTGCCGTCGTAGTCGTAGCGCGTGACCAGGTTCAGCCCGTTCGGATCGACCGTCACGGTGCTGGTGCGGTTGGCCGCGTCGAACACATGCACCGTGACCATGCCGCCGGGGTCGGTGACGGTCATGCGGTTGCTGACGTAGTCGGTGCGGGTGACGTCGTTGTTGGGCGAGGTGACCTTGATCAGGCGTCCGGCCTTGTCGTATTCGTAGGTAGTGGTCTTGCCGTTGCCGTCGGTGAGCTTGTAGAGCTCGCCGAACTTGTTGTACTCGGTGGTGACGCTGATGCCTTCGGGGCTGCGCACGGTGACGCTGCGGTTGTCGGGGGTGTAGCTGGTGGCGGTGGTCTTGCCCAGGGCGTCGGTCTGGGTCAGGACCCGGCCGAAGGCGTCGTAGCTGGAAACGCGCGCGTGGTTGCGCGGATCGGTGACGGTGACGACGCGGCCCAGACGGTCGTAGCTGGTGAACGTGATGCCGTGGCGCGCGTCCTCGCGAGCGATGATGCGGCCGAAGGCGTCGTAGGACAGGCGCTGTTCGGCGTCGATGCCGCTCGGATCGACGGCGCTGCGGGTCAGGCGGCCGCGCAGGTCATACTCGTAGCTGCTGTGCCGGGTGCGGCCGTCGCCAAGCGCCTGGCGGCTGTGGCGGCGATTGCCGAGGATATCGTACTCGTGGACGGTGGCGTTGCCGCGGGCATCGGTCGCGCTCATCAGTTGGCCGACGCGATCGTAGCTCCAGCGCAGACGGCTGTCATTGGCGGCGTTGTAGATGGCGTCGATCGCCTGCCGCAGCGTGGTGTTCGCCAAGCCGCCGGTCAGCGTCGGCAGGACGGTCGACGTATTGATCTTCGCCGCATAGCGGATGTTCTCCACGGCTTGGCCGAACTGGTCGTAAACCGTGCGCTGCGTCTCGCCGAGCGCATTGATGGTATGGGTCAGGCGACCATGCGCATCGTAGTAGTACACCGTCCTGTTGCCTAGCGAGTCGGTGCTGCTGATCAGGCGATCGGCATGATCGTACTGGTAGCTAGTGGCGCGATTGACGCCGTCGTAGCTGCGCCACAGGCGGCCCTTGGCGTCGTAGAGGCGCGCGGTGGTGCGTGCCGCGGCGCTGCCGTAGTCCTGAGTCGTGGCGCGCAGGCGGCCGTCGCGATCGTAGGTGTGGTAGGTGACCAGACCGTTCGGCGCCGTCTCCGATTGCAGCAGACCTTGCGCGTTGTACTCGTATCGCGTGAGCTGGTTCTTGCCGGGCACGTCGGCGTTGGCGCGCATCTGCTCGATCGTGCTGTCGGGCACCGCCACCGTCAGCCTGCCCGCGTAGCGCAGGACCTCCGTCTGCCTTCCGGCCTGGTCGTAGACGTAGGTCGACAAATAGAATTCCGGATCCACCATGGCGGTCACCTGGCCCCGATCGTCGTGCCAATACCAGGTATGCTGATCCTTGCCGTCATCCGGCAGCGGGCGGATGGTCTCCAGGTCGGGACGCAAGTAGGGATGGCCGTCGTCGGAGCGGATCGGGTTCGCATAGGCGATCATGCGCGTCATGCGGCCCGCCGCGTCGTAACGGTATTCGACCAAGCGGTTTTCCGCGTCGATCACGCCGAGCAGCTTGCCGTCCGCATCGTAGACGCGCAGCTCCACCGGGCAACCGCTGTCGCGATCCGCCGTCACCGCCTCGGGCGACGACTCCACCGTCAGGCCGTCCAGCACGCGCTGTTCCACCTTCTCGTCGTAGCGGATGGTCGCCAGCAATTCGCCGGCGCCGCCGTACTGGAATTCGGTCAAGCCGCCCAGCGCATCGATGCGCTTGGCCAGCCGGCCCTGGTTGTCGTACAGGCTCCACTGCACGCGGTCGTCGGGATGCGGCGCCGGGCGGTAGGTTCCGAGGTTGTTGATGTTACTGAACAGCGGCGGCACTTCCGTGCCGCCTACGCCCGTCGATTGCAACTGCGCCAGATGCCAGGAAGTCAGGACGCCCGCATAGTCGATCGTCCTCGTCAGCAGGCCGGCGCTGTTGTACGCGTACTCGGTCATCTTGCCGTCGCTGCCGTTGATCGCGGCGATCATCCGGCCTTCGGCGTTGTACAAGTAGAACTTCCTGATCCCTGTCGGGTCGATTTCCCTGCGCAGGCGGCCGTTGGCGTCGTATTCGTAGGTGGTGGCCGGTGCATCGCCGCGCGCCACACTGATCAACTCGCCGGCCGCATCGTATTGCTGTACGGTCTGCACACCCTCGGCGGTCGTGATGGTGGTGCGTTTGAATTCGTCGGCGTAATCGTAGACGGTGACGAAACCGGCCGTGCTGCTGCTCAGTATCCGATCCAGGCCGTCATGGACGAACACCGTGCCCTGGTTCTTGTCGTCGACCTTGCTCAGCAGGCGGCCGTGCTGGTCGTAGAGATAGTTCACGGTGGTGACGCCGCCGTACGCGTCGCCGCTGCCGTCGACCAGTGTCGCGGCGAAGCGCTTGACCGCGCTCAATTGGCCCCGGAAATCGTAGCTGTACTGCGTCAGTTCGGCGCGCGTCTTGTCGCGCGCCGCGGCCCAGCTCTCCAGTTCGCCCAGGCCGGCATCGCCGACGTAGATCGCATCGGCATAATGGAATTCCTTCTCGAGCAGGCCGGCGGCGGTGTAACGGTATTCGACCACCCGTCCGGCGGCGCTGACCGTAAAGCGGAGGTGACCTTCGGCGTCGTACGCATGGCGCGTCGTGCGGCCGCTGTGCGGGTCGTCCGGTGCGAACACCGTCTCGCTCAACAGCTTGTTGTCGGCGCCATAAGTACGCTCGATCCGGGTGCCGAACGCATCCTGCTGCCATGTGCGATTCCCGGCGGCATCGTAGCCGTACTCGACGGCACGCCCGGCGGCGTCGGTCATGCGAGTCACGCGGCCGGCGGCATCGTACTCGTAGCGCACGATATTCTTGACCTCGCCGACGGCGGGCATTTCCACCTTCGTCAGCCGGCCTTGCGCGTCGTGGTGCAAGACGGTCCGTGCGCCGAGCGGATCGATCACCGTCGTCCGGCCGTTGGCGGTATCGTAGTCGTAGCTCGTGACGCGATTCAGCGCCAGATCGGTGACCGTGGACAACCGGTATTCGCCATCCACTTCCGCATAGCCGAACATCAGGTAGGTCCCGTCTTTCTCCCGCAGGCTTCGCAGGCGCTTGCTGTCGCCGTCATAAGAGTAGTCGATGGTGTAGCGGACATAAACGCCGCCCTCGCCGCCCTCGCCGCCGTCGGTGTCTACCGGCTCGCCGCCGTCAATGGCGAAAGCGCCGCTCGGCAGATCGCCGCCGACCGGATCGCCGGCGGCTACGCCGAGCGTGATCCTGACCTGCACGAGGCGGTTCAAGCGGTCGTAAGCATAGCTGGTGCGCGCCGCGACGGCGCCATCGCGGCCGACCGTCTCCACGGCGGAGAGATTGGATCCGGCATAGCGGAACACGACCGACTCGCCGCTCGCCAGCTCCACGCGGCTGAGCAGGCCGGCGCCGTCGTACACGTAGGTTTGGGTATTGCCGTCGGCATCCGACAGCGCGGTCAAGCGGCCGTAGTCCTCGGCTCCGTTCCAGAGATAGGTTTCGCTCCTGTCGCCGGCGCCGTCGTTCCAGGTCCAGGTATTGCGCGAGGCGTCGTAAGCCAGCGTGTCGTCGGCCCCCTCGCCGTCGGCGCCGCGATACACGCCCCGCGCGGCGTCGTAGACATAGCGGGCCTGGCGGCCGTCGCCGTCCATGCGCCAGATGGCGCTGTCCGCCGTGTTGACGGTGCCGGTCAGCCCTCGCACGCCGCGGTAGGTACTCATGCGCCAGCCGTCGCGGTTGTCGCCGTCGTCGTAGCCGCCACGGCTGTTGTAGGTGCGGACCAGCCCGAGATCCTCGCCCAGTCCTGCCAGGTATTCGTCGCGCCGCTGGATCACCAGGTTGCCGTTGGCGGCGTTCAGATAAAGATTTTCCCGGCTGCGGCCGCTCGCCGCCGTCCCCAACAACCCCTTGCCGCCCAACTGATCGATGGAACCGCCCAGACCTTGTCCACCGGCGCTGAAAATCCCGACCATCGCTGCTTCTCCCCTGCCTATTCGAGTGGTGTCCTTCTGCCATCCGTTCGAATATTCGAACGGATGGATGAAATACATACTTCCGACAAACCGAGCATCGGGGACGGTGCGGTTGAAACACCGTCCTCAAAATAAGTGATCCCCGGTTAAGCGAAGTTGTTTAGGGCCGTGCAAAGGCCATCCTTCCGCGAGGCGGAGGGATGGAATGAATAAAAAAGGAAGTAAGAGGAAAGAGGCCGGCTCAGCCCCCCAAGGTCGCCGCGCAGTTGGGCAAGAATCTGGACGCTGTCGAAATAGACCTCTTCGGCGATCAGCGCTCCCTGCTCGTCGAGCGAATACACCGTGCATACCGGCACAGAGAACGCCCTGTGCGTCGGCGCCATGTCGCGCCAGGTGCCGGTATGGCGGCCGGACAGCCTCTGTTCGATGACGACGACGCGACCGGCGGCACGACGCCGCAATTCCCGGACATACACCTCGGAAAAGGCACCGTCGCCGCCGAAACCAAACTTGGCACGGAAGCGCCCGACCGCGACGGCGCCCGCAAAGAGGCGGCGGTTGATCCGTACCGCCGGATCCGCGAAATGAGTCGCCATGATGGAGGCGAGATCGTTCTCGTTCTCCGCCCGCAGATGCTCGTCGAGCGTCGCCAGGTCGGTCACGTTATCTCCTTCAGCCCGTGCGGCGGATCGGCGTTGATGAGGCGCCCTTCCTTGCAGGTCGCGACGAAGGAGGCGAACCTGCGGGTCGGATGCGAGGCGGGGATCGTGTACACGCCGTCCGGGACGTTGGCCCAGACCACGCCGCCGTCGATCGAGGTCGCGCGAAGACTGGAGTCGGGCAGTACTTGCGAGTTGAAATAGATCGGTGCGGGCAGCAAGTAGTTCGGCGCGGGCAGCGCCGGCGTCAGAGCGGAAAGTCGGAAAGGCGGAAAGTGCGTGATTGCATGGGGAGTCCCCTTTCGCGACAGTGATTTTCAGCGCGCGATGGTGTTGGTGCGCTTGATCTTGTTGTGCAGTTGCATGATTCCGTACAGCAGCGCCTCGGCGGTCGGCGGACAACCCGGCACATAGACATCCACCGGCACGATGCGGTCGCAGCCGCGCACGACGGAATACGAGTAGTGATAGTAGCCGCCGCCGTTGGCGCAGGAGCCCATCGAGATGACCCAGCGCGGCTCGGCCATCTGGTCGTAGACCTTGCGCAGCGCGGGCGCCATCTTGTTGCACAGCGTGCCAGCGACGATCATCACGTCCGACTGGCGCGGCGACGGCCGGAACATCATGCCGAAGCGGTCGAGATCGTAACGCGATGCACCGGCATGCATCATTTCTACGGCACAGCAAGCGAGACCAAACGACATCGGCCACATCGAGCCCGTGTGGGCCCAGTTGATCAGCTTGTCCGCGGTGGTGGTCGCGAACCCTTCGTGAAACTTGCCTTCGAGAGCCATAACGATTCCAAGTAATGGGATTGTCGATGAAGGAAAAAAGTCAGGGAGCGGACAACCTGGTTCCGCGCACCAGGCCGTCGGCCGTCAATAGCGCCGGATTGCCGTCGGCGGAATGCGTACCCGGACCGTTGCGTAAGCCGGCGAAGAGCCAGCCGTCCTTGCGCGGCGCCAGCGAGCGCAGTTGGTTCTGGCGCGGCCCGGCGGCCACGGAAAGGCGGCGGACGACGCGGCCGTCGGCCTCCAGGACGGCCAGCAGCGGCGTCGATTCCTCCGAGATGCTGCCCCCGAACGGGTTCTGCGTGTAGCCGCTGCTGCCAGCGGCAAGCAGCCGGCCGTCGGGCAAGCGCGCCATATCGAAGATCACGTCGCCGCGCTCCACGTCAACCGGCCGGTAAGACAGAACCTGCCCGCTGGCCGGACGCACGATGCCCAGATAGGCGTTCCAACCGCTGCCGTCCGGGAGCCGCTCGGATAACACCCTGCCGGCGACGGCGACGTCGTCGCCGATCCACCGTAAGGCGTGCGCTTCCGAACGTTGCACGGTGTCGATCAGGGCGGTTCCCAGGCGGTGGCCGTCAGGCGCCAGCGCGGTCACCAGTACGCCGCCAGCCAAGTCAGACGGCAAAGGTTCGCCGAAGTGCGCGGCGTGCCCCGCCAGATGTTCGGTATAGGCAATGCTGATCGCGACGGCGATCCGCCCCGCCGCGTCGGCGTCGAGCAGCACGCGGAATTGATTGTCCAGCCCGCCGAACGGGTCGAAGCTGCCCGAGGTAATGCCGAGGATGCCGATGAAGACTCCGGGTTCCACGAGCGTGCGCCATACCCGGGAAAATCCGCCGGCGGCATGGGAAAGCCGATAGGCGACGACCGCGTTGCGGCCGGTACGGACGGCCAGCGCGAGATCTTCGCCGATCGGAGCAAGCCGTACGGCGTCGCGGGTAGCGAACGGCAGCATGGAATGCGAGTCGCGGATGACAACGCTGTCGCCGACGAACGGATCGGTCGGCGCGCCCGGATCCGCGAAATCGGTCTGGCTCAGCACGCGCCCCGCGCGATCGAGCCGCACCAGGCGCAAGGCCTTGTTGGTCGCCAGCACCGCGCTCGCCTCGCGCGATGGATGGAGAGCGAAGTCGATCAGCGACCAGCCAGCCGGCGCCTCGAAACTCGCCGAGACCGATTTGCCGTCGTCGGCGAACAGCAGCCGCCGTTCCGGGGTCGCTACCGGCTCCACCGGCCTCAACTTCTCGGAAAGGGCGATCCAGCCGTCCTGCGCCGCACGCAGTTTCACGATGGCGACACCCGGCATCGCCAGATCGATCGGCGCGGCGTCCGCTTGTCCGCCGCCGGTCGCGCCCCCCCCGCCGCCGCACGCGGCCACGAACATCGCGCAACAGCTAAACAGCGCGAACGACCTGCAATGCTTGACGATTCGCGCGACGATTCGAAAATTCTGCATGTTCGAGTCCTCGATAGAGTGGGAAAAAAGCTCCGCGGAGGGGAGAATTCTGCGGAGCAAACCTTCGACTGAAGGAAGAGACATAAGGAACACAAACTCCGATTCCACCCTGCCTTCTCGGACGACATGAAAGAATCCGAAGTCCCGCGCATCGTAGCGTGGAAGCATTTACGTTTCACTTACAGATCGGCTTAATCACACGATCTCCGGCCTGCGGACTCATTTCTCGCCCAACTTGCGCGCCAGGTCGGCCAAGTAGACGCGAATGGTTTCCTCGTGGGAAAACATATAGGTCGAGAAAAAGCGGAAGACGGGATTCGGAACGCTACCGGTTTCGGTGATCCGTAAGCGGCAGGCATCTCCGCGATCGATGATCTCGAAGGTCCAGGTGCCCGAGAAAGGCAGGCCGGGATCGTCGATCTGCGATACCAGCCGCGCATGCGGGCGCTGCTCGACGATCTTGTAGGGAATCCTGCCATGCCCGGATTCCTCGATATAGCGGTCGTCGCCGTCGCGCGTCACGGCCGTCACGCCGCTGCGCCACGAGGGATAATCCTCATAGGCGCGCACGAGCTTGTATATCTTCTCCGCCGGAACCGCGTAGTCGCGCTCCAGTGAAACCTCGTGATCTTTCGGCGCTGCCATGCCGAGCGCTACGATGGCGAGAACGACGGCGACGGCGACGCCGGTCAGTATCAATATGATTTTCATTTCTTTACTGTTTCACGAACACATACGGATAAGGGGAACGCGGGACGCTGACCAGATGCGCCGGTGAAACAAGCGCTTCTCCGCACAGCTCGGCCGACGAAGGAGTGTTCTCCCGGTACTCGACGACATTGTTTTGTCCGCTCCGATGAATGACGACGATCCGGATGCTATGGCACGCCGTCGTACGGCTACCCATGAACACGCCGAGCACGATACGTTCATCGAAATCGATGCTCGGCACCTCGGCGTACGCAGCATCGAACCGCTTGTGCTCCGCCCACAAGCCGGCCCATGCCGCCCGGTCTTCGATGATGACGGTTCGCTCCTGCTGGATGCCCGAACGGGCGCCGATATCGATCGAATCAAAACCGACGACACCCAGCCTCTCGAGCGCCGCATCCGCGATCGCACGAAATGCCGATGGCGGCGTCGCATCCGAGACTTGCGTCAACATGGCGCGCGACACCGTGGCCACATCGTTTCCGACATAGATAATACCTTCGAGCGACGACGTGAATTTCACGGCGACGGCGACCTTGTTATCGATCGTCTTCGCATCTTTCAATCCCTGGGCAGTCGTACTGGCCAGGGCGCCGGCCAGAATGGAGAGCGCCGCATGCCCCCGCGTCAATGCTCCACTATCGATGGCATTGCTCCAGAAACGAAGGCCTTCCAGTTGCGGTTCGCGATTCAAGAGATTGCGATAGATGGCGGCGACGAACTCGATGGTATTGCCGGCATACAGCGCATTGGACTCGGCGCTGTCGCCGAAGGCATCGACCACGTTCCTGACGGCTTGATTGCTGTAATACGCGGCGGCCAATTGCCGGATATCCGCGGGTGCCGAGGCAGAAACGAGCACTGCCGTGAAGTTCGCCAATCCGGCCGGTTCCGCCGGTCGCCCCAAGTAGGCGATATAGAGCTGATGGACGGCTCTTTGGTAAGAGACAGGCGCGGGAACGCTTTGCACGATGGCCGCCTGGCGCGCCTGATTCATCGGAGGAGGCGTTCCTTCGATCTGCCCGCCGCAGCCGGCGATTAGCGCGCAAACCAGCCCTACGAAAATAATGTTCCTTGCATTCACGTGTCGTTCCCTTGATGAAGACCGGCCCCTGGCCATCGAGGGAATTCAGTCTATCCAAACGGGAGTTACATAACGCTTACGGATCGGCTACGCTTTCGTTTCCTGTGGTTATCCCATGCCGAACGAATTCGAAGTGCTCCTCGCGCCAGACGCGGGTGACCCGGCCGTATTCGCTCATATACCCGCCCCAATTGCTGGTATTGCGACCGCCGGCGTCCAGGTACCAGTTGCGGCATCCGGATTCGTAGGGAAGTTGCGCATTGCGGATGGTTACCCAATCGTCGAACGCCGCCTCGGCCTCCGGGCGCACCGTCATATAGCGGCCGGGAAGTTCGCGCAGCCGCGCCAGGCATTGCGCCACATAGCGGCTCTGTCGCTCCAGCATGTAGACGATCGAGCCGGCGCCCAGGTTGGTGTTCGGACCGTACAGCATGAAGAAATTGGGAAAACCGGAAATGCACATGCCGAGATAGGCATGCGCATGTTTCTCTCTCCAGCGCTCGTGCAGGGAGACGCCGCCGAGGCCGCGGATCTTCATGGGCACCAGGAATTCCGTGGCCGCGAATCCGGTGCCGTAGATGATCGCATCGACCCGGCGCGCCCGTCCATCCGCCGTGACGACGGTTTCCGGCCCGACTTCGCGGATCGGCTCGGTCACGACCTCGACATCCGGTCGCGCCAGCGTCGCCAGCCAGTCGTTGGACAGCAGCGTGCGCTTGCAGCCGAGCGAATATGCCGGCGTCAGCTTGGCGCGCAATTCCGGGTCCGCTACTTGGCGCTCGAGCAAGCGGCGGAATTTCGCCTTGGCAACCGCCTGCGCGGGACGCCGCAACAGCGCGTCCTTCAATAGGGATGCGCCGAAGAATTCGAGCGTGACGAAATCGCGCAAGCGATCGAGCGTACGCAACGCCGGCAGCGACCGGAACAAGGCCCGCTCCCAGCACAGGAACCGACGATCCGGCTTGGGCAGCACCCACCCCGGAGAGCGCTGGAAGACGTACAGTTGCTTGGCGACGCCCGCGATCTCCGGCACGAACTGGATCGCGCTGGCGCCAGTGCCGATGACGGCGGCCGTCTTTTCCCGGAAATCGAAACCGTGATCCCAACGCGCCGAATGGAAGGCACGTCCCTGGAACGCATCGAGGCCGGCGATCTCCGGATAGACCGGTCGCTGCAGCTGGCCGACTGCAGTGATCAGCACGTCGGCCTCGCGGACCGAGCCATCCGCGAAGGCGACCGTCCAGAGGCCTCTCGCCGCATCGAACTCGGCCCGCACCGCCTCTTGCCCGAATTCGATATGGCGCTCCAGGTCATGCTTGCGGGCGACATGCCGCAGGTAAGCCAGGATCTCGTCCTGCCTTGCGTAGCGACGCGACCACGGATAATCCGGTTCGAACGAGTACGAATAAAGATGCGACGGAATGTCGCAGGCCGCGCCCGGATAAGTATTGTCGCGCCACACACCGCCGAGAACGGCGGCCTTTTCAAGGATCGTGAAGGTATCGATGCCGGCCCGCTTCAGATGATAGGCCATGCCGAGTCCGCCGAAGCCGGCGCCAATGATTGCGACGGTGATGTCTCGTTTCGATGTGCCGCGCGCCTCGCGCATGAGGATGCTCCGCTAGGAAGGTAGACAGGAAACCATGATGTCCGTTTGCCGAACGGGGATCCGCGACATTGCGCGAATCGCGAACCAGCAATCCGGTTCGGCGTCGACGGATCTTACACGACGACCGTTTGCCGTGCCGGCGGCCGGCGCCTGTCGTGCCGGAGGGACTTCAGGGAAAACGCGGTACGAGGCTCTCGATGCGCCCCGCCACCAGCAAGTCGAGAACTTGCGACAAGCCCCGGCGATCCAGCGTCGTTTTCCAGCCCCGGCGCATCATGGCGCACAACAGCCAGCCCTTGGGCCCGGAGAAACCGGACTGTTCGAGCGTCAGCATCGTGCCGTCGCCCATCTTCCGCAGCGACCAGGTCACCGTGGTCGGCCTGGCGCGAAACTGGAATGCGCGCCCGCCCACCGGTTCGAATTCGATCGTCATCAGCCGAGCCGACGATGCGCGTGCGCGGTGATCGCTCCCCAGACCGTCGGTGCGGGATGACGGCATTTCCGTTGGATTCGGATAGTCTTTTCCATAGTTTCGTCACGCTGGAGCGCACATGCTCGCGATCCGGTTACGGATCGAAGAATTCGCGCGCATCGTATGCCCCGCGCCTATTCACCGCCAGAAAGACGCCATCAAGTTCAATGCGCTCGCAAGTCTTGCCATGGCCCATTGCATACTTGACCGTGGGAAAAATGCGCCCTGCGGCGATCGTCGTGCCCAGCGCCAACACGCCGCGCCGGCCCCAGCGCGTGAGAACCTGCTCCCGCAATCCGTCGAGTTGTTGCGCGTCGCGCGCCAGCAATGCTTCGGCAAAGCGAAAAGCCAGCGCCGCATCCGGTCCCATGGCCAGTTCGTCGCCTTCCAGGATGGCGCGGACGATCGGCGTCTCGACGCCGTCGCATCGGGCCATCCGGACATTGAGTTGAACACAGGGACCGCAGTCCCCGCTCATCGCCGCCACGATCCTGGCGGCATAGACCGCATTCAGGGGCAGGTTTTCGCGGTGGTCCTCGAGCCGGGCGACGGCGGAAAATTTCATGAAGCCGCGCCAACTGATATCGAGCATCTCGTGCAGATAACGGGCATCGTAGTCGAGCAGCGTTTCGAATTTACGCAGACGGCGGCGGATCAACCAACGTAGCATCGCTTCCTCCTTGTTTAGCCTTCGGAGCTCCGGAACCTCCCGGTCTCCCAGGCGCGACTTATCCAGCCTGACATGCTAATGACGCCGACATTACAAATCGCTTACCGATACGTGGGGTAGCGACGGTCCTTTCCACCCAAGCTGAGATTCAATCCGACTCGCGACGCCGGCGCTTCGTCCCACTTTCGAGTGCCGTTATCACGATGCCTTTCGGGGCAAGCTCGCTTTTGGCGCCCAGGATTGCGCGCACCATTTCCCTTGGCTGAAAACCTCGGCGCCGGAAATCCGGGCGGAACGCGCCGCCGAGCCGTTCATCTCTACCACATACCCCATGGAGCCGACCGTCAACGTGCCAAAATTGTTCTCTATGTCCCCCTGGACATCTCCTTCCTCGACGGCGATGGTGAACACGCCTTCGGCGGCGGCAGGCAAGATAAGCCCCGCCGAAGCCGGAGGCTCGATCCCCGGCGCGGCTTTTTCACGCGCATCGCAGCCGGAAAGGATGGACATAAAACTATCCATACCAGAACGAAAGAGAATTTCTTCAGTTTGGTCTCCATAAGCAAGGAACGCAGCGAACGACTAGTTCGGCAAGCCTGACCTTTCTCGTGACGGGATCAATCAGTAACGAGCAAAAAATCTGCGCGTCCGGCGCTACGCTGTCGTAGGTCCAGCCTCAAATCATGCCGACGCCATAGCGAGACTTTCTCATTTGCAATACTCGCCCATCGCATTAGAAAGCGGATCTGGCCTTGTACACGAATAAAGGTTGAGTTTCCGGCGTCAGACCCACGATCAGTCCATCTTGAGAAGCAGCGATCGCCCATCCGCCCGGAGTTCCTATGCCGTTGCTACGAACGGAATAATTGATGCTCGGGATATTGGGAATCTCATACCCGAAGGACCGTCCCACTCCTTGTAAAAGGATAGAGAACTGCAAATAATCGGGTTTCTGAGCGGTCAATTGCTTAGACAATTCGCCGAAGAACCGGCTAGTCGACTCGTCATCAAACCTTCCCCAACCGGCCGACTTCGCTTTTTCATAGGTAAACCCAAAACCCGAACCTAAACTTGAGTAAAGATCCTGCATAGCAGGCATATGCCGGTCCACGGTATTGCGCACCGCCTGTCTGTGGATATTAGTCAGCGCCGTCAGACCACTTCTGAATGAATTGGTCAATAATGAGCTTTTATCCACGCCGTATGCAATAGTGTCGCTTACGTCGGCGAGCTTCACCAATCCGCTCCTGGCATTCAGTATGAGCTGGGTGTCGTCATTGAAGACCCCATGGCGGAGATATCCGTTGATGATGTTGTCTGTCCCTCTCCAACTTGTTCCGTTCAATGCTTTGTCAAACTCGCCACGGCGCTCCCAGTCCTTTGAACCAATACCGTTCGGAATTCTCTCCATTAATAAGCCGCCGTGGCGGCTACGTTGCACGGGGATGATTCCATATACCTGCACATGAGGAATATCGGCAGGAATGCCTTGCATGTTCTTCAGATCGCGCGTCAACGATTCGCCGCTCACACGTCCCACTCCTACGGCCAAATGCGGATAACCTATTACCGCGTGAACATGCTTGAACGCTCCCGAACCCAGCAATTCTCCAACCTGCTCGTTCGTCAAGGAAGTGGGCAAATTGAAGGACTGCCTGCCCAACACCGAATTGTTATGCACCAGCACACCGGATGTACCGACGAAGTAGTTGTGCAGTTCTTCCACCTCGAAGTTATAGGTCTCGGTCGCATCGCCGATATCTACCACGCTGACGACCTCATAGGTCTCACCGGCCGTCGTCGTCAACCGGTCACCGGCCGCCAATTCAAGCGCCGGCACCCATTCCTTGTCGATGACCCAGAACGGATGTTCGGTCGTGGCGCTGATGGTTTCCTGCACATTGGCGCTGTTCCGCACCACGATATCCAGGACGCGCAAGTTCAGGTTCTTGAACAAGCGCACGACACGGCGAGGTTCAACGCGCCCGGTGGCGAAATTCATGGCCAATACCTGATCGTCAACCTGAACCGTTTCAATCGGCTTTTTGCCGCTCGGAGTATGAACCAACGTCCCGGCAATGAAGCACATGCCTACCGGCGGACCTTCGTGATCGCCTGCGGTATAGCCTGTCGGAGCAAGCGCGCCAAGTTGAGGCAATCCTGACAAGGCCAAGCGCGCGCGTTCTCCCGCCGACAGCGGTCTCGCCTGCGGCCCGTTCGGGTTCATCCCCCGGATCGCAGCCTCCCCGGCGGACTCCTTCGGACCGGCGGCGCCGGTCCAAAGATCGAAGCGCATCTTGAGCAGATACAGGCTCGGGCTGGCAGCAAGTTTTCCGAGGCCCATCAACGCCAATCCCTTCGCGGCACCCTGGGCGTAGTCCTTGAGTCCCGCCTTGAGCCCCGATGCCAGAGATTCCTGCAGTCTCTGGCCGATACCGCCGATATCGTCCTGGTATGCCAGGGCCAATTCGCGATTGCCGCGCGCCTCGAAGGTCTTGTGCAATGCATATCTCGCCGTTGTATCCAATGTCGTCGAGAACAAGGCGCTGCCCAGCGCGCTGCCCAAGCCGCTGCCCAGTGTTCCCAGAACATTGCCATCCCCCAACTTGACCTTTCCAGATAGCGCGTTGCCGGCGGCACCTCTCAACAATTCGGCTAGGGCGACAGTCGATGCATCCTGTTCCGACTTGCCCGTCTCCCGCAAATCGGCATAGGTGTTGCCGGCCGATGCCGCCGCGAAGAACAACCAGGAATGCGGCAACATCTTGGGCAGTTCCACGAGCTTCTCCGCCACGAATTTCTGGGCCTTCGAGTTATTGACGCTGAATTGATGCTCCGGCGCCGCATAAGCCTTGCGCAATTCCGGCAATTGCTTGTAACCGTCCGGGCCGAACAACGCATAGAATCCGCCGATCGGCTTCAACACCCCCTGCCGCACCGATTTCTCCACCACTTGCAGATTGCTGTCCTGCGGCATGTAATCGACAGCGCACTTCTGGATTTGCGCCTGCAGCTGCTTTTCTCGCCCGCTCATGACTTCCGTCATGGCGGTCTGGTATTGATTCCAAGACAGGCGCGCCGGATCCCAGGCAAAGGGTTCGCCTCCACCCCAGGTTCCTTCGCGGATCTCGTTCGCCACTTCATGGCAGTTGCCTTGGATCGCCCGCCATTCGTCACGCTGCGCAAGAGCCTGTTTGAACTCGGCGAACTCCATTTCCTTGCCTTCGTAGCCGTAGGTGGCGCGCGTCTGCCGATTGAACAAGGCGACTCCTTCAACCTTGGTCGATTCCGCAACCTGCAGCGTTTCGACTTCCTTGGCTGCCGTCGCGATCCCACGTTGCGCATTGCGGCGTCGCGCATCCGCTGCCACCTGCTCGTAGTAGCTCCGCAGCAGTATTTGCCCGCCGTTCAGGCTGAGTTCCTCGGCGGGAATGGCGACGGCATCGCCGGCGCGCAAGGCGTTGGCGGGATCGGCGTATGCCGGATTGGCGCCCAGCATGTCCGCGTTGCTGACCTGCATCCTGGCGCCGATGCCGAACAGGCTGTCGCCGCGCCGCGCGGTGACCCATTGCGTTTCATGCCTGAGCAGCGAGTGGCCGCCGCGATAGGATGCCAGGCTGATGCCGTCGGTACCCGACCAGGCGAACTGGCCGAAACTGGTTTCCTGCGTACCCGGCAACCCGGCCGGCTCGCCGCGCAACGAATACAGTCCGAGCCGCTTTGCCTCGCGTTCGGCGGACTCCGAAGGCAGTTTCCAGTCTCGGATATCTTGGCCGAGCGCCTCCAGCATGGCCTGGGTCTCCCGCAATTCCGCCTGGATTCTGCGCGTCCGCGTTTCGGTAATGGCGCGCTCGGTGTCATAGTCCGACAGCCACCCGCCGCGTCCCGCTTCCAGCACGTCGCCCAGGATGCCCAGCCCCGTCTGTCCGACGGCATCCCCGAGCAATTGCCCGGCGTGGATCGCCCGCCCAGTGGCCAGGCTGCGCAAAGCGCTGCTTCCCAGGTTCAAGCCGAACTCGGTCGCTGCCGCCCTCGGCACCCACTTGCCGAGATTGGCCAGGGTGCGCGGCGTGCCGTCGTCGGCCAGGGCCAGCGCCCGGCCTGCCATCGCGCCCACCGTTTCGAACACGTCGATCCCATTGCGCCGGCCGGCAAAGGCGTTCTCCAAGGATTGCTTGGCGACGTTCTGCACACCGGCTACCGCCACCTGGGTCAGTTGTCTGGCCAGCGGCGCCAGATCCTTGACCACGCCGCCTACCAGCGGACCGACCGCCGCGCCCAGGCCGCCCGTGACGCCCGCGGCGAGGACCTCTCCCGGCTTGACCTCTTTTTGCACGCCCAGGCCGACTCCCGCCGCCTGGCTCGCCAGGTTGCCGGCCGCGCCGCCGACCGCGCCGCCGATGATCATCGGCACCAGGCTGGTCGATGCCACGCCCAGCACCGCGCCCGCCGCCACCGCGGCCAAGCCGCCGGTCAACGTGGTCGCCGCGATGCCGATCGCGGCGATGATCAGCACCTGCGCCGTATTGCACTGCTGCGGCGCGATCGACCCCAGCGAATTGACCAGCCCGCTCTGCGCCCTGCTGGTGCTGGCATTGTGTTGATTGCTGACCACGTTGTTCGGCAGGCGGATCGCCTGACCGACCCGCAAGCCGCCCTCGCTCACGCCGTTGGCTTCGGCGATCCGGAACCACAAGGAACTGTCGCCCCAGACGGTTTGCGCGATCGATTGCAACGTGTCGCCGGCGCGCACCGTATAGCGCATCGACCCGCCGCCGGCACCGGCGCTGCTGACCTGATTGACCGGAGAAAAGTTGCGGTCGAAGTCGGCCGCCACCGTGTCCAGCGGCGTTTCCTGGTCCGGCGTGTCCGGCGTCGGCGCGACGTAGCCGGCGACCTCCTGCCCCTTGTTCGAGAGATAACCGACCGCCTTGCCGCCGGCCACCACGTAATGCGTACTGAAGTGCTTCGGACGGTGATCATCGTCCGGATTGGCTGGCGCGAAGAATTGCTCGCTCTGCAGCATCTGGCCGTTCACATCGAACGCGTATTTCGCAATCTCGCGGCTGTCGATCTTGCCCGGGGCGGTGCCGACTCTTCCTTCGCCGTGCACATATTTCGTCGACACCTTGCTCACCAGGTGGCCGTTGGTGTCATAGCCGAACACCGTATCGGCGCTGACCTCCTGCTTCCAGACGTCGTTCTCGCGGTAATTGCTCTCGACCGCGATGCCGCGCTGGCGCGCGCCCTGCGCCCATTCGTAGGAATAGCGGGTCTTGGTATACGAGGTCCGAGCGAGCCAGTCGCGCGAGCCGAAGCTCCAGGTGCGTTCCGACCTTTCCACCATGTCGAGCAGGCGCGTGTCAGCGTTGTAGGTATAGCTCTCCTCTTCCCGCGTGATCGAGTGCCCCGGCCATGTTACGTTGTTGTTATACGAATCGAGGAACACGCCCTTGTAGACTTCGCGCGACGTGGTCTCCTGGTCTTGGTTGTGGAACGCGTAGCTGCGCACCCGATAGGTTTGCGACGCCTCCGGCGCCCCGGCCGCCGAGGTGTAATTGATTTCCTCGCGCTTTTCCGCGTTGCCGAAGCGATACTGGACCGACTGCGACAGGTTCGCCCCGTTCGGCCCCCATTGGTAACTGGCCTTGAAGATGTTGTTCTGCGCATCGTACTCATACGTCTCGATCTGCGCATCGCCCTGCGCCCCGTTCGCCAGCGCAGCCGCCTCGTAGCGCACGCTGGTGCGATTGCCCGCCGCATCGTAGTCGACGGTGACGCCCTTGTCGCCGACGGCGATCACGCGCTGGTTGTCGGCGTTGATCTCCACCCGGCCCATGGCGATCTCTTGGCGGTTCATCGGATCGTAGGTGTACCAGAAGTCCTGCTCGCCGGCGCCGATCCAACGCAACTGGCCGTAATAGGCGCGCTTGTGACGGACGTTGCCGGCCGCGTCGTAGCTGATCGTGATATGCGAGCGCCGGTCGCCGATCCTGGTCTGGCGTCCGTGGCTGTCGTACTCGATCAAGGACTCGTTGTAGAACCTCGAGACGCCGTCCAGGCTCGACGTCGCGATGGTCGTTGTCCTGCCGTTCGCATCGTAGCCGTAACGGGTCAACATGCCGGCGCCGGCCACGCTTTTCAACTCGCCGTTGGCATAGTATTGATACGTCTTGTTGACGGCGCCGGTCTCGGAGACGAGATAGGCGCGGTTGTAGCGGTAGCGCGTCTCGTTGCCGCCGAAATCCTTGTGATAGGTCTTGTGCCCGAAATAATCCGTTTCCGTCAGGGCGGCGTACGGGGCGCCGTTGCCGTCCACGCGCAATTCGTAGCCGCCGACGGCCTCGTCGTTCAAGCCCAGCGTGCCCGCCTTGTAGGTATAGGTGTAATTGGTGAGCTTGCCGGCCGCCGACACCGTTTTCACGACCCGGCCGCGCTCGTCGTAATACGTCTTATCCGTGGCGGAGTACGACGCGTAGCTCTCGATCGGGGTCGGGTAACTCATGGAGGCGCTGCTGGTCTGCCGCGTGAGCGCCAGCTCGTAGCCCTGCTGCGTATGGCTGGTGCGGTTGCCCAGCGCGTCATAGGTGTAGTTCTCGGACACCTCGACCTCGTTCGCCTCACCCGGCAGCTTGGTCCAGTTCTTGATGCTGACCAGATTGCCGTTGTCGTCATATTGCTGCCGGGTCACGAAGCCGATCTCGTTGCGTATCACATCGGCCTGACCGTGGGCATTGTAATGCGTGGTCTTCACGCCGCCGTCGGCATGGATTTCCTTGTAGATCAACGCCGCACCGGTCGTCGCGTCGGCGCCGCTAAGGTAGCTGAAGCGGTTCGTCTTGTCGTTCTCGTCGGTCACGGCGATCAGCCTGCCGCCCTTGCTATACGCATAGCTGACGTCCGGCGTGATGTTCGACCAGCTGCCGTCGAGATTCTCGTACGCCGTCTGCGGCAGGATCTTCGTGACGACGCGGCCGGCGGTGTCGTACTCCATGCGCGTCGTGTTGCCCAGCGCATCGGTGTCCGCGATCAACTCGCCGAAGGCGTCGAAGCGCCGTGTCTTATGCGTGGCCAACGACGCCGTATCCAGCCCGCCGAGCTTCCACTTCCACTGCGCGACGTTGATCGGACCGTCGGTGACGGCGCCGCCGCCGGTGCGTCCGCCCTGCACTGTCTGCGCCCCCTGCGCTAGATTGAGCGTGCCGCCGTAGGTCGCCAGCACCGCGCCGCTGCCGTCCTTGGCCGTCACGGTATAGCTGCCGCTGGCATTGCCCAGGCCGTGGGCCGACGGATCCCAATAGAACAGGCCGGTCTCGTTCGGCGCGGCATGGACGTTGACCTGGGTGGTGACGCCGCCGGTCGTGAAAGCGACCTGGACGGAGGCCGTGCCGGCCGGCACGCCGCGCACCTTCACCATGCCGGGATAATCCTGCCGGCGGCCGTAATTCAACAACGCCGGCGTCTGGCCCAGCTCGACCCGTCCTGCCACCTGGTTGACCGCCTTGCCGTTGGCGTCGTACACGGTGACCACGAATTCATAGGTGCCCGGCGCATTGTCGGACAGGTTGCGATGATTCCAGTTGAAGCAACCCGGCAACGCGCTGTCCGCGCTCATCGCCATTTCCGGCGACCAACCGCTCGCGCCGGCCGGGCGGAACATCACCTTCGCCTGCGTGCCGGCCGGCGCCGCGTTCGGATCGCCATTGCCGCCGCGCGCGATATCGACGAAGCTCAATAAGCCGTTGTATTGGAAGCGGGCGCTGCCGATGCCGCCGACCGGCAGCGGCTGGCTCGAGACGTTGACGCGGCCCGCGTCGTCGACCACGAACACGCCGCCGCCGCGATTGCGGATGACATCGTTTTCGTCGGCCGCGATGTATTCGAATTCATAAGCCACGTTGCGGGTGAACGTGTGGCTCGGCAGATCGAGCTCGTACACATCGCGCCGCGTCACGAAGTCGGATACGAAGGAGGCCTGCGACAGCGACACGTATTGCAGCGGCGAATTGCTGCCGGCGACGCGATAGCCGAGCCGCATCGTGGGGAAGCCGTGACGCTGGGCGATATCGGAGGGTTGGCCGGCGATCAAGAGCTTCGGCTCCATCGGGCGCACCCACAGGCTGCCGGTGCTGCCGGCGATCGGCACACGCATCGTATCCTCGCCGATCAACAGCAAGCCGTTGCTCGAATCGTCGGTGCGGCGGTACAGCTTGATCCGGTAGAACGAGTTGTTCGGCGGCGATTTCCACAGGTTGGCGTCGACATTCAGACGGATATGGCTATCGCCGTCATTCGCGCTGCCCTGGTACAGCAACTCGTTCGTCTCGGAATTGAACATCTTGACGACATATTGGTCGGTCTGACCGGTCGTGAACGCCGCCAATCCATGGTTCGCGAACGAAGCCAGGGGAATGTCGATCTTTTCGACGATGTCTTGCGCCGGCGCCGTGCTGTGACGATGCCAGATCGTGTACGACACATTGCTTTCCGGATTGCCCATCCCGAACACGCCGCCCGTCGCCACGACATTCGCCTGCGGCGCGCTCGACAGCGCCACCGGCGGCTTGTTCAAGGCGACCGAAACGCTGGCGCCCGTCCTGTGGATGAAGCCCGAGCCCTGCTGGACGGCGGCGCCGTTGATGCTCGCCGTATAGGCAAACTCCAGCGCGCCGACCGGCAAGCTGGCGGGAGCGATCGCCCAGATCGCGCCGTTGCTGGTCACCTGCTGAGTGGCCGCTGCGGTATAGGCGCCATTGCTGCCCGCCATGCGGTAGGCAACCTGGAGCGCGGTCGTGCCGGCCGGCAGTTGCGCGAAGTGGATCTGGTTGATCGCGGTGGTCCAAATGCTGGCCTCGCTCACCGTCGGGGTCAGCGGAATCGGCGGGTAATACCACTCCTTCGTGTCCGGGTCGAGTTCCCCTTCATAGTACGCAGGCGCCCAGACGCTACCCGTCTCAAAGTCCGACGTCTTCTCGGAAATCTGGATCCAATCCGAGCCTATCTGCTTGTAGATCCTGATCGTATGGCCGCCCGCGCCCGCATGCCGGTTGATCGGCAGCGTCGCCTGGGCGGCGCCCGAGTATGCCTCCACGGACACCGCTCCGCCCGCGTCTTCGTACACCGCGCGTACATTGCCGGTGCCGATGCCCGAGGTATCGGGCAAATCGACGGTCAAGGAACTCAGCCACAGCGAATACACCTCTCCCGACGGATAGGTCAGGTTGAGGTAAGGCGGCGCGGCCAGTTGCGACTGCAATTGTCCCAGGAAGTGAATGTTGCGGCTTTGCTGCGCCATGGTCGCGTAATTGACGCTGCCGACCGGCACCGGCACCGTGGGCGAATTGACTTGCAGCGTCACGTTGGCGGCGCTGTTCTCCACCTCGCCCAAGCCGGCCGCGATCCGGTTCATCACCTCCGCCACGCTGCCGCGCGGCGTGATGGTTTCCACCAGGTTGCCGCGCCCATCGTAGACCGAGACGGCCATCGTCATGCCGGACAGTTGCGCGGCGGACAACGCGGCGACCTGCGCCAACGTCATGCCGCGCAGGTCGGCGGTGCCGCCCGTGTTCAAGGTCAGGGTCGCATTGCCGTTCGCGTCGCGCACGAAGATCTGGTCGCGGCCGCTGCCTTGGTTGGTCTTCCACAGGCGCCCGGCGCCGTCGTAGGCGAAGTATTCCTGCAGGGTGTAGGTCGTCGCGTCGCGCAGCCGCTCGCCGCGCGCGACCATCTGGCCGTAGGTGTCGTATTGCATCTCGCGCACGGGGCCGCCCTGCCATGCCGCGCCGCCCACACCGGACAAGTCGGCCATCGGCGCGCCGTCGTCGGTCGTCACGGCGCCCACGCGAGTGAAGTCGGTGCTGCGAAGTTCACGGCCAAGCGCGTCGTAAGCGACGCTGGTCGCCACCGCCGTCTTGACATTGTCGGCGTTGGTCATCACGCGCGCGGTCAGCGTACGGTTGCCCGCCGCGTCATAGGCATAGGTCGTCCAGCCGTACAGCGCGGCATCGCGCTGTGCAACCAGGTTGCCGGCCGCATCGTAACGGTACTTGGTGACCCGGTCGGCCACGCCGGCTCCGCCCTTGCGCGTCGTCTGCCGCAACTGGCCGACGCCATCGTAGGCGAATTGGGTTTCCTGCACCGCGGCGTCGGCGGCGCCGTTCAGCTTCCAGCGTCGATAGCCGTTCGCGTCGGTGTAATCCGCGGCGACGCCGCCGATCTGCGAACCGATGTTGTTGCCGTTTTCGTCGATCACTTCCATCTCGACGCTCTCCTTGACGAGGCGTCCCGCGCCATCGTAGAGATAGGTCGTCGTCACGCCGTCGGCGTCTGTCATGGTCGCGCGCTTGCCGATGCCGTTGTAGGTATAGGTCGTGGTCGCCCATTCGGCGCCGATCTTGATTTCGGTCTTCAGCACGTCGCCCGCGCCGTTGTACGTGGTCTTCTTCTCCCGGACCTGGCGCGCCTCGTTGTCGGTCGCGGCATCGGTGTTGGCTTGCGCGTTGGCGACGATGGCATCGATCTGCCCCTGCGTCCTGCTGTTGTCGAGCACGCTGGCCGCCAAGCTCACCGCCGAGCCGAAACGTTTCTCCGTCACGCTATCCGCCGTGTAGGTATAGGCGGTCGCGAATTTTTCCTGGTCCACCGTCAGGATGCGGCGTCCGGCCTGGTCGTACCAATGGCGCACCACGTTACCGTTGGCATCGATCTGTTTGATCAGGTTGCCGGCCGCATCGTAGGCGAAGCTTTCCTCGATGTCGCCGACGTAGCTGACGTAGTTCCCGGCGCCGCTCATCGTGCGATCGAACTCGCCCAGCAGCACGTTGGCGGTTTCCGCAGCAATCTTGCGGTTGGCGGCGTCATAACGGTAATTGACGGTGCGCACGTTGCTCGCCGAACCGGTCGGCGGCGTGCCGGATTGCGCCACGCCGTCGACGACGGTCACGGCGGTCACCGGGACCGCGATGCCATAGACGTCGATTCGGTAGGCGTTGCCCGCCGGATCGACTCGCATCGCCGTCAGCATGCCCGCGGCATCGACCGTGGCCACCGCATGGCCGAGAACGTTGTAGTAGGTCCGTGCGATATTTCCGGCGGCATCCTTGCTCTCGACCGTGCGTCCGCGCGCATCGTACTCGTAGGTCTTGGTCAGCACCAGGCTCTGCCACCCGTTCGCCTCGGAATATACCGAGACCGCTGACTCCGTACCTTCGCTCTTCAACTGGCCGGCCGCATCGTACTTGTAGACGGTCACGCGCGCCTCGGCCGAACCGTACGCCTGGCGCTTGGCGATCAGGTTGCCGCGAGCATCGTACTCGTACCGATTCACCACGGCCAAGCCGTCGCTGGGCTGGCCCGTCAGCGTCTCCGATTGCAGGCGGCCCAGCTTGTTGTAGGCATAGGTTGTGGTCGCGCTGGTGAAGTCGGCGGCATACACCGTGCGCGACTTGCGCTCGCCGAAGGCATTGTATTGTTCCGTCACCTTGCGCTCGGCCTGGCCGGGCTGGGTCTGCCTGGTCTCCTCCGCCTGCCCGAGCTTGTCATAGGACGTCGCGATCGTATCGAGCGGCGCCAGCAGGCTGTCCGGCGGATTGTCGACGTCGTACGCGACATCGTCTGCCACGCCGCCGCGCGTGACGGTACGCTTGTTGAGCACGTCGTCGTAGTCGGTGCGCGTGAAGCGGCGCGCCGGATCGATGCTCAATGTCCGTCGATTCAGCTTGTCGTAGTAATTGACGGTCTTGCCGAGCAACGCATTGGTTTGTTCGACGACATTGCCGAACGCGTCGTAGCTCATCGCCTCCGTGGCGCCGGTCGCGTCGGTGATGGAAACGACACGGCCGTTGGCGTCGTACGCCTTCGTCATCGTGTACTTCGCCAGCAGGGTCCGTTTCTCGGCGGCCGTCAATTGCGCATGGTCGGCGGCCTTGTTCGCCGGATAGCCGAGCGCCGCACGTTCGGCCTGGGCCCAGGCGCCGTTCGATTCCGCCAGCGCGACGCCGCGCGCGTCGATCGCGGTCGTCAACAGGTCGAAGCCATTGTAGGCATAGCGCGTGGTCACGGCATCCGCGCTGCCGTAGCCCTCGGTCTTCTCGATCAGCAATCCGTCGGCATCGAACAGGCTGAGCGTCTGGCTGCCGTCGGCATGCGTCACGCGCTGTGACGCGCTGACCACGCGGGTCACCGTCGTGTAGCCGGCGCCCGAGCCCGGCACGTACACCGTTACGCTCTGGCCGATCGCCGCGGCGTCGTCATGGGCCGTCGTGGTTTCCCGGTTCAATGCATCCTTCACGGAAACGACGCGTCCGGCCCGGTCGTATTGGGTCCGAACGGTAGCCGGACCGACGCCTTGGCTGTCCACGACCGATAAGGCGTTGACGGTATCGTTATCGATTGCGCTCAGGGTCTCGGGATCGACGGTCAGTTTCTGCGGATAGCGCGTGACGGCCGTCACCCGGCCGAATGCATCGTGGAGCGTCGCCACGACGTTGCGCTCGGCATCGATGGCGTATTGCGTCGCGCCCTGGTAGATCGTGTAGCGCACACGATCGTTCGCGTTGACTTGAACGTCCTCGATCGCCGCCAGGATGTCCGCCTCCGACAGCGGCCCGGACGGCCAGGCATCGCCGTTGATCGTGACGCGGTTAGCGCGCTCGATGATGCGCGTGACCCGGTCGTAGCCGTCGTAGCGGTACATCTTCAACCCGCCCAGCGCATCGATTTCGGCGCTCAATCGCCCGTCCTGGTCGTAGACCTTGGCTTCGTAACGGTCTTTCTCGGGATTAAGGACGATGCCGTCGATCTCCGCCTTGTTCAGCGTCATGGCGGTCGCCGTGCGCGCCGGCAGCGGATTGGCGCGGCGCACGACGCTGACCACACGCCCTCCCTCGTCGTAGCCGTATTCCACCACATTGCCGGCGGCATCGATGGCGGCCTCGACTTGGCCGAGCGCGTTCTGGTATTGCGCCTCGTAACGGTCGTTGGCGGCATCGACTTGCAGCACCTGCAACAGGTCCGCCTCGGTCAGCACGTCCTGGCACGGCCACGTCGTCAACCGCTTCGCGTAGTGCACCTGGACGATCCGGTCGCCCCGGCTGTCGTAGCGGAAATGCTTGACGGCACCCTTGCCGTCGATCGTATAGCTGAGCCGGCCGTCGGCATCGTAGAGACTGGCTTGGTAACGGTCCGCCGCGACGATCGTCTTGCCGAGGGCGGTCAACGCCTGCACGTCGGCGGCGCTCAACACGCGGTTGGCTTCGGTGCGCGGCGTGGTCGGCGTGGCATGTTCGATGGTCAGTACGCGCCGGCCCAGCCGGTCATAGACGTATTCGCGGATGCCGCCGTTCTCGTCGACCTCCATGATCACGTTGCCGGCGGCGTCGCGCGCCAGCGAGACGTGGCGGTCGGCCGCATGCGCGTCGATTTCGTCCACGTCACCGGCGCTCAGCACCAGGTGCGTCTTCGACAACGGCGTCAAGCGTTGCGCATGCACCGTTTCCGCCGCCACCTCGCCAAACCGGTTGTAGACGAGGTGCACGACCCGGCCTTCCGCATCGATCCGGTCGGTCACTTCGCCGGCGGCATTGCGCAGCACGCCGCTGTATTGATCCTGCGCATTGTTGCCGTTGGCCAGCGTCGTCAACGCCGTCTTGAGCGCGGCTTCGTCCGCCGGCCAGGCCAGGCGCGTCGCGTAGGCCACGTTGGTCGCCACCAGGCCGTAGGCGTCGTACACGTTCCGGTTGACGGCGCCTTCGTGATTGATCGCGTATTCCAGTCGTCCCGTCTCGTCGTAGACGTTGCCGCTGATCCGGTCCGCGTCATCGGGATCGACAGAGATCGTACCGTTGGACCAGTTCCCCTCGTTCGCGTATTCGCGGGTCCGGGCCACTTGGCCGAAGCGGGTGTAGGTCGTCTCCACGACGTTTTTCTCGCCGTCCATCCGGCGCGTCACCTGGCCGGCGGCGTTGTATTGGAAGTACGTGGTCGAGTCGCTCTCGGCATCCAGCATGCCGTCCAGGTCGTCGAGTCCCGGGATCGGCGCATCGGCATCCCAATTCCCGATCCTTGCCGCCAGGCGGGTGCGGCTTTCGACCTCGCCGTGGCGGTTGAAGGTTTCCGACGTGACGTAGCCGCCGGCATCGATCCGGAATTCGCGACGGTTGACGGCATCGCGCACGAGCGCGGACTTGCGGTCGTTCGTGCTCAGGTTCGACGGCGTCGTCGTTTCGCTATAGTAGGTGCTCAGGTCGCTCAGCGTGAACGCGCCGCTGTACAGCTTGGCATAGGCGATCTGGTGCTCCACTTCGCCGAACTCGCCACGGACCGTCTTCGTCACTTCGCCGCGCGGCCCGACCTGGTACACCGCGTTGCCGGCCTCGTCGTACACCGTCCGGCTCACGCGGTTGTCGGCCGCTTGCGCGCCCGACTCCACCAGGTTCTTCAGCACGGCGACCGACAACGCCGTCTCGCTGCGCGTGCTCCAGCCTTCCAGCACGGTTCCCGCTTGCGTGACCTTGATCAGCTGCTTGAGCTGGTCGTATTCCTCAACCGTGATGCGGCCGGCGGTATCGACGCGATAGACCTTGCGCTCGTCGGGTGCCTGCAGCACCGCTTCCCGGCGATCCGATGCCGCCGCTCCGGCAACCGTCGCCGTCGGCGCCGTGTACTCGCCGTTGCTGCCGTCCGTGGTCGGCGCGAATGAGCCGCTGTTGTAGTACCGGGTCGTGACGGTCACCTCATCGGCCACGCCGTAGGTGTAGCCGACTACGTGGTCGCTGGCGTCCTGCACGTAGCACAGCCGACCCGCATTGTCGTAGACCGACCGGCTGACGACGCGGTTGCCGCCGTCGTCGTACAGCTCCTCCAGCTCGTCGAGCAGAACCGAGTGGTCCGGCAGCGGCAGGCTGCGCATGCTCCAAGCGTCGAACCCATGGCCGAGCTCTTCCACCCGCTCCGGCTGGCCGAAAGTGTTGAGACGGGTGCGCGTGACCCTGCCTTCGCCGTCGATCGCATAGATGAAATGATTCGCCAGGTCCTTGACCACCGTCGTCAGGCGGTCGTCGGCGCTGCGATGCGACGGCGTGCCGTGGTAGTAGTTTTCCAGCGTGCTGGCGCCGACCGTGCCGCTGTACAGCTCGGCATAGCTGATCCGGTACGCTTCTTCGCCGAATCTGCCGTAGGCCGTCTTGGTCACCTCGCCGCGCGGTCCGACTTGGAACATCGCTGCGCCGTCGTCGTTGTAGACGGTCCTGGTCACGCGGTTGTCGGCCGCTTGCGCGCCCGACTCGACCACGGCCTTCAATGCATCGGCCGACAAGGCCGCCTCGCTGCGCGTGGACCAGCCCGCCAGCAGCGTGCCCGCTTGCGTGACCTTGACCAGCCGCTTGAGCGTATCGTATTCCTCGACCGTGATGTGGCCGCTCGTGCTCACGCGATAGATCTTGCGTTCGTCGAGCGCTTCGATCACCGCTTCCCGGCGGTCCGACAGTTGGGCGCCGGCGCTCGTCGCCGTCGGCGCCGTGTAGGCGCCGTTGCTGCCGTCGTTGCTCGGCCCGAACTCGCCGCTATCGACGTAATGGGTGGTGACCGTCACGTTGCCGAACGTGTCGTACTCATAGCCGATCGCCTCGCCGCGCGCATCCTGCACGTGGGTTAAGCGGCCCTTGTCGTCGTAGACCGAGCGGCTCACGATGCGGTTGCCGCCTTGGTTGTACAGCCCGGTCAATTCGCCGAGCGTCACCGGCGTGGCGGCCAGGTTGCGCGAACTCCAGTTCGATAAGGCATGGCCGAGCTGTTCGGTGCGCTCCGGCTGGCCGAAAATGTTGTGGTAGACGCGCGTCACCCGGCCCGCGCCGTCGATCGTATAGATCATGCGGTTCGCCGGATCCTCGATCGTCGTCGTCTGACGATCGCTCGCGCTGCGTTGCGGCGACGCGCCGCTGTAATACGTCTCCAGCGCACCCCGGTCGATGGCGCCGGTCGCGCTGTAGGGCGTCGCATACTGCTCGACCGATACGGTCTTGCCGAGCTTGTCGTAGCGAGTGCGCATCACGTTGCGCAAGGCATCGACCTTGAACGCGACCCGGCCCGCTTGATCGTGGACGATGTATTCCGTGCGATCCAGGGCGGTCCGGTTCGCGGCCTGTCCATAGAAGGTATCCAGGGCCGACTTGCTCATGTCCGTGCCGGTGTACTGCTTCGCGTACCGCGTACCGCCGGTCCGCAAACCGGTCGCGTCGTAACGGTGGAACGTCACCTCGCGCTCGTCGCTGATGCGATAGGCCACGCGGCCGGCGCGATCGTAGGCGACGTATTCCTTGCGGTCCAGCGAATTGGCGGCGGCCAGTATGGTCGCCACCTGGCTTTCCACCGAGGTCGTCGAACTCCACGATACCGTCGCATGGTGCGACGTGGTCGACGTGATACGACCGGCGCCGTCGTAGGCGTAGCTCTCGACCAGCCCTTGTCCGTCCACCACGGCCTTGAGGCGGCCGGCACCGTCGTAGGTCCTGGCGCCGCGTTGCGCTCCCGCCTTGCTCAAGCCGCTCAGGTCGCTTTCCTCGAGCGCCTCTTCCCGCGGCCAATCGATCGTTGCCGCATAGACCGTGCGCCGCTTTTCCTTGCCGGCCTTGTCGTACTCATAACCGGTCACCAGTCCCTGTTCGTCGACCGAGTAGATCACCTGGTTGAGCGCGCTGTACACCGCGCCGCTCTCGCGATCGTCGGGCGAGTCGCCGATCGACAATTCGTTGTTCGCGTTCAGGCTCCAGTCGGTCCGCGCATGCCGGATCTTCCGCACGACATTGCCGTTTCCATCGCGCTCGAATTCGATCACGAGACGATCGGCCCCGATCGCATACCGCACCCTGCCATCCTCGCCGTACACGGTATGGCTCTTGCGGTCCGCCGCATGAGGAGCAATGGTGATGTTCGCGGCCCAGTCGGGCGACGCCGCCATCGCGGCCGGCGTCGGCAGGCCGGTCAGCCGCGCCCGGTGCTCGGTCCGGCGGATTTCGCGGCCGTTGTCGTCATAGGCAAAGGTTGTCGCCACGCCGTCCGGGTCGACGCTCAGGGCCAGCCGGTTGTTCTTGTCGTAGCCGTTGCGCCAGATCCTGCCTTCCGCGTCGGTCTTGGCCACCATGTTGCCGTTGTCGTCGTAGGCATAGCGGGTGACCAGGTTCAGCCCGCTCGGATCGACCGTTTCCTTGATCCTTCTGCCGAGCTTGTCGTATTCATAAATCGCCGTGCGCGCCGCCGCCGTCCCCGCTCCTTCGATCAGGGTCAGCAGATTGCCGTGCGGATCATAGGTGTATTCGGTCTCCAGACCCAATCCGCCCTGGTCGACCGTGACCTTCTTGACATTGCCGTTCAAATCGAAGGCCGTCTGCGTGATCGTGCCGGTCGGATCGGTCACGCGCACGGATTGCCCCTTGCCGTCGTATTGATAGGTCGTCGTCAGGTTCGCCCCGCCCGGATTGACCGTGACCGTGCTGGTGCGGTTGGCCGCGTCGAACACGTGCCGCGTGACGACGCCGCTCGCATCGGTGACCGTCATCTGATTGGCGACATAGTCGTAGGAGGTGATGCCCGTCCCCGCGTCGGTGATCTTCTTGAGGCGGGCTGCCTTGTCGTATTCGTAGATCGTGGTCTTGCCGTTGCCGTCGGTGACCTTGAACGTTTCGCCGTAGACGTTGCGTTCCGTCGCAACGGAGATGCCTTCCGGCGTGGTGACCGTCATGGTGCGATTGTCGGCGCTGTAGGCGTAATGGGTGGTGCGGCCGAGCGCATCGGTCTCGGTGAGCATCCGGCCGAAGGCATCGTAGGTGCTGTGCCGCGCCTTGTCGAGGGCATCGACGACCGTGACGATGCGGCCGAGACGATCGTATTCGGTGACGACGGTATTGTTGCGCGCATCCGTGCGCCCGATGATGCGGCCGAAGGCGTCGTAATCGATCTCCTCGGTCGAGGCGATGCCGCCCGGGTCGGCAGTCTTGCGCATCACCCTGCCGAGCAGGTCGTAAACGTAGTCGGTATGCAGGACGCCGGCAGCGCCCAGGCTTTGATGGCTGTAGGTCAGATTGCGCAGATGGTCGTATTCGTACGTCGTGGCGTGGTTGAGCGCGTCGAACGAGGACACGACCTTGCCGACCTGGTTGTAGGCCCAGCGTTGCTTGCTGTCGTTGGCCGCGTTGGCGATGGCATTGACAGCCTGGCGCAGCGTATCGTTGACTAGGCCGCCGGTCAACGTCGGCAGCGTGACGGCCCTGTCGATCTTGGCCGCGTAACCGATGGTCTCGACGACTTGGTCGAATTGATCGTAGACGGTCTGCTTGACCTCGCCGAGCGCATTGACGGTATACGCCAGACGGTTGAGCGCATCGTAATAATAGAGCGTCTTGTTGCTGTTCGGATCGGTCGTGCGGATCAGGCGGTCGGCGTTGTCGTATTCGTGCACCGTCAGCCGGTTCTCGCCGTCGTAGGACTTCCACAGGCGACCCTTGTTGTCGTACACCTGTGTGGTCGTGCGCGCGCCGCTCAACCCGTAACCGAGCGTCTTGCCGGTCACGCGGCCGTCGCCGTCGTAGATGAAACGCGTGACCAGGCCGTCGGCCGCGGTTTCTGTCTCCAGCAGGCCGTTCGCATAGTATTGGTAACTGGTCTGCTGGTCCCTGCCCGGCCGATGCGCCTCGGCGCACATGGCCTCGATCGTGCTGCCCGGCGCCACCACTTCCAGCTGACCGGCGTAGCGCAGGACTTTGGTGCGGCGATCGTTGGTGTCGTAGGTGTAGGTCGTCAGGTATTTTTCCGGGTCCACGCTGGCGATCAACAGGCCACGGTCGTCGTACCAGTAATGCGTGACCTGGTCGTCTTCCGGCGAAGCGATCGGCCGGATGGCATCCAGGTCCGGCCGCGGATGGGGACCCGTGTCGTCCGAACGGATCGGATTCGCATAGGCGACCGCGCGCGTCATCCGGCCGGCCGCGTCGTAGCTGTACTCGACCATGTGATTCTCCGCGTCGACGATCGCAAGCAGATTGCCGTCGGCGTCGTAGATCCGGCATTCGACCGGGCAGCCGCTGTCCAGTTCGCCCACGATCTCTTCCGGCGCCGTATCGACCGTCAGCCCCGCCAGCGTTGCCGCCGGCAGCTTGTCGTCGTAGCGGATCGTCGCCACCAGCCTGCCGGCGCCGTCGTACTGCAGCTCCGACAAGACGCCGTTCGCATCGATCTGCCTGGCCAGACGGCCCAGATTGTCGTACAGGTTCCAGCTTGTGCGGTCGTCGATGCTCGCAACCGGCCGGTAGCCGGTCAGGCTGTCGACGTTGCCGAACAGCGGCGGCGTTCCGCCGCCGCCCGACTGCAGCGCCGTCAACTGCGCCGCGCTCATGACGTTCGCGTACTCGATCGTCTTGGTCCGCGCTCCGGTGCGGCTGTAGCCGTATTCGACCATCGTCCCGGTCGTGCCGTTGATCTCGGCGATCATGCAGCCCGCGGAATTGTAGAGATAGAACTTCTTGATGCCGGTCGGGTCGGTCTCCCTGCGCAAGCGGCCGTTCTTGTCGTACTCGTAGGTGGCGGCCGGCGCGCCGCCGCGCGCCACGCTGATCAATTCCCCCGCCGCGTTGTATTGCTCGATCGTTTGCACGCCGGCCGCCGTCGTGACGATCGTCCGGTTGCCGAGATCGTCGTATTGGTAGACGATGGTATCGCCGGCGACCGACTTGGTCAGCACCCGGCCAATGCCGTCATAGGTGTAGAGCGTGCCCTGGCTCTTGCCGTCCAGCGTGCTCAACAGGCGGCCATGCTGGTCGTAGACATAGTTGACCGTGGTGATCGTCTTGGTGCGGTCGCCCTTGCCATCGGCCAAGGTCGCGGAGAATCGCTCGCTGAGCGTCAATTGCCCACGGAAATCGTAGTCGAACAACGTGAGTTCCGTCTTGGTCTTGTCCTGCGCCGCAGCCCAAGATTCCAGCGCGCCCACCTCCGATGCGCCGGTATAGAGAGTCCCGGCGTAGACAACCTTCCTTTCCAGCAGCCCGGTCGCGGTATACCGGTATTCCGTGACCCGTCCCTCGGCACCGATCATGAAGCGCTGGTGACCTTCGGCATCGTAGGCGTAACGCGTGGTCCGGCCGCTATGCGGATCGTTGGCCGCGAAGATGCTTTCGGTGAGCAGCTTGTTGTTGGCGTTGTAGGTCCTCTCGACGCGATTGCCGAAGTCGTCCTCTTGCCACGCCAGGTTGCCGGCATCGTCGTAGCGGTAGGTGACGACACGGTTGAGCGCATCCGTCACGCTGCCCAGGCGGCCGTTGCCGTCGTAGCCGTAATACACGACTCCCCTGACGCCGTTGACGGCCGGCGAATCCACGCGCGTCAAGTGACCGCGCGCATCGTAGTACAGCACCGTCGTCTCGCCCAGCGGACCGGTGACCGTGGTCTTCTGGTTGGCGCTATCGTAATCGTACGTCGTGACGCGGTTCAGCCCCAGGTCCGTCACCGTCCTCACCTTGTGCACGCCGTCCACTTCCACGTAGTCGAACGACAGCCACGCACCGTTCTTCTCTTTTACGCTGGCCAGCCGCGTGGTCTTGTCATGATAGGTGTAATCGATCCGGTAATTCTCGCCGTTGCCTAGGTCGGTGATCACCGCGCTCAGCCGGTTCTCTTCGTCGTACTGGTAGCTCGTCCGCGTCTCCGTCTTGCCGCCGCGGTCGACCGTGCTGATCGACATCAGGTTCCTGCCCTGATAGGTGAAGCCGATGGCTTCGCCGGTGGACAGCGTGATGCGGTCGATCAAGCCGTTCGCGGCGTGGTATGAATACGTCGTCGTGTTGCCGTCGGCATCGGCGAAAGCGGTCAGCTTCCCGCTATTGGACGCCGCGTTCCAGCCGTAAGTCTGCCGGGCCTGGGTCGGACCGTCCTTCCAGGTCCAGGCATTCGCGCCCTGATCGTAGGCCAAGGTATCGTCGGCGCCGCCGTCGTCGGCGCTGCGGTAGCACTGGCGGGCCGTGTCGTAGGCATAGGAGGTCTCGCTGCCGTCGGCTGCCACCCGCACGATGGTGCTGCCGGCGGTATTGACGGTGCCGGTCAGGTTCTTGAGCTGCCAGTACGCCCCGGAATGCCAGCCGTCGCCGTTGTCGTGGTCGAACGCGCCCAGGCTATTGTAAGTGCCGACGATGCCCACACCGCCCGAGAAGCCGGCCAGATATTCCTCGTTCCGGTTGACGACCAGGTTGCCGGTCTTGGCGTTGACATACACCCGCTCGCCGGCGCGTCCCAGCAAGGGCGAACCCAATACGCCGTTTCCGCCCAAATGGGACAACGAGCCCGTACCCAAACCCAGACTATTACCAGTGAAGATGGCGACCATGTCTTTTATCCTTAAGATTCCAATGACGTTTCTGTGAATACCTGCCGAGATCCGCGGGCGCGACTGCGTGTCGACATGAATTCCCGCCGAACGGCGCACCCTCGAACGAAGTGATCACCGCCTTGAGTTTTTTGTTTAGCGCTCAAGCGCAACGATATTCCCAAGGTGCAGAAAGGGGCCCGGCCTCGCATCCCGCAAGGGGAATCGAGGCCGACAGGGAGTGACCGCGTGATTTTTTTGGGGAGGGTCAGGTGCTCGACACCTGCGCTCTCGCCTCCGATAACAGGAGCGCGACGGCGGCGTCGATCGAACTGGAAGCACGCGGCTCGGCTTCCATGCACCGCTGGATCTCGTCGATCATGATGTAAAAGGATGGATCGTTGATCAGCGATTCTCCGAGCTCATTCAAGAGTATCGATTCGAGGAAGATCCGGAATGTCCTGCGGCCGCGTTGCGGATCGCCGGGATCGACTTCCTGCACGCGCCGGGCAATCAGTTCCGACAACGCGTTCTCGCCGCTGCGTGCCGCAGAAGGCGGAGATTGCCGTGCCCGTTCCTTCGGGAGCAGGCTCGCAGGACGACCGGAACCGCCCATGCGCATCGTCATCGTCAAGCGAATGGCCGCAACAATCTGCTGGATGTTATTGACAGGTGACATAAGACTTTCCGTGAATCGGCGACCATCCAGCTGCGTTACCAAGCCAAGTCGCAAACATGGACCCGGCTTGCGGCATCGCGCAATTGCGCCAGCGCGCGCTTGTGTATCTGAGAAACCCTTCCCTTGCTCACCGAGAATATCTGAGCGATCGTTTCGAACTGCAAGTGATTGAGGTAGTGGTACTTGATCACCAGCTTTTCACGTTCCGGCAATTTCTCCACCAGCCCCCTCACTCTTTCCTGCAGCTGTCTCAGTTCCAGACGCGAGTAACCGTTGTCGGGCAGCGTCGGCTCCTCGGATTGATACATCGACGACCCCTCCAGCAGGTAGCCGACGGCCAGTCCGATCGCCGTCTCCGCCAATTGGCGGAACAAGTCGTCGGCTCGCTCTCCGCAGACCGAGGCGGCACGTTCCGCCAATATCCTCTGGCGCGCGCTGATCTGTTGCTGCTGCTCGCTGAGGCGCTCGATGCCGTCCAATATCGCTCCCTGGATGCGTGGAGTGGCGAAGGTCCGGAAGCTGGCCGGATATTGGGGATCGAATCGGTCCACCGCCTCCAACAAGCCGATCGTCGCGCACTGCATGTATTCCGCGAACTCGAATTCATCGTTGTACCGGCGCGAAAACGCCTTGGCCGCCAGCGCGCACGCATATCCCATGTGGAGCCGAATCAGCCGCTCCCGCGCCGCGGAGTCGCGTTCGATGCGCCACGATCGCCACAAGCCCGATTCCTCGTCTTGGAGCATGCTTCCGCCTTCGACCTCGGCCGATTTTCGCAACGCCGATATTTTGCAGACCGCCCTATCCACTGGACCACCCCAAGCAACCTCTCGACAAAGAATTCATCCGCCGGCACGCCGTCCAGTCGAATACCTGTTCCGTCGAACACCGCCGCCTACCCGGCGCGACGCACGACATGCGGAGAAACCGGCAGCCACTGCTTTGACCGCCTACATGGGGAGGGATACTATTGTTGGCGCCGTTACCGATCATGCACGGATCGACATACGCCGGATCGCACGCAGGAACGAGCCCGAGCGCGAGAGAAGAAGCGGCGACTTCCCGCCGCCTGCGGATGTCCGCCACGCATCCGCGGACTTACCGGGCTTACAACCCGTGACGGCAAAAGAAGCCGGTCCCGCGTACACTCGCCGAGGCTAAGCACCGCCGATAGTTCCGGAATTTTTCCAAAGTGATAATTACCTTGCCAGGAAAGGCCATTACTTGCGCAAACATGGAATTTACATCGCAAAAACCGAACATTACATTTCCGCTGCCGCAGTGTCCCGTCCCACGCCGCCGATAGCGGGATCAGCGCCGATGCCTTCATCCGATTCTTCCGTCAAATACGCCAAGCTGTCGCGGCCGCGCCTGCACGGTGCCTTGCCGCGCCAGCGGCTGTTCGACCGCCTCGACCTGCTGCGGCAACGGCATGCCGTCGTCTGGATCGCCTCTCCGCCCGGCGCCGGCAAGACCACGCTCGCGGCAAGCTATCTGGACACCCTCGGAACATCCGCCGTCTGGTGCCAGTTGGATCAGGGCGATGCCGATCCGGCAACGCTGTTTTTTTTCCTTGCCGCAGCCGTCAACGACAGCAATTCGTCGCTGCCGTGGCTGGCGCCCGAGTTGACCGGCGACCTTCCGCGATTCGCCCGCAGATTCTTTCGCGAGTTTTTCGCCCGCCTGCCTCGCGATGCCGTGGTCGTATTCGATAATGTTCAGGATTTCGATGGCTACGAGGCGGAAGAGCTCTTGGAGATCGCATTCAGCGAAATTCCGGACGGCATCACGGTGTTCGCCGCGAGCCGTCATGTTCCGCCTGTGCGACTGACCCGGCTGCAGGTGAACGGCCGGCTGGCGCTGCTCGGCTGGGACGAGTTGCGCTTGGACGATGACGAAGTACTGGCGCTGGCCGGACCGGACATCGTCCTGCCTGCTCAGGGCTTGCTGGAAAAGGTCGATGGCTGGGCCGCCGGCGTGCTCATGCTGAGGCATCTGGCAGCCGCCTCACCGCAGGCGCCGGAGTCGCTCCCGCTCGAATGGGACGCCGTGTTCGGCTATTTCGCCACCGAAATCCTGGAACGCATGCCGGCATCCTGGCAAAGAATGCTGCCGTCATTGTCTTTCATGCCGGTGTTCTCTGTTCGGGATGCGGAGCGCCTGGCCGGCGATCCCGGCGTCGGCTCCATGCTGGCGCAACTGTATCAGGACAGATTCTTCATCGACCGGCGCGACAACGGCACGCCGGTCTACCAGTTCCATGCCCTGTTCCGCGAATTCCTGCAGCACATGGCACTGGTGCGATTCGATGCCGACGAACGCGAACGCCTGCTGGAACGCACTGCCGCTATTCTCGAAGCCAACGGCCAAGTCGACGAAGCTGCCCGGCTCTACCGCGAAAGCGCCGCCGAGGCGCGGCTCGCGACCCTGCTGCTGCGACGGGCCGCCGACATGCTCGATATCGGCCATGGGCAAACCTGGCGCGAATGGATGGACTGGCTGTCCGAGGAGACGGTCGCGGCCGAGCCGTGGTTGTCGTACTGGCGCGGCACGTCCCTCATCCACGTGGATGCGCCCGCCGCCCGACGCTCCTTGGAGCAAGCCGCGCGCGCCTTCCTTGCGGCCGGCGATGTCAGCAGCCGACTGCTATGCGTTGCCGCCATCATCGAGAGCCACTACTATGAATGGGCCGACTTCAGCGCGCTGCCGCGCTGGATCGATGTCCTCCAGGAAGGGCTGTGCCTGATCGACCCCGAAACTCTGCCCGCGCGCGTCGACCTGAAGATCCACTCTCGCCTCGCCGTCGCGCTGCTCTTTACCGCGCCCGATTCGCCCGCGCTCTCCACCTGCGTCGAGCGTGCGATTCGCGCCTTGCCGAAAGTCGAACATCCCGGCGAACTGCTGTCGGCCGGCGCCATGCTGCTCCAGTACGCCAACTGGATGATCGACGGCGCGACCGCGTCGCGCTTGATCGAAGGCTTGCAAACGCATGCCGACAATGCCGCCGTCTCGCCGTTCCAGCGGGTCTGGTGGAGCGTGCAGGCGGCATATCGCCATTCGATCGACAACGATTACGAAGCGGCGCGGCGCATGACCGCCGCCGCCCGGAAAATCGCGCGGGATGTCGGCCTCGACCAACTGTTGTTCGAATTCCAGCATGCGGAAGCCTTCAATCTTCTGTCCACCCACGACCTGGCGGCCGCCCGCGCGATGCTGGATGAAATGCGCGCGACCCTCGCCCCGGAGCGCAAACTGGACCGGATCTACCTGGAATTCCTGGAAGCAAGCTGGTTGTTGCAAAGCGACGACCTCGCCGGCGGATTGGAGCGATGCGAAGCAGTGGTCCGCGCCAGCATGGAGGCCGGTATCCCGGTGGCTCAACGTCCGCATTTCACCGGCACGCTAGGAATTGCGCACGCGCGCGCCGGTAATTTCGCGGAGGCCGACGAATGGCTCGCAAAGGCCGTCGACACCGCGTACGGCGCCGATATCGACAATTTCTCCAACATTCGGCTCTTCGTCGCCGCCTATGCGGCGCTGTCGCAAGGCCAGGAACCACGAGCCATCGACATCCTGCGCACAGCCTTTGTCCGCCATCGCCAATCGCACGTGCGCTTCTTCTTTTCACGGCACAAGGAGATCGCCTGCAAGCTTGCGGCGCTCGCGCTGCGCGAAGGCATCGAAGTCGACCACGTGCGCGCCATCGTGCAACGCCAGCGACTGGTCGCGCCCGACCGCCTCGCGCACAACTGGCCGTGGCCGATCGCCATTCAATCCTTCGGCACCTTCGAGCTCTCGCTTGACGGCACATCGATCACGTCTTCCGGCAAGGCGCGCCAACGCTTGTTCGCGTTGTTGAAGGCGCTGCTCGCGTCCGGCCCCAAAGGACAGCCCATGCAGCTCCTGGCGGAGCGCCTGTGGCCGGACGCCGAGGACTCGCGCTCGACGCTCAACGTCACCGTGCATCGACTGCGCAAGCTGCTCGGAGACGAACAGGCCATCGTCGTCGCCGGCAGCCGCATCCGGCTCGACGGCGCCGTCGTCTGGGATGACGTATCCGCCTTGCTCGAGTTGTGCGAACGCATCGCGGCGCTGCCTGCGGATGCCTCCGCCGCGGAAGTCGCTCGCCTGATCGCCGCCTTGTTCCATGTGTATCGCGGCCAGTTCTGCGAAGACGACGACGACAGTCATCTGCTCGCGGCGCGTACGGATCTGCGTGGGCGCTTCCTGCGTGCCGCCGATTTGCTGGGACGGCTGCTGGAGCATCGCTGCGAGTGGAAGGCCGCCCAGCAACTCTATCTGCGCACGTCTATCGCGGAACCTTTCGACGAGACGAGTTGGAGAGGTCTCATGCGCTGCGCGCATGGGCAAAACGACCGGTCCGCAGCCTACAGCGCATATCGGCGCTGCCGCGACACGATCGCCGCGGCGACCGGACGCGCGCTATCGGCCGAGACCGAACAACTCGCCGCGGCGCTCGGACTGAAATAACAACGGCGGCGGCTTGACCGCCGTTGCTTTGAGGCGCATTGTTGTAGCATGATTTTCGCTGGACTTCTCCCGTATTTCGCACGATGACATCCGGCTCCGCTCCTGGCACGTATGCCCGATATGCCAAACTGTCGCGACCGCGCCTGCATGACGCGATGCCGCGTTCCCGCCTGTTCCGGCAACTGGACGAATTCCGAAAGAAGCATGCGGTCGTCTGGATCGCCTCTCCGCCCGGCGCCGGCAAGACCACGCTCGCCGCGAGCTATCTCACGGCCGCCAACGCTCCCGCGATCTGGTGCCAGGTCGACCGGGGCGACGCCGATCCGGCCACGCTGTTCTTCTTTCTCGCCGAAGCGGTGCGCGACGACAGCCGACCCTTGCCGCTGCTGACGCCGGAACTGGACAACAACATTCCCCGTTTCGCGCGCATGTTCTTTCGCGAGTTCTACGCCCGTCTTCCGCAGGGTGCCGTCGTGGTGTTCGACAACATCCACGACTTCGATTGGGACAAATCCGGTTATCTGTTCGACATTGCATTTTCGGAGGTGCCGTACGGCATCACAGTCTTCGCGTTGAGTCGAGACGCTCCTCCTACCCGTTATGCGCGGCACCAGGTGAACGGTCACTTGGTCCTGCTCGGATGGGAATCCCTGCGACTGGATGACGGCGAGGCGCGCGAACTGGTCGGGCTCGAGCAGGAAGCGGACGCGCCCGTTCCGGCATGGCTGGAACAAGTCGACGGCTGGGCAGGCGGCATCGTGATGCTGCGCCATCTTGCCGAGCGCCGCGACCAGTCGCCGATTCCCCTGCTGAAAGGCCAGGAGGCGATATTCCGTTATTTCGCCGCCGAGATCCTGGAACAGATGCCGAGCTCTTGGCAGCGGATGCTGATGCTGCTGTCTTGTCTATCCGCGGTTTCCGCCGCCGATACGGAAGCGCTGACCGGCGACCCGGCCGCGAACTCGATGCTCGGGCAGTTGTATCGCAACAAGCTCTTCATCGATCGCCGCGGCGGCGAGACACCCACCTACCACTTCCACGCCTTGTTCCGGGATTTCCTGCAGCACGCCGCGGCACAACGGCTCGATGCCGCCGAACGGACGCAACTGCTGGAACGCGCCGCCGCCATCTTCGACAACCAGGGCCGTGCCGACGAAGCCGCCCCGCTCTACCGGGACAGCGCCGCCTACTGTCGGCTCGCCGCGCTGCTGCTGCGGCACGCCGGCGCCATGTTGAGCATCGGCCGCGGCCGCGCTTGGTGCGAGTGGATGAGCTGGCTGCCTGAGGAACATGTCCGCGCCGAACCGCGCTTATGGTACTGGCAAGGCATGGCGCTGATCCATATCGATCCGCCGCTCGCGCGCGAGGCGCTGACGCAGGCGGAACAGGCGTTCCTCGCGGCCGGAGATCTTCGCCAGCGCTTGCTCTGCATCGCCGCCATCATCGACAGCCACTATTACGAGTGGGCCGACTTCAGCGCCCTGCCCCAATGCGTCGAGTGGATGCTTGAGAGCCTGTCCGCGCTCGATGTCGACACGCTGCCGCCGGAAGACGATCTGCGCATCCATTCGCGGCTCGCCGTCGCGCTGGAACTGACGGTGCCGGGTTCGCCGGCCCAGGCTCCCAGTGCGAAGCGGGCGTCGGAAGCGTTATCGAAGGTCGACGATCCGACCGAGCGCCTGGCGGCCGGCGGCGTGCTGCTCGACTACGCGAACTGGGCGCACGACAGCGACATCGGCGTGCCGTTGGTACGCGACCTGCAGGCGCTGTCCGACGATCCCGCTGTCTCGCCTTTCCATCGCGGCTGGTGGAAATTCCGCGTCGCCTTCTGGCACCGGATGATGAATGCCGATTACGAAGCCGCGCAACAGTCGTCCGCGGCGGCCAAGAAGATCGCCGACGAATTCGGCCTCGACATGCTGTTGTTCGAATTCCAGCACGCCGAGATATTCAGCCATCTGTGTACCGGCCAACTCGACGCGGCACGCAAGCTGCTGGACGAAACCCGGCAATCGCTGCGGCCTACCCGGCGCGTCGCGTTCGTCTATCTGAGTTTCCTGGAAGGCATCTGGCTTCAGCAATCGGGCGACATCGACGCCGGTCTGCGAATATTCGAGGATGTGATCCGGCGTTCGGCGGAGGTCGGGGTTCCTGCCGCGCAACGACCGCATTTCGAAATGGGGCTGGCGAACGCTTATGCCCTGGCCGACCGATTCGCCGACGCCGACGCGGCATTCGCGCGCGCCGTGGCGGCCGCGCATGGCAAGGATCGGGACTTCGTCGCCAACATCCGACAGTTCGTCGTCGCCTATGCCTGCCTCCACGAGGATCGGGAACAGGAGGCGATCGAGATCCTGAGAGAAGCCTTCGAACGCCACCGCCAATCGCAGATACGCTTGTTCTTTCCGCGATTCCGCAAGATCGCCACCGCCTTGACCGAGGCGGCCTTGCGCGCCGGCATCGAAGTCGACCATGTGCGCGAAATCATCGTTCGCCAAGGCCTAGGCACGCTGGACCGATCCATTGCGAACTGGCCCCGGCCGATCTCCATCCACGCCCTCGGCAATTTCGAACTGCGGCTCGGCGGCTCCGCCGTCGCTTCGTCGGGCAAAGCGCAGCAGCGCCTGCTGCTCCTGCTGAAGATACTCGTGGCCGCCGGCGACCAAGGGATGGCCATGGCGCTCCTGGCGACCCATCTCTGGCCGGATGCCGACGAGCCGCGCTCCACGCTCAACGTCACAGTGCATCGTTTGCGCAAGCTGCTCGGCAACGAACATGCCATTGTCGTCGATGCCGGTAGCCTCCGGCTCGATACCGACGTCGCCTGGACCGACGTCTCCGCCTTCACCGAATTATGCGACCGGATCGCCGCGCTCGATACGGCGTCGTCCCGTTCCGAAATCCGGCGGCTCGCCGAGGGTCTGCGGCTGTATCGCGCCCATTTCTGCCCCGGGGACACCGATGAATTGCTAACGGCGGCACGCGAGAATCTGCGCCGGCGCTTTTCGGACGCGGTCGACCGGCTTGGACCATTGCTGGAGCGAATGCAGGAATGGTCGGCCGCGCGCGGGTTGTACGAGCGTGCCATGGAAGCCGATCCGGCGGGCCAGGCTGGCCGTCTCGGCCTGGCACGTTGCGAACGCGCGAAAGAATGAGAGCGGATCAGCCGGAAAAAAACGACGGCCGTCTCGATAGTTCCGTATCCGGCCGAAATCATCAAACGCTTCACGGAATGCAGGGAATCGGGATCGCCGGGCGCCATGACCGGACAGATGTCCGGCATTTCCCTGTATGGACGAAAACCTTGGAGATGAACCACGCGGACGCAATTGCTTGCCAGCCGCGCATCGCGCGCGATGAGGACCTGCGAGCGGCGCTTCGCCGTGCCGGCCAAGGTGCCGCTACCGATCATCGATGACACCGGCCTGAAGCCGCTGCGTTCACCCGGGGACGAGGAATTCCGCGACCTCATCGCCGAGAGGGGCGCGGCGTTCGCGGCCAACCGGATCCCCGGCGCAGCCACGCTGGACCGGTTGCGGCACGGCGCACGCCGGATCGTGCTCGACGGCGAGAGCTACCGTAGTCCGAAGACGGTCAACGCTGCCCCAGCCGCACAGAAGAAGGCCCGCGCTTCGAGGACGATATGCTCCTACCGGCCAAGTTCCGAGCAAAGAATTCGGAGATCCGCATGCGCGCGATCGGCAACTTCGAGTGACCGGAGTTTAGAGGCTCGGAAAAGACAATCTTATGTGCGACCCACATCATGACGATGATGGCCGGGCACTGCTACGGCATGGTACGGGCCATCGTGATCTTCTAGAGGAGATCACAGCCGAGACCCACCATTGGATATCAATCTGAAAAGTCTGAAGCGCGAGCCGACAAAAAGTTACGAGCGGAAATGAAAACGGGCCAGCGTCGTTAGACACTGGCCCGTTCTTACAGCATAAATGGCGCGGCCGGCAGGAATCGAACCCACGACCCCTTGGTTCGTAGCTTTCCGGCCGATTTTAAGTGATTGATTTTTAACGAAATGCCGGTAAGTTCGCCACCAGCTTTCGCACTGTTCTGTACGGTTTTTCAAATTCAAGTCACGCAAAATTCACGCAGTGGCCGAGGAATCTCAAAGCGAGCGACGGACTGTTAATCCGCAGGTCCCTGGTTCGAGTCCAGGTCGGGGAGCCAAAGAATTCAAGGCCTTACGAGAAATCGTAAGGCCTTTTTCTTTGGACTTTTAGACTGAATATTAGACAGCGTCTAATATTTCCATGCGAAACCGAAATGCCGACCTCACGGTGCGACGTAGCTAGGCAGCGTCATCGACATCAAGCTCGCACAGCCAAGCTTGCGCATAGTGCACAATGCGTCCGTCTTGAATGACACGCTCGACACCCGCCAACGTGAAACGTGATCGTCCCATCGATACCAGTCTCGGCTCGTACAACGTGTCTGCAAATCGCTGCGCTCCCTCCCGCGAATGTCTTGCGACCTTGACTGACTTTCCGACTCCATCGTCCCGAATATCGAGGACGACAAGATCACCCAGCCAATTCAGTTGGTCCCTCCACTTCCACTTCGGTAGGTCGACACCCTCTTTTCGCAGCTTGGTAATTCGGCATTTCATTCGTCCATTTTACTGTATATTCATACAGCAAAATACATGGCACAATGACCTGTCGTAATCCCCGACAGGAATGCACCATGTGCGCAAACTACCGCCCCGTCGAGCGCGGAATGCTCGAAGCGAAATTCCAAGTTCCAGCCCCCGACTCGGACTTCGCCAGCGATCTCTATCCGGAACGCATGGGGCCGTTGATTCGGGCGCCACGGGAACACGATACCTGGGGACAGCGTACGTGCGCCGTCGGCATGTTCGGTCTGGTCCCGCACTGGGCAAAGGATATGAAGATTGCCCGCAACACATACAACGCACGCACCGAGACCGTCGCCGAGAAGCCCAGCTTTCGAAACGCATGGAAACGCGGCCAGTTCGCGATCATCCCGGCCGACTCCATCTTCGAACCGCGCTATTTAACCGTTGACGGCGGCCTTGATTTCGGGGACGAGCATGCGAAGCAGGAACATCGAATCGAACGTTGGGAGATCAAGAGCGCGGACGGCTCGCCGCTTGCGATCGCTGCGATCTGGGAGTACAAGCATGATGGGCCGAACGGCATGCCGCTGCTATCGTATTCCATGCTCACGATTAATGCCGACGAGCATCCGGTGATGAGCCAGTTTCATGCGCCCATTGACGAGAAGCGCATGGTTGTGATGCTTCAGTCGGAACAATATGACGACTGGCTGAACTGTACACCGAAGGACGCGCCCGATTTCTTCCGGCCGTATCCCGCCGAATCGCTTGCGGTTCGCCCAGCTCCCAAGGGGCCAAGAACTCGTCGAACGTAACTCGGTAGTAGCTTTCAAAAATTCCGCCATCATGAGTGAACTCACCAAACACCTATACGAGGCCGTGGGCCGCCATTTCGTATCGCTATCGTGTGTGCAATGGATTCCGGATGAAAGAAGAGAGCAAATATGTCTCTTCTCGGGATTCTTAGCAGATATCAGTGGGATATGGTTTTACATCACCGCAGGACATAACCTAAAGGCGATTGCCAAAGGTCTCGACGCTGGCTATACATTCAACACTTGGCGACTAGATGATTCCACAGCGGGTCATAAATTTGACCAAGGAATACCAATCGACTTTAACCTCGATCACTGGTTAGTAATTGAAAACGAAGACGAGGGGCTTGACTATGCAGCGCTTCCTCTCCACATTCTGTATGCTCGCCAATTGGAGGTAGGCGGCGCGACTCCCATTGCCCATATCGCATGGGGTGACCATGTCATGGACCACGATCACTGGGCGCTTGTTGGAGTACCGTACGAGACGGTTACTTACAGTGACCAGAATTTCATAAGAGCAAGGAACGTCTTCGCCCCGCTCAAACCAGCAGGTGAACCCGAAGCGGCAGGAACAAAAGCTCAAAATCAGTTCTACGCCAAACTTCAGGACGATCCGAAAGGAGTGGTTGCCAACATTGGCGGCATGAGCGGAGGGCCGATATTCGCCTTCAAGAAGGTGGAAAGCGAATGGCGCTACTCCGTCATTGGGGTTCAAAGTGGCTGGTACAAGGAAAGCAGGACGATTGCAGCATGCCCTTTTTCTACATTCGCTTTAGAACTTCAGCGCCTCGTCGAAACAGCACGTAATACTGCTGACTAGCCCAGCCGCAGCATCAACTAATCTCGCCTTGTAAGACGATCTACTTTTACCTACCGTTGATTCGCTGCTGCATCACGCGCCAACGTTGCTGCAGCTCTGTCAATTGCTCTGCGTTCGGGACACAGACTTCGGCGTAGTTTCGTTTGCAGATGTTGAGTTCTGCTGTGCATGTGGAATCAATTGCCTGGCCGGCTGGCCGAGCACCGGATCCAGGTCCGGCATCGTCTGGCAGGCGTTGGGCATCGTTGAGCACGCTGCCTGCAGCTGCAGGCACAGCGCAATCATGAGCAATCGAGATAGTCGGGAGCGCACGGGCTTTCTCCTGTTGCTTCGTCATCCGGCCCACATAGGCGCCGGTCCATCGGTTATTCAGACGCTGCAGCTCGAGCTCGTCGTCGCGTACCTTCGCGATCGCCTTCAGCTGCTTGCGCTCAGTTTCTGACCTCTCGTCCCTCTTGCCCTTCACGTAGCCAGTAGCAAGGCTGAGGGCGATCGTCACGAGGAACGCGAGCCAGAGTCGCGGATCGAGCAGACTCATTGCGGCACCCCGCCCAGCAACGGTTCGTATTTCGGGCGACGCACCACCGTCACCATTTCGACATGCTCGCGATTGATCTCGCAGGCGCTCTTGCCATAGCCTCGCCAGCGAACTTTCGACTTCAGGCAAGTCGCCTCGACGTGCCCGAACCATCGCTGCGGGTCGCAGCCTGATCGCAGGCCACATGCGCGGCGTTCCTGCTGCAGTCCGGCCCAGCCGCCGTTATAGGCGGCATCGCACATCTGGATCCGCACATCCTTGTCGTCGACCAGGCGGCTGATCCGCCGGTAACAGTCGTAGTTCATCACCACCAAGGCGCGTAGCTGCAGATCCGGCCGGCGGTACACGTTGTCCCATGACCACTGCGACAGCCCGGGATCCAGCCGCCGCACCGTATCGAGCGCGTCGAACCTGATCGAGCCGTCGGCGTGATAGGCGCGCGTGATCTGGCCGAAACCGGCTCCCTCCTCCCTGTCCGTCTTCAGCCGCGCCTCCGGATCCCAGCACCGCGAATGTTTGAGGCTGATACAACTTTCCTGCTCAACCAAGGCACCGAGCGCCGACGGCATCGGATGATCCGACCAGATGCGGAGCTGCTCGGCCTTGAGCATTGGCGCGTACTTGAATGCGCCGGCCGGCACGTAGGCGCGAACATCCTGCGCATGCGCCCGAGGCGCGAAGACGAACAGCAAACCGAGCATGAAGATCAGCACTCCGAGCACGACGAGGCCGGCACCAGTCGGGCTGCGCTTCGCTTCCCTGACGAACTCCTCGAGCTCGATATAGTCGAAGAGGATCTTGCGCGCCACATGGGTACACGTGACGACCAGCAGGCCTGTTGCAATACCCTGCAGCATCGAGTACGTCGACGCTCCATCCTTGTTCGGATCGGTGCCGAATAGCCAGGTGATCACCAGCACCGGAAAGATCCAGACACCCCACAGACGCCTGCTCTTCAAGATCGAACGCAGTTTGCTCAACATAGTCGTACTCCCTCAAAAAAGTCCTGCTTGCTTATGCGCCGCCTGGCATTCGGCCAGCCTTGCGCTCAGTTCCGCCCGCTCTTCCATCCACTGGGCGCGCTCTTCGTGAAACTCGGCACGTTCGACGTGCAGCTGCACGATTTCGGTTTCCATGGCGGCGACGCGAGCCGTCAGGCGCTCGACCTCGCCGCGGAGGTTCTTGATGATCTGTTCGACGGCTTCGTCGAGCTGCTTTTCCTGCCGGTCATTGCGGGTGTCCCGCCTCAAAATCCGCAGGATGGTGTACAGGGCACCGGCAGCGCCGGCCACCCATGCCAATGGATTGCTCCAGTCGATTTGCGGGCCGCTCATGCGATTCCTATCGAAAAAAAGAAAGGCCGCCATCAGGCGGCCAGTTGATAGCTCGGGGCGTTGACGACCCAAGGTGGACCGCCTTGTATCCATCGGCCGCCAAGCAGCTCGCATACCCGTGCGAAACTCGTCGGGTTAAAGCGCCAGGCGTCCTGCAATCCCCCTGCAGCACCGACTGCCTCGTTGCAGAAATAGCGCCACATGGAATGCCGAATAGGGAACGATGTCGACAGCAGCCCGATGAGGTCGTAGCCGGCGTCCTCGTTCTCATGGAACCAACGGTAGGCCTGTTCCTGACTCAGCGCCGGCACATCGATCACGTCCCATTTCTCTGGGTCCAGATCGATCACCTTGAAACGGACGCCGCCGTCCATGAAAGACGACGACGCACACAATGCCGGCGACACGAGCCCCGGACCGGCATCGAACACGACCTCGCAGTGCGAGTACGGGCCATTGGTCCACCAGCAGACGAAGCGGTTGAATAACCGCTGTTTTCCCTTGTAGAACGCGATCCGCATCATCGCCCCCTTTGGACAAGAACGAAATGATTACGGCAGTTTATCTGCCTCGATGAAGAACCAGTCGAGCTGCGCTATCGACAGACCAGCCAACGCGCCGATCGACAACGTCTGCACGCTATACCGCTCGAAGTACAGGGACTTCATGAAGTCGGTCATCGCATCTTCGCGCTGCTGCGGGTCTGGAATCGCCTCGATCGTGGCGATGATATGGTCGTACCATGACAGGCCCGGACTGTACTCGGTCCGTTTCATGATCTTGAAGGCCTTACGGCTTGGAACGATTAACGGAACGATCGGCGGTCTTGCTTCTACAGGCGCCAGGCCGTCGTTTTCATCGATCGTGTATTCACCGATTACCGTAAACGGATAGTCCACACCGTCACAGCGCAAACGATCTTCCAAAGGTTCAATGGTTTTGAACGGGCCAATTACCTCGCCATTTTCGAGAATCAGTACGCTCATGCTACGCACTCCATTTTGGTGATCATGGTCGATTGATCGGTGATCCATGCGGTATTAGCCGCACTTCCCCTGTGATTGCTCGTACCGAAAAATCCGTTACGCGCCTCGGTCAACGGCACGCCGTCGACAATCTTGATATTGATCGGTGAACTATTCGACGGCATGCGGTATGCCGCTTTGGTGCCATAAAGGCCCAATGGATTGCGCCGGCCGATGGTATCTGCCAGCGACCAGGTCGGGATATAGCCTGCGGTGAAATTCATGTTCCCGGTAGTTCGCGACAATACCGGGCTCGCGCCGGAACAGTTGATAACGTTGACGTATTGCGTATTCGAACTTGCCGCATATACGCAAACGTTCGTGCCGTCGACATACAGGCAATGACGGCTCAAACCTGCGGCCTCGACATCAATTGCGGTGCCCGGACTTGCCGTGCCCGAGCCGTTGTCGTTCACGAGGTTGTAGCATGGCTGCGAGTTGTCGCTTGTCGTCACGAGCAGTTTGTTCGCGCCGACTTGGATCGCGTCGGAAAAATTCGGAGTGCCGAAGATCGTTACGATGCTCGTCGCGACCGTCGTACCCGTTAGCGAGGCGAACCCACCGATCAATTGCGAGTTGTCGTCATAGACAATGGCCCATCGTCCCGAGGACATCTTCGAGAAATGACGAATCGTACCGGCACCAGTCACGGTATCGGTAACGCCCGTGCCGACGGCTGGCGCGGTCGAACCAGATATGGTGTAAGGCTTAACATGAACGGAGCCCGATTCATACGACGCGACCACGGCAACGGTGCCCGATCCGCTGACATGACCGCCAGCCGTGCCGGATAACGTCGTCGCATTGCTTGCTGCGGGCGTCGTCCCACTGACGGCGATCGAACGCAGTTCGAGCGTCGGCGTCGCGGTGATGTAGGACGTAACATAAGCGCCATTAATTTCCTGCAATTCCGAACCGGCGACAAAATTCGAAATATTGGCAGAGAGCGTTTTCGGTTCCGGTGTACCGACCGCCGAGACCGAGCCGCCCGCAATGGTAATGACGACAGATTCGAAATTCGTGGTCGAAGTGGTGGCGGATACAACAAGAACCTTGTCGGCTGCGCATGTGCAAACGCCATAATTCGCGCCGATATTTGCGGCACGGATTGCCGTCACGGCACCCCATTGATTCGTGCTTTTGTTGTAGACGGTAGCGTAGAGATGCCCGCTCGAATTCGTACCGAAAATGACATCTTCATTCGCATTTAGCGCTGTGACCTTTACGTTACTGCGTAGATTTGCGGTCAGCAACTGGGCAGCGGCACCGTAGAGTTCAATCCCGGGAATGTCCCATACACCGGCCGCGCTGCCGTTGTTTTCACAGGATGCGTACAGCGTCGTTTTCGGCGGCACGAAGCCGAGCAGCGTCCCGCTGTCGTTCAATACGCGAGCCGGATACACACTGTTGTTCTTCAACGCATGGAGCGGCGTACCGCTCACTCCACATCCAGTGGCATCTGGTAGCTTGAACCACGCGCCGTACGCGGTCGGCGTCAAAATGGCGAACGTCGGAGTGCTCGTTAGGTTGATATTTGACGTGCCGGTCACCACGTTCTGTATTTTGGTCGACGTTCCCATCGGACCCGACAAGCTCACTGTCCAATCGGTATAGGTTCCCGACCCGCTCGTGTCGCCGGTTCCAACGGTCAGCACGAGCTCGCCCGTGCTGCTGTTGTACGACACGACGCTGCCCAACATCCACTTCGTCACGTCCGACGTACGCGCAACGAGCATCTTCGCACCTACTGCGATCGACTTGCCGGTTTGGATCGTCAATGTCTTGGTACCCGTGCCGATCGACAGCGACGTAGTCGATGTCGCGCTTGTGCCAGGCGCAGCGGCCGCAGTCGCCGCACTTGCCGCCGCAGCGGCGGCGGACGCCGTCGTATCCGCAATCGCCTGTGTCATCACAGCGACGATATCCTGCGCCAGATTCGCGAGCGCAGTGATGTAGCCGTATTTGATGAACCGATAACCGTCCGGCACCGAGACATTTGCCGGGTCGCTCGTGTACGTGTGACCGTTGATGGTAAAAGTGAATGGCATGCTATGTCCTCAGAAGGTTTCGCTGATATCGACTGGTAACGAGTTGGTGTCGTGCAGCCGATTTTTGGGATCGCCGATCATTTCCGCCACCGCCATGAAGCTCTGCTTCTTCAGGATGGCCGTCGCGGCATCCGAGTCGTAGATGAAGAAAAACGGCTTGCTGACGCCGTACTCCCTGACGAACTCGAAGAACTGTCCATACAGCTCGTCGGTACCGAGCCAGTCGAGCTGCATGCTGCATACCCGGTACTTCTCATGCTTCTCGGCAAATTGGACTCCGCCGCGCGATCGCGTTTTAACGGAAGGATCTCGATAGAACGGCACCGAGACACCATACGACACGTTATAAACCGGCGTCAGTGCCGGCGAGGCGATCACTTGGCCCAGATCCGCGTAGCCGTCGGAGTTCGTCGAAAAGTCGAGCGATACGCGCAGGTAGCGGCCGAGGACCGGCTCCGACGCAACGTGTATCCATGGGATTCGGCGTCCAGCCGCCTGCTCCTCGGTCATTTGGCCGTCGAGCCAGTTCTCGCTTCCCCATGGAAGTGTGCCGTAAGGGTAGATCTCGCCGAAAAACTCCTTGAATCCGGTATCAAGTGCGATGCTCGTGAATCCCGCATCGGTCGCGACTTCAATGCGCGCTTTGTCGCCAAGCTTCGCGTTATGGAAAGGCAACGCGAGGATCTCGATCGCCCGTGTCGTCGCCAGATCGATAACAACCTTCGTATTGGCCGGATTGACGCCAGGATAGCGCGCCATCTCCGACAACACGTCGCCCTGCAGCTTCGCGAGGTCGGTCCAGCCACTACCGGTCAAGGTCGGCGTGTAGATCGACGACGGCAGGGTCCAGTTCGGATAACAAAACTTCGGATTGGCCATTTCATCCCCAGCATTTCAAAAGCGTCTTTCCGGTTTCCATGTCCGGCTGAATGCCGGCGACGCGCATCAGACGGCCGCTGTCGTAGTTCCAATAGGAATCCTTGACCGTGACCACACTGCGGACGCGGATCGTGTTGAGCTGCGTTTGCGACAGCCAGACGACTAGCTCGGTCATGTGCCGCGCGACCTTGTACAGCGCCAGCTGGGCATCCACGAACGCCTGCGCCTGCGTCTGGTCGTTCAGCAGCGAGCGCATCGTCAGTTCGACGGCATTGAGGTGTGCTGTCTTGACGCTGGTGTCCGTCGCGGACACTTTCCGGTATTCCTGCGCCAGCCAGTTACGGGCGGCCAACGCGGCACGACCACCCGGCGCGCGCACAGTATCGGTCCCGGGATTGGTCTTGTCGCCGCCGAGATTCGCATCCTGCTGCACGGTCCAGTTGCGCCCAAAGTACAGCGTGACCAGGTACGCCGGCGCGATATCGCCATTGCCGATCGGATCGACGAGTTCGCTTTTCTCGTTGCGCAGCTTGGTCAGCGTCTCGACAGCCGGACCGCTCGGCGTCGCCCATTGCTGCAGCCGATGCACGCCAGTCGAATCGCCGTACCAGCTGGCGCCAGCGCTCTCGGCGATCTCGCGCAATACGTCCTCGATCTTGACCTCGTCGAACAATGCATATTCGATCTCGCCGGCAAGGGCGGTATCGAGCGCGGTTACGTCCGAAGACGAGATGTCGGAAGCACTCACGCCGCCGAACAGTTCGAGGACGCGCTTCCAGCACTGCGCGTGCGTCCGAGCGGCGGCGTTGCCATAGGCGGCGTCGAGCGTGAGCTGACCGATCGGCGATTGACCGACGCGGATATAGCAGCCGTCGGTCGTCGTCGACAAGACCTTGTACTTTCCGGCTGCCGGCGCCTTGGTATCGTCCAGCAGGTCTGTCACATTCGCGTACGCCGGATCGGCGGTCAGCGGGACGCCCTTGTCGCGAACCGCACTGACCGTGTGCGTCGACGATCCCAGTGGAATCGAGACGTGGTAAATCAGCTTCGACGTGTTGACGAGGATCGGTTCCATGTTCGACGCCAGCGCCAACACGATCGGCTTGACCCGACCTTTCAAGTCATCGACGCCTTCGAGCCCGTTCGGCAGCGTGTTGTTGCCCGCATACCGTAGCGTCTGCAGCGGCCTGCACATCGAGGCCGTCAGGTCGGCCGGACGAAAGACGATCCGGCGGTTGCCGAACGCCGGAGGACCGTCGACCGTGCCGTTGAGGATCGTCGTGAACCCGCCCGGATAGGCGGCGCCGCGTAGCCCGATCCGCTGCACGATCTTGCGGCCGTCAAAGGCATAGTTCACGAGCGACTTGCCCAGCGCTCCGCTCGAATCGTCAAGGACGATCCGCCCGGGTGTGACGTGACCGTAGTCGCCTGGACTGTTGAACACGTCGACCCGCGTCCAGCCGGCGTCGATCAGGAATGGCCGATATAGCGCGTTTGCTGGCGTCTCGCTGGGGCGCAAGCGATACGCCAGGCCGGAACAGAAGCGCAGCGTCTCGACGGTGCTGGTGTCCTTGTTGTAGCCATCAATTTCCAACAGGACGATCAAGTCGCTCATGCCATCACCGCCTTTCTCTTGCCCATCACGAACGACAAGTGCTGCAGCATGTCGCGGATGTCCTCCGACAGTCCTCCCTGCCCGGTCGCGACGGCACCGACGAGCCGGTCGATCGCTGCGGTCTGCCGATCCATTGCCGCGCTTTGGCGTTCCAGAGCCGCCGCGACATCCTTACTGTTACGGCCGGACCGGTACTCGCTGGCCTCGGACGCCCTCAGCACGGCCTCGCCGCGGTGGAGCTCGGCACGGTATCCATCAAACGGTACGTAATCAAGCCCGCTTGCATGCGAGCCGTGCAGACGCATGTACTCAGCCGACTGCAGCATCGACGCGCGAATGTCGTCAATCGTCGCCGTGCCCATATCGAGCTTTGCCGACCAGTAGGACAGGCCGCCGGCGTCGCTATGCCGATTGAACAGCTCGCCATACAGCGACTCGACGGCCGCCTTGCTGGCCGCCGATATCGATTCATTGATCGACTGCGATGCCGTCGGGTTCCGGCCGGCGTCGAACAACGCTTGTACGTTGGCCCAGTAGTCCATCGAGTGCGCGCCGAAATTCAGCGCGCCCGATCCGGATGCCTGCGCCGTTCGTTGCGCCACCTCCAGCTTGGCACCGAAGTCGTTGACGCCCTGGATCAGGTAATACGCATCCATGCCGTACTGGGCACCGTACTGACGTACCTGCTGCAGGCTGGAATTCCCAGCGGTGTTGCCAACGCCGGTCAAGCCAGCCGTTGCGCGATCGACCGCGAGATAGCTCTCGATCGCCTGGCGCAAACTCATGAAGTTCTGATTCAGGTCCAGGATGCCGGCGACGGACCGCTCGAGCAGCGCCAGCTCGCTACGTGCCATGTCCGCCTGTGCGGCGGCTGCCTGTGCCGCACTCTCAATCGCCGCCGTCACGGCGTCGTAGTCGCGAACGTAGGCCTCCGAGCTCGCGTTGATGACCTGGGACGCCTCCAGGAACTCTTGCGCCACCGCCTGTAGCTGTCCTTGCGCGTTCGGATCCCCGGCCAGCGCCATCGCATACGTCTTGTCGAAGCGCCCCTTGAGCTCCTGATACTTCAGGATCGGCGACAGCGGCGACAAGGCACCAGTCCGCAGCGAGTCGTTGAACGATCTCAGCGATCGCGCGAACTCATCGAGCCGCTGGGCACGGTCCCGCAGGAGGTCGCGCTCGCGAATGTAGGCTTCCTCGACATCACGAAGTGCCTCTTCCCGGCTTCGGCGGGCCTGCTCTTGAGCAGCCTCCAGAACCTCTTGTGCGACCCGCTGCGCTTGCTGCTGCGCCTCCTGTTGGGCGCGGGCTGTCTCTTCTGCCTGGCGTCGTGCGCTGTCGATCGCTTCGTCTGCTGCTTTCTTGGCGTAGTCCGCGACCTGGGCAAACGCGCTCGCAACGCCCATCATCGTGGCGTACGCCTTGGCTCCCTCCTCGGTGAGGACCGCGCCGCTCCTGACCAGTTCGTCGACTGCGGCCCGGAATTGCTCCTTGGTCGTGATGTTGGTATAGCCGACGGCCTTCAATTGATCCTGAACGGAACGCGACAGTGCATCCATCCGCTCCTGTTCCGAGTAGAAGTTCTGGATGTACGCCTGCATGCCGGCTGTCAGGTTTTGCACCCCGCCCGAGAACTTGAGAAGTGCAGCTGCCGCATCGAAGCTCAAATCGCGCAGCGAGGCCAGCGGCAATGCCGAGATCGCGTCGCGGAACTGATTGACCGCCGCGATCTGCGCGCCGATGCCAGCGAGCAAGCTGGAAGCCTCTTCCTCGGTCAATTTCTCGGCATCGACGCTGCGCAGTTGCTCGGCGATCGACTTCGGGATGTCGGTCGCGGCCTGCAGCGCCTGCACGGTTGCCTGCTTGAGGTCGGCCATGAAGTTGATCACAGCCGTTTTTGCGTCCGGAGACTGCGTACTCGCTTTCTCGAACAACGTCCCGGCATAATTGTCGCCACGGCCGGATTCGCCGAAGGTCACGCCGGTGGACAGCGTACCGCCCGAGAACACGCCGCCGCGCCCCTTGTCGCTCGTTTCGAGGCCAGCCTGAAATCCCGTCAGCGTCGCACTCGATCCGAGGCCTTTGAGATACGCATTGATCGTATCGACGGCGCCGGCGATTGCCCCCTTCACCTCATCCTTCGCGATCTCGCCGCCGCTCGGTCCTTCTAGGAAGTTGACACCGGGAGCGGCACCAGCGACGGCCGATCCGCGGCGATTGTTGTACAGCGTCTGATTGTCGAACTTATAGCCATACTGCGCCCCGCCGCGCTCCTCACCACCGAATTTCTTGTCGACCCACGACCCGATCTTGTTGCCGACGAATGCCCCGATCGGCCCGCCGAAATACTGTCCGATCGCGGTACCGGCCGCCTGCCCCCAATTACCATCCTTGGCGGCCTTCAACGCGTTGATGTAGCTCATGGCGGCGCCGATGCCGTTGGCGGCTTCGCCAATCGACGCAGCATTTGATCCAAGCACGTTCCCGATGTCCTTGAACACCTGGATGTCGCTGTTCATGAACCAGTTGGCCATGTTGGCGGTCGTCGATGTCACGGAACCACCAAAGTCGGTCAGCCAATCCAGGCTCGGCATGCCGCCCATACCACTCATGCCGCCGGATCCCGACGCCGCCTGGGCAATTCCATTGAAACCAAATGAGCCGGATGTGGTCGCGACCAAGCGCATGACGAACGGCCGCGCGAGCATGTCGTAGATAGCGTCGATCACGTTCAGCTTGAACTTGTCCCGCAGCGATCGCAGGTGATCGTCCCAAGCGTCGCCATTCGAACTCAATGCCGCGCGCCATGTATCGCGGAAATCCCCCTCGATGCTCCTTACCGTGTCCTTCCAGACCGACTCAGTCTTGCGCGCCTCGCGTTCGAGCGTGCGGCCGAGCTCGGCCGCCTGGCGCTTCAATCCCAGATTGCCGGATTCCTCGGCGATTTCCTTGAGCTGGTCGGCGAACTTCTGCAGCTGCGGTAGTGCCTTGTCGCGGATCTCATCGGCCATGCCGGCAGCGTTGAACTTGGCGACGATGCCGCCGTCCGCCTCGGCGATCGAATGCACACGTTCAATCTCGATGCCGAGCTGTGTGAACGCCTCCTCGAAGCGCGCCTTGGTCTCGTTGAACTGCGCCTCGGACAGGCCGCTTTGATAGAGCTCAGTCAAGGCGTCGACGAGCTCTTGATTGCCGTCGAGCAGCGCGCGCTTCATCGTCGCCGCGTACTTCGCCTGGAACTCGGCGACGTAGGCGTCGCTCAACTGGCCGCGCTTCTTCAAGCCGTCAGCCTCGATCTGGATGATCTGCTGCTGCAGCTGCGTTTCCAACGTTGCACGACGCTCGGCGATCTGCTCCTCCAGTACCCGCAGCTTGTTCGCGATATCGTTGCGCTCTGCAACGTATTTCGCAACGTCATCGGTTTTGCCTTGCTTCGAAGCGGCGGCGATTTCCTGCTTGCGTAGCTCGTCCTGCTTCTGCAGGGCCTCGCGTTCGAGCTGGTACCGCTGTTCCAGATACTGGCGGTCGCCGACGAGTCCGCGGTTGTACTGCGACTGCAGGATGTCCAGGTGCGTCTTGAGGTTGTTCTCGGCGATCCGGTAGGCGCCTTCGAGCTTGGCGATGCCGGCGCGATAGGCTTCGTCCTGGGCGCCGACATCCGGCATCGACAGGTTGAGCGGCGCCGGTCGCAAACGGCGGTCGTTCTGGTCCTCGTACGCACCGTTCGCAGCGCCCTCGAGCGCACGAAGTGCCTGCATCGCCTGCATCGCCTTTTTTTTGCGTTCGAGCGCGGCCAACTCTTTGCTGTTGTCGCCCCCGAAAAGCGCGAACGGGTTCGTGCTGGTGCGCAGGTTCTCGATGTCGCGATCGATCTCGCGAATCATGTCGCCGTAACTTTGACCCATGGCACGGCCGACCGTGGTCGAACCTGCGGACATGGCCGCTTCCCAGAAGCCCATCCCGGCCTTACGCCCCTGAATGAAGCGCTCGATCAGGTCATTGATCGGCGGCAGCAGATCCGCGACGATCGCGTTGCGCGCGCCGTGTGCAGATGTCTGCAGGCGGTCAAGCTGGTCGTTGAAGTCCGCGGCAGCTTTGAGCGCCTCGTCCTCCAGGACCGCACCGAGGGCATGCGCCTCTTCGCGCAGGTCCTTGATGCCGACGCTGCCTTGGTTCAGGAAGCCGACCAGCTCCGCGCCGTTCTTGCCGAATAGCTTGATTGCAAGGGCCGTCTTGGTCGCGTCGTCCGGCATGCGGGCAAATACGTCGGCGACATCTTCGAGCACGGCGCCGGCGGTGCGCATGAGTCCGTTGTTGTCCTTCACGGCGATGCCCAGCGCCTTGAACACGGCCGCCTGCTCTTTGCCGCCGCTGATCGATTCGAGCATCGTCACCTGCAGCTTTTTCAGGCTGCCAGCCATGTCGTCGGTTTGGACGCCGGACAGCTTGCCGGCGTAGGCGTACTCCTGCAGGGCGCGGGAGCTGATCGACAGTTTCTTCGATAGCTCGTCGACCGCGTCCATCGCATCAGCGGCGCCACGGATCATCTGGTGGAACGTGATCGGACCGAGCGCCGCCGCCATGCCGACCAAACCGGCCTTCGCGATGCCAGCGGCGGACTCGATCCGACGCGAGCCATCCTCGACGGCCTTCGCGCCGGAGGCCATGTCGCCGCGCAGAGCGGCAACATCGGCCGCCATGTCGACGACGAGCTTGCCTACTTTCTTCGTGAAAGCCATGTTGCGGGTCCCCGTTGATTACCGTTCTTTCCGGTCGTTGAGCACTTCCTTGGCGGCCATTTCCATGACCTGGACACCGCGGAAGATCTCGGGCCAATCCTTGATGCGAATGCCGAGCCCGAGACGGATCTCGCGGAACGATTCGTACCTCAAGCCCTCGTAGAACGCGCCGACCATGCCGACGACGCGATGCCATTGCGTGCTCATGGCGAGGAAGACCTGCACGGTCGGCCAGTTTTCCGGCCAGATTTCGAACTGCTCTTCGTCTTCGTCCTCACCATTGGCATCGAGCCAGGCGTCCGCCTCCTCGTCCGAGACGCCAAATAGCGCGAGGTCTTCCTCGATCTCTGGTCCTTCGTGGCGATCGCCGCGCGCCCAGAAACGCGCGGCCTCCTTCAGTTTTTTGCCTTTGCTCCGTGCTCCAGCTGGGCGATCGCACGATTGACGGCGGCAATGAACGCCGCGCCACTGGGCGCGCGCACGGCCGCACGCAACGTCTCGCGGGTGTACGGGAGCGGTTCCTTGTTCTCGTCGACGACATCCTTCCAGCCGACCATGACCTTCATAGTGCGGGTCAGGTATTGTTCAAGCCAGTCGACGCTGCCGTCGTTCTCCGCTTGCGCTTCGATTTCCTTGTCGAGCGCATCCTTTTCGTCGCCGTTCAGGCGCTTGAAGACACCCATAAATTCGTACTTGCGCGTGCTACCGCCAGACGCCGGCATTTCGACCGACACCGGCCATTCGATTTCGTCGGGAGCGGTTTTGCGGATGATGAACATGTGGTACTTCCTTTCGCGGGGAGGTAATGCCCGTGCCCAGCCCGCCCGCCCCGCGAAGGGCGAGGCGAGCCGGGTCGGTGCAAGTTGAGGGCTTGCGCCCGGGTATGTGACGCTTCGGTTACAGGAACGCGATCACGAGTTCGTCGTTGCCGGAGGTCGGCAGAAGCGTCAAGTTCGTCTTCAGCATCTGGATGCCGTCCATGTCTTCGTAGGCCGGCTCGGTCAGCTGGATCTGCGGCGCGTCGATCTTGACCTTGTTGCCGGCCGCCGTGCCGTGCGTGACCGAGAAGTGACCGAGCGTCACGTTCTTGATCGCCGTCCACCAGTCCTTGTTCGCAACTAGCGTCGCTTCCTGCGTGATCGAACCGGACGGCTTGCTGTCGGTGATCAGCACGGTTTCAGAGCCACCCGGCAGCGAGCGGAACACGACCTGGTTACCGAGATCGAACGAAAAGTCGGACATGACTGCGCTGCTGTAGCCGGACACCATCAGGCCGGTCGTGTTGACGTTGTTGACCGCCAGCGGCTTCTTCCAGGCCGTGAGCGTGACGCTCGGCGATGCGGCATCGGCTACCGCCACGAACAGGCCGGTAAAGTTGAAGCGGAAGGTAGGAATCCGCTTGTATGGCAAACTCGTGACTACATTGCCACGGGCGCCGACGAGCTTGTGCAAGACGCCGTCGTAGTTGACGTAGTGCGTGATCGACTCGATCGAGTCGGTAATGCGACGGTAGATTACCTGGGCGTCGATCGAATAGGTCGTCGTCGCGTCGGGCGGCGTGGTCCAGTCGAGCCAGACCGTCGCGACCTTGGTCGTGCCGTTGTAGGACTTGATCAAGCGCGATTGACCGCTGCCAGTGCCGCCTGTCGTCCGGATCGTCATGCCTGCATAGGCATCGTCGACGGCCGATCCAGTGTTCGCCAAGGTGATCGTCGCAGTCGCACCGGCTTGCGCAGTGCCGGTATGCGCGGCGGCGAGGATCGTTTCTGACATCGCGCAGGCGCGCAGCAACGGACCGACCGCAGGCGCAGTGCCGGCGGTCCCGGATCCGGCAACCTCAACCTCAAAGGACACCTCGCAATAGCAAGCCGCGAGGACCTGTTCGTCGTTGCCAAAGTACGGCTTGATGCTTTCTCGCGGCACCAGCTCGGACTTCAATGGATTGATGTCAAGATTCATCACCCGGATCGCGTTGGCGCTACCGGTCGGCGTCGGGTCAGTGCCATAAATGGCCTCGATCTTCGACAGGATCGAGCGTTTGCGTGTGCGAAGAGGCATGTTTTCTTACTCCTTGAAGTGGGCGTCAGGGACCGATTACTTCTTCGGTGCTGCCGGTTGTTGATCCTGATTTGCGGGCTTGGCAACTGCCTTGACCGCGTCTTCCTTGGCCGCCTCAACTTCGTGGGCGTCCGCCTTTTCCTTGGTCCGATGAACCAGCTGACGTACGCCATCGTCGGTAATCAGATAGCTGCCGCCGGCGCCGTGGGTATCACTCATGGGCGTCTCCATAAAACAGAAGGTTGAAAAGAAAGAAGCGCCGGCGGCGCTTCGGGGAACTGCAGATCTACGCGGACAGACTGCTTTCACTGCGCCGGTAATGGATGAGATAGTGCGTCGTCACCACGCAAGCGCGACCGTTGGTGTACTTCGGTTCATCGGTATTGCCCTGCTGGATATCGATGATGGCGCCGTGCGTGTATGCCATGACAATGGGATGCGCAACTTCCATCACCGCATCAGCCGCCGCATCAGGTGCATCGTCATGCGTCACGACGCTCAACAGAATCTCGACAAAACAATCGGTCGCGCCTAAGACCTGATCGCGCAATTCTTCCGCGCCGCGATGCACGACGAGCGTGTCGCCATCCTCGGCGCTGATCGCAGCCTTCAGCGAGCGCTCGGTCTTGGCGTTGATCGCGACCAGCGCAGGCGTCTGCAAGTCCAGAATCTGCTTAACGAACGTTTCACGCAGAGTCGTCATGGGGATACTTTCTCAAGGGATGCCACAGTAAAGAATCCGTCTCCCTTCGCGGCCGGCGTGGCGCGAACCCTGTACGTCTCCGCCACGCTGGCCCCCGGCTCCTTGACGGATACTTGATTGCCACGCTGTAGCGTTACGTCTTTCGACTGGTACTCGATCGTGAAGTCGGTCGTATGAACCATGCCGTCGAGGACGATTTCTGCCGGGCGCACGAAGCCGGCCATGAATATGACCGCAGCGCCTGCTGGCGGCTGGTACGTCACCTCGGCTAGCATGCCGGAGGTCTTGAACGCCTGAAAGAAGACGGAGGAATCGAATGTCATCGAGGCCACCGGGCGGGTTACCCCGCCCGGTCCGGTTAGGTGGCGATAATGCCGGCGTTACGCAGCGCGGTCAGGATCGCATTGAGCTTTGCCGCAACATCGGCAAAGTTGTTGCGGCAGTCCTCGATATCGGCGACGGCCTCGATCACCTTCTGCGCAATGTCGCTCGAGTTCTGCGCCATGACGCGCATCACGGCCAGCGCCGCATTGTGTTCGGCCTCGGTCGGCGAGTCGCCGCCGGTGATATCGGCCGGCACGGAAGTGGCCGCGAGCGTATCGTCATGGCTGCCGCTCAGACCGGTGTTGTCGGTCAGGGTGGTCAGACCGCCCAGCGCCGTCAGCGTGTCGTTCGCAGTGCCGCCGGTGTTGTCCGTCAGGCTGGTGATCGCGGCTTGCGGGCCTTCCGCCGTCGACGGCGCTGCACCGTTGAGGATGACCTCGCCGGTCGAGGACGGATTCGCCGCAGCAACGTGCGCCGTGCCGATCAGCATGCCGACCGTGCTGTCAGAGTCGCAGCGCTTGTTCGAGTTGTCCCAGTAGATCTTTTGGCCTTGGGTCCAGGCCTGGGCGGAAGTTTTCTTCAAAGTGACGACGCCTTCACGGCAACCTTCGACATCGGCACCGGACGCAGCAGTGTAGGCGGCTACCGCAAAGATGGCGCCGACCTGGAAGCCGTCGCCGCTGGTGACATCGTACGGCGCGGTCAACGTAACCGTGCAGCCGGATTTGATGAAGTTTTTCATGTCAAACCTTTCACAAATAGAGATGAGAAGCGAATGAGCTGACAGCGCCGCATGGCGACGCTTGCATTCGAGCTGCGCCGGCGATTAACCGTTGCGGAACAATCCGCGATGGTCGACAACGGTCGTGGCAAAGTCGTGACGCGCCTTCACCTTCATGCCGTCGACATCGAAGCCGATCTCGCTTTCGATCCAGACGCCCTCGGCACCGTCCAGCCAGCAATACTCGACGGTGTCGACTTCGGCGCTGTCGGATGCCATGTACCACTGCGTTTCACTGGTCGCATCGAGCACCGGCTCGACAATCGGTTCGACCGCTGTGCGACCGCCGGCGCGGAACTCGTTCGTGTCGGCCGATTTTGCCGGCACGTAGTTCGCGCTGGTGTACTGGTACGCGACCTGTTCGAGCGCCGACGGAACGATCAGAAAGGCCGGAACGATGTTCAGCTCCTCGTCTGCCAGCCCCTTTTGTTGACGCATCAGCTTGCGGCCTTCGCCGAGCGTCGTGACCGAAATCGCCGCAGCGTTGGCGATATTCTTGTGATCCGTATGGAACAGCACGACGCCGTCGTCCATGGTCGGATTGCTGGTCAGCTGCTTGTAGACAAGACGGTTTTCCAAACGGCTCGCCGAAGAACCGAACGCGGACACTAGGCGATCCAGCGCGCGCAGGTCGTCGTTGACGATCGTTTGACGGCTGACGGCAACGATGCGGCCGTGCGTCGTGACCTTGTAGGTCTGTTTCCCGTCCTTGATGGTGCCGTATTTGAACTCACCTGCCTCGTTGAGCGGAAGCAGGTCCGGGGCGCCGCCGAGCTGCGTGATCTGCATGTTTCTGAAATCAGGCGCGTTCGGCGCGCGACGTGCCCAGCGCTGATAGGTGCGCGAAGACTCGTTGTAGGCCTGGCGCAGGCGCTTGTTGAGCACGTTCGCGAGAATGGCCGGAAAGTCCGATGTCGTATGCATCGCGCGGCCAGCAATTTCGATAGCGGACAGGCCGCGCACGTTGACGCCGGCAAGCACCAGCGACTCTTCCGCCATGCGGAGCAAGGACATATGGCGGAACTGGCGAGCGCCATCGCTGATCTGGCCGACCGGCTTCAGGCGATGAACGATCGCTTCGGCAATGAACGCACGGCGATTTTCGGTTTCGTCGCTGACGGTGACGATATTGGCCGCAGCGCGTGTGGGCACCGCTTCGTCGCGCTTGGCTTTCTCACGCAGGACAGCCATGCCGGCCTCTGCTGCGGTTACGTCGTTACGGGCGATCAGCTGATCGGCGAATGCCGGCTCGAGACCGCCGAGGCGTACGGCTTCGCGAATGCCGGCTTGGCGCTCGGCTTCGAGACGAATGCCTTCCGCACGCGCTGCGGCCAGTTGTGCGTCAGTTGCGGCTGTGGTCGGCGCCGCCGTCACGTTTTCTTCCATGGTGGTTTCCTTTCTGGATTGAATACCGGCGGCTGCCGGCGGTTGAGAAACAGCATTGCTGCGGGTGTTGAACTTGCACGGCGCCATACGGCCAGCAGGCGGCTTTCCGGGTTGATCCTGATCGGCGCTGCGCACGCCGCAATCGGCATCGGCACCGATCGGCACAAGTGAGATCTCGGTCGGCTCCCAGTCAATCGCCCGATAGACCCACGGCTGCCCATCCATTGACGGCGGGATGCGGTCGTATTCGTAGACCGAGTAACCGACCGACACGTTGCCGATAATCTTGTCGACAACGTCTTGGTAAAACGGCTCGACATCCTCGCGCTTGGAGAACTCAACGGTTGCGACCCCCTGCTCCTGTTCGAGTGAAGCTGCGCGGACGACGCCCATCACGGCAGCTAGGTCATAGCGCCAATGCGTATTGAGCAGCGGCGCGCGCCCGGACTGCAGGCGTCCCATGCGGACGTGCTTCGGGTCGAGGCTGAGTTCCTCGAGGTAGTACCGGTCGTTGTACCAGTCGTAACGCATCACGCCGGCGCCGGTCGTCCATACCAGCTCGACCGTGCGCGACTCGGCGTCGACTGTGGTCACTGGAGCCAGGCGCGTCATCATCGGAATCTGCAGCACTTCGGTCGGAGCGTCGTTCGGCTTCATGTCGTCCTCTACAAAAGAAAATGCCCGCCGGTCTGCACCAGGCGGGCGGGTTATCGGATGGATCCGGCGTTACTCGGCTTGGATCAGCTTCGCGGTTGTTTCCGGGCTGATCAGGCGCTCGCTGATCGCCGCGTCGGTATCGATCACGAGGCCAAGCTCGCGCAGCTTTTCGCGCTCCTTGGCCATTTCCTCGAACACGGCTTCGGGGTCATCGCCGCGCGCCCGGATCGCGTCGGAGAGGCTTTGCAGGCCGCCGCGGACGGACTCCTTTACGGCCATCACGTCCTTGAACGGATCGACCCACTCCTGCTTCGGCATCGTCCAGGTGAACGGCTTGACCGGTCCGCGTTGCGCGCCGGCCAGGATCGCCGCTTCCTGGAAGCGCCGCGCGATCGGGTTGAGCATCATCGGCACCATCGCGAGCCATTGCTCCTGCGCCATCATCGTGCGGAACTCGATCAGGCCGCCGCGCATGCTGCTGTAGTTGACCTGTGACAGATCGCCTGTCAGCTGCGAGTACGTGACGCCGGCGCCGGCCGCGATCGCGTGCAGCTGTGTCGATGTGTATTCACCGTAGCCTCCGGACGACGCCGGCGCGCCGAAATCGACGCCTTCCGTGTTCGACAGGTACTTGATCATCCCCGGCGACACTTTCTCGTTGACGCCAAGGCCGGTCGCATCCTTCTTGGCGTCGCCGAGGCGGTTGACCTCGTTGTCTGTCCGCACGAACGCGACGAAGCAGGCCTCGATCTTCTTGCGAACGAGCTCCGCCTCCTCGTAGTCGGCCAGGTTACGCAGGCGCAGCAGCGACACGCCCAGTTCCGGCATGCCGAGCACTTGCGAGGGACGGCGCTTGCGGTAGTAGTGCAAGACCTCGCTGGCCGGAACGCGCTTGCTTTCGAGGCTGTTGACGCGGAATGTCGCGACATCGCCGGGATGCACCGGATAAAGCCAGTACGCGACGCGTTGCCCGATCTTGTTGAACTCGATGCCGCCAATCGCGAAATTGCCATTGTTGAGCGGCCCGGTCTTGTAGATGTCGAGATGGTCCGGCTCCAGTACCTGGATCTGCAGCGGCACCTTCAGGCCATCTTCCGGGTAACGCTGGCGGAACCTGATCAGGACCGCGCCGCTCTCATGCCGCGTGCGCGCCGACAGTTCGAGGTTGCCGTTGAAGTCGAGCTGCCCCTCGGCGTCGCAGTACTCGCACCAGTCGTTCCACAGCTGCTGGTCCGGCGCCTTGGCCGTAACGCCCGTGCCGACCTGGGCGGCCGTCAGCGTGTTGATTGCCTTGGCAGCGTACTCGTTGTTGCGCACGACTTCACGGCAACGGTTCCGCACACGCGCGACCGCCGGCAGGATTTCCAGATTCGCGCTGCCGCTGCCGGCATTCCAGCCTTCAGTACGGCGGCCGACCTTGGCGGCGTCGTAGCCGCGCGCTATGTCAAGGGCGAGCCGTGCCTGAAAGCGACGGACCCCGGCCATACACGACCGCCGAAGCAATGGCCTATCTCGGCGTGAAGCGCCGCTTCTTCGACGAGCAGATCGCCCCGCACTGCCATCCCACACAAGCTGGCACATCGAAGATCTACGAACGCCCCGAGCTGGATGCCGCCTGGGAAGAGTATAAAATTGCCGCCGGTGGCGAACGTCCTGGCGAAATTCAGGGAGTAAATCAATGGGACGCACCAAAACAGCCGGCATCCAGAAAACGGAATCCGGCTACAACGTCGACAAGGTCTACCGGGGAGAGCGCCTTTTCCAACGTGGCTTCGTTGATTTTGCGTCAGCAGAAGCGTGGCTGACACAGGAGATGGACCGGATCAACCGGGAAAAATCGGTTGTCCGGAGGATGGACCGCCGCTTCGATGAAGCGGCCGCACATTACCTCGAGCTGTACAAGGACATCCTGTGGCACAGCACGCAGTCCATGACGGCGCACTACAGCATGGCGCAGATCGTCGAGATCTTCGAGGCGCTGGAGAAGATCAAGACCGAGGCGAACCGCTGGAATATCAGCTTGGAGAGTCTCAAGCGTGAGGCGGCTTTGAAAAAAGTCACGCAAAATTCACGCACGGAAAGAAAAACGGGCTAGATGCTGACACATCTAACCCGTTGATTTTACTGCAGTATAAATGGCGCGGCCGGCAGGAATCGAACCCACGACCCCTTGGTTCGTAGCCAAGTACTCTATCCAGCTGAGCTACGGCCGCGAAAGACAAAATTATAGCACCATCCAATTTCGTTTGTGAAGTGCTTTTTCGCAATCCCCTTTGGAGCCACTTTTCCCGCGAGCCGGTGCCAATAGTGTTCGCCTCCCCTGTTCTAACAAGACACGGCATCCGCCACGATATGCCGATTCGAAAAGTTACTTGTGATAAAGTCGGCCGAGTAAGATTTCCGCCGGTCAAGCGACGAATGCCTTTCATCGCTTGCGGTTAGCGATCAACAGATTTTCCGCTTCGTTTCTTCCGCTGCCCTGCCTTGCGATGCCGGCAAACGGCGCGGGCCGCGTGAAACGACGCCATCAGGAGCCTATTCGCCATGCGAGCCGTCCCGATTTCCGCCGCCTTGATTTTCGTCTCGGCGCTTGCCATTCAATCCGCACTCGCGGCTTCCGTTTCGGTCCAGGTCACCAACGCCGCGGGACAACCGCTCGCGGACGCCGCCGTCTATGCGGAGCCGCTCTCGGGCCAAGCGGTGCCGAAGCCGAACAAGATGCTGGAGATCGAGCAGAAAGGACGCAAGTTCCTGCCGCTGGTGTCGGTGGTCCAGGCCGGCACCGATATCTCCTTCCCCAACAACGACACCGTGCGGCACCATGTCTACTCGCTCTCGCCGACCAAGGTATTCGAGCTCAAGCTGTATTCCGGCACGCCGGGTAAGCCGGTCAACTTCGAGAAGCCCGGCACCGTGGTCCTCGGCTGCAACATCCACGACACCATGGTGGCCTATATCCATATCGTCAATACGCCCTGGTTCGCCAAGACCGATGCCGCCGGCCGCGCGAAACTCGAGGGCCTGCCGCCCGGCAAATATCAATTGAAGGCCTGGCACTTCAACCTGCCGCTAGGCGCGCAAGCCGCCGAACAGCCGCTCAGCCTGGCGGCGGACGACGGCAGCGCCAGCTTCAGGCTCAACACCAAGAACTAATACCAAGAACCGATTCACCGCCCCGGAACCACCATGCAATTTCGCAGCCTGCAAAGCCGCATCGCCACCCTGTTCCTGCTGCTGATCCTGGCGATCCAGCTGGTGGGTTTCTTCGCGATCCAGAAGGGCATCCACGACAATGCGCGCAAATCGATCCAGGAAGAATTGACGATCGGCGAACGGGTGTTCCAGCGCCTGCTCGAGCAGAACGCCCAGAAACTGACCCAAGGCGCGGGCCTGCTGGCTGCCGACTACGGCTTCAAGGAAGCCTTCGGCACCAACGATCAGGAGACGATCGGCGACGCGCTGTCCACCGCCCGCGACCGCATCGGGGCAGCCCTGACGATGCTGATCGATGCCGAACACCGGGTCCGGGCGACGACGACGAACAGCCATACCGCCGGGCTCGAACAGGCGGTCATGAAACTGGTCGAACAGGCGGAACGCGCCGGCAGCGCGAACGGCATCAGTGTCGACGGCAACCATCCCTATCAAATCGTAGTAGTGCCGGTCAAGGCGCCGATCGTGGTCGCCTGGGTCGCGATGGCCTTTCCGATCGATCAGCGCCTGGCGGCCGACATGCGCGCCCTGTCCTCGCTGCACGTGTCGGTGCTGACGAAGGACGATCGCGGCGCCTGGACGCCCGACGCCTCGACGTTGCCGGCGGCCGAGGCGGCCAGCCTGGCCCTGCAGCTGAAGGATGTGCCGGAAGGCATGGGCTTCTTCCCGAAGCTCAGCATCGGCGACAGCGACTTCAGCGCCCGCATCGTCACGCTGACCAAGACCTCCGCCAAGCCGGCGGTCGTCGTGCTCCAGCGTTCGATCGACGAAGCGATCGCGCCTTACCGCCAACTGCAAGTCACCCTGTTGTTCCTGACCGCCGTCGGCATCGCCTTCGCCGCCGCCGGCAGCTTCGTGACGGCGCGCCGCATCACCGAGCCGCTGCGCCAGCTGGCCGATATCGCCAAGCAGTTCGGCCGCGGCGAGTACCGCGGGCAGATCGGCATCAAGCGCGCCGACGAAATCGGCGACCTGTCCCAGGCGTTCGAGAGCATGCGCGACGACATCGCCGAGCGCGAGCGTGAAATCATCCATCTGGCCTACTGGGATACGCTGACCGATCTGCCCAATCGCGCCCAATTCACGAACCGCCTGCAGGATGCGATCGTCCACGCGCAAAAGCACAACGAAAACTGCACCATCCTGATGATGGACCTCGACCGCTTCAAGGCGGTGAACGACGCGCTCGGCCACGGCTTCGGCGATGCGCTCCTGAAACAGGTGGCCGAACGCCTGAAATCGCAGATTTGCGACGAAACCGACCACATCGCCCGCCTCGGCGGCGACGAATTCGCCATCCTGCTGCCGAATACCGGCGTCGACCAGGCCAAGGCGGTGGCCGCGCGCATCCTGAAATCCTTCGAAGTGCCGATCTCGCTGGACGAGCAGACGATCGATCTCGGCGCCGGCATCGGCATCGCATGCTATCCGGAGCACGGCGCCGATGCACAGGCCCTGCTGTCGCACGCGGAAGTCGCCATGTATGTCGCCAAGACCAGCGGCAACGAAGCGGTGGCCTACTCGGCCTCGATCGACAAGAGCAGCCAGAACAATCTGTCGCTGCTGTCGGAACTGCGGCGCGCCGTCGACCGCAACGAATTCCGGCTGTATGTCCAGCCCAAGGTCTTGCTCGCCACCGGCGAGGTGGTCGGCCTGGAAGCCCTGATCCGCTGGGTCCATCCCGAGCGCGGCATGGTCTTCCCCGACAGTTTCATTCCGTTCGCCGAACAGACCGGCTTCATCCGCATGCTGACGCGCTGGGTGCTCGAACGGTCGGCCGCCCTCTGCGCCGATCTCGGCAGGCAGGGATTGTTTCCGAAGATTTCCGTCAACCTGTCGACGCGCGACCTGCTCGACCAGGATCTGCCCGTGAAATTCGCCGACATCCTGGCGCGCCACAAGGTCTCGAGTTCCTCGTTCTGCCTCGAAATCACGGAAAGCGCGATCATGGACGATCCGATCCGCGCGCTCGGGACACTGGAAGCCTTGCATGAAATGCATGCCGAACTCGCGATCGACGATTTCGGCACCGGCTATTCCTCGCTGGCCTACCTGAAGCGACTGCCGGTGGACGAGCTGAAGATCGACAAATCCTTCGTCATGAAGATGGAAAGCGACGCCGACGACGCCAAGATCGTGCGCTCGACCATCGACCTCGGCCACAACATGGGGCTGCGCGTCGTGGCCGAAGGCCTCGAGAACACCGGCATCTGGCATCTGCTGGCCGAGATGGGCTGCGACCAGGGCCAGGGCTATTTCATCAGCAAGCCGATGCCGGCCGAACAGTTCGCCGGCTGGCTCGCCGCCTGGACGCCGCCCGAATTCGCGGCGGCGGCCGGCGCGAACGCCTGATGGCAAAATACAGCCCATTACAAGATCGATCTCCCCCATGATGCAAGCGGACTGGCCCGGCCTCGTCTACCAATTCCTGCAGCGCCCCGACGGCAGCGGCGCGTTTCCCTACCTGAGCGACGCCTGCCATGCCTTGCTCGGCGTCGCGCCGGAGCGCCTGCGCGCCGATGCCGCGCTGTTCGTCGAGCTGATCCTTCCCGAAGACCGTCCGTCCTATTGCGACGCGATGCGGGCCTCGCGCGCCGAGATGAAGGCCTGCAACTGGGAAGGCCGGATCTGGATCGAGGAGTGGAAGGACATCAAGTGGATCAACCTGCGCGCCATGCCGAGCGCGCACGACGGCGGCGTGCAGTGGGACGGCATCATGACCAACATCACGCAGAGCAAGCTGGCGGAAGCCGAGATCAAGCGATCGCGCGAGCAGCTGGCGGAATTGTCGGCCCATATCCAGACCGTCAAGGAGCAGGAACGCGCCCGCATCGCGCGCGAAATCCACGACGACCTCGGCGGCAATCTCACGGCGATCAAGATGGCGCTCGCGCTGCTGACCCGGCGGCTGCCCGCCGGCGACAACGTGCTGCTCGAAAAGGCGAACTACGTCGACGCGCTGATCGATCGCAGCATCGAGGCCGTGCACCGCATCTCCGGCGACCTGCGCCCCGGCGTGCTCGATTTCGGCCTGGTGGCCGCCATCGATTGGCAGGCGAAGGAGTTCGAAAAGCAGGCCGGCATTCCGTGCGAATTCACGTCGAACCAGAAGGAGATCGACCTCGATCTCGACCAGGCGACCGCCCTGTTCCGCGTGTTCCAGGAAGCATTGACCAACATCGCCAAGCACGCGCGGGCGAGCCGCGTCGCGGTCCGCCTATCCCGCACCAACCGCAACCTGCGGCTGGAAGTGACCGACGACGGCCGCGGCATCGCGCCGGCCGATCGCATGAAGCCGAAATCCTTCGGCATTCGCGGCATGATGGAGCGCGCCAAGGCGCTCGGCGGCGACGTGTCGATCGGCGCGGGCGGCGCGGGCGGCACTGTCGTCACCATCAAGATTCCATTGACGGGACGCGCGGACTGACGCGCATAATGTGGCACCGGCCATCGCAGCCGCCGACATCGACACCATGACAGCAAAAGAAACGATCAAGGTCCTGATAGCAGACGATCACGCGATCGTGCGCGAAGGGTTGAAGCAGATTCTGGCCGATACCGGCGACATCGTCGTCGCCGGCGACACCGAGACCGGCGGCGAGGCGATCAAGCTGGCGCGCAAGCGCAAGTGCGACGTGCTGCTGCTCGACATCTCCATGCCCGACCGCAACGGCATCGAGATTCTCAAGCAGGCGCGCAAGGAATTTCCCAAGCTGGCCATCCTGATGCTGTCGATGCACCGGGAAGACCAATACGCGATCCGTTCGCTCAAGGCCGGCGCCTCCGGCTATCTCAACAAGCAAAGCGCGCCCGACGAACTGGTCAACGCGATCCGCCAGGTCGCCGCCGGACGCAAATACGTCAGCCCGGCGCTGGCCCAGGAACTCGCCAACCAGGTCAGCGAGGATCACGAAGCGATGCCGCACGAATCCCTGTCGGACCGCGAATACCAGACGCTGATCATGATCGCCTCGGGCAAGACGGTCAGCGAAATCGCCGCCGCATTGACGCTGTCGGTCAAGACCGTCAGCATGTACCGCTCGCGGTTGTTGCAAAAGATGAAACTCCGGCACAATGCCGAGCTGACGCACTACGCCATCAAGAATCATCTGGTCGAAGAACAATAAGGCAAGTTGTTGTTTTCCCGGCTCGCGGATTTGTGAGCCGGCTTTCAAAGATGTAAATTAGCCTGGGTTTGGACTGCTAATCGACACATCGAGCGCTTCGGCCTGCTAATAAGATACCGGCATCGAAGAAGTCCCACGTTCAGGGAGTGTGAGTGCCGCCATGTCAAAACAACCAGAACAGCAAAACCCAGCAGACATCGCCAGAGAAACCTTCCGCCGCCTGGCCGCGCGCCGCATCGCGCCGACGCCCGACGCCTACCGCGACATCTATGACGAAGTCGCGGGTACCGCATCTTCCGCCAATGCCGAGACCGTGCTGACCCATTTCTCCTCCAGCCTGGCCGAGATACCGGGCGACGTCGGCGACTATGGCGTGCAATTCAACCGCGCGCTCACCACGCGCGACTGGGCAGATTACAGCAGCAAGCTCGATCAGCTCATCGAAAAGTACCTGAAGCAGACGGCGGACGTGCGCCTGGTCGCCCAGGCGGAACCGGAAAAGACGGAAAGAGCCGTCGACAGCCGCCTGGCGGCGCCGGCAAGCCCTGATGCGCAGTCGCAGATGCTGCGCGACATGCTGACGCGCACGCTGTCCTTCGCCGTCGCCTCCCTGCTCCAAAACGCGCCGGACCTGGTAGAAGAGGCGGAAGCCATTTCCGCGGCCATCAAGAACGCATCCAACGAGCAAGGGCTCGCCGATGCGGCAACGCGCCTGAAGCAGCTGTGCTTCAAGATCGAGATCCGCAGCGGCGACATGGCGGAACAGCACGAGCTGCTGCTGCGCCTCTTCAACCTGCTGCTGGAAAACATCAGCGAACTGCTGGACGACGACGCCTGGCTCTCCGGCCAGATCGCCGGCGTGCAGAACCTGCTGTCCGGCCCGATCAGCCACAGCGCGCTCAAGGACGCGACGCGCAGCCTGAAGGAAGTGATCTACAAGCAAGGCGTGCTCAAGCACAGCCTGTCCGAAGCCAAGGCGGCGATGAAGAACATGATGATCACCTTCATCGACCGCCTCTCCGCCGTCGCGGCGACGACCGGCGACTACCACCAGAAGATCGACAAGTATTCGCATCAGATCAGCAAGGCCAAGGACATCGGCGAGCTGACCAAGATCCTGGACGACGTGATGCGCGACACCAAGGTCACGCAGGCCGAAGCCCTGCGTTCGCGCGACGAAATGATTTCGGCGCGCCAGGAAGTGCAGGAAGCCGAGGCGCGCATCCACGATCTGGAAAAGAAGCTCGAGGAAATGAGCGAACTGGTGCGCGAAGACCAGTTGACCGGCAGCCTCAACCGGCGCGGCCTGGACGACGTGTTCGAGCGCGAGCAGGCGCGCTCGGAACGGCGCCAGACGCCGCTGTGCATCGCCATGCTGGACCTGGACGACTTCAAGCGCCTGAACGACACCTACGGCCACGTGGCGGGCGACAACGCCCTGATCCACCTGGTGCGCGTCATCAAGGACACGCTGCGCACGATGGATGTCATCGGCCGCTTCGGCGGCGAGGAATTCATGGTCATCCTGCCCGACACGCCGCTTGAAGACGCCACCCAGACCATCACCCGCCTCCAGCGCGAGCTGACCAAGCGCATCTTCATGTACAACAACGAGAAGCTGCTGATCACCTTCAGCGCGGGGGTGGCGCTGCGCCAGCCGGGCGAGGATCAGACGTCGCTGATCAAGCGCGCCGACGAGGCGCTGTACAAGGCCAAGCGCGCCGGCAAGAACCGGGTCGTGGCGGCGGAGTGATTCCCGGGCCTGCCGCACTGCAGCAGGCCACTCCGGCAAAAAGCAAGGATAACGGCTGAATTTCGACAATCTTTAGGCCCTTATTTTTTTGCGGCGCATCCTGCTCCCCCCCAACTCCCCGAAACGCCCGTCCCGTCTAGGCTTCAAGCCGATTCAGCCGATTCGGCTCCCCTTGCCGTCTATTTTCCCGGCATCAATTTTTTTTGCGGACTTAAGGTTTTTCCTTCGCATCCGAAGAAGCATGTGTCCGGCCTGGTTTCGGCGAAACTGGAAAAAGAATGGTCAAGTTTCTATCACTAAACTTTTTCCAATCTCGTCCGATAAAGAAAACATCAACGGTCTACGCCTCGGCAGTTCAGGGCGACCCAAGGTGAAATCGATCAAGCCGGTGACCATCGGACCACTACAGGAGAAACAAAATGGCTTCAATTATCAACACCAACCTGGCGTCCTTGAATGCGCAACGTAATCTGTCGATGTCGTCGCAATCGCTGAACACCGCTTTGCAGCGCCTGTCGTCCGGTTTGCGCATCAACAGCGCGAAGGATGATTCGGCCGGCTTGGCGATTTCCCAACGCATGCAAGCCCAGGTCGGCGGCCTGGACCAAGCCGCTCGTAACGCCAACGACGCAATTTCGCTCGCGCAAACGGCTGAAGGCGCGCTGTCGTCCATCGGCGACAACCTGCAGCGTCTGCGTACGCTGGCAGTGCAGGCAGCCAACGGCTCCAACAGCGCCAGCGACCGCGCTTCCATCCAGAACGAAGTGTCGCAACTGGTCGCGGAAATCGGCCGCGTCGCCAGCACGACGCAGTTCAACGGCATCAACCTGCTCGACGGCTCGTTCTCGAGCCAGTCCTTCCAGGTCGGCGCCAATTCCGGCCAGACCATTTCGGTGTCGATGGACAGCGCGCAGACCTCGAAGCTGGGCGCGACCCAATCCGCTTCGCTGACCGCCTCCAATAACGGCACCGCGATGTCGGGCGGCGACATGATCCTCAACGGCGTGTCGATCCGCGCCTCGACCGGTTCCGACGATACCTCTTCCACCGCCGGCAAGTCCGCCAGCGCCATCGCGAAAGCCGCCGCGGTCAACGCATCGACCGCGTCGCACGGCGTCACGGCGACCGTCGATACCAATATCTCGGTCGGCGCCGCCCAAACCGCCGCCGCCGGCACCGGCACCATCTCCATCAATGGCGTAACGACGGCCACCATCACGCTGGCCGGCGCCGACGGCACGGTCGACCGCGCAGCCGTCGTCAAGGCGATCAACGACATTTCCGGCCAGACCGGCGTCGTCGCCGTCGATTCCGGCCTCTCGACCGGCGGCGTCAAGCTGATGGCTGCCGACGGCCGCAACATCACCGTTTCCGCGACCTCGGCTTCCGGCGATTTCTCCTCGGCCTCGACCGGCGTGTCGGGCGCGGCCCATGCCAGCGGCGGCACGACCTACTACGGCACGTTCACGCTGAGCTCGAACAAGGCCATCGTGGTGACCGACACGACCGGCATCGCGAACGCGGGCCTGAACGCCGGCACATTCTCGACACAAACAGCCTATGCCTCGACGACTTCCGGCACAGCTGTCGCATTTACCGCCGGCGACTTCAAGGTCAACGGCATCCTGGTCGGCGCGAGCTTGAGCTCCTACGACACGGCGTCGACCACCAATAAGACCTTCAGCGCGATCGCCAAGGCTGCCGCGATCAACGCGATTTCCGGCGAGACCGGCGTGACGGCGACGGCCAATGCCAATACGTCCTCGGGCGCCGCGCAAACCGCGGCGGCCGGTACCGGCACGCTCACGATCAACGGTCATACCACCGCCACGATCACGCTGGCCGGCACCGACGGCGCGGCGGACCGCACCGCTGTCGTGACCGCGATCAACGCGATCTCCGGCCGCACCGGCGTGATCGCCGTGGACGGCGGCACTTCGGCGAACGGCGTCAAGCTGGTCTCCGCCGACGGCCGCAACATCACGATCACGGGCACATCGTCGACGGGCGACTTCTCCTCGGCCAGCACCGGCGTCACGGGTGCCGCACACGGCTCGACCTCGACCTACTACGGCACCTTCACGCTGAGCTCGGCCAAGTCCTTCACGGTCACGGAAGGCACCACCGGCAACAGCATGTCCTCCATCGGCATGCTGAAGGCGGCGACCTACGGTTCCGGCCGCACCGGCCAGGCGCTTTCGAGCATCGACGTGTCGACGGCCCAGGGCGCGACCGATGCGATCGTGGCGATCGACAACGCGATTTCCTCGGTGAACACCAACCGCGCGAATCTCGGTGCAGTCCAGAACCGCTTCCTGTCGACGGTCTCCTCGCTGCAAAACGTGTCGGAAAACCTGACCGCGGCACGCAGCCGGATCACCGACGCCGACTTCGCGGCCGAGACCGCCAACCTGACCCGCGGCCAGATCCTGCAACAGGCCGGTACGGCGATGCTCGCGCAAGCGAACAGCCTCCCGAACGGCGTGCTGGCCCTGCTGCGCGGCTAACAGGTAGCGTTGTCATGATGTAACCATCCCGGCCGGAGGTCTCGGCCGGGATTTTTGCTTATAGGACGGACCGGAATCGACTTCCCTCGCAGCTCATCGTCGCGACTGAACCGGAAGGCCAGTTCAATCGCGGAATAACCCGACCAAAGCGCCGCTGTTCCCCCCTTCCGGCGATGCGAATCGGGAATAAGATGGCGTAGTATCGGGTGACTGCATCGAGAGAATTCAAGGAGAGCGGCATATGGCATCCATTTCATCACCAGGCATCGGTTCCAATCTGGACGTGAATGGTCTCATCACCAAGCTGATGGCCGTCGAAAGCCAGCCGCTCGCCGCGCTCCAAAAGAAGGAAGCCAGCTACCAGGCCAAATTGTCGGCCTACGGCAGCATCAAGGGAGCGCTGTCCGCGTTCCAGAGCGCGGTCTCGTCGCTCAGCCTGCCGTCCACGTTCCAGACACTGAACGCCAGTTCCTCCGACAGCTCGATCCTGACGGCGTCCGCGAGCAGCTCCGCCGTCGCCGGCAACTATGCCGTGACGGTCAGTACACTGGCGCAGGCGCAGTCGCTCTCCGCGACGGCCCAATCGACCACCACCGCGGCGATCGGCAGCGGCACCTCGACCACGCTCACCTTCCAGTTCGGCACCATCAGCGGCGGCGCGCTGGCGAACGGCGTCTATACCGGCGCCACGTTCACCCAGGATGCCACGCAGGCGACCGGCACCGTGGTCATCGACAGCAGCAACAATTCGCTGCAAGGCATACGCGACGCCATCAACGCGGCGAACATGGGCGTGACGGCATCGATCGTCAACGACGGCAGTTCGAGCACGCCGTACCGCCTGGTGCTTACGTCCAGCAACACCGGGTTGTCGAAGAGCATGAAGATCATATCCAGCGGCGGCGACGCCTCGATCACCAATCTCCTGGCCTATGATCCCGCCGGCACGCAGAACCTGACGCAGACCCAGGTCGCGCAGAATGCCGCTTTGACCGTCAACGGCGTATCGATCTCCAGCGCGTCCAATACCGTGACCGGCGCCGTCTCTGGAGTGACGCTGAACCTCGCCAAGGCCGGCAGCGCCAACCTGTCGCTGACGAACAATACCTCGGCGGTCACTACCGCCGTCATCGGGCTGGTCAAGGCATACAACGACGCCAATTCCACGCTGGCCGGACTGACCAGCTATAACGCCACCACCAAGAAGGCCGGCATTCTCCTGGGAGACAGCGCGACGCAGCAGATCCAGAGCCGGATGCGCTCCACGCTCAGCACCGCGCTCTCGGGACTCGGCAGCAATACGATCACGAATCTTTCGCAGATCGGCATCTCGTTCCAGAAGGACGGGTCGCTGACGCTCGACAATGCCAAGCTGCAGTCGGCGCTGTCCGCCAACTTCGGCGATTTCGCCCAGCTTTTCTCGGCCTACGGCAAGACCACGGACAGCCTGGTGAGTTATCTCGCTTCGGGCACCAATTCCCAGCCTGGCAGCTATCCGATTTCCGTGACCAACCTGGCGACCCAAGGCAAGGTGACCGGATCGGCGGTCGCCAACACGACGGTGGATTCCGGCGACCAGCTGACGATGTCGATCAACGGCGTGACCGCCACGGTGTCGCTCACGGCCGGCAGCTACACCGCCGACACGCTGGCGGCCCATCTGCAATCGGCGATCAACGGCACTTCGGCGTTCTCGCTGGCCGGGATCAAGGTCAACGTCACGCAAAGCGGCGGCGTGCTCACCGTCACATCGGACACCTACGGGTCCGCCTCCACGATCAACGTCACCAGCGGCAGCGCCATCAACAAGCTGTTCGGCGCCGCGCCGACCGCGACACCGGGCACGGACGTGGCCGGCACCATCAACGGCGTCGTCACGCAGGGCAAGACGGTCGGCTCGGATAAAGGCACCCAGGCGCAGCGCACCGCCGGCGCGGCGGTGAGCACGCTGACCATCGACGGCACCAACGACACGCTCACGCTGTCGATCGACGGCGGCGCGTCGGTCAACGTCAGCATCGCGCAGGCGTCCTACGGCACCGCCGCCGACCTCGCCACCGCCGTGCAGGCCGGCCTGGACGCGGCGCTCGGCGCGGGCGTCGCCACGGTCACGCAGAGCGGCGGCACGTTCAGCATCAAGTCGAACACCTTCGGCTCGACCTCCAGCGTCGGCGCCATTTCCGGCAACGGCTCGACCAACCTGTTCGGCGCGCCGCAAACCAGCACGACGGTATCGACCATCACGGCCGGCGTGAATGATCAGCTCACGTTGAGCGTCGACGGCACGGCGACGACCGTCACGCTGGCCGCCGGCACCTACACCGCCGACGCCCTGGCGACGCAGATCCAGACCGCGATCAATGCCGACGCCACGCTCACGGCGGCCGGCAAGTCGGTGACGGTCAGCCAATCCGGCGACGTATTCACCATTACGTCGAACAACAAGACGGGATCGAACTCGACCGTCGCCGTCACCGGCGGCAGCGCCAAGGCCAACTTGCTGGGTGCCGATCCGGTCGCCACGGCCGGCGCCTTCACTGGCGTTCGCGCCATCGGTTCCGGACAGACTCTGACCGCCGGGACCGGGTTGCAAGGATTGACGTTCGGCTCGAACAAGGGCACCCAGGCGCAGCGCACCGGTTCTTCCGCCGCCGGATTGACCATCGACGGCACCAACGACACCCTGACTTTCTCGATCAACGGCGCGGCGCCGGTCACGGCGACCATCGCCCAGGCCACCTATGCCACCGCCGCCGACCTGGCGACGGCGGTCCAAGCCGCGATCGACGCCCAGCTCGGCGCCGGCGTTGCCACGATCACGCAAAGCTCCGGCGTCTTCAGCCTCAAGTCGAATACCTTCGGTTCCAGCTCCAGCGTCAGCGCGGTCACGGGCAACGGCGCCACCAACCTGTTCGGCACGACGCAATCCAATTCCACTGTCTCGACGATCACGGCCGGCGTCAACGATGAACTGACGCTCAACATCGACGGCACCACCGCGACCGTGACGCTGACCGCAGGCACCTACACCGCCGCCAGCCTGGCCTCGCATCTCCAGTCGGCGATCAACAGCAACGGCGTCTTTTCCGCCGCCGGCAAGGCGGTCACGGTGAGCCAGTCGGGAGAGGTGTTCACCATCACGTCGAACGCCACCGGTACCGCCTCGAGCGTCACCGTCACCGGGGGCACCGCAAGCGCCAACCTGTTCGGCAGCGCGCCGATCGCCATCGCCGGCAACGCGACCGCCAATGCTGCCGGCGACCTGCGCCTGCAAGTGACGGGCGGCAGCCTCGGTTCCCGCGGCAACGTGAACTATTCGCAGGGCTACGGCTATAACCTGAACAAGCTGCTCGACGGCTTCCTGTCGAGCAGCGGCGCGATCGCCAGCAGCACCGACAGCGCCAACAAGAGCATCGCCGATCTGAAAAAACGCGCGGACGCCCTGGCCCTGCGCCTGACGGCCACGGAGAAGCGGTATCGCGCGCAATTCACGGCGCTCGACCAGTTGATCGGCAAGATGAGCACCACCAGCAGCTTCCTGACGCAGCAATTGGCCAACCTTTCGAAATTGAGCTCGTCTTCATCATGACCATGACCGCGCCCGAACTGCTGCGCCACTACGAGGCGATGCTGCTCGCCTCGCAACAGATGCTCGACGCCGCGCGAAGCGGCGATTGGGATCGTCTTGTGGAACTCGAGCGGATCCGCTCCGACATCGAAAAGCATTTGATGACGGAGGAAAGGCCCGACTGGAGCGGCAAGGATGCCGCCAGAAAAAGCGAGCTCATCCAGGCCATCCTGGGTTCCGACGACGAAACCAGGATGCTGACCGCGCACGGGATGGACGAAATGCGGAAATTCCTTGCCGATATCAATACCGGCAAGAAGATGAAACAAGCCTACGAAGGAAGCTGAGAGCGTCCCGAGACCCGCCTGTTCAGGCGGTGTCGAAGCGCGCCTTGACCAGTGCGGCTCGCCGCGCGCACTCTTCCGTCCCCGCTCCCATCGCCAGGATCTCCTCCAGTACCGGCAGCGACTCCTGACCGGTGAAGTAGGTGGAGAACGCGCGCAGATTCTCGCGCTGTTCGAGGATCATCGCGACCATCCAGTCTCCCATCCCGCCGCCGGGATTCTGCATCGCGAACGCATCGGCGAGCGGCAGGAAGGGCTCGTTGGCGGCACTGGGCAGGCCTGCATTGAGCAACTCGCAAGTCTTGTTCAGCAAACCGACGGCGGCTTCGCGCCGGCCGAGATCGGTCAGCAATCGGCCGAACGTCAGCAGCCTGGGCAGGTTCGCGCTTTCCTTCAGCAGTTCGCTCATGACGCCGGCGGCCGTCTGCAGGCAGATGACCCGTTCGGCCGCCGTCCGATCCGCGGACTTCGCCATGGCATAGAGATTCAGCGCCATCCAATGGATTTCCCAGTTCGGCTCCGCCCGCATCGCGGAGGTCCATTCGCCCAGCGCCCGCGCGGCATAGGGCAGCGGCGCCAGATACTCCTGCCAATAGGGCAGGTCGATACCGGGCAAGCGCTCGAGCGCCTGAAAATGCCGCGCCAGCACACCCAGCCGCTCGAGATCGGCGGCACGCTCGTCCTTGCAGGCGAACAGGTTCAATGCATAGGCGTCGAGGTCGCCGTCGGACACATGGGGAATCAATGTTCCCGCTCCCGGCACCAGGCGGTACAGCCGGTATCCGCGGCCGGCAAGCCAGGCGGTGATGCCTGGATCGACGCGGCCGCCCGGCAGGCCGAACATCAGCAAGGGAGAGTTTCTTTCGAAGAATTTGACGGCGCCGGCAAACACATCGAGGCGGCAGGCACCGGCGGCCACGCGCACGAAGGCAATGTTCTCCAGGCCGTGCCGGTCCATCAGGATCTCATCGAGAGAAGTATCGGATTCCGCGATGCCGATGTTGATGGTTTTCTCGAGCGCATTGCGCGAGCGCGACTTCATGAGCAGATTGGTCTCGGCCGCCGTATGCGTCACCGCCCACAGCTTTCCGCCCGCCAGCCGGCGCGCCAGCGGGATCGCATAGGCGCCGATGCCCGCGCCGATGTCGACCGCCCGCATGCCCGGCTGAACGGCGCCCAGGACGAACGCGTATTCCGGATCGAACCATCCGCGCTGCTCCTTCAGCACGTAGGTGGAAAGATCCTCGAGCGAGCCGCCGACCGCGACTTCGGCGCCGGACGGCAAGCCGACATACTCGACTTCGCTCGCCTTGCCCTGGACGCGCTCCTTCAGCGCTTCCGCGACCTCGGCAAGCTGCGTTTCCCAATCTCCCTGCGTGTCCTGCGAAAACACCCGGATGCTCGGGTGCCACGGCATGCGGTCGGTGCAACCCAAAAGATCCCACTGCTTGCCGTAGATTTTCAAGAGATACTGCTCCACGCCCACCGCGGCGCCGATCTCCGAGACGGCGGTGGAGGCGCAGATCATGAGATCGACGGATGCCATCAGCGCGGCCGAATCGTCGATGTCGTTCTTCAGATCGATATCCGGGAACGCGGTGATGGATACCCCGAACCGTTCCTCGGCTTCCCGCAACTCGTCCGCGCATTCGCCGTATTGCAGATTGACGAAATGCACACCGGGAATCTTGAATACTTCTCCCCATTGCGAGAGATCGCTGTAGTACTTCCGGCGCGTGCCTTGGGCGAGTCCGCTGCGCCAGCAGATGCCGATCTTCATGCCCGGCCCCAGGAGCGCAAGGCGGGAGCGCCAATGTTCGACCCGTTGCGGGTCGGGAACCAGGTAGGCCGGCGCCTGCGGAAAGCTGTCGAGCGTCGGGCGCAGGAAGCGCGGCAGGCTGCCGGCGGCGATCTGCACGTCGATCTTGGGCATGTTGAACAGCCAGCCGATTTCCATGCGGTTGGAGCCGACGACCGTGGCGGTCGGAAACGAACGCGCGAACAGCGGCGCCAGGCGCGGCTCGCACTCGATGATGCAATGCTTGGCCCGGGCGATAGCATCCGGAAAGCAGGAGGCGAACAAGACCTCGTCGCCCAAGCCCTGTTCCGCGAAGATCAGGAGCGTCTTGTCCTCGAGCGACGAGCCGTCCCACATGGGAAACGGAAAGCGCATCAACACCTGGCCTTCCTCGAACCGCAACTCGTGCTTCTCCCAGCCGCGATCGAGTATGCCTTGCCGCAGGAACAGAAACGCCTGGTTCCAGCGCGGCGTGCTGTAGCTCGGGTCCAGATCGGCGGCGCGCTCGTAGGCCTTGAGCGCCTCGTCGTACCGCCCCAGCTCCTCCAGGATCGCCCCCCGGTTGTTGTGGTACTGCACGGCGTTCGGCACCAGCGCGATGGCGCGTTCGAAACTGGCCAACGCATCCTCGAAGCGTCCCCAGGTGCCGTAGATGCGTCCGAGATCGTTGAACGGCTCGGAGCGGTTGGAATCGAGCGCTATGCCGCGCAAGAAGCATTGCGCCGCCTCCTCGAACTTATCCCTTCCTTGCAATACCAGCCCGAGGTTGTAGAACGCGTCCGCATAGTTCGAGACCAGTTCCAGGGCGCGCCGCAGATGCGGTTCTGCCTCGTCCAGGCGATTCAGCTTTTGCAGGACATAGCCCAGGTTGTTATGCGCATCGGGATAATCGGGCAGGATCGCGAGAGCGCGTTCGTAATAGCCGACGGCGTCCTCGTTCTTCTCGAGCCCCATCATGGTCAGCCCCATGTTGTTCAACGCCTGGGGATGCCGGGGATCGAGCTTGAGCGCCTTCTCGAGGTATTTCTCCGCTTCCTCGAATTTCCGCTGCTGGCTGCAAGCCGTGCCGAGCAGATAGAGCGTCTCCATGTCGTTCGGCGTCTTTTGCAGCGCCTTGCGATAGAACTCTTCCGCCGCCGCCGGATTGCCGGACTGATGGAGAGCGAACGCTTTCTGGAACAAGGCATCGGCCTTGTTCATCTGGAATTTCTGGTAGGGTCTCATACGGCTTTCTTGCGACGTTGACGGACGCGCGGGCTTCCCGGATACGGGAATCGAACGCTTACTTCCTGGAATATTTCGCCTGCGCCTCCGCCGGCAGATGCACGGCGCCGTAGGCCGACGGCTCGCCCCAGATGTTGTCCTTCCACCACTGGCCGTCCTGGATCCACCAGACGCGCGGATCGCGGAAGCGGTCGGCGACGGCCCAGAATTCATCCTCGCTCATGCCGACGTAATCCAGCCAGTAGTACAGGTCCTGGGACACGACATGGTCGTGCTTGCGCACCATCTCGATGCCCTGCTCGCGCGTCATGTAGCCGGTGCGGATATCCTTCGACGCATGGTCGGAAGCGCGTCCGTAGCCGAACTTGATGAACTTCAGCAGGTCGTGCGCGCCGTTCTCGTAGCGGTCGTCGAGGTTGGAGACCTTGCGGTAGGTGCGCTCGAACGGCTTGTCGGCCGGCTTCCAGCCGTAGCGCTCCTGCACCATGCGGCTGTGCTGGTTCGGATCCCACTTGAAGAAATTGCCGATGTACAGGCCGCGCACGCCGACCTTGAGGATTTCCTCGTCGGTCGGATACTTGGCCCACGACAGATCCCGTTCCTTGAGCGGCTCGAGAGGATCGTTCAGCATGTCGTACCACTCGTAGCCGCGCAAGGCATGCTCGTGCCGGACGCGGGCGCTGAACTCGACGAAATCGTCCGGCTCGAACATGCCGGAAATGTCCCACGCGGTCTCGCCCCACATCATGAGCGGAATCTTGAACCGGACGGCGACCTGGATCGGATAGGTCATGATGCCGCAATGGGCATGCCAGTTCATGTCGCCCATCTTGCGGAAGCACAGGCGGTTGAGTTTCTTCAGCACTTCGACGCTCGGGCCGAACACGAGATGGTCGGCGTCGAACGCATGCCGCATGTGGTCGCGGTTATAGTCGCCTTCGGGCAGGTAATTGTTGCCGTGATAAGTGACCAGCAGCGGCTTGAGGCCGTATTCCGTCGCCATCATGTGGGTCTGGAAATAGCTGTCCTTGCCGCCGCTGACGGGAATCAGGCAATCGTAGTCGGAGGTATTGGTCTTGCGGATCTCCTCGACCGTGCGCTCGAACTTCAGGCGGCGCTTCTCCCAGAACTCGGGCGTCAGCTGTTCGAAGGCTTCGGCGACGCGGCAGCTGGAGCAGATGCCTTCGTCGTCCATGGAAAGATTCACCGCCACGGCGGGGTACATGCAGCGGTTACAGTAACTCATCGGCTGGTGCATCATGACTCCTAAATCGCGAGTAGATCGGGGGATCGTACATTCAATCCCCGCTCGTAGAGAAATTTCTTGGCCAGGAACACGCTCTGGTCGCTGTAGTGGAAGATGTTGGCGGCGGCGACCGCATCGACCGCCGTCTGCTCCAGCGCTTCGGCCAGGTGCTCCCATTCGCCGACGCCGCCGCAGGCGATGACGGGTATCCGGACGTCGCGCGCGACCTGGTCCAGCATTTCCAGATCATAGCCAGTTTTCATGCCGTCGCGATCGATCGAATTGAGCAGGATTTCGCCCGCGCCCAGCTGTTCGACCTGCCTGGCCCAGTCTCGCGGCGCACGGGAGGTCGCTTGCGTGCCGCCTTGCCCCACGACCAGCGGCTTGCCGTCCACGGTCTTCACGTCGATCGAGACGACGATGCATTGCGAGCCGAATTCCTTGGCCGCCGACTCGATCAGTCGCGGCTCATCGAGCGCGGCCGTGTTGATGGAAATCTTGTCGGCGCCGAGCGCGAGCCGTTTCTCGATGTCCTGCAGCGAACGGATGCGTCCGCCGACCGTGATCGGCATGAACGCCACTTTCGACACATCCTCGATGATCTCGAAAATGCTGTGCCGGTTCGGATGCCCGAGGTCGTCGCGCCGCAAATCGTAGGAATCGTCGCGCGTGATGTCGAGATAGATCAGCTCGTCCGAAGCCCATTCGCTGAGCCGCTTGACGGCCGATACGGGATTGCCGAGGTTTTGATAGCGCCGGAACTGCTTGCTCTGCACGAGCCAGCCGTTGCGCAACAGGAGGACCGGGATCAGGCGTTTCTTCTTCATGATATCGCCAGGAAGTTCTTGATCAGCTGGATGCCGGCGCGCTGGCTTTTCTCGGGATGGAACTGCACGCCGAACAGGTTCTCATGCTGGATCGCGCTGCAAAAATCCACGCCGTAATGGGTGGTCGCGATCGCGTGCCGCTCATGCCCGGGATGAAACACGTAACTGTGCACGAAATAGAAATCCGGATTGTCGCCCAGCCCGGCGAACAGCGGCGACGCCTGGGTGCAGCTTACATTGTTCCATCCGACGTGCGGCAGCGGCAAGCCCTTGGTATCGAGTTCCGCGACATCGCCGGCGATCCAGCCCAGGCCGGCATGCTCGCCGAACTCCTTGCCGCGCGCGGCCATGACTTGCATGCCGACGCAGATGCCGAGAAACGGCTTCTTCTCGGTCAGCACCGCCCGTTCCACCGCCTCCATCGGCAAGGTGTCGCGGATCTTGCGCATCGCCGCGCCGAACGCGCCGACGCCCGGCAGCACTACATGCGTGGCATTCGCGATGCTGGCCGGCTCGTTGGAGACGGCGACATCCCCGGCGATGCTCGATATCAGGTTGAACACGGATTTCACATTGCCCGATCCGTAGTCGAGAATACAAACGCGCGCCATATCGCTCCTATCCCACCATGTCCCAACTCAATGCCGTGCCCTTCCTCAAGGCGCGCCGGGCTTGCCGGCCCAGCACCGACTCCAGGTGCTTGGGCGGCAAGCCGTTGCCGGGGCGGATGGCGCGCACGTTGCGGGCCGTGAAATCCTCGCCGGCCGCGACGTCTTCCACCACGTAGAGCGAGCGGCGATAGGCCATCGACGCCTTCTCCGCCTCCGACGGCCCATACTTGACCTGTCCCAGCGCCTGCCAGGCGCGTTCCGATTCCGTGACCAGCGCCCCCATCTCTTCCGGCTCCAGCGAAAAGGCGGAATCGACGCCGCCGTCCGCGCGGCGCAAGGTGAAATGCTTTTCGATCACGCTGGCGCCCAAGGCCACGGCGGCAACGGCGGCGCCGACGCCCATGGTATGGTCGGAAAGGCCGATCTCGCATTTGAACAAGTCCCGCATATGGGGAATCGTGCGGATATTGGTGTTTTCCGGGCTCGCCGGATAGGTGCTGGTGCACTTGAGCAGGACCAGGTGGCGGCAGCCGGCCGCGCGCGCCGCGCGTACGGTATCGTCCAGTTCCGCGACGCTGGCCATGCCGGTCGACACGATCATCGGCTTGCCGGTGCGCGCGATCCGGCGGATCAGCGGCAGGTCGGTATTTTCGAACGAGGCGACCTTGTAGCACGGCACATCGAGGCTTTCGAGGAAATCGACCGCCGTTTCGTCGAACGGCGTCGAGAAGCCGATCATGCCCAATTCGCGGCAGCGGTCGAAGATCGGCTTGTGCCATTCCCAGGGCGTGTACGCCTCCTGGTATAGCTTGTACAGCGATTTTCCCTGCCACAGGCTGTCCGGATTGGAAATGAAGAACTCGCCCTCGTCCAGGTCGAGGGTCATGGTGTCGGCGGTATAGGTCTGGATCTTCAAGGCGTGCGCCCCGGCCTTGGCCGCCGCCTCGACGATCGCGAGCGCGCGTTCCAGCGACTGATTGTGGTTGCCGGACATCTCCGCGATCACGAACGGCGGGTGATCCGTTCCGATCGCGCGCCCGGCGATGAGAAAGTCGTTTGTCATCATGTCATTGCTCCCTGTCTGTTCCTTCGCCGCCCGCTCCGCGCGCCAGCACGGCCGCGCCCTGCACGCGTACCGTGACGCTGCCCGGCGCGATGCGGGGAATCGTGAACGGCCTTCCCGCCAGATCGTCCAAGGCCCATACCGCGTCGCTGAACCCGAGGCGATGACGCATCAGCGTCGTCGAGGAAAAGCGCGGATTGATTTCGAACACGCGAGGGCCGTCGTCCGTCAGGCGCAATTGCACGTTCATGCTGCCCCGCAGGTCGAGGCCCTCGGCGATCGTCCGGCACATCGCCGCGATGCGGGCGTCGTCGATGATTTGCGCCCAGCCGGTGAAGCCGCCGACCAGCCGGCGCAGCATCTGCAGGGTTGCCACTCTGCCGTCGCGCGCGCGGAAGACGGCGCATGTGACCTCGCGGTCGGCCGGCAGCAGCAGCTCCTGGAATATCGCATGCGGATGGCGGCGGACGAGGTATTCCGCCTCTTCCCGGTCCGCCACGGTGAACACCGAACGCGAGCCGGAACCGGTACGGCTTTTCAAGATGCAGGGATAGCGTTCCGGCCATCCTTCGGAAACCGGCAGGGTCCACGGCACCGGCAAGCCGAGCTGGGCGATGCTGCGCGCGGTCGCCAGCTTGTCGAGGCCGGCCGCGAGGGCGCCGGCTCCGCAGGTCAGCCATGCCGCATTGGCGACCCGCGCGACAAGCTTGTCGAGCACCGCCAGTTCCGGTTCCGAGACGGGCAGCACGATATCGATGCCTTCCCGCTCCACGATCGCCGCGATCGCCGCCGCATAACCATCGTCCGCCGCGCCCGGAATCACGTGGAATGCATCCACGAACAGCGCGCCGCCGTGCTTGTCGTGCATATCGACGCCCACCAGGCGATATTCCGGCCGCGCCTCGCGGAGCACGGTCGCGACGCCTTGGGCGATGTCGCCGCCGATGGCGGTAATCAGTATCGATGTCATGTTCTTGTCAACACATCCGCGAGATAGGGCAGTTCCGGGTGCCTGCGCCGCGCTTCGTTCGCCGTTGTCTCGATGTCATAGCCTTCCCTGCGCAGGCCGATCTCGCCGCTGCCGGCATCGAGCAGGGCCCAGCAGGCGCCAGGAAGCCGATCGCGCGGCTGGCCCACAGAACCGGGATTGAGCAATATCCTTCCGTCCAGGCGCCTCAGCATCGGATAATGGGTGTGGCCCATCGCGACGATTTCCTCGTCGGTCCGGGCGCAACGCAGCAGCGTATCTTGCGGCGCATCCGGATAGACGTAGCAATCGAGATCCCAGGGCGCGCCGTGGCACAGCAGGATGCCGCGTCCGGCGATCGCGACGGATTCCGGATGCGGCAAATTTTCCAGGGCATCGAGCTGCGCCGCCGAAAGCTGCTCCAGCGCCGCGCGGATGCCGCTGCCGTATTTCGCCTCGATCGCCGCCAGCCGCCCGGGGTCGCGCCGCGCTTGCGCCAGCATGGCTTCGTGATTGCCGCGCACCATCCGCCTGGGCCAGGGTTCGAGCAAGGCCAGCACCTCGGCCGGCTCGAAGTAGTAACCGACCAGGTCGCCCGTGACCAGCAGCATCTCCACGCCCTCGCGCTCGGCGGCATCGAGCACCGCGCGCAAGGCGGAGGCATTGCCGTGGATATCGCCGAGGATCGCAACGCGCATGGCCGTCGATCGCTCCTATTTCTTGCGGAAGAAGCCGATGATCTGCCGCCCCAGGCCGAGGTCCGCCAGTGCGCGATACAGCGCATTGGTCTTCTCCGGCGAGATGCCATGCAGGAAGTTCTCGAGCGCGATGCGTTGCTGGTGGCACGCCTTGCCGGTCGCCTTGTCTTCCACGAAATTGGTGAGCTTGTTGAACAGCGAAAAATCGATCGGATAATCCGCCATCATGTCCTGGCATTCCAGCCCGACCTCGGCGCAGATGTTCAGCAAGCCTTCCTTGTTGAAATAGGAGATGTGCTCGAACGGCGCGATCCAGTAGCTCTTGGAGATGATTCCCGCTTCCAGCAGATGATGCTGGATCACGGAGCAGTCGTTCGGCACCTCGATCATCAGCACGCCGCGCTCTGCCAGCAGCGCATGCATGTCGCCGAGTATGGCGAGCGGGTCCAGCACGTGCTCGAGCACGTTGTCGAGCCAGATGCAGTCGAATTGCCGCCCTTCCCCGACCAGCGCCTTGAGATTGTGATGGATGTCGCCGGTAGTCACGCGCGGCAGCAGGTCCGGATTCTGGTGCTTGCAGCCGTATTCGCTGTAATCGAGCCCGCGGCCGTCCCAACCGCGATCCGTGAAGTAGCGCAGGCTCCAGCCTTCGCCGCAGCCGACATCCAGGAAGCGCAAGCCGGCGGGATTTTCCAGCGCCATCAGCCGCCCCAGCACGAGATATTTCTGCTCGATCTTGTTGCGGATGAAGGCCTGTTCCTCGGGCGAGTACACCTGCTCGTAGCCGGTATCGGGAGTTTCCTGGTAATAGGTCTCCGCATACCATTGCTGGAGCGCTTCGGGGGTGGGCTTGTCCTTCAGTTCATGGAAGCCGAATCGGTTTCGTTGCAGGAGTTCGTTCATTTGTCTTGGCCCCGGTTTCTCTCTCGGTATCGTGCTCATACCGTATTGTGTGCATCATCGCGCCGTTCTGCAAACATCCAGCGCGCCAATCCGGCCGCCGCGCCGGGATGGGCATTCTCGTCTTCGCCGCCGGCCATCAGGCGCAGCGCCGCCGCGCTCTTTTCGCGCACCGCTTCCGGGTCCGCCAGCACCCGCCGCAGCGCCGCGCGGATCGATTCGGCGCTGGTGCCGGATGCCGGCCCCAGGTTCCAGATCACGCCCGCCTCGGCCAGCGCGGCCGTGGTTTCCTCCTGGTTGTCGGCCACCGTCACGGTCAGGGTCGGCAATCCGAGAAAGCAGCGTTCCCACGTGGCGGTGCCGCCGGCGCCGAGCGCGAGATCCGCCTCCGCCATCAGTTCGGCGATATGCGATATCTGGCAATGGAAGACGGCGCCCGGCACCGAGCCGCACAATTGCTCGATCCGTTCCTTTTGCTGGTTCGCCGCGCCGACCACGACATCGGCATGCAAACCCGGAAGGTCGAGCGCCTGCAAGGCCAGCAAGGCCTTCTCGGTTTCGTTGGTCGGGTCGCTGCCGCCGAAGAAGACCAGGATGCGCCGCACGCTGCCGTCGCGTCGGCGCAGGCGCCGGCGCGCCGTCTCGAACTCCGCCCTGAGCAAGGCATGGCGCGGACCGAGCCACTGGCGGCAGGAGGGCGGCACCAGGCCGTCGTAACGGCGCTCCATGCCGATGTAGTAGTTCTGGTCCAGCAGCGCGTCGCAATCATGGCGGCGATCGGCGCGGTCGTCGATCACCAGGATTTTCCGCGCGCGAAGGCGCAATGCCGACTCCCATCCGGCGTCGATCCCATAGTGGTCCACGACCAGCCAATCGACCGCGCCGCCGTGGCGCTCCAGCAGTGCCCCGCATTGCAAGGCATCGTCGTCCGGCTCCGGATCGCCGGCCAGGAAATGTACGGCATATCCTCGTTGCGAGATGTAGTCGCCAAGGTCGCCTTGCAGTCTTTTGCAGATGAAAAAAATGTCCGCGCCGCCATCGCGCAAGGCATCGGCCAGCGTCAGGCAGCGCATGACATGCCCGATGCCGATGGCGGCCGACGCGTCGGCGCGGATGCCGATCTTCATGCCCCGCTTTTTTCGAGCAGGAACCAGGTGATGTCGTCCTGCGCGAAGTTGGCGTCGCGCCGATACATGAACCCATAATCGAGCAGGCGCAAACCCGGGAAGCGATCCAGCATTTCGCCGGCGAAATCGCGCTTGAACAGCTTGCCGGTGTTGCCGCGATAGAGAATCTCGACCGGCGACGGATTGTAGTATTCGGCGATGCAGATATAGCGCTTGCTGGTTCGATGCAGCAGATCGTATACCTGCGGCAGGCAATCGGGATTCAGGTGGATCAGCACGCCCTTGATCAAGACCAGGTCGCGCTGGTAATCCGGCTGGAAGTCGAGTATCGAGCGCGCGTAGACCTTGACGCCGCCGCGCTTCTCGAGCGCTTCGGCAGCCTTCTGGTTGATCTCGATGGCGGACAGTTCCACCCCCGGGCGCAAGAGCCGCAACGCTTCGAGATTGAGGCCGATGTTCGCGCCGAATTCGATCGCGGATTTCACTTCCGCGGTCCGTTCGATCACGCGGCTGAACAAGGCCAGGTTGGCGGCGATGATCTGCTGCCCCTGGTTGCGCTCGATGTACTGGTCGCCGAACTCGCCGGCCCAGAAGTTTTCCTGTTCGGTTTTGTATTGGGATGTCATATACCCTTCCTCATTCGCCCAGCTTCTTTTGCCGGACATGTGCATTGATCGTCGACCAGTCGGGATGTTCGTCGAGCACGGCCAGGATATCGCGCAAACCGAATTCCGGAGCGGCCGGATGCAAGGCTTCGATGATCCTGCGCACCAGCTCGAAATCCTCCGCCGTATCCACGGTCCATCGATGATGGCTCAAGTCTTCCGGATGAACGACGTGCCCTATCCGGAACCGCTCGGGCCGCGTATAGATGAAAGGCGTGACATGCTCGCGTTCCGGCGGCGCCGCCGCCTCGCGATGCGCCTGCTCCAGCAGGCCGAACGGCAGGATTTCCGCCGGCATGCCGTAGGGATAGCTCGGCGTCAGCGCGTTCGACACGTAATCGTAGCGTTCGCGGTGTCCGGCGAAGAAACCGATCACGTCGTCGATCACGGCCGGGTCGATGAGCGGACAGTCCGACGTCGTGCGCACCACGACATCGGCTCGCATGAACCGCGCCGCTTCGTAATAGCGGGCCAGGACGTCGTGTTCGGAACCGCGCGTCACCGGCACGCCGAGGCGTTCGCACAATTCGACGATCGGCAGGTCGGTCTCGTTGGTCGTGGTGGCGATGGCGAACGCATCGGCCAGGCGGACGCGGCGCAGGCGTTCGACCAGGTACTCCAGCAGCGGCTTGCCCAGCACTTCCTTCAGGACCTTGCCCGGCAGGCGCGTCGATGTCATGCGCGCCTGGACGATCACGACGGTTCTCACGCCAGCACCTCGCGCATCGCCGCGACCACTTGATCCTGCATGTCGTCGGTCAGGCCGAAGAACAGCGGCAGGCTGATCGCTTCGCGGTAGTACTGTTCGGCTTCCGGGAAATCCCCCGCCCGGAAACCGAACCGCCGGTAATACGGCTGGAGATGCAGCGGAATATAGTGAAGATTCACGCCGATGCCGCGCTGGCGGAGTTCGTCGAATACCTGCCGGTGCGATTTGCCGATGGCCTCGAGCCGCAGGCGCACCACGTAGAGATGAAGGGCCGAATGCGCGTCCGGATAGCGCCACGGCAAGATCAGGGGCAAGTCGCGCAGCAAGGCATCGTAGCGGTCGGCCAGCGCATGGCGGCGCGCGACGAATTCATCGATGCGGAGCAATTGATGGCTGCCCAATGCCGCCTGCATGTCGGTCAGGCGATAGTTGAAACCCAGCGCGATCTGCTGGTAATACCACGGCCCGTCCGGTTCGGCATCCATCAGCTGCGGATCGCGCGTCATGCCGTGCGAACGCAGCAGCTTCAGCTTTGCGTGCAAATCGTCGCGATTGGTCAAGACCATGCCGCCCTCGCCGGTCGTCACGATCTTCACCGGGTGGAAGCTGAACACCGCCATGTCGGAAAAATCGCAGCAGCCGACCGGTTTGCCGCGATAGCGGCCGCCGATCGCGTGCGATGCGTCCTCGATCACCGTGAATCCGTAACGGCCTGCCAGCTCGGCGATGCGCGCCATGTCGCAGGACTGCCCGGAAAAATGCACCGGCACGACCACTTTCGGCAGCTTGCCCTGCCGCTGCGCCCGGGCCAGCTTTTCTTCCAGGGCATCGGGGTTCAAATTGTAGGTGCGCGGGTCGATATCGACGAAGTCGGGCCGCGCGCCGCAGTACAGGCCGCAGTTGGCGGAGGCGAGGAAGGTGTTGGGCGAGGTCCACAGGGCATCGCCGGCGTCGAGCCCGGCCGCCAGGCAGGCGATATGCAGCGCGGCCGTGGCATTGCTGACCGCCACCGCGTGCCTGGCGCCGCAGTAGCGCGCCACATCCTGCTCGAAACGCTCGACCGCCGGCCCTTGGGTCAGCCAGTCGGAGCGCAGCACCTCCACGACCGCGCGGATATCCTCATCGCTGATATTCTGCCGTCCATAAGGAATCATGATTCGACGATGCTGGTCAGTTCGCGCAACTGCGGCACGGTCAGGAAGACCGGATTCGTGCCCGAGTTGTACTCAAAACCTTCCGTCACCGGCTTGCCGGCCTCCCCGGTCGCGCTGCAGGTATAGTCGGCTTCTTCGGAAAAGTTGATCGCCGGGCGGATCACATAGTGTTCCGCGAATTCGAGGGTTTGATGCGCGTTGTCGGCGGGGCACATGGTTTCATGCAGCTTCTCGCCGGGACGGATGCCGACGATCCTCGTCGGCAGCCCCGGCGCCATGGCGGCCGCCAGGTCGGTGATGCGCGATGAAGGAATCTTCGGCACGAAGATCTCGCCGCCGTGCATCCGCTGGAAATTCTTGAACACGAAATCGACGCCGTCCTGCAGCGTGATCCAGAAGCGCGTCATGCGGGCATCGGTGATGGGTAATTCCTTTGCTCCTTCGTCGATCAGTTTCCTGAAGAACGGCACGACCGAACCGCGCGAGCCGACCACGTTGCCGTAACGGACGACCGAAAATCGGGTGCGATGGCCGCCGGCGATGTTGTTCGCCGCGACGAACAGCTTATCCGACACCAGCTTGGTCGCGCCGTACAAGTTGATCGGGTTGGCCGCCTTGTCGGTGGATAGCGCGATCACCTTTTCGATATTGTTTTCCAGCGCGGCATTGATGACGTTCTCGGCGCCCTGGATATTGGTCTTGATGCACTCCATCGGGTTGTATTCCGCCGCCGGCACCTGTTTCAACGCCGCTGCATGCACCACCAGATCGACCCCGCGCATCGCCTGCCGCAGCCGTTGCCCGTCCCGGACATCGCCCAGGAAATAGCGCATTGCCGGGGCATCGAAGACTTGCTGCATCTCGAATTGCTTCAATTCATCGCGCGAAAACACGATAACCCGGCGCGGCTTGTAGCGCGCCAGGATGGTCTTGATGAATTTCTTGCCGAAAGAGCCGGTGCCGCCGGTAATAAGGATGGATTTATCGTCGAACATGGCTGTGACTTGACACCCGTTGGTAAGGTACTTGCAGCATATCCTGCCCCCTTTTGTTCCAAAGGGCAATAAAACGCATGAAATCGGGAACTGTTCCGATGATTAGCGGAATTTCCGCCACAAAAGGAATTGTTTTTGTGGCAACCCTAAATTTTTTCGATAATCGACCGATAAAACTAACAATACCGGTGCGTCCGTCCACAGCCAGAACAGACAACTGCCGCGGATGCTCGACAGTTTCGTTCGCTTTTAACCTTCCGGTCCGTTTTCAACCGGTTTTCCCCCGTTAGGGAGTTCATCATGGATATCCAGTCAGTTGGCAATGCCGCCCCGCCCGGCCCGACGGCAAGCGCGGAAAGGAGCGCGGCAACCGAAGCGGCGGCATTCGTCGCCCGGCCGGCTGCTGCTCCGACCGAAACCGAGGCCGCCGTCCAACAGCCGGCACCGGTGCCCAGCCTCGCGCAATTGAATCAAGCCGTCGCCCGCATCAACAAGGGTTTGCAAGAACAGGCTCAGGATTTGGAGTTTACGGTCGATACCGACGAGAACCGGACCATCGTCAAGGTCGTGGATCAACAGACCAAGGAAGTATTGCGCCAGATACCCTCGGAAGAGGCGCTGGAAATCGCCAAAGCGCTCGATTCCGCGCAACAAGGTTTGCTAATCCGGCAAAAGGCCTGATACCGGACCGAATTGACATGGAAATCGCCCCCTATCGTTCCGTTTGGAAGAAACAGCGTTCAGGTACATTGTGGCTTTCTTTCCCAGGAGGAAAAAATTGAACCACGCCCCTCGAAACGACGCATGGCGCCGATATTCAAGCGGTCACCATTCCCAAATCCTGGCAATTTGAAACGAGAAGACTGAAACCGGCCGCGCAGGCGCCCGGCTCACATTTCCGATTACACGCTACAGGGCAATACTCGACGGCGGCCGCGAAGGCCTTCCATGGAACCGCAAGCGTCCGCGCCGGCGACAAGAGGAGAAGCAATCATGTTTGGATCGACGCACAGCGGTGCAAACGCCTATGCCAAGGTAGGGCTCGAAACCGGCGTCAGCAGCGCCAGTCCGCACCAACTCATCGCCATGCTGTTCGAAGGTGCGTTGATCGCGATAAGCACGGCCCAGCAGCATATGAAGGACGGCAACGTGCCCGCCAAGGGCCAGGCCATTTCCAAGGCGATCGCCATCATCGAAAACGGGCTTCGCGCCAGCCTGGATAAGAAGGTGGGCGGCGATATCGCGCTGAGCCTCGACGCCCTGTACGACTACATGAGCAACCGTCTGCTGGTCGCGAATCTCAAGAATCAGCCGGAAATACTCGACGAAGTGACGCGTTTGCTGAGAGACCTGAAAGGCGCGTGGGACGCCATCGGCACGACGGCGGCGCCGGCGGCGGCCGCCCCTGCCGCGATTCCGCAGCCCGATCCGCTCGAACCGCACACATCCCGCCTCGTGAAGGCATGAACCATGATGGACAGCCAGGAAGTGATCTCGCTATACGAGTCGGTGGCGGTCCTTACCGACCAGATGCTGACGGCGGCGCGCGACGGCGACTGGGACCAGTTGGCCTTGCTGGAGTCGCGCTGCGCGGGCCAGATCGCTGCATTGAAATCCGGCGAGCCTACCGCCAAGCTTTCGGCGGCGACCCGCAAGCGCAAAGCCGTGATTATTCAAAAGATACTGCAGGACGATCGCGAGATCCGCAACCTGACCGAGCCGTGGATGGAGCGGTTGGCCGAACTGATCAATAGCGGCGCTTCCGGACGCAGCCGGCCGCCGGCCTGCGGCGCCAATCGAAGCGGTTGATCATGGCGATCCCGCGGGCCGACATCGCAGGCACTCGTCCCCCGGCCGCGATCGAGCCGCCGACGCCGGTCACCG